>Ga0164243_10000883_pt1 | contig 52419 bp, 53 predicted proteins | sample OricompcompostOP_FD_108781 | JGI IMG/M metagenome (GOLD analysis project Ga0164243, IMG submission 108781) | Organic Plus compost microbial communities from Emeryville, California, USA - Original compost - Organic plus compost (OP) | ecosystem: Engineered > Solid waste > Mixed feedstock >... | reverse complement strand
GACGAGCTCGTCACGCGGACCTACAAACTGGAGGACATCAACGAGGCGTTCGCCGATCTCAAGGCGGGCAAGAACCTGCGCGGCGTCATCATGTACGACTGAACCACGGGATCAGCATGGACGTGCGGCGCTGGTAGTCGGCGTACTCCGGGTACCGGCCGCGGCTGATGCTCTCGGTGAACCGGGTGGAGCCGACGAACAGCAGGGTCAGCAGGAAGGCGCCGAGGACCGTCCATTGTAGAACGGAACCGGCGGCGACCGCGCCGAAGAAGAACATCGCCCACCACTGGGCCTGCTCGAAGAAGAAGTTGGGGTGCCGCGAGTACCGGAAGAGCCCGGCGGTGAGGAACCGGCTCTCCGGCTCGCGGCCCTCGGCGACCTGCGCGTGCTTGCACTGGTGGAAGTTCCACTGCTGCTGGTCGGCGACCGTCTCGCCGACCAGGAACGCGAGGAACGCGACGGCGACGACCGCGTCCCCGATGCCGAAGGGGGAGCCGTGGTTCAGCGCCGTCCAGGCGGGCAGCGTGATCAGCAGGAGCAGCAGGTTCTGGTAGACGCTGATGAAGGCGAAGTTGAACACCTGGAACTGCCACGGCGCCATGCGCTGCCGCAGAATGGCCCACCGGTAGTCCTCGCCGCCGGGCGCGTACCCGCCCTTGCGCGCGAAGTTGAACGTCAGCCGCGCGCCCCACAGCACCCCGAGCACGAACATCACATCCAGCCGCGCGTCGGCGAACCCGGCGGCGCCCGCGAAGATCGCCAGGTACGCGATCGGCACGAGCGACCAGATCCGGTCGACCCATGAGTACTCCCGCGTCAGCACCGACGCCAGCCACGTCGCCACCGTCACCCCGGCGAACACCCACAGACACACCACCAGCGCACTCATGGCTCGCACTGTAGACGGCCGGTGGCTATATTCATCTGGTGCCGCAGCACGATTACCGCTACCCGGATCCGGGTGACCGGGTCACGCATTCCTTCATCGCGCGGCACGAACCGTTCCCCGGTTACTGGGCCGCCAGCGAGCAGCGCGCCCTCGATCTGCTCGGCGAGCGGCTCACCCCGGCGGGCAGGGCACTCGACGCGGGCTGTGGCGACGGGCGGCTGCTGCCGTGGCTCGCGCGCTTCGCCGGCCACATCACCGCCGCCGACCCCGATCCGGCGCGGCTCGCGAGCGCGCGCGAGGCCGGGCTCGCGGTGGACGTCACGTTCCAGCAGGCCGCGATGGCCGATATCGAGGGCGGGCCGTACGACCTCGTGCTGTGCAGCCACATCGTGCAGCACATGCCGACCGGCGCTGTCGAACCGGCGCTGCGCCACCTGCACGAGATCACCGCACCGGACGCGCTGCTCGTGCTGGCCTACAGCCGCGCCCCGGTCGGCCACGGCGGTTACGTGCTGGAATGGCGCGAGGACGGCGAGATCCGGTACGAGAAGGTCGACCGGCAGCGGTTCGACGAGGCGCTCACCACCGGCGCCCGCACCGGTGTGCTCCCGGTGCGGCTGATCGATCCCGAGGAGTTCGGCAAGGAGGTCGCGGCCACCGGCTGGAGTCCGGTCTGGGAGTGGACCTACCACGTGCTGGACGACTTCGGCGTGCTCGATTCCTACGCCGACCGCGACGATCTGGTCAACGGTCACCCCGGCCTGCGGCACCACCTCGGCCGCGACATCTGCACGCTGTGGCGCCGCGACGGGAGACGTGCGTGAGCGGTCTGCGCAAGGACGGCGAGCTGTTGCTGACTTTCGCGTGGGCGCTGACCATGACCCGGCCCGAATTCGACCTGCTCACCCGCCTCGGCGGCGAGACGAGACTGCTTGTCGCGGCGCCCGGCGAGTTCGCCGATGCCGAGAAGTTTTTCGGTATCAACGGCATCCACCGCGCGGCCGTCGTCGACGGGCTATTCGAGATCGTCGCGGGCGGGCGCGTCCTGCCGACGCGGGTCGTGCTGGGCTGGCACGAACGGTACGAGGCGCTGACCGTGCTCGCCTCGGTCGGGATCGCCGCGACGAGCGTCACCGCCGAGGAGATCGACCTGACCGTGGCCGTGCTGCAGAGCTTCCAGGGCCGCCCCAGCGCCGGAGGTGACGGGCAGACGCACGGCCGGTTCCGCGGCGAGCGGTACGCCTCGGCCCGTGACGCGCTCAGTGCGGCGATGACGGAAGTCAGCCACGGGCCCGAAATGGCGCTGGTGCGCTGCGGCTGGTGCGCCGAACTCCGTGCCCACCACGGCGGTCCGGCCGCCGCGACGGCACACGGGCTCGCGAAACCGTTGTACGGACTGGCCGAGGGCGACGAGGGCTGGCGCTTCGTGAACGAGGAGTGGGCGGCCGCCCGGCTGGGCGAGCACTGGGGCTCACGGGACTTTTTCGCCGTCTACGCGACCGACAACGGTGCCCTGTGTGTCAACAACAAGGGCGGCGATTACGTCGAGCACCAGCGCGCGTACACCCGGCGGCACCGCGGCGCCGCCGAACCGTTCTTCGAGCTGGACTCCGACGTCGCGGGCCTGGACCACGGCGTGCTGTTCTTCGTCGAACGCGTCCTCATGCAACTCGCGCGTGCCGATCAGTGGCTGCGGCAGGCGCGGCAGGTGATGCCGGACCGGCAGCGCCGCGTACTGGGCACCAGCGGGCAGTCGCTGCGCCGCTCGCTCAACGACGTGGTGCGCCTGCTGGATCTGCTGGTACCGCCGGAAATCGGGGCGCTGGAACGCAAACTCGAGACGTCGATGGGACTGGCGCGGCTGGTCGAGCGGCTGGACCGCCAGGCCGAGGCGATCGACGAGGAGAGCAGGCACGTCTACCAGGTGCGGATGAACTTCCTCATCGCGATCCTCACCTGCGTCACGATCCTGCTCGCCGTCGCCCAGGTCGTGGTCCCGTTCCTCGCCGGGAAATGAGGCCGGCGACGACCTGAGCGGGCTCAGCGCGAAGCGGCGGCGATCGTCCCCCGGAGCGCGGGGGTGCGCACGGTGCGTGCCCGGCCGCGGCCGGGGATGAACGCGATGACGCACGCCGCCGCGACGCAGGCCGCGCAGCCGATCAGGAAGGCGGCGCGGAAACCGTCGAGGCTGGGCACCGACACCGGGCCGAACGAGGTCGTCATGTGCGCGAGCACCATGCCCACCACCGCGCTGGAGGACGACGTGCCGATCGAGCGCATCAACGCGTTCAGCCCGTTCGCGGCGGCGGTCTCGGTGTCGGGCACCGCGTCGATGATCAGCGCGGGCAGCGACGCGTACGCGAGCCCGACGCCGCAGCCCGCGAGCGCGGAGAACAGCGCGAGCTGCCACGCCTCGTCCAGCAGCGTCAGCCCCGCCGCGTAGGCGGTGCCGAGCACGAGGACACCGGAGAGCAGCGACGTCTTCGGCCCGCGCCGCGCGATGATCCGGGCTCCGATCGGGGACACGAGCATCATCAGCAGACCGCTGGGCGCGACACACAACCCGGCCATCAGCATCGACTGGCCGAGTCCGTAACCGGTCGCGGTGCTCAGCTGCAGCAACTGCGGCGGCACCAGCTGCGTCGCGTAGAGCGCGAACCCGACCAGGATCGAGGCCAGGTTCGTGAGCAGCACCTGCGGCCGTGCGGTGGTGCGCAGGTCCACCAGCGGTTCGGCCACGCGCAGCTCGAACCAGCCCCACACCAGCAGCACACCCACGGCGGCGCCGAACATGCCCAGCGTGCGGGCGCTGCCCCAGCCCCACTCACTGCCCTTGGAGATGCCCAGCAGCAGGCACACCAGCCCCGCCGACAGCCCGATCATGCCGGGTACGTCGAACCGGCCGGGGGTGCGCACCGGCGATTCCGGCACCACGAGCAGCACCAGCAGCAGGCACAGCACGCCGAGCGAGGCCGCGCCGAAGAACAGGATGTGCCAGTCGAAATGCTCCGCGACCAGCGCGGCCGCGGGCAGCGCGAGCGCACCGCCGACACCGAGCGAGGAGCTCATCAGGCCGACCGCGGAACCGAGCCGCCCGCGTGGCAGCTCGTCGCGCATGATGCTGATGCCGAGCGGAATCGCGCCGATCGCGAAGCCCTGCAGGCCGCGGCCCAGCATCATCGGCAGCAGCGACGAGGAGAATCCGCACACGACGGAGCCGATGATCATCAGGCACAGCGAGGCCAGGAGCATCCGCCGCTTGCCGAACATGTCGCCGAGCCTGCCCAGCACCGGCGTGCCGACGGCGGCCGTGAGCAGGGTGACCGTGATGGCCCAGGCCGCGTCCGCGCGGGTGGTGTGCAGCAGCGTGGGCAGTTGGGACAGCAGCGGCACCATCATCGTCTGCATCACCGCGACGACCACGCCGGCGAAGGAGAGCACGGCGGTCAGCAGGCCACTGCCGGGAGCTTCGGTACGGAAGGCGCGCACCAAAGCTCCTTCCGTCAGCTAACTACTTTCCTCTCAAAGATAGCCGCGAGAGGGACGTAATTCCAGAAGCGGACGAAATACTTCGGTGTGCTACTTGTCTCCGCTGAGTTTCCCGGCCAGCTCCCGTGCCTGCTCCCGGGCGGCGGCGAGGCTCTCCCGGGCCTTGTCCGCCATGGCTGCCAGCGGGGGGAGCCGTTCGGCCAGCGTCAGGTCCGCGACGACGGTGGTGACGTCCATGCCCATCGACGTGCCGAGGGTCTGCACGATCGGCGGCAGCGTGTGGTCCTTGCCCTCGTCCGGGGTACCCGGCCCGTACTCGAGGCCCCGGCTGGAGAGCACGATCACCGGTTTCCCGGCCAGCGGCTGGTCCTTCGTGTCGAACGGGACCGTCGTGCCGAGCACGTGCACGTAGTCCAGCCACGCCTTGAGCGTCGACGGGATCGACCAGTTGTACATGGGCGCGCCGATCACCACGGCGTCGGCGGCCAGCAGTTCCGCGATGAGCTGCTCCTGCAGCTGCTCGGCCCGCGCGTCCGGTTTCTCATCCTCGGTACGCAGCCGCGGGGCGTAGTGCAGTGCCGAATCGGGCAGGTGCGGCAACGGGGAGGCGTGCAGGTCCCGCTCGACGATCTCGCCGCGCCAGGCTCCGGCGAACACCCCCGTCAGCTCGCGGGAGACGGACGCACGCCCGCTGGCGGAGGAATCGAGACGCAGCAACGTCGGCACGGAAAACCGCTCCTTTCGTGGACGAACCCCGGCCCGTGATCATAGGCCGCGGTTCGTCGCGGTGCGGATCACCAGGGCTTGTTGTCCTCGTCCTCGCTGTCCTCGGCGCGGTTGTCGGCGCCGCGGGTGTCCTCGGGCGGCGGCTCCTCGTCCGGCTCCTCCGTGTCGTCCTCGTCCACGGCGGGGAACCGGCTGCGCAGGTTGTCCACCATCAGCGAGCGCGTCTCCGGGTCCTGGTCACCGATCTCCTCCGCCATCACGTCGGAGACCTCGTCGGCGATGCCGGACTGCGCGCGCCGCATCGTGGCCAGGATCTGCGCGGACAGCTCCTCCAGCGGCATCGAGCGGGCCCGGCCGGACAACGTGAGATCGGTGACCGAACCGTCCGCGCGCACGGTGACGCGCACCGAACCGTCGGAGTTGGTGGAGCTGAGCCGGATCGACTCGGTGCGCTCCTGCGCCGCGCGGTACTTCGCGGCCTTCTCGGCGAGGCCGTCCGCCCAGGCCTGCACGCTCGCCGCGGCCTGGTCCGGATCCCGCATCAGGCCACCGAGTCCGGGGGTGCTCACCGGGAGATCACCGTGCCCTCGCGCAGCTGCGCCTGGAACGGCTCGGCGTTGGTCTCGTCCTGGTCCTCGTAGCTGGTCGCGGCGGTGCGCACGTTGTCCGCGATCGTGCTGACGCCCTCGACGGCCGCGCCGAGCGTCTCGGTGGCCTTGTCCTGCGTCGTCGCGTTCACGATCGGCGGCAGGAACGAGCACAGCAGACCGTAGGCGGAATCGTCCATCACCACGGTCTTCGCCGCGTCGACGGCGGTGTTCAGCCGGTCGACGAGACCGTCGAGATGGCTGCCGTGCGCCCGGAGCTCCTCCGGCGCGACCTCGTATGACATGAGCCGCCTTCTTTACTTCTTGGACTTCTTGTTGTTCTTCCAGTCGCCGATGACCGGGGGCGCGATCACCTGGTCGCCCTCGAACAGCTCGGGATCGCCCTCGAGGTAGTCGGCGACGCGGTGCTCCTTGTCCTCACCGCCGGCCTGCTTGCCGCCGTGGGCCATCGGCGCACCACCGGTCGTCGCACCCGCACGGCCCGTGCCCGAGGCACCGGCGGCCCGCGCCGCCGCGGCTTCCTCGGCCGCCGCGGCACCGGAGGAGGCCCCCGCCGCGAGCCTGCCCGCGGCCGCGGAGCCGCCGGCGCCGGTCTTGAACCCGGCGCCACCGACGCCCTTGCCGCTGCCGGACTCGCCGATCCCGCCGACGCCCTTGCCGAGCGCGGAGCCGCCGGCACCCGTGGTGCCGGTGAGCGGGGGAGTGCTGAGCCCGCTGGTGCCCAGCCCGGTCGGATCGTAGGAACCGGACGTGCCGCCGAGGCGGCTGGCGATGCTGTCGCCGTTGATGCCGCCCGAGTAGCCGATCGTCGGGATGCTGCCGGTGCTGGTGCCGAAGCCGGTCGAGGAGGCGCTCGTCGTGCCGGACAGCGGCACTGCCTGGTACGAGCTCTCGCTCTCGGACAGGCCGGGGATGCCGCCGGTGCTCGACGGCGTGTAGGACCCGGAGCCGATGCTCCGCCCGCCGGAGCCCGAGGTGCCGCCGATGCCTGCGGAACCGCCGCTGCCGTAGGAGCCGGCGCTGCCGAGCGTGCCGGAGTCCACGCCCGGCGTGTCACCGGCGCTCGCCGCGGCGAGCCCGCCGCCCGGGACGCTCGCGCCGCCGGTGCCCGCGGCACCGACGGCGCCGGACACCGAACCGGCACCCGCGAGGGTCGCCGAGTCCGGCACCGCCGCGGTGCCCTGCGACGTGGCGGCGAGGCCCTGCGCCTTGACGGCGGAGAGCATCGGGGAGGCCGTGTTGCTCGCCGCCGTGCCGCCGGTGGTCGCCGAGCCCGCGGCCGCGAGCTTCGGCGGCGCGGGGAACGCCGCGGTGGCGATGGCGCCGCCGATCGTGTCGTCGTACTGCGTCATGATCCGTGCGGCCTGCTGGCGCGCGGCCTCCTGCTGTTGCTGCGTCTGCTGGTACTGCGCCGCCTGCTGGGCGAACTGCACCGGATCGGTGATCGTCTGCAACTGCGCGTTCGCGGCCTGCGTGTCGAACCGCACCGGCGGGTTGGCCGCCATCTGCTTCTGTGTCTCGTTCAGCGACTGCGAGTGGATCTCCTGCTGACGGCCGGTCAGCGTGGCGCCCTTCGCGGTCGAGCCCAGCCACCGCCCCACCGAGGCCAGGTGCTCGCGGGCCGCGTCGCCGCCCGAACCCTGCCAGTCCGACAGGCTGTCCTCGATCGCGTCGGCGAGGTTGCGCTGGTGCTCGGTGAGCTCGTTGCCCAGCGACACCCACTCCTCGGAAGTGACGGCCACGGCCGCCGAGTCCGCCTGCTGCGTGACGGCGTCGATCATCTGCTGGTGCGAGGCGTTCTCCCACAGCGTGCTGGGCGGGGTGCCCGGATCGCGGACGTCGACGTGCTCGTCCAGGCCCTGGCGGGCGTTGGCGATGCGGTCCTCGTACCGGTCCTGGATCTCCTGGTCGCGCGCCAGCGGCGTGACGACGTCACCGAGCCAGCCCTTCGCGATCTCGTCGTCGACCTGTTTGGTCACCTCGGCGCGGATCTCCTCGCCCGAGGGGACCTCGTTGCCCAGCGGGCCGATGTAGTACTGCGAGTCCGGGTCGGCGGTCACGTCGAAGAAGGACACGGTCGCCTCCTCAGGCCTGAGTGTCGTATGTGGACAGTGTGCGGCCGGTGTTCTCGTCCTGCTGCCGGTAGTTGGCCTTGGCGAGCTTGATGGCCTCGATGTAGGTCGGCAGCTCGGACCTGGCCGCCTGCAGCTGGGTGAGCAGACCGGCCTCGTCGGTGGCGGTCCGGACCATCAGGTCGGAGACCCAGCGCGCGGTGGGTGCGGTGCCCATCAGCGGCGACTGCCGGAACTGCTCCAGCGCGGACCAGCGCTGCTCCAGACTGTCGATGATGCCCTGCAGTGCCTGGATCATGCGGTCGCCGGTGTTCTCGTCGACCGCGAACCCGCCGTTCGTGGCGAGTTTCTTCATCTCGACGCCACTGAGCACCCGCGCCTGCTTCGCCTGTTGCGGCTGCTCTTCGTCGCTCATGGCTACTCCCCGTTCAGTAGACGGTCGCGATCAGGTGCTTGATGGCATCGGCGACCTCGGCGCCGCTCGCCGGAACATACCGGATCACCACGCCGCCGTTGCCGTCCGAGGTGGTCTCGACCAGATAGCGGCCGTCCTCGGTGTGCAGCCAGGTCAGCGGTTGCGCGGGCCGGCTTTCGCCGTGCCTGCCGGTGCCGGTGGCGGTGAAGTAGCCGCTGCCGAGCCGGGGCGCGGACAGCACTTCCTCCAGAAGTTCGGCGTCGGAAAGCTGCTGCGCACCGTCGTCCTCGCGGCGTGCCCGCAGCACGCTGTTGACCTGCAGGCTGCCGAAGGCCTCGGTCTCCTCCTCGTCGAATTCCCGTTCCGCCGCACGTAGCGCGGCCATCGCCGAGCGCGGCCGGTCCTCGTGATGCTCGATGGTGAGCGTGCCCGTCGGCGCCGGCGGCGTGTCCGGCAGCGTGCTCGCGAGCGCGGTCACCAGTTCCTCGTCGGGGAACAACGAGAACCACAACTCGTCCGAACCACTACCTTGGCCGATCGTCAGCGCCTGCGCGCCGTCGGTCGCCGCGACCATCGCGAGCTCACCGCACCGCTCGTCGGTGCCGCTCAGTGACACCGAAACCCGCGCCTGTCCCAGCAACTCGTAGGCGAGCCGGACGAACTTGTGCAATTCGCCGGAAACAGACAACCGCCGTCTCTCCAGATCGTCGTAGACGCGGCGGGCCAGCTTCGCGTAGCGGGCGGGATCGATCGTCGTGTCGCGAATGCGCAACGGAAACCGGCGGATATCGACATTCATGGCGCGGCCGACGACGGCGGCCTCCACGCTTCCCATGGTGAAGTCGAACCGGGACACCATCGGTGAAAACGTCACCTTTCTCAAGAGGCCACAGCCTTGATCACCGTTAGTGTCCCCTGCTCCGGCGATGATTGTCGAGCGACCCCGGGCCGGGAGATCCGGATCACATCCGAAGGTCCGGTCCAGTCGCATGTGGACACATCGTGCTGGTTACCGGCTGGCGAACCCGCGGTGGCCGGAACACCGTCCGCGGGAAAATCGGTCGACGGGCACCGCCCGTACGGTGGAACCTGGGGCGTTCTGACGACTGGGGGAGTGGGCGCGCGCGACAGATGGGTGCGGCTGCAGGCGGTGGCGGTGTCGGGCTCGGCCAGTGAGGGCCTGTTGCTCGCCGCGCTTCCGTTGCTGGCCGTGTCCATCACCACCGATCCGCGTCAGGTGTCGCTGGTGAACGTGGCCGGGCAGGCGCCCTGGCTGCTGTTCTCGCTGTTCGCCGGTGTGCTCATCGACCGGGTGCGCCGCACGACCGTGCTCGCGTGGGCCTACGGAATCCAGGTGTGCGCGGCACTCGCGCTCGCGCTGACCGGCACGCTGCACGCGCTGAGCCTGCCGCTGCTGGTGATCGTCGCGTTCACGGTCACCTCCTCGCAGGTACTCGGCGACGGGGCCAGCGGCGCGCTCGTGCCGGAAATCGTGCCACCGGCGCGGTTCGCCGCCGCCAACGCGCGGCTGCAGATGATCGACCGCGGTCTCGTGCAGTTCATCGTCCCGCCGCTGACCGGCGGGCTGATCGCGCTCAGTGCCGGGGCGCCGGCGTGGCTGGCGTGCGTGATGGCCGCCGCGGCGCTGGTGCTGACCCGTGGCATCCGGTCGGGAGCGGTCGTCTCGTCCGGGCGGCATCCGTTGCGGGACATCGCGGAAGGACTGCGGTACCTCGTCGCGACGCGGCTGCTGCGGGCGATCACCGTCACGGTGGGCCTCGGCTCGTTCGCGTCCAGCGGAATCACCGCGATGCTGGTGCTGTACGTGACGCAGGAGCTGCGGCTGGGCAGTGTCGGCTACGGCGTGCTGCTCGCCTGCTTGGCCGCCGGCTGGACGGTGACGTCGTTCTTCGTGAACCCCCTCGTGCGGCGCGTGGGCTACTCGTGGGCGATGCGGATCGCGCAGACGCTGTCCGCGGTGCTGCCGCTGCTGTTCGCGCTCGCGCCGCCGCGACCGTGGCTCGCCGGGCCGCTGTTGTTCCTCACGGCCGCGACAATCCTGGTGTGGAACGTCTGCTCGCAGTCGAGCCGCCAGCGCTTCACCCCGCCGCGGCTGCTGGGCAGGGTGCTGACCAGTCACCGGGCGCTGGCCTGGGGGCTGACGCCGCTCGGGGCGCTCACCGGCGGTTTCGTGGCCGCGCATCTGGGCCTGCGGTCGGTGTGGCTGGTGGCCGCGATCGTGCACGGGATCGGCGCGGTCATCGTGTGGATTTCGCTGTCCCCGAAGGCTTTCGCCGCGGCGGAGAAGGAGGCGCGGGCTCGTGACTCGGCGCCGGCCTAGCGGCTCAGCCCGCGGCGAGCCCGCGCAGCAGCGGAAGGTAGAGCTCGTCGACGAGTTCGGTGATCGCGACCTCGCCCGCTGCCTGACCGTGCAGGAACGTCTCGTTGCGGACGAGGTCGAACGGCAGCCGCGCGACGCGTTTGGTGACCGTCAGCGGTGCCAGCTCGCCGCGTGCCACCGCCCGGTCCACGATCTTCTGCATCACCTGCGTGAACGGCGCGGCGGTCAGCCTTTTCCGCATCAGGTCGGCGACCTCCGGATGGCGGAACGCCTCGCCCATCACCCCGGCCAGCGTCTCGGACATGACGCTGTCGGCGCGTTTGGTGATGCGGGAGAAGAAGGTCAGCAGATCCGTGCGCAGCGAGCCGGTGTCGGGTGTGCTGGGCCGGACCGGCGCCTGACGCTGCCACGCCGCGATCACCAGTTCCGCGCGGCCCTGCCAGCGCCGGTAGATCACCGGTTTGCTCGTGCCGGCCCGCGCGGCGACGGCCTCCATGGTCAGCGCGGCGTAACCGGACTCCTTCAGTTCCGCCCACGCGGCGTCGAGGATCGCCCGCTCCAGTTCCTCGCCGCGGCGGCGGGACCTCCGCTCCGTCACTCTGCTCCCAAGATACGTTGCGTTTCTTATGATGATAGTCTACGTTGCCAATATTAGATACGGTTCGTTTCTTCCCGTGGGGGACCCGTGTTACTCCGCTTGTTACGCAGCCACCTCCGTCCGTACCGGCGCGAGCTGACGGCGGTGTTCGTGCTGCAGCTGATCGGCACGATCGCGTCGCTGTACCTGCCGAGCCTCAACGCCGATATCATCGATCGCGGTGTCGCGACGGGGAACACCGGCTACATCGTCTCCACCGGCGGCTGGATGATCGCCGTGACGCTGCTGCAGATCGTGTGCTCGATCGGCGCCGTGTACTTCGGCGCGCGCGCCGCCATGGGGTTCGGGCGGGACGTCCGGTCGGCGATCTTCCACCGGGTGGGGGACTTCTCCGCACGTGAGGTCGCCGTGTTCGGCGCGCCGTCGCTGATCACCCGCACCACCAACGACGTACAGCAGATCCAGCTGCTGGTGGTACTGGTCTGCACCATGCTCGTGATGGCGCCGATCATGTGCGTCGGCGGCATCGTGATGGCTTTGAACGAGGACGTCGGGCTGTCCTGGCTGCTGCTGGTGTGCGTGCCGGTGCTGGTGCTGGCGATCGGGCTCATCGTGAGCCGGATGGTGCCGCAGTTCCGGCACATGCAGGAGCGCATCGACGACGTCAACCGCGTGCTGCGGGAGCAGCTCTCTGGTATCCGCGTCGTGCGCGCGTTCGTCCGCGAGCGCGCCGAGACCGACCGGTTCGCCGACGCCAACACCGCGCTGACCCGGACGGCGCTGCGGGTCGGGCGGCTACAGGCGATGATCTTCCCGGTCGTCATGTTCATCCTCAACGCGTCCAGCATCGCGGTGCTGTGGTTCGGCGCGCACCGCGTCGACGCGGGGGAGATGCAGATCGGCTCGCTGACGGCGTTTCTGAACTACCTGCTGCAGATCCTGATGTCGGTCATGATGGCGACCTTCATCTCGACGCTGATCCCGCGTGCCGCCGTGTGTGCCGAGCGGATCAACGAGGTGCTAGACACCGAATCGTCGGTGCGGCCGCCGTCCGCGCCCGTGCGCGAGCTGTGGCCGGCCGCGGAGCTGGAGCTGCGGGGTGTGGAGTTCCGGTACCCCGGCGCGGCCGAGCCGGTGCTGCGCGACATCTCCTTCCGTGCCGAGGCGGGCAGGACGACCGCGATCATCGGCAGCACCGGCGCCGGCAAGACCACGCTGATGTCGCTGATCCCGCGGCTGATCGACGTCACCAAGGGCAGCGTGCTGGTCGACGGGGCCGACGTGCGGGAGCTGGAACCGGAGACGCTGTGGCGGCGGATCGGCCTGGTGCCGCAGAAGGCGTACCTGTTCACCGGCACGGTCGCGAGCAACCTGCGGTACGGCAATCCCGAGGCCACCGACGAGGAACTGTGGCAGGCGCTGGAGATCGCGCAGGCCCGTGACTTCGTCGAGGCGATGGACGGCGGGCTCGACGCGGCCATCGCGCAGGGCGGTACGAATGTCTCCGGCGGGCAGCGGCAACGGCTGTCCATCGCGCGGGCGCTCGTCCGCAAACCGGAGATCTACCTGTTCGACGACTCGTTCTCCGCACTCGACCTCGCCACCGACGCGGCACTGCGCGCGGCGCTGCGGCCGCACACCGCGGACGCGGCGATCGTCGTCGTGGCCCAGCGTGTGTCCACGATTCTCGATGCCGACCAGATCATCGTGCTGGAGAACGGCGCGATCGCGGGCATCGGCACCCATCGGCAACTTCTGGACACCTGCCCGACCTACGTCGAGATCGTCCAGTCCCAGCTGACCCCGGAGCAGGCGGCATGACCACCACAGCACAGAGACCACAGGCGCCCGCCGGCCGCGGCATGCCCGGCATGGGAATGCCGGTCAGCAAGGCGAAAAGCTTCGGCCCGTCCGCGAAACGGCTCGCGGGCCGGATGCGGCCGCAACGCAACGCGCTCCTCGCGGTGGTGGCGCTCGGCGTCACGGGCGTCGCGTTCAACGTCGCCGGGCCGAAGATCCTCGGCGAGGCCACCGACATCATCTTCGACGGCGTGCTCGCGCATCTGCGGCACGTGCCCGGCGCGGCCATCGACTTCACCGCGCTGGGCCGTGTACTGGCCTGGGTGCTCGCCCTGTACGTGGCGGGCTCGGTGTTCTCCTGGGGACAGGGCTGGCTGCTCAACCACGTCGTGCAGCGCGTCGTGTTCGAGCTGCGGGCCGACGTCGAGCGCAAACTGCACCGGCTTCCGTTGCGTTACTTCGACTCGCAGCCGCGGGGCGAGCTGCTTTCCCGCGTCACCAACGACATCGACAACATCTCGCAGACGCTGCAGCAGACGTTGAGCCAGTTGCTCACGTCGGTACTCACGGTCATCGGGGTGATCGTGATGATGTTCCTGATCTCGCCGTTGCTGGCGGTGGTCGCGCTGATGGTGATCCCGTTGTCGATGATCGTCACCACGGTGATCGGGAAGCGCTCGCAGAAGCTGTTCATCGCGCAGTGGCGCAACACCGGGCGGCTCAACGCGCACATCGAGGAGGCGTTCACCGGGCACCAGCTGGTGAAGGTGTTCGGGCAGCAGCGCGCGTCGGAGGAGGAGTTCCGGCGGCGCAACGACGATCTGTTCGGTGCGGCGCTGGGTGCGCAGTTCATCTCGGGGCTGATCATGCCGTCGATGATGTTCCTGTCGAACCTGAGTTACGTGGTGGTCGCGGTGGTTGGCGGCCTGCGTATCACGTCGGGTTCGATGAGCCTCGGTGAGGTGCAGGCGTTCATCCAGTACTCCCGCCAGTTCACCCAGCCGCTTACGCAGGTCGCGTCGATGGCGAACCTGCTGCAGTCGGGGGTGGCCTCGGCGGAGCGGGTGTTCGAGCTGCTGGACGCCGAGGAGCAGGAACCGGATCCGGCGGAGGCCTCATTGCCCGCCGAGCGGCGCGGGCGGGTGGAGTTCGAGCACGTGAGCTTCTCCTACCGTGCGGACCAGCCGTTGATCGAGGACCTTTCGCTGGTCGCCGAGCCGGGGCAGACGGTCGCGATCGTCGGGCCGACGGGTGCCGGGAAGACGACGCTGGTCAACCTGATCATGCGATTCTACGAGCTGGACGCGGGCCGCATCACGCTCGACGGGGTGGATGTCACGCGGTTGAAGCGGGAGGACCTGCGCTCGCAGATCGGCATGGTGCTGCAGGACACCTGGCTGTTCGGGGGCACGATCCGGGACAACATCGCGTATGGGAAGCCGGATGCCACGGAGCAGGAGATCATCGAGGCCGCGAAGGCGACTTTCGTGGACCGCTTCGTGCGCACCCTCCCGGACGGCTACGACACGGTGATCGACGACGAGGGCACGAACGTCAGTGCGGGTGAGAAACAGCTGCTGACCATCGCACGGGCCTTCCTGGCGAGCCCGTCCCTGTTGATTCTGGACGAGGCCACAAGTTCGGTCGATACGCGCACGGAGTCCCTGGTGCAGCACGCGATGGCCGCGTTGCGGTCGTCCCGCACGAGTTTCGTGATCGCGCACCGCCTGTCCACCATTCGCGACGCGGACCTGATCCTGGTGATGGAGGCGGGCCGGATCGTGGAACAAGGCACGCACGAGGACCTGCTGGCGGCGAGGGGCGCCTACCACCGCCTGTACTCGGCCCAATTCGCCGCGAAAGCCTGAAAGCGCGGCAACGAACGAACGAGCCGCCCCCACCTGCCGCGAGTCGAGCCTTCCGTGCGCCCGAGTCGAGCCTTCCGTGCGTGGCAACCGCGGCCGCACCTGCCCTGCGTGCAATGCCGCGATTGGCAACCGCTATGGACCTCGGTGCGCCCGGTTCCATGGCGCACGATCATGCCGTGACCTCGCAGAGCGTCCGGCCCGAGCCGCGCCGCAAAGTTGTCAGCAATCCCTACATCCACCGGCTTCAGCGCAGGCACTTCCTGCTCTTCGACATTCTCCCGATCGTCGGGACCGCCGGTGCGTTCGCGTTTCTCGCCGTGCATCCGTTCGGGGCCACCGAGCTTGTCCTCCTGCTCTCGATGTGGCTGCTGACCGGGCTCGGCGTGACCGTCGGCTACCACCGGCTGTTCACCCACCGCACCTTCAAGGCCGCACCGTCCGTCGTGGCGGTGCTCGCCGTGCTGGGCTCGATGGCGGGGCAGGGTGGCGTGATCTCGTGGGTCGCGCTGCACCGCCGTCACCACGAGTACAGCGACCGCGAAGGCGATCCGCACTCACCCAACCTCTCCGGCGGCGGTGTGAAGGGCGCCTTGAAAGGCCTGATGCACTCCCACTTCCTGTGGATGCGCCGCCACGAGTATCCCAACATCGCCCACTACGCACCGGATCTGCTCAAGAATCGCATGCTGGTGCGCATCGCGCGGCACTACTACTCGTGGGTGGTGCTCGGGCTCGCCATTCCCGCGCTGATCGGCGGGCTGGTCGAGATGAGCTGGACGGGCGCGGTCAGCGGGCTGTTCTGGGGCGGGCTGGCGCGGATCTTCGTCCTGGAGCACATCGTGTGGGCCATCAACTCGTTCCTGCACATGTTCGGCACGCGCCCGTACGAGTCCCGCGAGAACAGCCGCAACGGCGGGGTCTTCGCACTGATCACACTGGGCGAATCGTGGCACAACAACCACCACGCGTTTCCCGAGTCACCGTCGTTCGGCCTCGACTGGTACCGGCTCGATCCCGGCTACTGGCTCATCAGGACCCTGGCGGTCTTCGGCCTCGCCTGGGATCTCAAAACGCCCGGCCGCGAGCGTATCGAAGCCAAGCGCATCACCAAAACCGCTGCCGCGTAAGGAGAATCGTGGACACGAGCAAGGACGCCATCCTCACCTGGTGCCGCGAGTACATCGCCGATCTGCTGGGCACCACGGCCGAGGCACTCGACCCCAAGGCCGACTTCGACAAGCTCGGCGTCGACTCCGCGCTCGCCGTGTCACTGCTGATGGAGGTCGAGGACCGCTACGACATCGAACTGCCCCCGGAGGCGCTGTTCGAGAATCCCACGCTGGATGCGGTCGCCGACTACCTGCACCAGCGTACCGCGCAGCGCGTGGCATGAGCATCGACGCGGCGGCCGCCATCCGCCACCACTACGACGTCGGCAACGCGTTCTACCGGCTCTGGCTGGACGAATCCCTGACCTACTCCTGTGTCCTGCGCGAAAACGACACCGAAACGCTGGAGCAGGCGCAGGAGAACAAACTTCGCTTCCACCTCGACGCCATCGGCGCCGACAACGCCACAGCGGTGCTGGACATCGGCTGCGGCTGGGGCGCCATCCTCGAACGCCTGTCCGCCAGGGGAATCCGGTCGGTCGGTCTCACGCTCAGCGACGAGCAGGCCGCGCACATCCGTGCCCGCGCGTACCCCGGCGCCGAGGTGCGCGTCGGGAACTGGACCGACTACGAGCCCGCCACGCGATTCGACGGGATCATCTCCATCGGCGCGTTCGAGCACTTCGCCACCCCCGCCGACACCACCGACGAGAAGATCGCGCGCTACCGGCACTTCTTCACCCGCTGCCGCGACTGGCTCACCGGCACCGGAACCCTGTCCCTGCAGACGATCGCCTACGCGAACATGTCCCGTGACGCGGCGAGTTCCTTCATGCAGCGGGAGATCTTCCCCGACGCCGACCTGCCGACCCTCGCGGAGATCACGGCCGCGGCTGAGGGGATCTTCGAACTCCAGAAGTTCCACAATGGACGCCTCGACTACGCCTGGACATGCGGCGAGTGGGCCAAACGCCTGCGAGCCCGACGGGCCGAGGCGATCACGCTGGCCGGGCCGGAGGTCGTCGAACGCTACGAGCGGTACCTGAAGATGTCCGCGCTCGGTTTCCGGATGGGCAAGATCACCCTATACCGGCTCGTGTTCCGGCCGTATGGCAAAGAGTGGTCGCGGTGACCGTTCGGTTCAACCCGTTCAGCGCCGAGTTCCGCCGGAATCCCTACCCGGCCTACCGGGCGCTGCGGGAAACCAAGCCGGTACACAAAACGCTCGGCATGTGGGTGCTCACCCGTCACACCGACGTGCGTACGGTTCTGCTCGACCGGAGCTTCAGTGCCGGGCTGATCCCGCAACTGGTCACCAAGCAGGCCGGCCGCGTGTCCGGGGAGAACGTCGCGCGCATCGAACGGCTGGGCCGCAAATCCCTGGTGTTCACCGACAATCCCGATCACGCGAGGCTGCGTGGCCTGGTGAACCGCGTGTTCACCGCGCCCGCGGTGGCGAAACTCCGTCCACTGGCCGAAAAGGTGGCCGGCGAACTCGTCGCCAAGGCGTCCGCGAACGGTGGCATGGACGCGATCGCCGAGTTCGCCGCGCCGCTGCCGGTCGCCGTGCTGAGCGAGTGGATGGCGCTGCCGGCGGAACTGCGCGAGCAGGTGGCACAGTGGACACACGACATCCGCTTCCTGCTCGAACCGGGCCTGATGAAGGGTGAGGACTTCACCCGCGTCGCCGACGTCGTCGAGCGGTTCGCGCACGCACTGGACGCGGTGATCGCGGTGCGCCGGGAATGCCCGGGCGACGACCTGATCAGCCGGCTGCTGGTGACGCGCACCGGTGGCGGGGACCGGTTGAGCGACGAGGAACTGGTGTTCGTCTGCATCATGTGTTTCGTCGCGGGCAACGAGACCACGAAATCCCTGGTAGGCAACGGAATTCTCGCGCATCTGACACACGACGTCCGGCCGGAACCGGTGAACGCGGTCAACGAGACGTTACGCTATGACAGTCCACTTCAGCTCACCAAACGTCTCGCGACCCGCGACGTCGAGATCGGGGACGCGACCATCCGCGAGGGCGACCAAGTGCTGCTGTGCCTCGGCGCCGCCAACCGCGACCCCGAGGTGTTTACCGACCCCGACACCTTCGACCCGGGCCGCGACACCACCGGGCACCTCGCCTTCGGGCACGGCATGCACGGCTGTCTCGGCGGGCTGCTCGCCGGACTGCAGGCGGAGGTCGCCTTCGAAACCCTGTTCCGGCACCGGATCACGCTCGTGGGCGAGCCGCTGGAGTGGCAGGATCACAGCTTCATTGTGCGCGGCCTCAAACGGCTGCCGGTGTCGATCGGTACTACGGCGTGAGCACGCGCCTGCTCTGCATGCCGCACGCCGGCGCGGGTGCGTCGTCGTTCGCGCGCTGGCTCGAACTGTTCCCGGACACCGTCGTCCCCACACGGATCCAGTTGCCAGGACACGAAAATCTCGCCGCACAGGAACCGTTCCGCCGCATCGGCGCTACCATCGACTGGCTCCTGCCACGCGTACCGACAGGGCCGCTCGCGCTGTACGGGCACAGCATGGGCGCGCTCGTGGTGTACGAACTGGCCCGCGCGCTCACCGCCGCGGGCACACCGCCGGTTCACCTGTTCGTCTCGGGCCGCCGCGCGCCGCACCTTCCCGCGCGACGGCCACCCGTGCATCATCTGCCGGACGAGGAATTCCTCGCCGCCGTCGAGGGAATGGGCCCGGTGGCGAGCGCGAGCCCCAAGCTGCGGGACTACGCGATCCGCGTGACCAGAGCTGATCTGGAACTGTCCGAAGAGTACAGTCACCTCCCCGTGCCCCGGCTGCGCTGCCCGCTCACGGTCTTCCACGGCACCGAGGATCCGTACGTCACGGCGGCCGAGGCCACCGCGTGGAAAGAGCTGACGGACAACGACTTCACGATTCACACCTTCCCTGGCGACCACTTCTTCCACCAACGCCACCGCGTGACACTCGCGGCGGCCATGACCGAAGCGCTGGAGTGACCGTGCTGCCCGACATCCTCCGCCGCCGCGCCACCGAACAACCGGACCGCACCGCCTACGTCTTCCTCGGCGAGGACGGCGACGAGCGGGCCTCGATCACCTTCGCCGGTCTCGACGCCCGCGCCCGCTCGGTCGCGGCGGAGCTGCGCCGGCACTGCGAACCCGGCGATCGCGCGCTGCTCATTTTCCCGCAGAGCCTGGATTTCATCGTCGCCTACTCCGCCTGTCTGTACGCGCAGGTGGTGGCCGTGCCGGTGAACCCGCCCCGCCGCACCAGGATCCAGGACGCGACCCGTGCGATCATCGCCGACTGCGAACCGGCCGTGGTTCTCACGGTCGCCGCCATGACCGACCTTCGGTCCACTGTGGACCGCGCGCACTGGATAGCGGTGGACGAGGTTGCCGAAGGAGACTTCGAACCACTGCCGTGCACCGCGGACACGCTGGCGTTGCTGCAGTACACCTCCGGGTCCACATCGGACCCGAAGGGCGTGATGGTGTCGCACGGGAACCTGATGGCCAACGAGGAGATGATCCGTCGCGCCTTCGGGCACGACGAGCACTCCACCGTCGTCGGCTGGGCGCCGTTTTTCCACGACCAGGGCCTGATCGGCAACGTGCTCCAGCCGCTCTACGTCGGCGCCACCGCGATCCTCATGGCCCCGGCGGCGTTCATCCGGCGGCCACTGCTGTGGCTGACCACGATTTCCCGGTACCGCGCCCACACCAGCGGCGGCCCGAACTTCGCCTTCGACGCGTGCGTCGCCGCGGCGGCCAGGGGCGTGCCGGAGCTGGACCTGTCCAGCTGGCAGGTCGCGTTCAACGGTGCCGAACCCATCCGGCCGGAGACGCTGCGCCGGTTCACCGAGACCTTCGGCCCGCACGGCTTCCGCGAGACCGCGATGTACCCGTGCTATGGGCTGGCCGAGGCGACGCTGATCGTCAGCGGCAGTGGGAAGGGACGCGGACCACGGGTGATCGAGGCCGACGTGGCCGAGCTGGGCCGCAAACGCCTGGTCGAGGCGCCGGGCGGGCGCGAGATCGCCGGATCGGGTGTCGTGCTCCCCGGCGAAGAGGTGCGTATCGTCGATCCGGAGACGCGCGAGCCCTGTGCCGACGGTGAGATCGGGGAGATCTGGGTGGCCGGTGAGCACGTGACCCAGGGGTACTGGAAACGGCCCGAGGCGGCCGCCTTCACCGGCAGCTGGCTGCGCACGGGCGATCTCGGCGCGCTGCGCGACGGCGAGTTGTACGTGGCCGGCAGGCTCAGGGACCTGATCATCATCCGCGGCCGCAACCACTATCCCCAGGACATCGAGCACACCGCGGAGCGCGCGCATCCGGCGCTGCGCCCCGGCGGGTGCGCGGCGTTCTCGGTGCCCGCGGCCGGCGGTGAGAAACTCGTGGTGGTGGCTGAGATCCGGCGCGAGCACCGGCACGAGGCCGATCCGCTGGAGCTGGCGGGCGCGATCCGCGCGGCCGTGCTGCGCGAGCACGAGGTGTCCGCCGGTGACGTGGTGCTCACTCGTGCCGGCCGGCTGAGCAAGACCAGCAGCGGCAAGATCATGCGCGCGGCCGCGAGAAAGCGTTATCTGGAGTCCGGGTTCGACGTCTAGCAGGAAGGGTCGCCATGGAAGCCGCCAATCCCGAGTTCGCGCAGGCCGTGCGCGGCGTGGTGTTGTCCATGCCCGCCGCCAAGCACCTCGGCTTCGACTTCGGCCGGATCGAACCGGGCGTGGTCGAGATCGTGCAGCCCTACCGGCAGGAACTCACCGAGCACAACGGGTTCTTCCAGGGCGGCGTGCTCGGCTCGCTCGCGGACTTCGCCGCTGGATCGGCCGCCGGCACACTGCTGCCCGTCGGCTGGGTCAACATGACGATCGACTACACCGTCAAGATTGTCGCGCCCGCGAAGGGGGAGCAGGTGATCGCGCGGGGCCGGGTGGTCAAACCGGGCCGCACCACGACGGTCGCCGCCGCCGACGTGTTCGCGGTGAGCGGCGCCGAAGAGTCGTTGTGCGCCACGGCTCTGGTGACGATGCGCAACCTCAAGGTGTGACATGACGGCCTTCGTGTTCAACCCGTTCGCCGAAGGGTTCACCGACGACCCGTACCCGCACTACGCCGAGCTGCGCGAGAACGCGCCAGCGCACGAGCATCCGCTCGGGTTCTGGATCCTGTCGAAGTACGACGACATCGCGCGGCTCCAACGGTCGGCGCAGTCCGTCGACGAGCGGCACCTGACCCGGCTGCCCAGTTGGAAGAGCGATTCCGCGGAACTCGGCAAGCGGAACCGGATGATGGGCGGACTGTCCATGTTGGACCAGGACCCGCCCGGCCACACCCGGCTGCGGCGGCTGGTTTCGAAGGCGTTCACGCCGCGCTCGATCGCGGCGCTGGAACCGCGTGTCGAGTCTATTGTGGATTCCGCGCTGGACCGGATCGCGGCGGCAGGGTACGCGGATGTCGTGGCGGAGCTGGCGTTTCCGTTGCCGTTCTCGGTGATCTCGCAACTGCTGGGCATCCCGGTGGTCGAGCACACCCGGCTGCGTGAGCTGACCGCGCTGCTGGTGCTGGGACTGGAGCCGCTGCCCGATCCGGAGCTGCAGAGCCGGATCCGCGCCGCGAACGAGGAACTGCTGGCCATGGTCGGCGACCTGACCAGGTGGAAGCGCGACCATCCCGCCGAGGACGTGCTCACCGCGCTCATCGCCGCCGAGCACGAGGGTGACGTGCTCGGCGAGGACGAACTCGTCGCGCAGGTCATGCTGCTCTACATCGCCGGGCACGAGACGACCGTAAACCTCGTCGCGGGCGGCATCCTCGGCCTGCTGCGGAACCCCGCTCAGGCGCGGCTGCTGCGGGAGGACCCCGATCTCGCACCGAACGCCGTCGAGGAGCTGCTGCGCTACGACAGCCCGGTGCACCTGATGCGGCGCATCACCCGCGAACCGTTCCAGGCCGGGGAGCGGGAGGTTCCGGCGGGGGTGTTCGTGATCGCGTGTCTCGCCGCGGCCAACCGCGATCCCGACCACTTCGGTGCCGACGCGGACGAACTGCGCGTCGGCCGGCCGAACGCGCACCAGAATCTGTCCTTCGGCGCCGGTATCCACCACTGCCTCGGCGCGGCGCTGGCGCGGATGGAGGCGCGGATCGCGGTCGGGAGGTTCGTGCGGCGGTTCCCGGACGCCGAGCCGGTGAATGTGCGGTGGAACGGGCGGATCAACGTCCGCGGGCCCGCCGAGCTGACGGTGTCCGTCCATGCCGGTTCTTGACACCCGCGGCGCGCGCATCGCCTACACCGACACCGGCCCCCGCGAGGCACCGACAGTCCTTTTCGGACACGGTCTGCTGTTCGGCGGATGGATGTTCCGGCCACAGATCGACGTCCTGCGGGAACGCTACCGCTGCGTGGCGATCGACTGGCGCGGGCAGGGCGAGAGCCCGCCCGCCGCGGGCGGCTACGACATGGACACGCTCGCCGGGGACGCGGTCGCGCTGATCCGGGCGCTCGACGTCGCGCCGGTGCACTGGGTCGGCCTGTCGATGGGCGGTTTCATCGGCCAGCGCGTGGCCGCACGGCACGGCGACCTCGTGCGATCGCTGACCCTGCTGGACACCAGCTGCGGGCCGGAGAACCCGGCGAAGGTGCGCGAGTACAAGCGCCTGGCCCTGTTCCAGCGCGTGTTCGGGATCAAACCGGTGCTGGGCAAGGTCGAACCGCTGCTGTTCGGTCCGCGCCCACCGGCCGGGGTGGTCGCCGAATGGCGGCGTCGGATCGTGCGAGCGGACCGGGCGGCGCTGCGTTCGGCCGTGCTCGGGGTCGCCGACCGCGAGCCCGTCGAGCACGAGATCGGCCGCGTCTCGGTGCCCACGCTCGTGGTGGTCGGCACGGACGACAAGGCGACTCCACCGCCCGAGTCCGAGCGGATCGTGGCGAGGATCCCGGGCGCGCGCCTGCACGTGGTGCCGGACTGCGGGCACACCAGCACGCTGGAGCAACCGGCGGCGATCACCGGCCTGCTCACGGAGTTCCTCGGCTGAGGTTTGCTGTTTCGGCAAAGAAACTTGCGGCATCTTCGTGGTCCGGCGCAGGGTGGATCCCATGACTTCACAGCATGGCATCGTGGGGCTCGACCAGCGGTTCTGGGACGATCTGTACGGCAGCGCCGAGAAGGTCTGGAGCGGGCGGGCGAACCAGGCGCTCGTCACCGAGGTGACCGGGATGACCCCGGGCCGGGCACTGGACGTCGGCTGCGGCGAGGGCGGCGACGCCCAGTGGCTGGTGCGGCAGGGCTGGCAGGTCACGGCGGTCGACATCTCCCGCGTCGCGCTCGACCGGGCCGCGGCATTGGCCGGTGACCTCGGCATCACCTGGCAGCGGCTCGACCTGCTCACCGAGGCACCCGCCGAAACCTACGACCTGGTCTCGGCGCAGTACTTCGTGTTCGCTCGCGGCGAGAAGATCCTGGAGCACGTGCTGTCCGCGGTCGCGCCCGGCGGCACGCTGCTGGTCACCAGCCACGCCGGTGACGGGCACAACGACCAGTTCTACCGCACGGACGAGATCGCGGACCGCCTCGGCGACGAGTGGGAAGTGCTCGTGCACGAGGAACGGTCCCGCGATGTCGCGACCTACGGGCACATCAAGGACGTCGTGCTCAGGGCCCGGCGCCGCTAGCGTTTGCGCAGCGCGGCGGCGCCCGCTTCGGCGACGGTGGTGTCCTGCTCGACGGTGCCCGCGCTGACCCCGATCGCGCCGATGACGGCGCCGCGGGGTTTCGCGAGCGGGAGGCCGCCGCCGAAGATGATCAGGCCGCCGTTGGTGCCCTCGATCCCGTAGAGCGGCGCGCCGGGCGCGGCGGCCGCGCCGAGGTCCGCGGTCGACATGCGCAGCAGGGCCGATGTGCGCGCCTTGCGGATCGAGATGTCGATACTGCCGAGGATCGCGCCGTCCTGACGGGCGAAGGCCAGCAGATGACCGCCGTCGTCGACCACCGCGACGTTCATCGGCTGCTCGATCTCCACGGCCTTCGCCAACGCGGCGTCGAGCACCCGCTGGGCGTCGGCGAGAGTCAGTTGTCCGGCCACATCTCCTCCTTCTGGGAAAGCGCTTTCAAAGGCAGCCCGACGACGAGCCGGGCGGCGTTGTGCCCGCACAGGCGGGCGTGCACCAGTGCGGCGGTGAGCACCGGTGAATCCTGCGGACGTTTGGCGTGGTGCACGCACACGGTGGTCGCGTCGAGCCCGATGCCGACCCCGAGCGAGGAGGCCCGCGCCGCCGCGAAGGCGAGTTCGAGCGCGGTCCCGGCCCCGTCCTCGACGCGCAGCGGAACGCCTTCCTCCTCCATCCCGGCGCGAACTTCCCGCAACCCCGAGGTCCCCGCGCACCGGGCGATCACGGTGGGCGGGGCCTGGCGCGCACGACCGGCGCGGTGGTCGGTCACGGGCATCGCAGCGCCTCCACCAGGCCGGTGGCGACCGCGTTGCGGGGACCCTCGACGCCACGCACATTCCCGGTGCCACAGACAATTCCCGCGTCCGCGACGGCTTCCGCGATCAGGTCCGGGATCTCGAAGTCCAAAGCGGACCCGCCGAGTACCACGACGAACCCGATCTGCCGCAGGTTCCCGCCCGGCGCGACCTGCTCCAGCGCCCGCACCGCGTTGACCACGAACACCTTGTGCTTCGCCGACCGCCGCACCTGCCGGATCTTGTCCAGCGAATGACGCGTCGGCACCGGGCGCATTCCGGCATCGCCGAGCACCACCACCCGCGCGAAGGTCTCGGTGGGCAGCGGTTTTTCGAAGAACCGCGCCGTGCCGTCCTCCATCCGCACGTGGAAGAAGCTCTCCGCCTTGGCCAGCGGGAACTTCTTGATGTCCTCGGCCAGCTCCCGGTCGTCCAGGCCCAGCTCCGAATCGATCAGCTTCGTCACCAGGTCGCCCGCGCCCGCCAGGTGCACCGAGCGCACCACACCGTCCGAAGTGGCCAGTGCCGCGTCGGTGGAACCGCCGCCCAGATCCAGGATCGCGACCGGCCGGTCGGTGCCCGGCGTGGTCAGCGCGCCCAGCACGGCCATGTCCGCCTCGACCCCGCCGACCCGCACCTCCACGTCCAGCGCCGCCGCCAGCTGCGCGGCCAGCGCCTCCATCGGCCCCCGGCTCGTGCGCACCATCGCCGCCAGCGCGACCGCGCTCTCCAGCGCGAACTCACCCGCGAGCGCGCCCGTGACCTTCTGCGGCACGAACGTGTCCACCGCCAGCACGTCCTGGATCCGCACGTCACCGGAGCCCGCCAGCTCGGCCATCGTGTCGCGCACGGTCGCCAGCATCCCGCCGACGTGCGTGCCCGCCTCGCCGGTCGCGTCCTCCAGCGGCCGCACCCGGCGCAGCGTCGCCATGATCTCCTCGGCACCGGCGTCCATGCCGACCGACAACCGCGAATGCTCACCGATCAGGGTGAGCGTGCCGGCCGGGATGCGCCGGTCCGCGATGTCACCGGCCGGAGTGCGCACCACGACCGCGGACCGGTTACCCACCAGGGCCCGCGCGACCGGCGCGATCATCCGCGTCTGCTCCGGATCGAGTTCGAACAATGTCGCGATGCCGTAGGAATTGGACAGCGTGCGGATCGTGCGCCCCGGTTCAGCGACCTCGACCGCCGCCCGCATGCCCAGCGGAACCCGCTCGACCAGCGTGACCTCGTCCACCACCGGGATCGGCGTGCGCAACCGGTTCGCGATCAACGTCGCATCGTCGGCGTGCACCACCGCACCCGTGACCTCGACACCTCGCTCGGCGGCGGCGTTGATCCCGGCCGCCGCGTCCTCGAAATCCACCCCGGTGCCGACCACACAGATCACCTTCGCGCCGGGCTCGCAGTCACCGAGCGCCCCGAACGCGACCGTGGTGCCGACCCCGAGACCGGCGCCGCCGGGGGTGTCCGGGTTGTGCCCGATCATCGTGGACTCGGTGATGATCGTTTCGGTGATGGTCTCCATGGCGAGCCCGCTGATCACCGGGGTCGCCTCGTTGACCAGCACCGCGGACAACTCATCCTGAGCGCGGCCGGCCGCGGAAAGCGCTTCCTGCACGACCTTGACCACGCCGGGTACGTTGTCCGCGGTGCCCTTCACGCCCGAGGTCGGCGCCAGCGCGGAGGCCAGGTACCTCGGTTCGTTCTCGCCGATCTCGGCCACGCACGCCTCGGTGGTCGAGTTGCCGATGTCGACGCCTACGACGAGTGCCACGGCGTCAGCCGGCGTCGGCCAGCTGGATCCGCACGTCCAGTTCCACCGGCGCCGCACCCTGCTGCACGAACTCGGTCTCCTTGATGTGCAGCAGCGCCGCCTTGGCCTGCCAGCGGGGCCGCGCCATGAAGTCGTTGCGCGCGGGCACCGGCTCCGGCGATTCGCCCTTGGCGTAGCGGGCGGCGTTGCGGCCCACCTTCCGGAACGTCTCCAGGTCCATCAGCGGGGCCTGCGGGAAAAGCTCCAGATTGGACAGTCGAACCAGGTCCTTCTGGTGGATCATCGTGGTACCGCGGGAAAGCACCCCGATCCCGATGCCCGAACCGGACAGCTTCGCCGCCGCGTGCGCGATCACCGCGAGGTCCGAACCGCCGCGGTACCGGATCACCCGCGACTGCACGCCCTGTTCCTCGATCCCGGCGAGCAGCTCGCGCAGCACCTCCGCGTGCGGAATGTCCACAATGGTCTTGGTGAAGAAGTCCCCGAACGCGGGCGAGATGCCGATGACCACCTCGTCCGCGCGGGTGCCGGGGCCCGCCTCGCCCCGCTCCTGGAGCTGGAGCGTGCGCCGGGTGCCTACGCTGGTGTCCGCCATGTCGCTTCTCCTCAGCCGACTTCCTGTTCGGGGTTCTGCGCGCTGACCACGTGCCGCAGCCGTTTCATCTCCTCCCAGCGCTGCCCGCTGGGCCGGTAGCCGGTACCGGGCCCGGCGTAGTCGTTCGCGTCGTTGACGGCGGAGAGCGTTTCCAGCTCCGGCGTCAGGATCGCCGAGGTGTGCAGCAGATCGCCGGACACCCGCTGCCGCAGGATCGCCAGCAGCGTGTGCGCCATATCGCTGAACCCGGCGCCCTCCAGTGCCTTGACGATGTCGAGCCCGGTCACGCCCCGGTCCATCACCTGCTGGGCCGATTTGAGGTCCTCCAGCACGTTCCGCAGCGGCAGGTCCTGGCTGCCGTGCGCGTAGGTCGCGGCCTCGACCTCCTTGTCGGTGATCGCGGGCAGCCCCAGCTGCGCGAACACGCCCTGCAGGGCACGCGCCGCCCGGTTGCGCGCGGCCAGCAGCTCCGCCTCGGGCACGTGCCGCAGCCCGCCGTCGACCTGCAGGTCACGCTGGATCGTGTTCCAGTCGTCGTAGTCCGCGGCGTCCACATTGGACCCGGCGAACATGTTGTCGTAGTTGGGCACCGCCGAGTAGCCCGAGCACACGAAGTCCGTGCCCGGCAGCAGCTGCGGCAGCAGCCGGGCCACCCGGCGCATGTCCGAATGCGAGAACGACTGGTCGTTGCCGGAAGCGCTTTCCAAATCCACGGTGCTGGCGATCAGGTTCTCGGCGAGCACCGCGCGGATCCCGCCGGGCACCGCGCCCGGCACGCCGATGCAGCTGATCGACCCGTTCTGCAGCCCCTGCACACCGGCGCCCTTGGTCACCAGGATGCAGCGGATCTCCAGGTACAGCATGGACTTGCCCTCGGCGTTGCCCATCTGCACCTCCGACCCGGTGCCGGAGGTGAAGCGCATCTTGATGCCGCGCGAGGCGTAGGCCGAGGCCAGGAACGCCTTGGACCACGGGGTGTCGTCGCCGTCGCAGAACACCGGTTCGGTGCCGTACACCGAGATCGTCTCGGCGTAGGCGGTGATCCCGCGCATGCCGAGCTCCAGCTCGGTGGCCTCCTCCAGCGCGCACTGGGTGAGCACACCCGGTTTGCCCGCCAGCGCGCCGACCTGCAGCGCGATCGCGACCAGCGGGGCGTACCGCACGACGCCGAGAGTTGTTTCCAGCTCACGGAATCCACGCAGCGCGGCTTCGGCGGCCTCGGCCGCGACCTGCACCGGATTGTCCCTGGCGCTCGTGGAGTGCGCCTGGTTCGCGATGGTGCGGCGGGCGCGCATCTTCTGCACCGCCTGCATCATCTCGACCACGTTCATGGTCTTGACGACCTCCAGCAGCGCGGCCGGGGTGAGCCCACGCGAGACGGCCAGCACCTCGTTCCGCGAGACGCCCGGATCGACCAGCATCCGGGCGATCTGGACCGGTTCGATCGCCATCGCGGCCTCGGTGGCCTCGACGTCGATCGCGTGGTCGGCGATGAACTGGTCGAGGAAGTCGAACTCGGCGCGCGGTTTGCCGTCCATCTCGACGATCACGCCGTCCTCGACCCGCACGCTCGGCTTCGGGTCGTACGGGCTGTCCATCGCGACCATGCCCACCTCGGGCCACTCCTCGACGAACCCGTCGAGGTTGACCGGGCGCTGCTCCAGGATCTCGGTGCGCCGGGATTGCTTCGCCATATCAAGCTCCCTCAGTCAGGCCAGGATGTCGCGGCGCTCGTACACGTCGGCGGCCTCGCGGACCAGCCCGGCGCACAGGGTGGCCGAGTAATCCCGCTCCAGCTCGTCGGCGATGTCGGTGAGCTGCTGTTTCGTCGACGCCCTCGGCCGCAGCGCGTTGTAGATCGAGAGCACCAGATCGTCGGGCAACGCGGTCAGCTCGGCCGCGCGGCGGAAGTTCTGCGCGAGCTGCGGCCTGCCGACCCGGTCGGCGATCTGCGCCTGCAGCCGCAGCGTCTCGGGCGCGATCCGCAGGTCCTCGGGCGAGACCTCGCCGGAGAGCACGGCCTGCATCGTGAGGTCGTCGATGCGCTTGCCGGTCGGGGTCCGCAGAAGATCGGGCCGGTGCGCCGCGAGCGGGTAGTCGCGCGCCGGATCGAGGTCCACCTGGCTGGGATTGGGCACCGCCGCCACCGCCTCTTCGTCGTCGAAGTCAACTCGGATTCCGGGAAACGCTAGGCACGGCCACGTTGCACCGACGTTGCATCGCCGCAGCGCAACGCGGATGCAACCCCGGCGCGCGGATGGTGGGCCCACCCTGTCACTTCGGGTCAAGGAGGACCAGTGACCGATATCGCTCCTTTGCGCAGGCCACGGGCGATCGCCCGGCTCCGTGGCAACTACGGTGACCTGCTCGCCGAGTTCTTCGGCACCTTCCTGCTCATCGCGCTCGGCGACGCGTGCGTCGCGATGGCCGTGGCCGGGCTGCCGGGCTCGGGCCGCACGGAGGGCCCCACGGTGATCTTCCAGGGCGCCGGGGACTGGCTGCTCATCGTGTGGGGCTGGGCGTTCGCGGTCGCCTTCGCGGTCTACGTGGCCGGCGGCGTCAGCGGCGCGCACCTCAATCCGGCGGTGACGCTGGCGATGGCGTTGCGGCGCCGGTTCCCGTGGCGGAAGCTGCCGGGCTACTGGGGTGCGCAGCTGCTCGGCGCGTTCGCCGGCGCGGCGCTGGTGTTCGCGGTGTACCACCCGGCGATCCGGGCGTACGAGGCCGCCGCGGGCGCGGACGCCAAGAGCACCACGTTCTCGATCTTCGCGACCTCGCCGGCGGGCTACTTCGACGGCAGCTGGTTCGGCCCGCTGCTGGACCAGGTCGTGGGCACCGCGGTGCTGCTGATCGTGGTGCTCGCGCTGATCGACGGGCGGATCAAGGCGGTCTCGCCGAAGCTGGCGCCGCTGCTCATCGGTTTCGCGGTCGCCGCCATCGGCCTGTCCTACGGCGCCAACGCGGGTTACGCGATCAACCCGGCGCGTGACTTCGGGCCGCGGCTGTTCACGTTCTTCGCGGGCTGGGGCGACACGGCGATCCCCGGCCCCGGCGGCTACCTGTGGATCCCGATCGTCGGCCCGCTCGTGGGCGGTGCGATCGGGGCGGTGCTGTACGACTTCTTCATCGGCGACGCCCTGCACGCGCGGGAGACCGCGGCACCGGTGTTCCCCGACGAGTTCGAGATGTCGCCCGCCGTCCGCGACGGCTGAGCCCCCCGCGACACCTGACCGGTGCACGCCGGTCAGGTGTCCTCGCTCAGCAGCCAGGACAGGCGGGCCAGTGCGATGGCGTGCCGGGGGTCGCTCGCGGGCAGTACCCGGTTCAGCCGCTCGTAGATCTCCAGGTCGTCGCGCCCGGCCTCGCTCTCCGCGAACGACCACAGCGCGCCGAGGTCACCGTGGTCGAGCACGGCGGAGCGTAGCGCCGCGATCTGCTGGTCCCGTTCCGCCCTGATCGTCGGGGACTCGGAGCGGGCCAGCAGCGGCGCGGTGCCCGTCGCGGCGGCCGCGGCCACGTCACCGGCGGCCAGCGCCGAGCGCAGCTTCAGGAAGTCCGCCTCGACCTCGGCACACAGCCGGTACGGCTTGGCCCGCATCACGGTCTCGCCGAGCTGGGCCCGCAGCCGGTGGATCTCCGCGCGCACGGTCGTCGGATTGCCGTCCTCGCCGTAGAGGTGCAGGGCCAGCTGCTCGGCCGTCAGGCCCGGCGGATGCATAGCGAGCAGCGCGAGGATCTCCGCGCGGCGCAGGGTCAGCGGCAGTTCCCGCCCGTCCAGTTCCGCGGCCGGGCTCGCGCCGAGGAACGACAGCCGCAACCGCGGCACGCGGGTGGCCCGTGGCCTGGGCAGCCGCAGCAAATATCCCTCCGCGAGCGGTTCGATCAGCGCCTCGCGCCCGTCGTCGAGCAGGACCCGGTCGGTGTCCGGAGCGACCGGGACGCGGCGTGGCCAGCGGCCGAGCGGCTCGGCCGCGATGATCCGGCCGGTCGGGGTGAGCAGCGCGCCCGGCTCACCGCGCAACCGCTCCAGATGCGGCATGTTCTGCGCCAGCAGCCGCTCGTCCCGCTGCTCCATCCGCAGCCGCAGGTGACTCTCCGCGAGCTGCGCGGTGGCGTTGACCAGCGACACCATCGCCGGATGCAATGTGTCGAGCCGGCCGCTGATGTCGATCGCGCCGAGCACCACGCCGGTGTCCGGGTCGTGGATGGGCGCGGCCGCGCAGGTCCACGCGTGATAGGTGCGCACGAGGTGCTCGGCCGAGTAGATCTGCACCGGCGCGTTCACCGCGAGCGCGGTGCCCATCGCGTTGGTGCCGATCGCCGCCTCCGACCACGCGGTGCCCTCGTACAGGCCCACCGGATCGGCCTGCCGGCACAGGTCCGACGGGCCCTCCCGCCACAGGATCGTGCCCTCGGCGTCGGTGACGATCGTGATGTGCCGCGATTCGTCGGCGATGCTGACCAGCAGTTCCCGCAGCGGCACAAGAACGGCGTGCAAGGGATGCGCCGCCCGGACGTCCTCGACCTCGTCGGTGGCGTACACGACCGGCGGCGCGTAGTCCTCGGGATCCACATGCGCGGCCAGCGACCGGCGCCAGGACTCCGAAATCACCTGCCGGGGTGAAGCGGGAGGCCGGCCACCACTCAGCGTCGCGTCGTGAACCTCCTGCAGCAGCTTGAACTGCGCGACCGGATCGGACGACATCGTTTCGACGTTCATTCGGGCACTCCGCGGCGGCGTTGACGGGCGTCGTGGCGGACCGAAACAACCGGCCCACCAGGCAGCATGCCTGGCGCACAGCGCATCGGCAAGGTTGACACCAGCCTGGCGCCTCGTCATCCGCTTGTCGAGCATGCAACGGGGCTGCAACGTCGCGATCACTAGCTTTCCGCTTCACGCATCTCAACGGGAGCAGGGAGGCTGCCACATGACCACTTACGCGGCGCCGGGTGAGGCCGGCAGCGTAGTCGCGTTCGAATCGCGGTACGACCACTTCATCGGCGGCGAGTACGTCGCACCGGCGAAGGGTCAGTACTTCGAGAACCCCACCCCGGTCACCGGGAAGGTGTTCACCGAGATCGCACGCGGCACCGCCGAGGACGTGGACCGCGCGGTGGCCGCCGCGACGGGTGCGGCCGCGGCGTGGGGCCGGACCGCACCCGCCGAGCGGGCGGCCGTGCTCAACAAGATCGCCGACGCGATGGAGGCGAACCTCGAGAAGCTCGCGGTCGCGGAGTCGTGGGAGAACGGCAAACCGGTCCGCGAGACCCTCGCCGCCGACATCCCGCTGGCGATCGACCACTTCCGCTACTTCGCGGGCGCGATCCGGGCGCAGGAGGGCGGGATCTCGCAGATCGACGCCGACACCGTCGCCTACCATTTCCACGAGCCGCTCGGTGTGGTCGGGCAGATCATCCCGTGGAACTTCCCGATCCTGATGGCGACCTGGAAGCTGGCTCCGGCGCTGGCCGCGGGCAACGCGGTCGTGCTCAAGCCCGCCGAGCAGACCCCGGCCTCGATCCACGTGCTGCTGTCGGTGATCGCGGACCTGATCCCGGCCGGCGTGGTCAACGTCGTCAACGGGTTCGGTGTCGAGGCGGGCAAACCGCTGGCGCAGCACCCCGGCATCCGCAAGGTCGCGTTCACCGGTGAGACCACCACCGGCCGGCTGATCATGCAGTACGCCAGCGAGAACATCATCCCGGTCACGCTGGAGCTGGGCGGCAAGAGCCCGAACATCTTCTTCGCCGACGTCGCGTCCGCCAACGACGCGTTCTACAACAAGGCGCAGGAGGGCTTCGCGATGTTCGCCCTCAACCAGGGCGAGGTGTGCACCTGCCCGTCGCGCGCGCTCGTCCAGTCGGCGATCTACGACCAGTTCATGGGCGACGCCGTCAAGCGCGTCGGCAAGATCAAGCAGGGCAACCCGCTGGACACCGACACCATGATCGGCGCGCAGGCCAGCAACGACCAGTTCGAGAAGATCCTGTCCTACATCGACATCGGCAAGCAGGAGGGCGCGAAGGTCCTCGCCGGTGGCGAGAAGGCCGAGCTCGGCGGCGACCTCGCCGGTGGTTTCTACATCCAGCCGACGGTGTTCGAGGGTGACAACAAGATGCGGATCTTCCAGGAGGAGATCTTCGGCCCGGTCGTGTCGGTGACCAGGTTCGACGACTACGACGACGCCATCAAGACCGCCAACGACACGCTTTACGGGCTCGGCGCCGGTGTCTGGTCGCGTGACGGGAACACCGCTTTCCGTGCGGGACGGGACATCCAGGCCGGTCGCGTGTGGACGAACTGCTACCACGCCTACCCCGCGCACGCCGCGTTCGGTGGCTACAAGCAGTCGGGCATCGGGCGCGAGAACCACAAGATGATGCTCGATCACTACCAGCAGACCAAGAACCTGCTGGTGTCCTACTCGCCGGACGCGCAGGGCTTCTTCTAAGCCATGACGGCGAACCGGGTGGACCTGACCGAAGCCGCGCGAGCACTGCTGCGCAAGCTTTCCGACCAGCACGGGCCGCTGATGTTCCACCAGTCCGGCGGATGCTGCGACGGGAGCGCGCCGATGTGCTACCCGGCGGGGGAGTTCCGCACCGGGAACTCGGACGTGCACCTCGGCGACCTCACCGTCGCCGGGGTGCCCGATCCGATCGCGGTGTGGATGTCCGCGGCGCAGTTCGAGTACTGGAAGCACACCCACCTGACGATCGATGTGGTCTCCGGGCGCGGCAGCGGTTTCTCGCTGGAGGCGCCCGAGGGTGTGCGGTTTTTGATCCGGTCCCGGCTGCTCACCGACGAAGAACTCGAACATCTGACCTGAAGGCGGTACACGTGGGCGACTACGCCGATACCTACCAGCGGAGCATGAAGGATCCGGAGGGTTTCTGGCTGAGTGCGGCCGAGGCCGTCAGCTGGTCGCGGAAACCCTCGCGGGCACTGGATTCCGGGCGCCCGCCGTGGTACCGGTGGTTCGGCGACGGCGAGCTGAACACGTGCTACAACGCGCTCGACCGGCACGTCGAGGCCGGGCACGGCGACCGGACCGCGCTGATCCACGACTCGCCCGTCACCGGCACGACCGCCCGCTACAGCTACGCCGAACTGCGCGACCAGGTCGCGCGGTTCGCGGGCGCGCTGCGGAATCTCGGTGTCGGCAAGGGTGATCGCGTGGTGATCTACCTGCCGATGGTGCCGCAGGCGGCGATCGCGATGCTCGCCTGCGCGCGGCTGGGCGCGGTGCATTCGGTGGTGTTCGGCGGTTTCGCGCCGCGCGAGCTGGCGGTGCGGATCGCGGACACCCGCCCGAAGGTCGTGGTCGCCGGTTCCTGCGGGATCGAGCCGAACCGCGTCATCGCCTACAAACCCATTGTGGACGAGGCGATCGAGCTGGCCGGTGTCGATCGTCCGTCCATTGTGGTCTTCCAGCGCGACCGGCTGCGGGCCGAGCTGGGGCCGGCGGACCACGACTGGGACGAGCTGGTGGCCTCCGCCGAACCGGCGGACTGTGTCGATGTTGCCGCGACCGACCCGCTGTACGTGCTCTACACCTCGGGTACCACGGGTAAACCGAAGGGCGTGGTGCGCGACAACGGCGGGCATGCGGTGGCGCTGGCGTGGAGCATGGCCAACATCTACGACATCGGCCCCGGCGACGTGTGGTGGACCGCGTCCGATGTCGGCTGGGTGGTCGGGCACTCCTACATCGTGTACGGGCCGCTGTTTGCTGGCGCCACAACCGTGCTGTACGAAGGAAAACCCGTCGGCACGCCGGACGCGGGCGCGTTCTGGCGGGTCATCGCCGAGCACGGGGTGAAGGCGTTGTTCACCGCGCCGACCGCGATGCGGGCGATCAAGAAGGCCGATCCGGACGCGGCTTTGCTGGCCGGGTACGACGTCTCCAGCGTGCGCACGCTGTTCCTCGCGGGCGAGCGGCTCGATCCGGAGACCTACCACTGGGCCTCGGACAAGCTCGGCGTGCCGGTGGTGGATCACTGGTGGCAGACCGAAACCGGCTGGGCGGTGGCCGCCAACCCGCGCGGGCTGGCACCGCTGCCGATCAAACCGGGTTCGCCGACCGTGCCGATGCCCGGATACGACGTGCGGATCCTGGATCAGGACGGCGGCGAGCTGCCACCCGGCCGGGAGGGCGCGATCTGCGTCAAACTGCCGCTCCCGCCGGGCACCCTGCGCACGCTGTGGGAGGACGACGAGCGGTTCGTGAAGTCCTACCTTTCGCGGTACGAGGGCTATTACCTCACCGGGGACGGCGGGTATTTCGACGAGGACGGCTACCTGTTCGTGATGGGCCGCACCGACGACGTGATCAACGTGGCCGGGCACCGGTTGTCCACCGGATCCATGGAGGCGGTGCTCGCGGCACATCCGGCCGTGGCCGAATGTGCTGTCATCGGGGTGCGGGACGAGCTGAAGGGGCAGCTGCCGCGCGGGCTCGTGGTGCTCAAGTCCGGTGTGGACATTGACGAGGAGCGGTTGCGGGAGGAGCTGATCGCCGCCGTGCGGAAGGAAATCGGGCCGGTGGCGGCGTTCCGGCAGGTGTCCGTTGTGGACGCGCTGCCGAAGACGCGGTCCGGCAAGATCCTGCGCAAGAGCATGCGGGGCATCGCCGAGGGCCGCGACGAGCCGGTGCCCTCGACCATCGAGGACCCCGCGGTGCTGGAAGCGTTACGGAAAGTGCTGGCCGGCTGAGCTGCGCGAGCAGCGCTCGCCGCCCACGGCTAGGCTGGACGGCGACGAGGAGGTGGCCGAGCGTGTCCAGTTGCTGTCCGCCGCCCAGGTCCGCCGGGCCAGGGCAGGTGCAGGTCGTTCGGCGCGGGGAGGCGGCGAACGCCGACGGGATGATCGTGCTGCCCGGCGGGACGTTCCGGATGGGCACCGACGTCGCGGACGGTTTTCCCGAGGACGACGAGGGGCCGGTTCGCGAGGTCGCCGTCGGGGCGTTCGCGATCGATCCGTATGCGGTCACCAATGAGCGTTTCGCCGAGTTCGCCGACGCCACCGGGTACCGGACCGACGCCGAGCGCTTCGGCTGGTCGTACGTGTTCGCCAAGTTCCTGCCCGGGTCGCTGCGCAAGGTGTCGCCGCGGCCGGAGGGCACGCCGTGGTGGTGCGGCGTGTCCGGCGCGTACTGGCGCCGGCCGGAGGGGCCGGGCACCGGCGTCGAGGACCGCTGGAACCACCCCGTCGTGCACATCTCCTGGCGGGACGCCGTCGCCTACTGCGAGTGGGCCGGCAAACGGCTGCCCACCGAGGTCGAATGGGAGTACGCGGCGCGCGGCGGGCTCGACCAGGCCCGGTACCCGTGGGGCGACGAGCTGACGCCCGGCGGCGAGCACCGCTGCAACATCTGGCAGGGCAGGTTCCCGGTGACCGACCTCGCCGAGGACGGCCACTCCGGCACGGCCCCGGTGGACGCCTACGAACCCAACGGTTTCGGGCTCTACAACGTGTCCGGCAACGTGTGGGAATGGTGCGCGGACGTGTTCAAACCGGGCATGGACGCGCGCGCCATGCGGGGCGGCTCCTACCTGTGCCACGAGTCGTACTGCAACCGCTACCGGGTCGCCGCCCGCACCGCCAACACCCCGGACAGTTCGAGCGGCAACCTCGGTTTCCGCTGCGTCGCCGACGTCTAGGTTTCAGGCCAGCGGCGCGAGCGCCTCGGCCAGCGGTTCCAGCACCGCGGGGGTGTGCGGCGGCGGCAGGTAGATGATCGCGAGCTCCAGCCCGGCCTCGCCGAGCGCGGCGACCTCGGCGGCCAGCTTGCCGTAGTCGTTGCCGGTGAGCCGGACATGGCTGGACAACGTGATCTCCTTCGGATCGCGGCCGAGGTCCGCGCAGTGCTGGTGCAGCACGTCGCGCTTGCGGGCGAACTCCTCCGGCGTGCCGCCGATGAAGTTCCAGTGCTGCGCATACTTCGCGGTCGTGCGCAGGGTCCGCTTCTCCCCGTTGCCGCCGATGCAGATCGGCGGATGCGGGGTCTGCACCGCCTTCGGTTCGAGGCGGGCGTCGGTCAGCTGGTAGTACTCGCCCCGGAAGGTCGTGGTCTCCTGGGTGAGCAGCCCGGTGATCACCTCGCAGGCTTCCTCGAACCGGTCGCTGCGCTGCTTCGGCGTGCCGAGGCGCATGCCGTACGCGCCGGACTCCTCCTCGTTCCAGCCGGCGCCGATCCCCAGCTCCAGCCGCCCGCCGGAGACGATGTCCAGGGTGGCGGCCATGTTCGCGAGCACCGCGGGGTGCCGGTAGTGGATGCCGGTGACCAGCGTGCCGATCCGCAGCCGCTTGGTCGCCTGCGCGAGCGCGGTGAGCGTGACCCAGCCTTCCAGGCACGGGCCTGCCGGGTCGGAGAAGATCGGGTAGAAGTGGTCGAAGTTCCAGCCGGACTCGAACAGTTCGATCTCGTCGGCCGCCCGCCACACCGCGAGCATGTCCTGCCACTCGGTGTCCTGGGGCGACGTCTTGAAGGCGAAACGCATGATCTTGAGCCTAACCCTGGAGTTACTCCGGATGCGGGCTACAGCCACCGCGCCGGGTCGGCGAGTACCGCCGCCAGCTCCCGGTAGGCCGCGCCGGTCGCGCCCGGCGCGGGGAGTGGACCGGCCGCCTCGATGCGCGGCGGTGTCCACTGTGCGGACAGCACCCGCGCCCGCAGCTGTGCTTCGAGGTCCGCGCGCAGCGCCGGCACCAGATGCGCGAGGTGCCCGCCCAGCACGACGGTCGGGATGTCCAGCACGTTGATCACGCCGGCGACTGCCACCGCCAGGCCGCGGGCCGACGCGGCCAGTGCCGCCGACGCGTGCTTGTCCCCGCCGTGGGCCAGTTCCGCCAGTTGCGCCAGCGAAGACTCCGACGTCAGGCCGGCGGCGGCCAGCAGGGCATCGCGGCCGACGTAGGTTTCCAGGCAGCCCGTCGATCCGCAGCGGCAGGCCGGGCCCGCCGGGTCGACACACACGTGCCCGAACTCACCCGCCCAGCCGTGCCTGCCGCGCATCACCTCGCCGCCGAGCACCGCCGCGCCGCCGATGCCGATTTCTCCTGACAGGTAAATGAAATCGGCGAACGGCCCGGGCCGCCCCGGCGCGATCTCGGCGACGGTACGCGCTGCCAGACTGGCCTCGTTGCCCACAGTCAGCGGGAGTCCCCGCAGCGCGTCCTCACCGAGCAACTCGGCGGGCCGCACGTCCGACCAGCCCAGATTCGGCGCGCGCAGCAAGGTGTCACCGGAGACGAGCCCCGGCAGCGCGAGCCCGGCACCGACGAGCCGCAGACCGCCGGGCAGTGCGTCGAGCACCCGCGCGGACAGCGTGCCCAGCCGCGCGAGTGTCCGATGTGGATCGCTGCCGACGAAATCCCCGTACTCCAGCGTTTCCGCCGCGACCCGGCCGCGCAGGTCGAGCACCCGCACGGCCACGAACCCCGCGTTGATCTGCAGGCCCAGTGCGGCCAGTCCCGATCCCGGCACCAACGGCGTCGCGGGCCTGCCGCGTTTCGCCACCGCTCCCGGTTCGGTCTCGCCGAGCACCCCGGCCGCGACGAGCTCGTCCACCAGTCGCGACGCCGTCGCCCTGGTCATCGACGTCGCCGCGGCCACGTCCGCCCGCGACACCGGCCGCGCCGCCGCGCACACCGTGCGGGCCACGAGCGCGAGGTTGCTGGCACGCAACGTGGATTGCCGGGCGCTCGTGTCTGGTGTGGACATGACGCGATCATAGTATCGCCGGTGAACAAATTCAGCCGACGAGGTGCTCCAATGCGAGTTGCTGCAGCCGGACGAACCCGAAATCGCGCTCGGCGGCCTTGTGCGGGTCGAATCCGTCGTCGGCGGCGAGGAAGTCCGCGATGGACTCGCCGGGGTTCAGCGTCGGCTCGGCCAGTTCGTACACCCCGGAGTAGGTCATCGCTTCCTGGACCCGCGGATCGGCCCGGAACGCCTTCGCCTTGTCCGCCAGCATGAGGTAGGTCGACATGTTGGCGCGCGCGGATTCCCAGACGCCGTCGAGGTACTCGGTGCGTGAGGGCTTGTAGTCGAAGTGCCGTGGGCCGGTGTAGCGCGGGGCATCCGGGTGGCCGGGGAAGCCGTTCTCGAGCAGGTCGACGGTGAAGAACGCGGAGACCAGATCGCCGTGCCCGAACACCAGGTCCTGGTCGTACTTGAGGCCGCGCTGCCCGTTGAGGTCGATGTGGACCAGCTTGCCGCTCCACAGTGCCTGGGCGAGGGCGTGCGTGTAGTTGAGGTTGGCCATCTGCTCGTGGCCGGTCTCGGGGTTGAGGCCGACGACGTCGCCGTGCTCCAGCTGCGCGATCAGTGCGAGCGCGTGCCCCACGGTGGGCAGGAAGATGTCGCCGCGCGGCTCGTTCGGCTTGGGTTCCAGGCCGATGCGCAGGTCGTACCCCTGGGACTTGATGTAGCCCGCGACGGTGTCGAGGCCCTCCTTGTAGCGCTCGAACGCACCGTAGAGGTCCTTCGAGCCGTCGTATTCCGAGCCCTCGCGCCCGCCCCACATGACGAACGTGGTCGCGCCGACCTCGGCCGCGAGATCGACGGCCTGCAGGATCTTGCGCAGCCCGAACCGGCGGACGCCGCGGTCGTTGGAGGTCAGCCCGCCGTCCTTGAAGACCGGGTGGCTGAAGGTGTTCGTGGTGACCATCTCGATCACCAGGCCCGCGTTGCCCGCCGCTTCCTTCAGCCGTGCGCAGCGCTGCCGCTTGGTCGCGGCGTCGTCGTCGAAGCCGAACACGTCGTTGTCGTGGAAGGTGATGCCCCACGCGCCGAGCTCGGCGAGCTTTTCCGCGTACTCCCACGGATCCAGCGCGGGACGGCTCGGCCCGCCGAAGGGATCCGTGCCCGTCCAGCCGACGGTCCAGAGGCCGAACGAGAACTTGTCCGCGGCGGTGGGTTGCCGAACCATCCCAGCTCCTTTGCCTTTTGTTTTGCCGATCAACTTATTGCGGCGGAGGGCAGGGAGTCAAGAGGGCGCCGTGGCGGGGCGGCGGGGTCCGGACCGCCCGCCACGGCGGGTCAGCGGCGGCTCAGTAGAAGAACACGTCCTCGGTCAGGCCGACGTGCAGGCAGCGGTACGCGCCGGTGTAGAACAGCAGCGGCGTGCCGTCGCGGTAGTCGAGGTGCTCCACCTCCCCGATGTAGAGCACGTGATCACCGGCCGGATGCCGGTCCACGATCCGGCAGCCGATCTCCGCGAGCCCGCCGGGCACGAACGAGTACTCGCCCCGGTCGGCGAAATCCACGGACAGGCCCGGCTGCGGCCGCCCGCCGAAATGCCGGGACAGCGTCTCCTGATCCTCCGACAGCACGGTCACCGCGTAGTGATCAGCCCGCTCCAGGTGCCCGGCCATGGTGCACGCGCCAAGCGACACCAGGATCAGCGGCGGATCCAGCGACACCGACAGGAACCCGTTCGCGGTCATGCCGTGCACACCACCAGTGGTGCGCGTGGTGATCACCGTGACGCCGGTGGCGAACCGGCCCATCACCGCCCGGAAGCGGCGCGGGTCGGTCCGCAGCGCGGTACTCATGCCGGCGAGACCGGCTCGTAGTGCAGGATCTGCGCGCCACCGGTGGCGTAGTTCGGCACGTCGGCGGCGACGGCCTGCCCCTGCTCCGACGACATCGCCGCGGCCATCGCCTCGGCACTGTCGAACTCGCCCTCCCAGATCGCGAAGTACGGGCTCTCGCCGCCCATCGCGGCCACGTCGAAGCTGTAGCGCATCGCCCGCAGCCCCGGCAGCTTCGCGGCCAGCGGCAGGTGGGTGGCGGTGTAGTACTCGCGGAAGTGGTCCGGGTCCGCGGGCGGCGGGTACAGCACGGTCAAGCGGTACATGGGTTTTCTCCTTCGGTGCGACTACGAGCGGCGGGCGAGGAACTCGTCGGTGCGCGCGGCGGTGGCGAGGATGCGCCACTGCCGGTCCGGGTAGTCGAAGTTGTTGGTGAACTCGTCGGCGATCGCCTTGTTCTCGTACATCGCGCCGAACATCCGCAGCAGGTGGTCCGGCGGCGGCGCCAGCATGAGGTTGGTCCACTGCGCGGCGCCGAACACCACGTCGGCGCGCCGCGCGGCGACCCGCTGGCAGAACAGTTCGTCGAAGCCGTAGTCCGCCAGGATTTCCTCGCCGGTCACCCACGCGGAGTGCGACGCCGAGTTCGCGCCCTGCCCGATCACCGGGTCGACCACGGTGTGCACGTCGCCGATCGCGAGCGCGTACTTGCCGTTCGGCAGCTTCGCGTAGTCCTGGCGCACGGTCGGCACCAGCGCGCCCTGCAGGATGTCGAGCGGACCGGTCAGCTCGAAGGTGGCCGGGTCGACCCGCTCGAACGTCTTCGGATGGTGCTTGGCGAGCTTGTCCAGCACCAGCCGCTCATACGCCCGGGGATCGTCGTCGCAGCGCTGCCGGCCGAGGATCTCCAGATCGCCGCCGGGCACGTTCTCGAACAGCAGCGCGGTGGTGAACCCGGCGTCGGTGTACATCGGGATCTCCAGCAGTTCGCCGTGTCCCGGCGAGGCGCTGATCGTGACGCCCTTCGGCTCGGAGTAGGCCACGCCGTGGTACGTGCCGACCGAGAGCACCCGCTGCGGCCGCTCGTACGGGCTCAGCTCCGGGCGCCGCGGGAACAGGCTCGCGAACGCGCCGCGGCCGGCCGCGACGACGAGCAGATCGTGCCGGCCCGCCAGCGGTTCGACGTCCTGAGCCTGCAGCATCCGGACCTCGACCTTGCCGCCGCGCTCCTCGAAGGCCTCGGTCAGCCTCGGCAGGTAGAGCCGGTAGTCGATCGCGCTGGACCACTCGTCGAAGTCGCCGCGGAACACCAGCGGCTGCGGACCGCCGACGTAGTGGTGGTGACACGAGTAGCCGTACTCCTCGACGGGCCAGAAGTGCACGCCGAGCGCCTTCTCGCGCTTGATCGTCGGCGCGTGGTGCGCCACGCTGTTGAGCAGCCGCCCGTTCGCGAGCTGGGCGGCGGGCTTGTCGGTGTAGATGGTGACCGGGACGTCGTGCTGACGCAGCATCAGACCCAGGTGGAGCCCGGCGATACCGGCGCCCACGATACCGATGTTGGGCATGGTTCTCATACCTCACAGCATCCGCCGGTGCGGCCCCGCCCGGCTTTGCCTCAGGCGAACCCTTGTTGACGATTCGCGTACTCGCGCGGGCTCAGCCCGTACGCGGCCTTGAACGCGCGGCTGAAATGCGCGGCGTCGGGCAGTCCCCACGCGGCGCCCACCGCGCTCACCGAACGGCCGGGCCGCGCGAGATCGCGGCGGCACTGTTCGAGCCTGCGCGCGCGGATCCAGCCGGCCACCCCGATGCCCTCGCTCGCGAACAGCTTCTGCAGGTACCGCGTGGAAATGTGCAACGCGGCCGCCACGACATCGGGGCACAGCCCGGGATCGGCGAGGTTCTCGTCCACGAAAGCCTTGGCGCGCAACACAAGCGCGGCATGCGACTGGTCGACGGGCCGATCGTCGCCGACCTGTTCGGACAGCAGCGCCGACAGCAGGTCCAGCACCGCGTCGGCCAGCGACATCGTGCTCGCCGGATTGCCGTCCTCGAGCCGCCGCACGAGACGCTGGAACAGCGGTGACAGCAACGATCCCGTCTCATCCCCGTGCTCGATGCGCCGGCCGAGCACGTGTTTCACCCCGGCCGGTGTCAGCCGCAGCCGTTCGCGCGGGAACATGAACACCGCCATCGAGGTGGGGTCGCCGAACGCGAGGGTGTACGGCCGGTCGGTGTCGTACAAGGCGAAATCGCCCGGCCGCAGGATGGCTTCCCTGCCGCCCTGGACGAGCAGGCAGCTGCCGTGCAGTTGCAGGCCGAGCTTGTAGTAGCCGCGCTCGCGCCGCGCGATCATCGCCTTGCTGCGGCGCACCCGGTGTGGCTGGGCGTCCACTTGGGACACCACCATCGCGCCGAGCTGGTCGATGCGGACCTGGCCATGGAAGACGTCCCGTTCGGCGGTGGCGTCCAGCGGGACGAAGGCATCGGAGATGACGTGCCGCCAGTAGTCGAGGCTTTCCGCCGCCGGCACCGACCTGGTGCTCAGCTCCTGGAGATGGACCACGTTGTCCTCCTTCTTCCCGCTAGCCGGCGAGGAAGTCGCGTGCCCGGCGGTCCGTCGCGAGCGCGCGCCACTGCCGGTCGGGATAGTCGAAGTTGGTGGTGAACTCGTCGGCGCGGGCCTGGTCACGGGCGAGCCCGGCGAACAGGTCGGGCACGTACGGCGGCGGATCGAGCATCAGGTTCGTCCAGCACGACGCGCCCAGCAGGACCTCCTCGCGCGCACGCGCGACGCGGCGGCAGAACAGTTCGTCGTAAACGGTGTCCTCGGCGGCGTGTTGCGCGATGACCGCGGCGCTGTAGGCGGCGATGTTCGCGCCCTGGCCCATCAGCGGGTCGACGACGACGTGCGCGTCACCGGCCGCGAGCGCGAACTTGCCGTCGCCGAGGGAAAGCCAGTCCTCGCGCACGGACGGCACGACCGCGCCCTGCAGCAGGTCCAGCGGATGCGTCAGTGCGAACTCGCCCGGTTCGACCCGGTCGAAGGTGTCCGGATGGTGCACCCACAGCTTTTCCAGTGCCAGCTTGCGAAGCAGTGCCGGATCCTCCGAAGAGGACAGTTCGGCGAGGTCGCCGCCGGGCACGTTCTCGAACAGCAGCGCGGTGACCGGGCCGTGCCTGCTCAGCAGCGGAATCTCGAGCAGCTCGCCCGCGCCGGGGGAGACGCTGATGGTCACGCCGGCGGTGTCGTGCGGCCGGACGCCGGTCCACAGGCCCGCGCACAGCAGACGGCGGGGCGCGTCGTGCGGTGAGTACTCCGGCCTGCGCGGGAACAGGCCGGACAGCGGGCCGCGGCCGGTGGCGACGACCAGCAGATCGTGGCGCGCGGCCAGCGTGGCCAGATCGCGCGGGCCGACCTCCGCGACCTCGACGCGCCCGCCCCGCTCGGCCAGATCGCCGATCAGGCGCGGGAGATACAGGCGATGGTCGATCGCGCAGGAGGGGTGCGCGAACCGGCCGGTGAAACGGATCGGCTCGGGGCCGCCGACGTAGTGGTAGTGCCTGCCGTAGCCGAACTCCTCGGCGGGCCAATGGTGCACGGCGAGCGCGCGCTCGCGTTCCAGCAGCGGGTGATGGTGGGCGACGGTATTGAGCAGACGGCCGGCGGCCAGGGATTCGACCGGCCGCTCGGTGTAGAGCGTGACCTCGATGCCGGCGGCGCGCAGGGCGAGACCGAGATGCGCCCCCGCGATCCCGGTACCCACGATGCCGACCGTTGCCATCGCGCTCCTTGCTCTATTATCGAGACGCCTTCTCTATTTCAGAGACAGTGTAACCGTGGACACAAGATACGGGGGAGCGATGGCCGAGGGCAAGGTGGTCGGCGGTCAGGGGTTGCAGACGCTGGAGCGCGGGCTTTCGGTGCTGGAGGTGGTCGCGGGCCGGGGTTCGTGCACGGCCAGCGAGGTCGCCGAGTCGACCGGGCTGCACCGCTCGATCGCCTACCGGGTGCTGTGCACGCTGGAGGCGCGCGGATACCTGCGCCGGGACGCGGCGGGCCGGTACGAGGTCGGGCTGGCGGTACTACCGGTCGCGGCGGCGGCGCACGCTGACCTGCAATCCCTGGCGCACACCGAACTCACCGCGGTCGCGGAGGCGGTGGGGGCCACCGGTTTTCTCGCGGTGGCACACGGCGAGGAGGCGTTCACGCTGGTGACCGTGGAGCCCGCGGTGAGCGCCACGGCCGTGGTGTACCGGCCCGGCGCGCGGCATCCCCTGACACGCGGCGCCGCCGGCCTGGCGATCCTGGCCGCGCAGGAGCCCCGGCCGCACGAGCGTCCAGAGGTGGCACTCGCGCGGGATCTCGGGCACGTGCGTACCGTCGGCGAGGTGCTGCCCGGGGTGTCGCTGGCCGTCCCGGTACGCCTGCGCGACGGCCGCGCGGCGAGCGTGTGCGTGCTGTTCGCGCCCGCCGCGCTGGACGAGGACGCGGCGCTGGCGCGCCTGCGCGCGGCGGCGGATCGCTTACGGGGCCGCTGATCCCGCGGCCCACATCGCGATATCGGCAAGGCGCTCCAGGAACGCCTGGTCCACTTCCTCGCGGGTGAGTAACAGTCTGAAGTGGACACCGGAGACGAAGGTCTCGAGCAGCACGCGCGCGTCGACGGTCTCCGCGATCTCGCCCCGGACCGCCGCGCGGTCGACGATGGGCCGGCATTCCCGGTACCGCGTCCGCCAGAACTCCTCGCGCACCCCGGTCGTCTGGTCGTTGTCGGACGTCGAGGCCATGGTCCGCAGCAGGGTCTGGCCGGGTGGCCCGGCGGCGTACTCGGCGAGCGCGTGGCCGAAGGCGATGAGGTCCTCGCGGAGCGAACCGGTGTCCGGGATGGGGAGCAACTTACTGCTGAGCGTGGCCATGGCTTCGAGCAGGAGCCGCTCGCGGGTGCCCCAGCGGCGGTAGATCGAGGTCTCGTGTACCCCGGCCCGCCGGGCCACCTCGCCGACCGCGAACTCCGCCGGACCGGCGTCGACGAGCACCTCCTGAGCTGCCGTGACGACGGCCGAGCGCACCCGTGCGCTGCGTCCCCCGGGACGGGCCTGTTTCGCGGACATCGGTGGATCTTAACGCAACTTTCTTGCGTTAGTCGAGTAGCTGGGCCTACTCTGCGGTTAACGCAAGTCTGTTGCGTTTAGTTGAAGGAGGCGCCATGGGCACGTTTCCCGCACCCAGTTCCACCGAGGTCGGCATCTGGTTCGGTACGAGGTCGGTGAGCCCGGCCGAGGTCGCGCGCTGGGAGAGCCGCCGGGCGGCCAAGGCATTGCGCCGGCTCGGCCGTCCCGTTCCCGATGGGCTGGCCGAGCGCCGGTCTGCGCTCGCCGAGGCCAAGCGGGCCGAGGGGCGGGCGGGCATGGAGCGCCGGTTCGCCCGGCAGATCGCGCTGTCCGACCGGTTCACCGGGCTGCTCGCCCGCCTCTCCGGTGGACGGCGCCGGCTGTCGCAAGTCCAGCTGTTCGTGCCCGGCGCCACGGCGGAGGACGTCATCTCCTGGTATCTCGACCGGATGGCGGCCGACGACGAGAGCGTCTTCCTGCGTGTGTGTCCTGACCACCATTTGTTCCGGACCACGCCGGACGGGGGTCAGGAGGTCTGGGAGACGACCGGCGGCGCCCCGTTCGCCTCCCGGTTCTTCTTCGCCGGCCTGGATGCCGCGTCGACCGAGGTCGTGACGCCGGCCGATCCCTCGTATCCGGTGCAGATGGCCGGTGGCGCCCGGCTCGCCGACGGCACCCTCATCGGCAGTATCCGGCACCAGTTCCGCAACGAGAACGGCGGCGTGCGGGCGTCGTTCACCGTGGAGATGCCGTGGCTGATCGGGCCGGCCCTGACCAGCGCCCACCGCTGGCATCTGGCGTGCGAGTTCATCCCCTGGATCGAGCCTGCCGCCGGCTGAGCGGTCCTAGGATCTGTGCCCGGTTTCGGTGTGGTCGCCGTCGGTCAGCAGGCGCCGGATCGCCTCGCTGACCGCTTCGAAGATCGGGGTCGGCTCGTCGGCCAGATCCGTCCCCCCGGCCTGCTGAGTGGCTTCGCGCTCTCCCATGCCGGTAGTGCAGCACAGGTCGGGCATCACCGCATGTCAGCTCTACTTTGTGGGTGATTGGCTTTCCGATACTTGTGATCACCCCCATTGTGGCGTGGTGACACCTCATCGTTTAGCTTAGGCAAAGCTAATTCGCGAGGAGGTCCTTCCATGTCCGAAACCCGGCCGCGAGGTCGCATCGCCGCGTTGGTCTGCCTGCTCGGGGCGGTGCTCGCGCTCGCCGGGTGCGGCGGCTCGGGCTCCGATGACGCCGGCCAGAGCGCCGGCTCCGGCCAGGCCGCCGAGGGCGCATTCCCGGTCACCATCCCGACCGCGTTCGGCGACGTGACCGTACCGAGTCAGCCCAAGCGTGTCGTCGCGCTCGGCTGGGGTGACGCGGAGGTCGCGCTCACGCTGGGCGTGCAGCCGGTCGGTGAGGCGGACTGGCTCGCCGTCGGCAACAACGGCGTCGGGGACTGGGTGCCGCAGGACAAGCGCTACACCACGCCGCCGAAGTCGCTCGGCACCCTCGACGTGGACATGGAGCAGGTCGCCGCGCTGCAGCCCGACCTCATCCTCGACACCCGCGCGAGCGGCGACAAGGACCGCTACGACAAGCTGGCCGGCCTCGGCGTGCCGGTGGTGAGCATCCCCAAGGGCGCCGAGTCCTACCGCACCACGTGGACCGACCAGCTCGACATGATCGGCAAGGCGCTCGGCAAGACCGCCGAGGCCGCCAAGGTCCGCACCGACCTGGAGAACAAGTTCACCCAGACCGCGGCGGCGCATCCCGAGTTCAAGGGCAAGTCCGTGGTGATCGGCTCGAAGACCGCGAGCTCCTATGGCGCCTACGTCACGGGTGATTCGCGGGTCGACTTCATGACCAAGCTCGGTTTCGTCCAGTCGCCGCAGGTGCAGGCACTGGCCCAGGGCGGCTTCTCGATCACGATCTCGCCCGAGCGGATGGATCTGCTCGACGCCGATCTCACCGTGATCATGCCGATCGGTGTCACCGCGGACGCGGTCAGCGCCGACCCGCTGTTCCAGTCGGTGCCCTCGGTCAAGGCCGGGCACGGGCTGGTGCTGTCGGACCAGTCGATCTCGCAGGCGTTCGCGAGCGCTACCCCGCTGGGCCTGTCGTGGGCGATCGACAAGTTCGTGCCGCTGGTCGCGCAGACAGTCGCGCGCTGAGGCGGTGAAGACAACCGGTCTGCTTGTCACCGCGGCGATGCTGGCGGCCGCGGTCGTCGCCAGCATCGCCGTGGGCGCCAAGGGAATTCCGCCGTCGGTGGTGCTCGACGCGTTGCTGCACCACGATCCCGGCAATCCTGATCACGTGATCGTCACCGATGTGCGGCTGCCGCGCACGATCATCGGGCTGCTGGCCGGTGCGGCGCTGGGCGCCTCGGGCACGATCATCCAGGGCGTGACCCGCAACCCGCTGGGGGAACCGGGAATCCTCGGCATCAACGCCGGGGCCTCGCTGCTGGTGCTGTTCGCGATCAGTGTGCTCGGTGTGCAGGCGATGACCGGCTACGTGTGGTTCGGGTTCCTCGGTGCCGCGCTGGCCGCGGTGGTCGTGTACACCGTGGGCTCGCTCGGCCGCGAGGGCGCGACGCCGCTCAAGCTCGCGCTCGCCGGTGCGGCGTGCATGGCCGCGTTCGGCTCGATCACCAACGGCATCCTCGTCACCGACGATCTCGCGTTCGACCAGTTCCGGTTCTGGCAGGTGGGTTCGCTCACCGGGCGTGGCATGGACGTCGTGTGGCAGGCGCTGCCGTTCGTGCTCGCCGGCGGGGTGCTGGCCGTGTTCTGCGGCCGGGTCCTCAATGGACTGTCGATGGGCGACGACGTGGCGCGCTCGCTGGGGATGAACGTGCCGCTCGCGCGCGTCGTGTGCGCGGTGGCGGTGGTGGTGTTGTGCGGCACGGCCACCTCGATCGCCGGGCCGATCGCTTTCGTCGGGCTGGTCGTGCCCCACGCGGCCAGACTGATCACCGGTCCGGACTACCGGTGGATCCTGCCGTACTCGGTGCTGCTGGGCCCGTTGCTGCTGCTGGCGTCCGACATCGTGGGCAGGCTCATCGCGCAGCCGAGCGAGGTGCAGGTGGGCGTGGTGACGGCGGTGATCGGCGCGCCGGTGTTCATCATCCTGCTGCGCCGGGGGAAGCGGGTCGCGCCATGACCACTGTGGACTCGGTCCGGCTGCGGCTCGCCCGCCGCACGGTGCTCGTCACGTCGGCGCTGGCCATCGCCGTGCTGGCGGTGTTCCTGCTCGCACTGTCCATTGGGGACTACACGGTCGCGCTGCCCGACGTGGTGGCCGCGCTGACCGGGAACGGCAACGCCGCGACGCACTACATCGTGGTGCGGCTGCGGTTGCCGCGTGCGCTGGTGGGCCTGTTCGTGGGGTTCGCGCTCGGGCTGGCCGGGGTGATCTTCCAGCGGCTGCTGCGCAATCCGCTGGCCAGTCCCGACGTACTCGGACTGAGCGCGGGGGCCACCGTCGGCGCGGTGATCTGCCTGCTGATCTTCGGCGCGTCCGGGCTGGTGCTGCCCGCGGCCGCGCTGGCCGGCGGACTGCTCACCGGCATCCTCATCTACGTGCTCGCCTGGCGTCGCGGGGTGAGCGGCTACCGGTTCGTGCTGACCGGTGTCGTGGTGTCCTCGGCGCTGATGGGGGTCGTGTCGTTCGTGATGACGCGCGCCGACGTGCGGCTGGCGTCGGTGATGCTGCTGTGGCTGTCCGGCAGCCTCAACGGCACGGACTGGACCGACGTGCGCACGGCGGGCGCGTTCCTGGTCGTGCTGGTGCCGCTGGCGTTGCTGCTCGGCCGGATGCTGCCGGTGCTGCAACTGGGCAACGACCACGCGGCCGGCCTCGGCCTGCGTGTCGAGCGATCGCGGCTCGCGCTGCTGGCGGTGGCGGTCGGGCTGACCGCGGTCGCGACGGCGGTGAGCGGGCCGGTGGCGTTCGTGGCACTGGGCTCGGGCCCGATCGCGTCCCGGCTGCTGCGCACCGGCCGGCCGGGCCTGCCGGCCTCGGCACTGACCGGTGCGCTGCTCACGTTGATCGCGGATTTTCTGGCACAGCACCTGTTCGGCGACGTCAAGCTGCCGGTCGGGGTGGTCACGGGCGCGGTCGGCGCCCCGTACCTGCTGTACCTGATGGCGACGGTGAACCGGGGAACGCGCGCCTGACTCCCACCCCGTGAGAGCCGCTTTTGTTCACCACTCCGCAAAATTGACCGGCCACGCGCGATCCGCCGACGATCGGGGAACCGACTCGGAAAGGGATCCGATCATGACCGCCATCCAGGAAAAACCCGCGAGCACAGTCACGGTGCGCCCGGTCGCCGGGCACATCGGCGCCGATATCGACGGAGTGGATCTGTCCCGGCCGCTCGAGGACGCCACCGTCGAACAGCTGAAGGAAGCGCTGCGCCGCCATCGCGTCATCTTCTTCCGCGACCAGCGGCTCGACCACGCCGCGCAGATCGCGTTCGCCCGGAACTTCGGGGAGCTGACCTACGCGCACCCACACGACGAGGCGCCGCCCGAGGACCATCCGGAGATCTTCACGATCGACCCGCGCCGCTACGAGGAGCGCTACGGCCCGGACTATCGCGAGCAGAACCGCCGCCGGCAGTACAGCTACTTCACCGGCTGGCACACCGACGTGACCGCCGCGGTGAATCCGCCGGCGGGCTCGATCCTGCGTGCCGAAGTCGTGCCGGAATTCGGCGGTGACACCCAGTGGACCAACCTCGTCGCGGCCTATGAGGGACTGTCCGAACCTGTCCGGGCATTGGTCGACACGCTGCGGGCCGAGCACCGCTACGGCGGAAGCGACCGGCCCACCGGCGACAGCGCGTACGCCCGGCGGGTCAACGACAACCTGCTTGTGGCCGAGCATCCCGTGGTCCGCGTGCATCCGGAGACGGGGGAGAAGGGGCTGTTCGTCAATCCCGGTTTCACCAGTCACATCGTCGGCGTGACGCCGAGGGAGAGCCGCGCGGTCCTCGACCTGCTCTACGCCGAGATCACCCGGCCCGAATACACCGTGCGGTTCCGCTGGGCACCGGGCAGCGTCGCGTTCTGGGACAACCGCGCCACCGCACACCTCGCGCCCCGCGACATCGAACACCTCGATGTCGAGCGGCGTCTGCATCGCGTCACGCTGATCGGCGACCGGCCCGTGGGACCGGACGGCAGGCCCTCGGAGCTGCTCGCCGGACGGCCGTTCGGCGCGAGCCACGAGGTGGTCGTGCGTTCCTGAGCACTCCCACATGGTGAGCGCCGGTGTGTGGCGGGCGCCTTCTTGCGACGATCAGCGCATCAGTCGGAAGGAAAAGCCATGCCGCGCAACGGTTCCAAACGGGGTGCCGGCGCCGGCTTGGTGCTGCGGGAAGTGCTGGCCTCGGGGCCGGTCGCCCGCAGCACCATCGCCCGGCGCACGGGACTGTCCGCGGCCGCCGTGTCGGGCCACATCGCCGACCTGACGGCGTTCGGGCTCGTGCGTGATCAGCCCGGCCTGCCTGCTGGGCCGCAGCGCGCGGGCCGCCCGCACGTGCCGCTCGACATCGACACCACCCAGCACGTGGCGGGCGCCATCCACGTCGCCGTCCCGCACACCACGGTCGCGCTGCTGAATCCGCGCGCGGAAATCCTGGCCTCGGCGAGGATTCCGCATGCCGGTCACGCGCCGTCGGTCGTGCTGAGCCACGCGGCGGACCGGATTCTGGTGATGCTGCGGGAACACGCGAACCACCGCAGTCCGATCGGCATCGGCGTCGCCACCGGCGGCTGGGTCGACCAGCACGCGGGGGTGATCGTGGAGCATCCGCTGCTGGGCTGGCGCGACGTGGACGTCGGTGCTCTGGTCGGCGCGCGGACCGGGCTCGCGGTCGAGGTCGACGCGCACTCACGGGCGCTGATCCACGCCGAGCGGCTGTTCGGCCAGGCCACCGGCCGGGCGAGTGTGCTGCAACTGTTCGTCGGCAACGTGGTGGACGCCGCCTTCGCCACCGCCGAAACCGTGCAGCACGGGCCGAGATCGGCGGCGGGCGCGATCGCGCATCTGCCCGTGGCGGGCAGCCCGGTGCCGTGTTCGTGTGGCCGCTCCGGATGTCTGCAGGCGACCGTGTCCGAGCGGGCACTGGCCCGCCGGGCGGTCGCGGCCGGAATGCTGGACCACCCCTCGTTTCCCGCTCTGCTGGAGCTGGCGGAGCGCGGTTCGCCCGCGGCCGTCGCGTTGTTCCGCGAGCGCGCCCGGCTGGTGGGCCGGGCTGTCGCGCCGCTGCTGGATCTGCTCAATCCCGATCTGGTGACCGTGGTGGAGCCGGGGATCAGCCGGATTCCGGGCTGCCTCGGCGAGTTACGCGAGGAGGCGGCGTCGCGGGTGTGGGCATGCCGCGATCCGCGAAGCACGTTGCGGGCCACCAGTTTTCCCGGTACCGCGCTGGCCACGGCCGCGGGCGCGGCGGTACTCCGGCAGTTCTACCGCAATCCGTTGTCCTGGCTCAGGAAACCCAGATCGTGGAACGGGATTACTTCACCGGTCCACAAAATTGACCGGCCGCCGGCGAGTGCGTGAGAATTCTGCCCAACCCAGTCCGAAATGGATTGTTCTGTTATCGCAAGGGATTCTCATGCCCCGTTCCGTACTGTCCCCACCGAGGCGCCTGGCACTGACGGCCGTGGCGTTCGCGCTCGCCGCCGCGGGCTGCGCCTCCGGCGCGAACACGAAGCTCACCGCGCAGATCTCCGACACGGTCCCGCCGGGCACCACGCTCTCGGTCGCGGTGCACACGACCGAGGTGCAGCTCAAGACCACCGGCGAGGTCGGCAAGCTGCCGTTCACCGTTACCGACTGGCCGGTCGTGCAGGCCGGCCCCGACGTGATCCAGGCCTTCCGCGCGCATGCCGTCGACGTCGCGACCAACGCCGGCATCCCGCCGATCCAGGCGCACGCCACCGGGCTCGACGCGAAGATCGTCGGCGTGCAGTGGAAGGAGAAACCGCAGTACCAGCTCGCGACCGCGCCGGGT
>Ga0164243_10000882_pt1 | contig 52442 bp, 44 predicted proteins | sample OricompcompostOP_FD_108781 | JGI IMG/M metagenome (GOLD analysis project Ga0164243, IMG submission 108781) | Organic Plus compost microbial communities from Emeryville, California, USA - Original compost - Organic plus compost (OP) | ecosystem: Engineered > Solid waste > Mixed feedstock >... | reverse complement strand
CGCAAGACCCAATCGGCGAAGCACGGTCAACACATTTTCAATTGAGCCCCTGGCCATGCTTTTGCGCCGCAGTGTCTTCGAGCCGCCGCCCATCTCCTCTTCATCTACGACGCCGGTGATATTGAATTTGCCGGCACCGCTCTGCGCGGCTGGAATCGCCGTCACTTCAATCTCAAGCAGCATGCCGAGGTTCGGGCCGTATACGGCGAGCCCGTTGACCAGGCCGTTTGATCGAATGGCTGAACGATCCGGACGCGACTCGGCGCCCACAGACCTGTGGGCGCCGGCCTGCGCACTCGTCCGAGCGACCAAGCGTGCACACGCAACTGTTGGCCCGGGCTGACCCGGATCGCAACTGCCCTCTACGGATGGGTGATCACCGCGTGGGTACTCGGATTGTGCGCGAGCATTACTGCTGATCACGCGCCGCCTGCGGGCGACCATCGGTCAGCGTCGGGTTCGCCACCGCGACGGCTCCTAACCGCCAAATCCTAAGCGGGGCGACGATCCCGGCCGTCAGACGGTGCGAGATGCATCAGTTCTGCTCGACTTCCTTTGTACTCCACTGCACGCAATTTGAGAAGGGTTCGACGTCAGGAATCTGCTACCCGCGAGTAGCATCGCCGCTGGCCGGGCCAGCAAGTTGATCATGGTCCGCGGGGGTCGGGCCGGAACCGCTGAATTGGTAACACGTGGCATGGTTTCTGTGCTCCCGCTAGGCAGGGGCGGTCGATTTCGTAACACGTGGCACGGTTTCGGCGTCCTCGCGGGCCGGGGGCCGTGGATTCGGTAGCACGTGGCGCTGTTTCGCTTCTCCTCGAGGTGGGCGGTCGGTTTCGTAACACGTGGCACGATTTCGGCGTCCCCTTGGGCCAGGAGCGTGGATTCGGCAACACGTGGCGCGGATTCGGTGCCGCCCGGCACGGGCGGCCCTCGCTTATCCACAGGTTTCGGAAGGCGCCGGTTATCCACAGATTCGGCAGGGGTGCGGCACACCGAGGGCCAACAGTCACAAGGTGAGGGCGTGGGACCGAACGCAAGCCCGAAAGCGACACAGGACGTAGCCGCGAGCGCATCGGCGGGAACAGGCCGACCCGCGGCGCGCCGGCTCCGCCCGCCAACGACAGCGGAGGACTGGCTGCACCCCGAGACCCGGCCGTCGAACGATCATCCCCTCGTGCTGACCGCCGACGTGGAGCTGTTGGACGGCATCCTCGCCGCAACCTCAGCGGCCGGTGCAGAGCCGACCGTTTCGGACTCAACGGCGGCGATCCGCTCGCTGTGGTCCGCCGCGCCGATGGTCGTCATCGGAGCCGACCGTGCACGGCAGGTCGCCGAGTTGCTGTTGCCGCACCGGACCGAGGTGTACGTCGTCGGTCCGGAAGCCCGGCTCGCCGAGATGTCGGCCTGGTCGGCCCCGCTCGGCGCAGCGGTCATCGGGATGCCCGGCGGAGGCGGCACCCTGACCGCAGCGGTTGCCGACCTCGTCGGGCGCGGCTCGGGCGCCGGTCGGCTGGTCAGCGTGGTCGGCGGATGCGGCGGAATCGGTGCGTCGTCGCTGGCGGCCGCCCTGTCGGTCGGCGCAGCGTCCCGTGGGCTCCCCGCGATGTTGATCGATCTCGACGTGCTCGGCGGCGGCATCGATCTTCTCGTCGGGGCTGAGGGCGTGGCCGTGTCGACCTGGACGAGGTTGGGTGCGGCGCAGGGGCACCTCGGCGATCTCACCGGCCACCTGCCAAGAATCGGAGGCCTCGACGTGCTGTCCACCGCGCGGGAGGCCGAGCCCGATTCACTGTCGTCCGAGGCCGTACGGGCGGTGCTGTCGTCGGCAACCCGGAGCCACCGGCTGGTGGTCGTCGACCTGCCGCGTTCGCCGGCGCCGGCCGTTGTCGAGGCGTTGCGTCGCTCGGCAGCGACGCTGCTCGTCGTGTCGGCCGACGTCCGTGGCATCGCCTCCGCACGGGTGACGGCCGCCTCGTTGCGTGAGTTGACCGGCGTTCTGGCGCTCGTCGTGCGCCGGTCCCGGGCTGCAGCAATCGACGCGGATGCGGTCGCCGAATCGGTGGGTGTACCGGTCGCCGGGGTGGTCGGCACCGACACGACACTGCGGCGAGGCGCGGACCTGGGTGATCCGCCCGGCCGACTCCCGCGCAGCCCGCTGGGACGGTTGAGCGGCAGACTGCTCGACCGGCTGTTGGACGAGGCCGGACCGCTGTGACGGCGGTCGCCGAGCTGGAGCCGATCCGTGCCAAGTTGGCGGCGCTGGGTCGTCCGCACACCGCGGCGGACGTTGCCGAGGCGATGCGTGCCGAGGGAATGCTGGTTTCCGATGCCGCGCTGCTCGCGACTGTCGAGGCGATCCGCCGGGACAGCGTCGGCGCCGGCCCGCTGGATCCGCTACTCCGACTGGACGGGGTCACCGACGTCCTGGTCAACGGCCCGGATCAGGTCTTCATCGACCGCGGGTCAGGGTTGGAGGACACCGGCGTCCGCTTCACCTCCGACGCGGAAGTGCGTCGGCTGGCCCAGCGGCTCGCGGCGTCGGTCGGTCGGCGGCTTGACGACAGCACGCCGTTCGTCGACGCCCGACTGTCCGATGGGACACGGGTGCACGCGATTCTCGGATCGCTGGCCGATCCGGGCACCTGCATCTCGTTGCGCGTTCCAGCCGGACGCGCGCTGAGCATCGAGGACCTGGTCGAGGCGGGAACGATCCCCGCAGCCGGCGCCCAGTTGTTCACCGCGATGATCGCCGCCCGGGCCGCATTTCTGATCAGCGGCGGCACGGGGTCGGGAAAGACAACGCTGCTGGCCGCCCTCCTCTCCCAGGTGCCGGCGGGTGAGCGGGTGGTCATCGTCGAGGACTCCCGAGAACTCCGCCCGCGGCATCCCCACGTCGTCCGGCTGGAGGCCAGACCGGGCAACAGCGAGCGCACCGGCGCCATCACCCTGACCGATCTCGTCCGGCAGGCGCTGCGGATGCGCCCGGACCGACTCGTCATCGGCGAGGTCCGCGGCGCGGAGATCTGCGATCTGCTCACCGCGATGAACACCGGTCACGAAGGTGGTTGCGGCACGGTCCACGCCAACTCCGGCGCGGATGTCCCGGCCCGGCTGGAAGCCCTGGCGGCGATCGGCGGCCTGGACCAGGACGCCGTGCACGCCCAGGTCCAGTCGGCGCTCGACCTGCTGGTGCACATCCGCCGCGATCGGGACGGCCGTCGGCGGATCAGTGAGCTCAGCGTCCTGCAACGAGCAGGGAGCCGGGGGCTGGTCACAGCGATACCGGCGGTGGAGTTCGACGCAGGCCGGGTCCGGACCCGTGACGGAGCCGCGGCACTGGAACGGATCCTGGCCAGGTCATGATCATCGTTGCGGTTGCGTTGGCCGGAATCACCGGACTGCTCGCCGTCCGTCCGCCACCGGCCCGCAGTGTCCGAAGACGACTGGCACCGGTGGACCAACGGATCCTGCCGCCCACAGCACCGTTCGCCCGCCTTCGCCCGTTCCTGCTGGGCGTTGGTGTCGTCGCCGCTGCCCTGCTTGCGGTCGACGCTGTCGCCGGAGCCCGGGGGTTCTGGCTCGGGATGCCGGTGGTGATCATCGGCGTCACGACCTCGGTGCTGGTCCGTGCCGGTACGGCTCGTCGGCACGCGGCCGCGGCACGGCAGCAGGTCGCCCAGGCGGGTGCGATCCTGGCGACGCAGGTCCGGATCGGTCAACCGCCGTTGGTCGCCGTCCGGTCGGCGGCCGAGGACTGTCCTGTGCTGGCAACCGCGGTGGCGGTTGTTGATCTTGGCGGTGATCCGGTCGCGGTCTGGCGGCAACAGGCCGCAGCGCCCGGTTTCGAGGGCCTGGCGGAGATCGCGCGTGCCTGGCAGGTCTCCGTACGGACCGGTGCCGACCTGGCCGACGCGTTGGACAAGGTCGCTGACTCGCTCTTCGAGGACGATGCGCTCGGTCTGGTGATCGCCGGCGAAGCAGCGGGTCCGCGAGCAACCGGGAAGATCATGGCGGTGCTGCCGGTCGTGGGTATCGGTCTGGGGTACGCGATCGGCGGCGACCCGCTGGGGTTCCTCACCGGCTCGCCGTACGGCTGGGCCTGCCTGCTGACCGGCACCGTCCTTGCCTGCGCGGGAGTGGTGTGGATGGAGCGGGTCGCCGATCATGCCGCGGCCTGACGTGCCACGGCCGGACACCGCAAACCGCCGGTGCGCAGGATCCGCCGCGGGAAGGAACAGTCGATGATCAACCAGCTCTACGCCGTTGTCGCGGTGCTCCTGGCCGGCTCGGCCGTCGCCGGTCTGGTCGCCGGGCCACCGGCCGGGTTGCGCAGACTCGGGCTCTCCGCGCAGTACGGCGACGTGCCGGCGGACCGCCGGCCGGCACCGATCGCTGTCCTGATGCGGCTGCTCGCGCCGCGGCCGGGATCGCCGCCGGCTGGGCAACGCGCCGCGTTCGCGGTCGCCGCGGCCGTCGTCGTGCCGCTCGGTCTGCAACGGCTGGCAGGCATCGGCACGATCGCCTGGTCCGCGGTTCCGGTCGCCGGCGCGGGGGCGTACCTGCTGGCGTGTCGGTTGGAGACGCCTGCCGCCCGCCGTCGACGCGGGAAACTCGTCGACGAACTGCCTGCGGCTCTTGACCTGTTGTCAGCGATGATCGCCGCCGGACTGCCACTGCGTGCGGCGGTCCGCGAGCTGGTCGACGCGTCGGACGGCCCACTGGCCGAGGACCTCCGGGCCGTCATCGCCCAGATCGATCTGGGTCGCAGCGACGTCGACGCCTGGCGCTCGCTGCGTGATCATCCGGCTCTCGGTGGGGTCAGTGTCGACCTGGCTCGCTCCGTACAGTCCGGGACCATGATCACGGCCACTCTGCACCGGCACGCGACGATCGCGCGACGAGACCGCCGAGGTGAGCGGGAGGCCCGTGCCCGCACGGTCGGCGTCAAGTCGGTTCCGCCGTTGATGTTGTGCTTCGTGCCGGCGTTCCTGTTGATCAGCATCGTGCCGATCGTCGCCTCCGGCATCCTCGCGGCTCTGCGCTGACCGTGGGCGCACAGTGCTGAGGCTTGTTATGCACAGGTCGATGGCGCTTCGAAGCAGTGTCCACAGATTCGCGGAGAGGTGAACCGCCGGTGGCTGCCAGCTGCAGTGTTCCTGTGCAGGGGAAATCGGCATCACAGCGATGCCAACGCAGGAAGGAGATCTGCATGTCAGAGGTCGAAGCGCAGGCACCCCGTATCGCCGAACCGGCACGTGGTGGCGAGCGGGGATTGGTGACCGTCGAATTCATCTTCGGGATCATTCTGGTGATCGCGATCATCACCGTCGTGGTGTCGGTCATTCACAACCCGGCCGTCGGACAACTCATGCTCCAGTTGCTCAGCTGGATCCTCGGGTTGATCAAGGGGGTGAAGGCCTGACCACCGGTGGCGGCCGGCGCGGCTCGCGATGCCCGGCGGGTCACCCCGCCGGCATCCGTGCCGTGATTCGGAGAAGCCGCCATGGTCGACGCGGGGATGAGCAGGTCCGCCGGGATGGTCGCCGTCCGGAACTGCGAACCGGTCACGGCGACGCACACGGAATGGTCACCGTCGAGCTGGTCTTCGGCATGTTGATCGTCGCCATCCTGATGGCAGTCTTCGGCTGGGGAATCCTGCTGTTCGGGGTCCAGGTCGGCTGCATCGACACCGCCCGGGACGTCGCCAGACAGGCAGCCCGTGGTGATCACGACGGCATCCGTGTCGCCGAGTCCCGGGCACCCCACGGTGCGACGACCAAGATCATCGCCAGCGGCGACCAGATCACCGTGCAGGTGCGGGTCCGGTCCAAGCCGTTCGACTTCGTGCCGGCCATCAAACTCACCGCGCAGGCGACCGCTCTCCGGGAGCCGGGGGCGAACCGATGACGCGGTCGCAGACCGGCGACCGGGGGAGCGGCACCCTGCTCGCGCTGGCGGTCGTGATCTTCCTGCTGTCCCTGACCGCCGCGGTCGGAGTGTTCGGCCGGTTCATCGTGGCCCAGCATCGCGCCGACGCAGCAGCCGACCTCGCGGCGCTGGCCGGAGCCCAGGCGTACGGGACGGGCAAGGACGGGTGTGCCGTGGCGGATACGGTCGCCGCCCGGAACCGTCAGCATCTGACGGACTGTTCCATCGTCGGCGACCGGACCGACTTCGTCGTTTCGGTACGCGTCGCCGCCGCCGTGCCGACCCGGGTTCCGCTGCTGCCCGAAATGATCACCGCCGCCGCTGACGCCGGACCGGTCCGATGATCAACCGGGTGCTCCGCGACCCGCAGACATCGGGCCAGGGGTCAGAGCCGAGCATGCATCCGTTCCAGGACGCCGGGCACGTCGTCGATCGGATACTCGGTGCCGTCCAGGCCGCGTACCGTGCCCTGATAGGTCCCGCACTGTTGGAAGTAGTCCATCGAGGCCACCAGCAGTTGCGGGGTGGCGTCCTTGCGGCCCTGCGGAGTGAACACCAGATCCAGCCGGCCGTCGAACGAGATGACCCTGGTCGGCGCCATGCGTCCCGGTGCGAGCGGGTTGAAGGTCACCCCGGTCAACGCCTCGCATGCCTGCGGGGTCCAGATGCAGGACTCGTCCTCGGCTCCGTTGGGCTGCGGACGGGTCGCGAAGTTCGCTCCGACGATCCCGCTCCCGGTCTGCAGTGCGAACGTGCCCCAGGTCCAGTCGGTTCGGTAGGGGAGGTGGCTGCGATGCTCGTCCAGGATCGCGACGTCACGGGCCGGATCGAAGACGACCCGGTGACCGGCGATGGTCAGCTCGCCTTCGGCCGGGAAGATCTCCTTGTAGGTGAACATCGCCGGTGCCGAGGGCGTCCGGCGGCGGCGCAACGGTGCGCTCACCGCGAGGGCGGCCGAGGATCGGGCGGCATCCAGGCGCAGCTCACCGCTGAATGCCGCGCGCTCACCCGAGGCGGCGATATCGATGATGATCCGATGATGATCATGACCGCGGTCGAAGCCGTACTCCAGTCGGTATCCGTCACTCTGGAAGATGCAGCGTGCACCGTCGAGCAGCCGGACCGGCAGCTGCGCCCGGCCTCGACCCGAGGCGGACCGCTCGGACAGCTCGCCGGTCGCCCGGCAGCAGCCGTAGATCTCCGAGGTGGCCAGGTACTTCGCGTCCTGGATGATCATGGAGCTGGCCCACTCCGGATGGATGAGGGTGAACCCGATCCATTCCTTGAGCCGGAAGGATTCCCAGCGCCGTCGGGCGCCGGTGAACGCATCGAGCGGATTGACCAGGTCGGGGCGGCCGGTGAACCGTCCCCAGCGCCGACTCCGGCGCTCGACCAGGGTGTCCGCAGTGATCACATGATCAGGCTAACCGGCGGTGCCAGGGGCCACATGTGGTTCGGCCGATCCGGGGGTCACTGGATCGCGCAGCAGCTCCTCCAGCAGCCAGATGGCCGCCTGTTTGTCCAGCATCTGGTTGGCGTTGCCACATTTGGGGGACACCACGCAGGACGGGCAACCCAGCTCGCACCGGCAGGAGTTCAGGCGCTGCAGGGTGGCCGCCCACCAGTCCTCGGCGACCTGGTAGCCACGTTCGGCGAAGCCGGCGCCGCCGGGGTGTCCGTCGTGCACGAAGACCGTCAGCGTCGCGGTGTCGGGATGCAGGATCGTGGACAGACCGCCGATGTCCCAGCGGTCACACGGCGCGAACATCGGCAACAGGCCGATCGCGGTGTGTTCGGCCGCGTGCGCGGCCGAACCCAGCTGGGTTGCCGACAGGTCAAGGCGGGCGGCGTCGAAGGTCCACCAGGTCGCCGTGGTCCGCAACCGCCGCTCCGGCATGTCCAGCGGGGTCTCGTCCCATACGTCGGACGTCACCTCGTCGCGGCGCAGATAGCCGATCACCTGGGAGAAGACGTCGACCTCGCCGTAGTGCAGCACACCGCTGCCGAAGGGTCGCTGCTGCAGCTCCTCGACGATCTGTACGTCGTGGGTGCCGCGTGGTTCGGTGTAATAGCCCGGCCGGGCGGCCCGGACCAGCGCCTCGCACTCCTCGTGGTCCAGTTCCTCCACCAGATAGCTGTCGCCCTGGTGCAGATAGACAGCACCCGGGTGCACCGTTCCGTCGGCACCGGTCTGGTCGACCGTGCCGAGCACCCGACCGCTGTCGATCTCGACGATCTCGATCACCGGGCCTCCGGCGCCGCGGAGGTCCACCGCGTCACCGGCCCGCTCAGGTCGGGGCCAGAACCACCCGGCGGGACGTTTCCGCAACACCCCCTGGGCCTCGAGCCGACGCAGCACCGTGATCATCTCCGGCCCGAACCAACACGCGTCGGCCTCGGTGATCGGCAACTCCTGCGCGGCGGCAGCCAGATGCGGGCCGAGGACGTACGGGTTGTCCGCATGCAGGACCGTCTGTTCGATCGGTTCGTCGAACAGCAGCTCCGGGTGATCGAAGTAATAGGCGTCCAGCGGGTTGCGGGCAGCGATCAGCACGACCTCGGCGTCACGTCCCGTCCGGCCGGCCCGACCGGCCTGCTGCCACAGCGCCGACCGGGTGCCCGGGAATCCGGTGATGATCACCGCGTCCAGACCGGCGACGTCGACGCCGAGCTCAAGGGCGTTCGTCGCCGCCAATCCGCGCAACGAGCCGTCCTGCAGCCCGGCCTCCAGCGCCCTGCGGTCCGACGCCAGGTACCCGGCGCGATAGGAATCGATCCGCGCCTGGCCGTTTCCGCCGGCATCCACCTGCTCCTGGGCGCGGACCGCGGTGAGCTCGGCCATCCGACGGGACGGGATGAACGCCACCGTCTGCAGGCCGGCGTCGACGAACCGGGCCATCAGGTGGGCCGCCTCGTCGGTCGGATACTGCACCGGCTCCCACAACGTGAAGTCGACGGCGCCGTGCGGCGACGCGTCCTGGTCGACCACGGTGACCCGGTCGGCCTCGCAGCCGATCAGTTCGGCGGCCATCCGGTCGGCGCCGGTCACGGTGGCGGAGGCCACGATGAACACCGGACTGGCGCCGTAGGAGGCACACAACCGGCGCAGCCTACGGACCACCTGGGCGACGTGGCTGCCGAAGACGCCCCGGTACCGGTGCGCCTCATCGATCACGACGTACCGCAGACTGCCCAGGAAGTTCGCCCAGCGGCTGTGGTTGGGCAGGACGGAGTAGTGCAGGAAGTCCGGGTTGGTCAGCACGTAGCCGGCATGGTCGCGGGCCCAGTCCCGTTCCGGAGTGTCGGAGTCCCCGTCGATGGCGGCGACCCGCCAGCCGGGCAGGCCGAATTCTCCGGCGACCCGCAACTGGTCGTGCGCCAAAGCCTTGGTCGGGGCCAGATACAAAGCGGTATGGGGCCGCCTCGGGCGGATCATGGTGCGGGCCCGGCTGCGTTCGGTCAGCGGCACCGGGGCGGTAGCCGCGGCCCCGCCGTAGGTGGCCGCCATCACCGGCAGCAGATATCCGAGTGTCTTGCCCGACGCGGTGCCGGTGGTCACCGCAACCGGATTGCCCGCGTACGCCGCATCGGCAACCTCGACCTGGTGTTCCCACGGCCGCTCGATGCCCCGGGACCGGATTGCCGCCACCACCGCGGCCGGTATCCACTGCGGCCAGTCGGCGTAGCGGGCGACCCGTTCGGGCAGGCGACGTCGGTGGCGTACCTGCTCGGAGTCCAGCAGGTCCTGCCGCATCTCCCGCCTTTCCGGTCGTACCGAGGTTGTCACCCCACCAGTGTCACGCTCCGCACCGACAGCTGCTGCATCGACCTGCCCAGCGGTACCGGTTACGGCGGCGCTGAGCGGATGCTGCATAATTTGCCCCGGGTCATGCCCGGTCAGGTGAGTCACCGTTAGACTCCGGGCAAGCTGCGCGCAACGGCGCGTTGTGGAGTTCCGCCCCCTATCACTTCCCGCAGCATCCACAGGAGTGCTTATATGTACGTTCCGACCGCGCTTGAGGTTTCCTTGACGGCCGGCAACCTGACGGTGGCGGCCATCGTGGCCGTCATCGCCCTCATCGCTCTCGCCATGGCGCTGGTCTTCCGCAGGCAGGTCCTGGCCGCCGGCGAGGGCACCGAAAACATGCGGACCATCGCCCAAGGTGTCCAGGAGGGTGCGGCCGCCTACCTCGGCCGCCAGTTCCGGACGCTCGGCGGGTTCGCCGTTGCTGCGTTCCTGCTGCTGCTTGCGCTGCCCGCTCACACCGACACCGGATCCTCCCAGCTGCTGCTGCGGATCTGCCGGTCGCTCGCCTTCCTGGTGGGGGCGTTCTTCTCGGCGATGATCGGCTACCTGGGCATGTGGCTGGCCGTCCGGGCGAACGTCCGGGTCGCCGCTGCCGCTCGTGAGGACGGGCGCAATCCGGCGATGCGGATCGCGTTCCGGACCGGAGCCCACGTCGGCATGTCGACCGTCGGCCTCGGTCTGCTCGGCGCGTCGCTGGTGGTGCTGATCTTCCGCAGCGATGCACCGACCATCCTCGAGGGATTCGGCTTCGGCGCCGCCATGCTCGCCATGTTCATGAGGGTCGGCGGTGGCATCTTCACCAAGGCTGCCGACGTCGGCGCCGACCTCGTCGGCAAGGTCGAACAGAACATCCCCGAGGACGATCCGCGGAACGCCGCGACCATCGCCGACAACGTCGGTGACAACGTCGGCGACTGCGCAGGCATGGCCGCGGACCTGTTCGAGTCCTACGCCGTCACCCTGGTCGCCTCGCTGATCCTCGGTAAGGCTGCCTTCGGCGCCGACGGCCTGATCTTCCCGCTGATCGTGCCGGGCATCGGCGTGATCACCGCGATCATCGGCATCTTCCTGACCCGGCCGCGTACCGGTGAGAACGGTCTGCGGACGATCAACCGGTCCTTCTACCTGTCGGCAGCAATCTCTGCGGTGTTGGTGGCGATCGCCGCCTTCGTGTTCCTGCCGTCGAACTTCGCCGATCTCGGCCTGCCGTCCGGCACCACCTTCGACGGCCCGATCGACGATCCCCGCGTCGTCGCTCTGATCTCGGTGCTGATCGGCATCGTGCTCGCCGTGATCATCCTGTCGCTGACCGGCTACTACACCGGCACCGAGGACCGGCCGACCCGCGATGTCGCCAAGACCTCGCTGACCGGCGCCGCCACGGTGATCCTGTCCGGCATCTCGCTGGGCCTGTCCTCGGCCGTCTACACCGCTCTGGTGATCGCCGCGGCGGTCTTCGCGGCATTCCTGATCGGCGGGTCCGGCATCGTCGCACTGTTCTGCATCGCGCTGGCCGGCTGCGGCCTGTTGACCACGGTCGGCGTGATCGTCGCCATGGACACCTTCGGACCGGTTTCGGACAACGCCCAGGGCATCGCCGAGATGTCGGGCGACGTCGAGGGCGAGGGCGCCCAGATCCTCACCGAGCTGGACGCGGTCGGCAACACCACCAAGGCGATCACCAAGGGCATCGCGATCGCCACTGCCGTGCTCGCCGCGACTGCGTTGTTCGGTTCCTACACCGACTCCATCCGCGGCGTGCTGGCCGATGCCTACAGCAAGTTCACCTCCGAGGCCGTGGTGTACGCTCCGGCCGTCCTGGTCGGCGTACTGACCGGTGCCGCGGTGGTCTTCCTGTTCTCCGGCCTGGCGATCAATGCCGTCGGTCGGGCCGCCGGTGCCGTGGTGTTCGAGGTCCGCCGCCAGTTCCGCGAGATCCCCGGGATCATGGAGGGCACCGGCAAGCCGCAGTACGGCCGTGTCGTCGACATGGTCACCAAGGACTCGCTGCGTGAGCTGGGAACCCCCGGCCTGCTGGCCATCATGGCCCCGATCGCGGTCGGCTTCGGGCTCGGAGCGCCGGCCCTGGCCGGCTACCTGGGCGGTGCCATCGCAGCCGGCACGCTGATGGCGGTCTTCCTGGCCAACTCCGGCGGCGCCTGGGACAACGCCAAGAAGATCGTCGAGGACGGTTACGCCGGCGGCAAGGGCTCACCGGCCCACGAGGCGACGGTGATCGGCGACACCGTCGGCGACCCGTTCAAGGACACCGCCGGCCCGGCGATCAACCCGTTGATCAAGGTGATGAACCTGGTCGCCCTGCTGATCGCGCCGGCCGTGGTGTCGATGAGCTCGCTGTCCGATTCGCCCAATCCGCTGCGCTACGTGATCGCTCTGGTGGCCTTCGCGATCGTGATCACCGTCGTGGTGATCAGCACCCGCCGACAGGTCGGCATCGCCGAGGAGAACGACGGCTCCGATGCCGGCAACACCGGCGGCAGCAGCGCCGGAGCCGGCGCCACTGAGCCGGAACTGGCTGTGGACAAGACCGACTGAGCAGCCGGGGCGTTTGTCCCCGACTGACACAATCGCAGGTATGACTCAGCCCGACAGGCCGTACCCGCCGGCCCGCCCTCCAGCAGGAGGTCAGCCGGCGCCGTACGGCCCGTCGGGTTTTCCGCCCGGTTATCCGGTTCCGGCGTGGGCGCGGCAGCCGGATCCGATGCCGACCGCACCGGTGGAGTACCAGCAGATGCTGCGAGGCGCCCGGCACCGCTGGTGGCGGCCCTTGCTCACCGGGCTGCTCTGCGCATCGCTCGCTGTCGCGGTGCAGGTGATCACCGGATTCGTCGTCGGAGGCGTGCTGGTCGCCACCGGGACCCCGCTGTCCGAGGCGGTCCGCCGCATCTCCACGACCAGCCCGATGACTCCGCTGACCTTCGCTGTGGTGATCATCAGCCTGATCTCCCTGATCCCGTCGGCGATGCTGGCCAACTGGGTCGTCAATGGTGTCCGGCCGCGCTACCTGTCCTCGGTCGCGGGTGGATTCCGCTGGCGCTGGTTCGCCCGCTGTCTGGTGATCACGATTCCGATCTTCCTGATCTTCGTCGCACTCCAGGTTGTCCTCGGCCAGGAGACCGGGCCGCGTCCCCAGCACTGGGTCATCCTGTTGATCATGGTGATCATCGGGATCCCGTTCCAGTCGGCGGGCGAGGAGTACGCCTTCCGGGGTCTGGTGCTGCAGAACGTCGGCTCCTGGTTCGCCCGGCCCAAGATCGCGCTGATCGCCGCGATGATCCCGTCGATCGTCCTCTTCGCGTTGGCCCACGGAAGCTTCGACCCGTGGGTGTTCGCGGATCTGGCGATCTTCGCACTGGCGTCCTGTTTCGTCGCCTGGCGCACCGGCGGGCTCGAGTCGTCCGTCGCCCTGCATGCCACCAACAACGTGACGCTGATGATCGCCACCCTGCTGTTCGGCGGCTGGGACCAGGCGTTCGTCAGCTCCACAACGGTCGGTAGTCCGATCGCCCCGGCCGCAACGTTGGTCGTCAACGGCATCTGTGTGGCATTGATCCTCTGGCAGGCCAAGCGCATACGGCTGCAGCGGCTCTACCAGCCGCCGCCCCCACAGCCTGAGGCCTTCGGCTATCCGGCCGCCGGTGGTGCCACCGGAACCATCAGACCCTGATCAGGCCGCTGCCTCGGAGTGCTCGGTCGGCCGCCGTGCGTATTCCGCCTCGAACGCTCGATCCAGAGTGATCAGCAAGGCCCGAGCACTGGGCCGCAGCAACGTGCGATCGATGATCGGCGACGCCGGAACGCCGAGCTCCGCCCGCGCCCAGGCAGGCAGGATCGCCAGCGCTCCGAACGCCAGCACCCGATAACCGGCGCGCGCCGGGCCGGTCAGCGGCGGGTCACGCAGGGCGAGGCGGGCTGCCGCCCTGGCCGGCTCCGTGCCACGCAGCACCGGGCGGTACGCCTCCAGCTGCTCGCGCATCCGCTCCAGCGAGCGTGGCGGGTCGAGCACGCCCAGTGCACGCGCCGTGACCGCCATGTCCTCCAGATACCGGTCGACCTCAGTGGCCGGGAGCGGGTTGATCGCATAGACCCGGTTCGCTTCCAGGAAGCTGTCGGTTTCGGCGATGTGGATCCACAGCAACAGATCCGGATCCGAAGCCGCATAGGCAGTGTGATCGGGCATCGTGCCGGTCACCTGCTCATGGATCCGTCGCACCCGCTCGATCCGGTCCCGTGCCTGGTCGACCGACCCGTAGGTGGTCGCGGCGATGAACGCCGCGGTCCGCCGCAGCCGACCCCAGGGATCCGAGCGGTAGCCGGAATGATCATGGACGGCTTGCATCGCCACCGGGTGCAGTGATTGCAGCAGCAGGGCACGCACGCCGCCGATCAACATGACGATGTCGCCGTGCACCTGTCGAGCGGGCGAATCCGGCGGCAGCCAGGGCTCGTCGTCCACGCCCGCGCGGACCGAGATCGCATCGTCTCCGACGAAACGATCCGTGACCGCCCGAACGACCTTCGAGCGCAGCGCGTCCAACGGTGAGACCGGCACGTTCTCCAAGCTACCCGCCCGGGCTGACGGCGAGCGGTCGCAGCGGTCGGTTTCCGGCACTCCGCCGGCGAAGTTAGGCTGACCTTATGAGCCCTGCGACCGGCACGCCCGAGCGCGTGCGGCCGGTCGCACCGTCCGACCGGCGTGCGCGGATCACCACCCGGCTGGTCCCCGGACTGCTGGTCTGTGTCGCCGCCCTGGTGCTGCTGTCCATGCTCAGTCTCGGGGTCGGAGCACGGACGATCAGTCCCTCGGTGGTGCTGCGAACGATCGGTGACTTCAACCTCTGGCATGCGATCTCCGGACACGGGGTGATGGCCGGGTTGCCCGAACGCTACGCCGACGACACCGATCGGCTGGTGATCATGACCCTGCGGGTGCCGCGCACCTTTGTCGGTCTGCTCGTCGGTGCAGCACTCGGGCTGGCCGGCTGCGTCATGCAGGGGGTCACCCGCAACCCCCTCGCCGACCCGGGCATCCTCGGCGTCAACTCCGGTGCCGCCTTGGCGGTGGTGCTGGCGATCACTTTCCTCGGCGTGGGATCCACCTCCGGGTACATCTGGTTCGCCTTCGGCGGAGCCGCCCTGGGCGCCGTCCTGGTGTACGCGATCGCCGCCTTCGGACGGGAAGGTGCGACGCCGATCAAACTCGCCCTGGCCGGGGCCGCGCTCACCGCGGCCTTCGCCGCGATCACCCAAGCCCTGCTGCTGGTTCACCAGGGCAGCTTCGACGAATTCCGGTTCTGGCAGGTCGGGTCGCTCGCCGGACGCGATCTCGGCGACGTCGGCCGGGTCAGCCCGTTCCTGTTGATCGGCTGCGTCCTGGCACTGCTCCTCGGCCGATGGCTGAACACCCTGTCGCTCGGCGATGATCTTGCCCGAGGTCTTGGCGCACACGTCGGGTTGGCCCGGGGCGTGTCGGCGGCGATCGTCGTGCTGCTGTGCGGCGCCGCGACCGCGGCCGCCGGACCGATCGGATTCATCGGCCTGACCATCCCGCACGTGGCACGGTTGATCACCGGACCCGACTATCGCTGGACGCTGCCGTTCTCGATGCTGCTGGCGCCGATCCTGTTACTCGGATCCGACATCGTCGGCAGGGTGATCGCCCGGCCGGGTGAGATCCAGGTGGCGATCGTCACTGCGGTGATCGGTGCGCCGGTCTTCATCGCGCTGGTCCGCCGCCGGAAGCTGGCCGAACTGTGACCACGCTCAGCCGGGACGCATTGATCGTCCGCTCGGTCCGCCACCGGGCACGCCGCCGAACCATGATCGTCACCGCGGCCCTGCTCATCGTGCTGCTGGTGGTGTTCGTGCTCGGGATGACCGTCGGCGACTTCCCGCTGAGCATCGGTGACCTGTTCCGTACGCTGACCGCCCGGGGTACGGCGGCGAACAACTTCGTCGTGTACGACCTGCGGCTGCCCCGGGTGATCACCGGCATCCTGGTCGGGTTGTGTTTCGGCCTGTCCGGCGCGATCTTCCAGTCCATGATCAGGAATCCGCTCGCCACGCCGGACATCATCGGCGTCAGCGCCGGGGCCAGCGCGGCGGCAGTGTTCGCCATTCTGATCCTGGGGCTGAGCGGGGTAGCGGTGTCCGCCTTCGCCTTCGGCGGCGCACTGCTGATCGCCGCGCTCATCTATCTGCTCGCCTACCGCAACGGGCTGTCCGGCTATCGTTTCGTGCTGATCGGGATCGGCCTGGCCGCTGTGATGATCGCGGTGATCAACTATCTGATGACCCGCGCCCGGATCCAGGAGGCCCAGGCAGTCCTGGTCTGGTTGACCGGCAGCCTCAACGACGCGTCCACTGCGGGCATGCTCACCCTCGGGGCGCTGTCGCTGCTGATCATCCCGCTGTCGCTGATCGCCGGGCACTGGCTCGGGGGATTACAGCTCGGTGACGACACCGCCGCAGCAATCGGCCTGTCGGTGCAGCGGTCCCGGCTGCTGCTGATCTTGCTCGCCGTCGCCCTGGCGGCCGTCGCCACCGCCGCGGCCGGTCCGGTCGGATTCGTGGCCTTCGTGTCCGGACCGATCGCCCGGCGACTGACCGGCGGGACCGGGACCGCGCTCGTCCCTGCCGGACTGGTCGGGGCGGTCGTGGTCGCTGCGGCCGATCTCGCCGCGCAGCACCTGTTGCCGATCCCGTTGCCGGTCGGCATCCTGACGGCGGTGATCGGCGCCCCGTACCTGATCGTGCTGCTGATCCGAACCAATCGGCACGGAACCGGAGGGTAACCATGGCACCGACCGGATCATCTGTTCCCGGACCGGCGGAGGTGTCGGCCGACACGCCGATCGCGGCCGAGCACGAGTTGCGTACCGCCGATCTCAGTCTTGGTTACGGCGACCGGGTGATCGTCTCCTCGCTGTCGGTGCAGATCCCCACCGGTCAGCTGTCGGTGATCATCGGCGCCAACGGCAGCGGCAAGTCCACCCTGCTGCGCGGGATCGCGCGGCTGCTGTCGCCGATCTCCGGGCGGGTGCTGCTGGACGGCCGGGACGTCCATGCCATGCCCAGCAAGGAACTGGCCCGGATCGTCGGACTGCTGCCCCAATCGCCGACCGCTCCGGAGGGCATCACCGTAGCCGATCTGGTCGGCCGCGGTCGTTACCCGCACCAGGGATGGTTCCGGCAGTGGCGGGCCGCCGATGACCACGCGGTCACCGAAGCGATGCGGGCAACCGACATCCTCGGATTGGCCGATCGACCGATCGAGGACATGAGCGGCGGGCAACGGCAGCGGGTCTGGATCGCGATGGCCCTGGCCCAGGAGACCGACGTACTGCTGCTCGACGAGCCCACCACCTACCTCGACCTGGCCCACCAGATCGAGGTCCTGGATCTGCTCGCGGAGCTCAACCACAGCCGAGGCACCACGATCGTGATCGTGATGCATGACCTCAACCTGGCCTGTCGGTACGCCGATCACCTGATCGCCATGCGCGGCGGCCGGATCGTGGCCGAAGGAGCACCAACCACGGTGATCACACCGGAGCTGGTCGACGACGTCTTCGGGCTGTCCGCAACGGTGATCGACGACCCGGTCTCGCACACACCGATGATCATCCCCATCGGCCGCCGGCACGATCCCGCGTCGACCAGCCGCCGGTGAGAGCACCCGTGCAGTCCGGCCGCCCGCGGCGTAGGCTCGGTTCCGGCTGATCAGGCCTCGGACGAGGAGAGTTCATGAGCAACAAGATCGTGGTCGGTATCGACGGTTCGACGATCAGCGAGCGGGCCGTCGAGTTCGCCGCCGACGAGGCGGAGCTGCACGGCGCCCAACTCGAGATCATCTACGCCATCGCGGTGCCGACCGATGTCGACTTCTACGGCGTGACGATCGCCGGCCCGCAGATCGAGGCGCTGCAGCACTACGCCGACGAGCTGCTGGCGACGGCGGCGAACACCGTCCGGGAACGACATCCTGATCTTGTCTGCACCACCAACTCGGTGATCGGCAGCCCGACCTGGGTGTTGATCAACGCCTCGGAGGACGCCACCGCCATCGTGGTCGGCCGGCGCGGCCTCGGAGCGGTGAAGAGCGCTGTCCTCGGCTCGGTCAGCAGCCGGCTGGCGACCGAGGCGTCCTGCCCGGTGTTCGTGATCAGCGAGGACGAGCAGCGTCCGACCAGCGGGCCGATCGTCGTCGGCGTGGACGACTCGGAGTTCGGCACCGCGGCGCTCTCGTTCGCGCTCGCCCAGGCTGCGGCCCGGAAGACGTCGGTGCGCGCGGTCAGCGCCTACCGGACTCCGGCGCTCGCCATCCCGATCGAGCCGGAGCTGATGGCCGAACTGCGGCAGTCGGAGGCCGCCGAAGCCGAGCGGATCGTCACCCAGGCACTGGAGCGTGCCCGGACCGACGAGTCCGCCTCGGTCGAGGTCGAGAAGGTGACGGTCGAGGACGCCCCGGCCAACGCCATCCTCACCCAGGCCAAGGACGCTCAACTGATCGTCGTCGGCTCGCACGGCAAGGGTTTCGTCAAGCGCCTCCTGCTCGGGTCGGTGAGCCGCCAGGTGTTGCACGAGGCGGATCGGCCGGTGGCCGTCGTCGACCTGCCGCACTGACCAGCTGCGGTGACCTGGGTGGCTGATGCCATGACCGACGGCGCGACAGCTGCCCCGACCGACGGAGCGCTGGACATCCGCGGTCAGTTCGACCTGTCCGACGATCACGCCTACCTGAACACGGCGTACATGGGGCCGCTGCCCACGGCAGCGATGTCCGCCGGTGCGGCCGCTCTCGCGGCGAAGGGCCGGCCGTGGACGGTAACGGTCGACGACTTCTTCGATCCGGTCACCCGGCTGCGCGGCTCGATCGCCGACCTGCTGGACGGCGACCCGGACGGGGTCGCCGTCGTCGGCTCGGTCAGCTACGGAATCGCCACCGCCGCCGCGAACCTGCCCATCCGGGCCGGATCCACCGTCGTACTGCTTGCCGACCAGTTCCCCTCCAACGTCTACAGCTGGCTGGCTGCGGCAGCCGCGAACGGCGCCGAGGTGATCACCGTCGCCCGATCCGCAGACGGCTGGACGTCCGGGTTGCTCCAGGCGATCGACGAGCGCACGGCGGTGGTGGCCGTCGAAGGCTGCCACTGGACCGACGGCAGCACCGTCGACCTGGTCCGTGTCGGCGAGGCCTGCCGGGCCGTCGGCGCTGCCCTGGTCGTCGACGTCACCCAGTCGTTGGGTGCGGTTCCGTTCGCCCACCGGGAGATCCGGCCCGATGTCGTCGTCGGCGCCCTCTACAAATGGCTGTTGGGTGCGTACGGCGGAGCCTTCCTCTGGCTGGCTCCCGAGCTGCGTCACGGCACACCGATCGAACAGAGCTGGATCGGCCGCTCCGGCAGCGAGGACTTCGCCGGGCTGGTCGACTACACCGACGCCTACCAGCCGGGCGCCCGACGCTACGACAGCGGCGAGGTGTCCAGCTTCGCCAACGTCGCCGCCAGTGTGGCGTCGCTGGAGCTGATCACCCGCTGCCGTCCGGAGCGGATCGCCCGGCACGTCGAGCAGTTGACCTCGTTGCTCGTCGAACGGGTCGCGCCGCTCGGACTGCGGGCACCGGACGCCGCGATCCGGTCGCCGCACCTGATCGGCCTCCGCTTGCCCGACGACGCGCCGGACCCGCAGACCGTGGCTGCAGCCCTGGCCGCGGAACGGGTGCACGTCAGCGTCCGGGGCACTGCCGTCCGGGTCTCGGTGCACGGCTTCAACACCCGGGCCGACATCGACCGCCTGGTCGAGGTGCTGGCAGCGACGCTGCGCTGACCGCCGTACGGCACCGGCCGAGTGACCGTGGCACGATGACGGGGTGCTTCGCCTCGACGACGACCATTCCGGTGACAGCAGTGCCGGGCTGTCCAATGATGATCTTGACCGGTTGCGGACCCGGCTGGTCTGGATCGACTACACCGTCGACCGGATCATCGCGCTCGTCGGCGAACACGAACATGCCGCGCTCGGCCGGAACAACACCACGCCCGCGCTCCGGGCGCTGCAGGGCGTTGACGATCCCGCCGCGACACTGGCCCGGCTCTGGCCGCTGCAGTCGGTCGTCGGCAGAGATGATCTTGAACGAGCTCTGCCCGGACTGACCGAGACGTTGATCGCCGCCGGTGTCCTGGAATCCGATCATGATCAGCTACGCGCTCGGGTCGACCTGCGGCCGTACGGCAGTGACGACGGTGCGGCCGGCTGGATCTTCTCCGACCTGACCCCCGGGCTGGACGGGCCGATGACGCCGGTGCCATCCGACTTCGTTCTCGGCGTCTCCCCGGCGTCGATGACGCTGGCCGAGCTGACCATCCGCCGGCCGGGCGGCTCGGCCCTCGACTTGGGCACCGGCTGTGGTGTGCAGAGCCTTCACCTGGCCCGGCACGCCGACCGCGTGGTGGCCACCGACGTGAACCGCCGTGCGCTGGCCATGGCGCGGGCGACCATGCGGCTCAACGGTGTGAACTCGGTCGACGTCTGTGAGGGCAGCCTCTATCAGCCCGTGGGCGAGCAGACCTTCGACCTGATCGTCACCAACCCGCCCTACGTCATGTCGCCGCCCTCGGCGGGTCGTCGGCTCGCCTATCGGGAGGCCGGATTCGTCGCCGACGACCTGGTCCGGCAGGTGATCGTCGACGGCGCCCGCCACCTGAATCCCGGCGGCAGCCTCCAGGTGCTCGGCAACTGGGCCCAGCTGCGCGGGGAGAACTGGCAGGACCGGCTGGCCGGCTGGGTTGCCGAGACCGGCTGCGACGCCCACATCCTGCGCCGCGAGGTGCTGGACGCGTACGAATACATCGAGATCTGGCTGGCCGACGCCGGTCTGCTGGGTGATCCCACCACGACACGCCGCGAAGATGCGGGATTTACTGACCCCTCGCCGTATCGGGAGGCGTACCGGCAGTGGTGCGACTACTTCGATGAGTTGGGCATCGAGTCGGTCGGAATGGGCTGGTTCACCCTCACCAAGGCCGGCCGCGACACGCCGGTGGTGACCATCGAGGACTGGCCGCATCCGGTCGAACAGCCGGTCGGTTCGGCCTGGGCGGACCGGATCGACGCGGTCAACCTGAGCGAGCGTCTCAGCGACGCCGACGTGCTGGCCACCCGCTGGAAACTGGCCGCCGACGTGACCCAGGAGACCGTCGGCCGGCCCGGTGCCGAAGACCCGACGGCGATCGTGTTCCGGCAGCAACGCGGCTTCCGGCGGGCGGTCCGGGCCGACACCGCATTGGCTGCTGTGCTCGGCGCCTGCGACGGTGACCTGACCCTGCACCAGATCGTCGACGCCGTGGCCGAGATCCTCAGGATCGACTCCGCTGACCTCTCCGATGAGATACTCCGCGAGGTCAGGTCGTTGATCGTGGACAATCTGATGACGGCGTAGAGTTGCCGACCTGTCCGGACTGCTCGGATTCGCGGGAATTTGGCAGCACCCCTTATATATGGACACGTTCGGGTGGACCGGCCGGCGCTGGCCGACAGCGCCCCGGGAACAGTTGACGCAACCGTCGACGGAGTAGTTGACAACCAAACCTCTGAGCAGCACGCAGTAAGGAAGGCCAGGAGTGGCAAGCAACGGGTCCGGGCACCGGCTGGTGATCGTCGAGTCGCCGACAAAGGTGAAGACGATCGCCGGCTACCTCGGCGACGGGTACGTCGTCGAGTCGTCGCGCGGTCACGTCCGGGACCTGCCAACCGGCGCTTCGGAGGTACCGGCCAAGTACAAGGGTGAGAAGTGGGCCCGCACCGGCATCGACATCGACAACGGGTTCGAGCCGATGTACGTGGTCTCCTCGGACAAACGGCAGACGATCAAACAGCTCAGGCAGGCGCTCGCCGGAGCCGACGAACTGCTGCTGGCCACCGACGACGACCGCGAGGGCGAGGCGATCGCCTGGCACCTGCTCGAGGAACTCAAGCCCAAGGTTCCGGTGCGTCGGATGGTCTTCCACGAGATCACTCGGACCGCGATCAACGAGGCGCTGCAGAACCCGCGCGGACTGGACGAGGACAAGGTCGACGCCTACCAGGCACGGCGGATCCTCGACCGGCTGTACGGCTACGAGGTCTCCCCGGTGCTCTGGCGCAAGGTGATGCCGCGGTTGTCTGCCGGCCGGGTGCAGTCGGTGGCCACCCGGTTGGTGGTCGACCGGGAACGGGAGCGGATCGCCTTCCGCAGCGCCGGCTACTGGGACCTGGACGCAACGCTCGATGCCGGTGAGCAGGCGGATCCGCCGTTGTTCCCGGCCCGGCTGACCCATGTCGGTGCGGCCCGGGTGGCGCAGGGACGCGACTTCGACGACCGGGGCAACCTCAAACAGTCCGGTGATCAACTTCTGCATCTGGACCAGGCGGCGGCCGAGGAGCTCGCCGTCCGGATGCGTACGGCGCAGTTCTCGGTCACCAGCGTCGAGTCCCGGCCCTACCGGCGCAGCCCGTATCCGCCGTTCCGCACCACGACATTGCAGCAGGAGGCCGGCCGCAAGCTCGGCTTCACCGCGCAGCGGACGATGTCGGTCGCCCAGGATCTCTACGAGGGCGGCTATATCACCTACATGCGTACCGATTCGATCACCCTGTCGGCCTCGGCGATCTCGGCCGCCCGTGATCAGGTACAGCGGCTGTTCGGCGACCGCTACCTGCCCGAAAGGCCACGCGTCTACGCAAGCAAGGTCAAGGGTGCGCAGGAGGCCCACGAGGCGATCCGTCCGTCCGGTGAGTCCTTCCGTACGCCGGCCCAGACGGGCCTGACCGGTGATCAGTTCCGGCTGTACGACATGATCTGGAAGCGCACCGTCGCCTCCCAGATGCGGGACGCCGAGGGAAACACGGTCACCGTCAGGATCAACGCCCACCCCGCCGAGGGCGAGGATGCCACCTTCGTGGCTTCGGGCCGGACGATCACCTTCCACGGATTCCTCAAGGCATACGTGGAATCCCGCGACGACGACACCGCGGCCACCGATGATCAGCAGTCCCGGCTGCCCAACCTGGCCGAGGGCCAGTCGCTGCGGCCGGAGGAGATCATCGCCTCCGGTCACGAGACCAAGCCGCCGGCCCGCTACACCGAGCCGTCCCTGGTCGCCAAACTCGAAGAGCTGAACATCGGCCGCCCGTCCACCTACGCGACGATCATCCGGACCATCACCAGCCGCGACTATGTCTTCAAGAAGGGGTCCGCGCTCGTCCCCACCTGGTTGGCGTTCGCGGTGACGAACCTGTTGGAGACGCACTTCCCGCGGCTGGTCGACTACCAGTTCACCGCCGAAATGGAGGAGGACCTGGACAAGATCGCCGACGGTGATCTCGGCCGGCTCGCGGTGCTGAACGAGTTCTACTACGGCAAGGGTGATCAGGAGGGTCTGCACAAGCTGGTCACCGAGCTCGGCGACATCGACGCCCGGGCACTGTCCACCTTCCAAATCGGTGATCTTGATTCCGGAGTCGTCGCCCGGGTCGGCCGCTACGGCACCTATGTGGAGGACGCGGAGGGTCGCCGGGCATCGGTTCCCGATGATCTTGCTCCGGACGAGCTGACCCTGGACAGGGCTAAGGAACTGCTCAGCAAGCCGATGGGTGAGGAGCGGGAACTCGGCGTCGATCCGGAGAGCGGTAACAAGATCGTCGCCAAGAACGGCCGGTTCGGTCCGTACGTCACCGAGGTGCTGGACGAGAATGCGCCCAAGGGAGCCAAGCCGCGCACCGGGTCGCTGTTCAAGTCGATGAGCATCGACTCGGTCACCCTGGAGCAGGCACTGCAGCTGATGAGCCTGCCGCGGGTCGTCGGGGTGGGCGAGGACGGTGTCGAGATCACCGCACAGAACGGCCGCTACGGTCCGTACCTGAAGAAGGGCGGCGATTCCCGGTCGCTGGACAGCGAGGAACAGATCTTCGAGATCACCCTCGTTGAGGCGGAGAAGATCTACGCCCAACCCAAGCAGCGCGGCCGGGCCGCGGCCAAGCCGCCATTGAGGGAACTCGGCAACGACCCGGTCAGCGGCAAACCGATGGTGATCAAGGACGGCCGGTTCGGCGCCTACGTCACCGATGGTGAGTACAACGCCACCCTGCGTCGCGGTGACGAGATCGAAACGATCACTGCCGAGCGTGCGGCGGAGTTGCTGGCGGAGAAGCGTGCCAAGGGTCCGGCGCCGAAGAAGCGTACGGCGAAGAAGTCGGCGGCCAAGAAGACGACGACCAAGAAGACCACAGCCAAGAAGACCACGGCGAAGAAGGCCGCCGCGAAGAAGGCGCCCGCCAAGAAGGCGGCGGCCAAGAAGGCGGCGGAGCAGGCGGGGAGCTCGAGCTCGTCATGATCAACGGCGGCCCCGAACGCACGGTACGCCGGTGACCAAGGCGCGGGCGGCCGGTACGCCGCTGCTGTTCGACCTGCCGTTCACCGCGAATCCCGCCCGGCTGGACAATCCGGCGATCGGACTGGCCAAGGTGGTCGCACTGGCCGGCCGGGACGCCGGCTTCGCGGCAGAGGTGACCGTGCTCGACGTCGCCGACCACCGACTGATCCGGTCCGGGATCGAACTCGCCCACCGGGTGATCGAGGGCCGTGGCGACTGGTACCTGCGAGCACCGGACTGGCAACCGCTGCTGCCTGCCGAACACACCGAACCCTTCGCTGTCGGCGATCTGCCATCCGACATCTCGGACCTGATCATGCCCTTCCGACGGCGGGGCGCCCTCGGACCGGTGGCCGCGATCAGTGTCGAGCGCCAGACGTTCGAGCTGCGGCCGGCCGACGGGACGCAACCGCTGGGCCACCTGCAGGATGAGCGGGTGACGATCCGCCGTGGCGGGGTGACGACTGCCCGGTACCGGGAGACGATCATCGACCCGGTGGGCGGGTTGACGGTCGATCAGCAGGACTGGCTGGCCGGAGTGCTGATCGACGCCGGTGGCACCCGGGTTGATCGCTTTCCGGAACTGGCGACCCGGCTCGGCACTCCGGCGACCGGCCTGACCGATTATCCGGAGCCGCGACCGATCACCGAACGATCGAGTTTCGAGAACTTCGTCGAAGCCGTGCTCGCCGGGCGACTGCGGGACCTGATCACCGCCGATCTTTCCGCTCGTGCCGCCGGGTCCGAAGCGGTCGACCGGATCCGTACGGTGGCCGCCGGTCTGCGCGGTGACCTCAACGGGATGGCTGCCGCGTTGGAGCCCGACTGGCTGGCCGAGCTGGACGAGGAACTCGACTGGTTGCTCTCCGCGCTCGACGGGGCAGGCGTCGGCGACGAGCGGGTGCGATCGGTGTTGCGCCGGGAGCGTTACCTCCGGCTGCTCGACCTGCTGGTCAGCGCCGTCCGCGGGCCGCAGGTGGACGCGGACGTGGCCGACCTGCCGGCCGCCGAAACGCTGGCCGGCCTGCTGTCCGATGCCGTACACAAATTGCTCAAGGATGCCTCCGGCCTTGAGTCGCGATCCCGGACCGCGGACTGGGTCACCGCCGCGCTGAGTGCGGAGGAGGTCGCCCGGATCGACAGCCTGGCGCGGATGGTGGTGGCGAAGAAGAAGGACCGCCGGACGGCCCGCAAGCTGCGCCGGGTCACCGAGTATCTGACCGAGGTCAGGAGCCAGGCCGAGGCGGCCGACGAGGCACAGCGGCAGGCCCGGTTCGCCGCGCCCTCCGACGCGTTCGAGCTGGGCCGTGCCTACCAACGGCATCGGCAGCGTCAGGCGGAGGCCCGGGACAGTTTCTTGGAAGCCTGGGCGAAGGTGTCGAAATCCGGGAAGGTGTCGTGACCGATCTCCAGCAGGGCGTGTTCGTCGTCTTCGAAGGCGGCGAGGGCGCCGGGAAATCCACCCAGGTCGGGCTGCTGTGCGACTGGTTGGCCGAGACGGGCCGGCCGTTCCTGCGTACCTTCGAGCCCGGTGACTCGGCGGTCGGTAAGCAGATCCGCAGCATCGTGCTCGACCCGGCCACCGGTGACCTCGCGCCCAAGGCCGAGTCGCTGCTGTACGCCGCCGACAAGGCCCACCACCTGGCTACCGTCGTCCGCCCCGCGCTGGCCCGGGGCGAGGTGGTGGTCTGTGACCGCTACGTGGATTCGATGCTGGCCTACCAGGGCGCGGGCCGGGTGCTCGACCTGGACGAGGTGGAACACATCGCCCGCTGGGCGACCGACGACCTCCGTCCGGATCTGACCGTGCTGCTGGACGGCGACCCGGCCGAGCTGATGGGCGGGATCGCCGACCGCGACCGGATCGAATCGGCCGGCGAGGAATTCCACCGCACCGTCCGTGACCACTTCCGCAGGCTGGCCGCCCGCGACCCCGAGCACTATCTGGTGCTGCCCGCCCGCCGGCCCCGCGACGCCATCGCCGCCGCCGTCCGCGCCCGCATCACCCCCCTCCTGCCGAGGGGTCGGTAAATCCCTCATCTGTGCGGCGTGTCGCGGGCCCGGACGGTCTGAAATGGTCAGTGGACCGGGCTTTGCCGGTTCGCGGTCGCTCCCGCCAGCAGCACCAGACCGATGCCCAGCACGATGCCGTGGATGATCCGGCCCTCGATCGGGACGAAGAACTGCGGCAGGTAGGTGAGCAGCCCCAGCCCGGTCACCGCCAGGCCGACCCGCAGCAGTGCCGGGCGGTGGCGGAGCAGGAAGAGCAGCCGGACACCTGCGGCCGCCAGCAGCAGCAGGCCGGCAGCGAACGCGGTCATCGCCACCGGCTGGAAGCGGAACATGTCGGCCGCCGCGACGCCGGACGGATCGTTGGTCTCGATGGCCAGTCGGCCGATCGCGTTCAGCCCGAATGCCTCGGCGCCGTAGTAGGGCAGGACCAGCAGGGTCCCGCCGAACGCGAGACGCCCGGCCAGCCGGTCGACCGACAGCAGCGCCCAGGACGAGGCGATGAACCCGGCCATGCCCAGGCAGTGCGCGAGCAGCCAGGCCGGTCGGGCGTACAACTCGGCCGCGCTGAAGCCGGTTTCGACGGCTGACCCGCGAAGGATCGGGTAGATCGCGAACGCGAGGCCGGCGGCGATCAGGGCCGCTATCTGCAGCGGGACGTTGCGGGCTGTTGCGGTGACGGACGTGGTGGGCCGAACGGTGGTGGACATGGTTCCTCCAATGTGAGCACTGCTCTCTGTTGTGACTATCATGGCGCTCGCCTGTGGGAATTGCAAGAGCATTGCTCACGGTTGTGCTCGATGCTCGCTTTGGGCATCATGTGGGACATGCCTGGACAGACACCGCGCCAACTCGCCCGTGAGGAGACCCTTCGTCGGATCAAGACGTTGGCCCTCGGTCAGCTCGCGGAGACCGGTGCGGGTGAGCTGTCGCTCCGGGCGATCGCCCGGGAGCTCAATCTGGTGTCCAGCGCGATCTACCGATACTTCGCCAGCCGTGACGAGTTGATCACCGCGTTGATCATCGACGCGTACAACGATCTTGCCGACGTGCTCGACGAGGCGTCCCGGCGTGATCAACGGACGCCGGCCGATCGCTGGCGTGAGACCTGCTCCGCGCTACGGGACTGGGCACGCGGTCAGTCCCATCGGTTCGGCCTGATCTTCGGGACCAGCATCCCGGGCTACCACGCACCCCAGACGACGATCGCCCCGGCAGCCCGCGTCTATCGCGCACTCCTGATCATCGCGCTCGATGCTCGGCCGACCGGTGAGGTGGCGATCGGCCCCGAGCTCCATGAGCAACTCAAGATCACGTCGACCGCACTCGAGCTGGGTGTCGACGAACCGACGATGCTTGCCGTGGTCGGAGCATTCTCCCGGATCGTCGGCCTGATCACCCTCGAACTGGGCGGGCACTTCGTCGGCACCTTCGAGCCTGCCGATCAGTTGTACGTGGCCATTGTCGAACGCGAGGCCGGTCTGCTCGGCCTCACCGCAAGCGAATGAAGCGCCCGATGTCCTTGTCCTGAAGGGGTTCCGGGTTCTCAGCGGGCGATTGCGTCAGCGATCGCCGTACCAAGATCACTGCAGGAGGCCGTGCCACCAAGATCAGGCGTACGGATGCGTCCGTCGGACAGTACGCGTTCGAACGCGGCCACCACCGCGTCGCCGGCGTCCGGATGGCCGAGATGATCAAGCATCAGGGCGCCGGCCCAGATCTGCCCGATCGGGTTCGCGACGCCTCGCCCGGCGATGTCGGGCGCCGAACCGTGCACCGGCTCGAACAGCGACGGGAACTTCCCGGAGGCGTTGATGTTCGCACTCGGTGCGACCCCGATCGTTCCCGTGCAGGCAGGTCCGAGATCGGACAGGATGTCGCCGAAGAGATTTGAGGCGACCACCACGTCGAACCAGTCCGGATGCAGCACGAAGTGGGCGGCGAGGATGTCGATGTGGAACTTGTCCACTGTGACATCGGGGAACCGGCCTGCGATGTCGGCCACTCGTTCGTCCCAGTAGGGCATGGTCACCGAGATGCCGTTGGACTTGGTCGCAGAGGTCAGATGTCTGCCGCGGCGCTCCGCCAGACGAAAGGCGAACTCGACGATCCGATCGACCCCGGTCCGGGTCATCACGGTCTCCTGGATCACGGTCTCCCGCTCGGTGCCGTCGAAGATCCGGCCGCCGATGCTGGAGTACTCGCCCTCGGTGTTCTCCCGGACGACGACGAAGTCGATGTCGCCGGGGGCACGGCCGGCCAGTGGCGCCGGGACGCCCGGCAGCAGCCGTACCGGGCGGAGGTTGACGTACTGGTCGAACCGGCGCCGGAACTGGATGAGCGACCCCCACAGCGAGACATGGTCGGGCACCACCTCGGGCCAGCCGACCGCGCCGAAGTAGATCGCGTCGAAGTCACGGAGCACCTCGAACCAGTCGTCCGGCAGCATCGCGCCGTGTTCTTTCCAGTAGTCGGCGGAGGCGAAGTCGAACTCCGCGAACTCCAGATCGATGCCGAAGAGCTCGGCCGCCCGCCGTACGCTCCGCAATCCCTCCGGTACGACCTCCCTCCCGATCCCGTCGCCCGGTATCACCGCGATGCGGTGCCGCTGCTCCGCCATTTCTGCTCCTGTCCGCCCCGAGAGGCCTCCCCATCCCGCCGAGGGGTCACATAATCCCGCATTTGTGCGGCGTGTCGCGGGTGGGGCGGTGGTCGGGGCGGATCTGTTCTCTCGGACTGGGCCACCGCTCGGCGCTCCCCGCACCGTTTGGTCGTTCGCGCACCGGTTGGTCGTCCCCGCACCGGTTGGTCGTCCCCGCACCGGTTGGTCGTCCCCGCACCGGTTGGTCGTTCGCGCACCGGTTGCACCCGGTGCGCCGCCGAGGAAAGGGTGCGCCGGCGAGGAAAGGGTGCGCCGGCGAGGGAAGGGTGCGCCGGCGAGGGAGCGGTGCGCCGGCGACCAACCGGTGCGGCGCGGACCGGCCACGCCAGCCGGGCGCCGAGTGATCGGCCCGTTGGCCCGCTGTGGGTACGGCCGGGCAGAATCGGGTCATGACATCGGCGACCGAAGCGTCCGGGACCGCCCCCGGGTCCGTGCTCACCGGCGTGTGGGCTGATCTGGTCGGCCAGGAACAGCCGGTCGCCGTGCTGCAGCGAGCCGTCGCCGGCGGTTCCCACGCCATGTCCCACGCCTGGTTGATCACCGGTCCACCAGGATCCGGCCGCTCGAACGCGGCGCGTGCCTTCGCTGCCGCACTGCAGTGCCCGGACGGCTGCGGCCACTGTCAGGCCTGTCGTACGGCGGTCTCCGGCGCGCATCCGGACGTGACGTTGGTGCGTACCGAGCAGTTGTCCATCGGGGTCGACGAGGTACGCGAGCTGGTCCGCCGTGCCGCGATGAGTCCGACACTCGGCCGACGGCAGGTGCTGGTGGTCGAGGACGCCGATCGGGTCACGGAGCGTGGCGCCGACGCACTCCTGAAGAGCATCGAGGAACCGGCCGCCAAGACGGTCTGGATCCTGTGCGCGCCGACCGCCGACGACGTGGTGGTGACCATCCGCTCACGCTGCCGGTCACTGCAGCTGCATACCCCGACCGTCGCCGCCGTCGCCGGACTGCTGCAGACCCGGGACGCCATTGAGCCGCAGCTGGCCGACTACGCCGCTCGCGCCTCCCAGGGACACATCGGGCGCGCCCGCGCGCTGGCCCGCAGCACGGACGCCCGGGAGCGACGCGAACAGGTGCTGCAGATCCCGGACCGACTGACCGGTCTGGGCGGCTGCCTTGAGGCTGCGGCGGATCTGATTGCTTCGGCCACGGCGGAGGCGGATTCGATGACCGCCGAACTCGATGCGCGGGAACGCTCCGAGCTGGAACAGGCGCTCGGGTTCGGGACCAAAGGCGCCAAGCCGCGCCAGGCGCAGGCAGCGCTGAAGGATCTGACCGATCAGCAGAAGGCCCGCGCCAAGCGCCTGCAGCGGGACGCCATCGACCGCGCACTCACCGAGCTGACCGGCTTCTACCGGGACGTGCTCAGTGTGCAGACCGGAAGCGGCGCCACCCTGGTCAACACCGAACTGCGCGAGCGGATCGGCGTACATGCCCGTCGAACGTCGCCGGAATCGACTCTGCGGAGGATCGACGCCCTGCTCGGCTGCCGGGAGGCACTGGAGAACAATGTCGCTCCGCTGCTGGCTGTCGAGGCGATGATGATCGGGCTCGTTGAGGGATGAATGGTTTCTTTTTCCTCAACAAGGGCTGTCTGAGCAGATCGAGGCAACGCCGCGTGTTCTTGATTAAGAACTGAGCTGGAATTGCCGATTCTCTGGCCGGAAGCCGACTGCGGGCTGATGACAGGTCAGGGAGTTGGGCCACCGTCAACGTTCGGTGATTTGCAATGCCCTTTGCCCCGTTCCTACGGTGGCACCTGCTTCGTATCCGAAACGTTATCAATCGCCGATAGCGCGGAGGTGCGGGGTTGACCAGGTGCATCCGATATGTGCCTGGTACCGAAATACGTACCCGGTTCGCGCCGAACCTCACCGCCGCCGGGTCGTTTGGCAGGACCCGTCCGAAGTCGGGGCTGGACGCCGGGAAAGTCCCGGGCGGCAGGTGGGGGTGGACCGCAGGGGGTCGGCACCGGGAACTGGTCTGGCCACAAGCCGATCGGAGCTCGGAGCAGACGGTGGTTCACGAGATACGGCTAGGTCGTCGAAGTGACGTATGAGGTCACTTCGCCGCCCAACTGCGTCGGGCACCTGACAGCCCGTCGTATGCCATGTCTCGCCGGCGCAGGTCAGGAAAGGGAAGAGGACTTGTCCAACTCCAAGATCACCATGCGGGTTCTCGGTGCAGGAGCGGCTGTCGCTCTGTCTGCTGGAATCGGCCTGGCGACCGCAACCCCGGCGCATGCAGATGTCTGGGACCGGGTTGCGCAGTGCGAGAGCAGCGGTAACTGGAACATCAGCACCGGCAACGGTTTCTACGGTGGCCTGCAGTTCACCCAGTCGACGTGGAACGCCTACGGCGGCCACGGCAACCCGGCCAACGCCTCCGTGTCGGAGCAGAAGGCAGTGGCCCGGAAGGTTCTGGCCGGACAGGGTCCGGGCGCTTGGCCGGTCTGTGGTCCGCGCGCCGGTCTGTCGCGGTCCAACGGCGGCTCCAGCAGCTACAGCTCGTCCAACAACTTCAGCTCGTCCCGTTCGACCCGGAGCTACTCCACCAGCAGCTCCTCCAACGGCTCGAGCAACTACACCCCGCGGCACAGCTCCGGCACCTACTCGGATCCGGCACCGCACTACCAGCTGCCGAAGCACGCCTATAAGGGCAACGGCAAGCACGTCACGGTCAAGAGCGGCGACACGCTGTCCAAGATCGCGGCCAAGCACGACGTCAAGGGTGGCTGGATCGCCCTGTGGAGCATCAACCACAAGAAGATCTCCAACCCGGACCTCATCGAGGTCGGCCAGACCATCGAGCTCTGAGCCGATCCTGAGACCACCGACCGACATCAGGTCGGCGGGCACAACTTCAGCGACAAGTTCATATCCCACAACTGCATAGCCACAACTTCACAAACGACGGGCCCGGTGCGCTTCTCTGGCACCGGGCCCCGTCGTGCTCTACCGTCAGTGCATGGCACGGATCATGGCGGTCAGCTTTCAGCGCTACGGGCGGCTGTACTATCTCGATGCCGGCGATCAGCCCTACGCCGTGGGCGACAAGGTGCTGGTGCCGACCGAGGGTGGCCCCGAGGTCGCCGAATGCGTCTGGGCACCGGAATGGGTCGACGAGGATTTCGGCGAGCTACCGGTCTGCGCCGGAAAGGCAGCACCGGACGACCTGGCCCGGGACGAGGCGAACCGGCGTCGTCGCGCGGAGGCCAAGATCGTCGCGAAGCGGTTGATCAAGAAACATGATCTTACGATGAAGGTGGTCGGCGTGGACTACCTTGATCACGGAACCGACGTCGACAAGCTGGTGGTGATCTACTTCACCGCGCCGCATCGGGTGGATTTCCGGCTGCTCGTCGGCGATCTTGCTCGCAGCCTGCGGTCCCGGATCGATCTTCGCCAGGTGGGTTCGCGGGACGCGGCGCGGATCACCGGGGGGATCGGCAGTTGCGGCCGTGACCTGTGCTGTGCAACGTTCCTGAAGGATTTCGAACCGGTGAGCCTGCGGATGGCGCGCGCCCAGGACCTGCCCGCCAATCCGTTGCGGATCTCGGGCGCCTGTGGCCGGTTGATGTGCTGCCTGAAGTACGAACATCCGCTGTACGCCGAGTTCGCCCGGACGACGCCGGCAGTCGGTTCCAAGGTCACCACGGACGACGGCGACGGCGTGGTCGTCGCCCACAAGGTGCCGTCGGATTCGGTCGTCGTCCGGATGCGGGACTCCGGAGCGGTGATGACGTGCTCGCGAGCGTCCGTATGCGGGCCGCGGAAGTCGTACCGGAGTCGGGGTGACAATCAGCCGCAGGAGCACGCCCAGGAATGACCCCATGGGTTAGCCGCTGATCGCCCGGTACCGGCTCCTTGCCAAGTACTCTCGACGCGTGATCCGGCGACCAGCAGTAGCGGCGTACCTGTCGGCTGCCGTGTTGCTGATGATCACCGGCTGCACCGGGGGACCGCACGACGGTGGAGCCCGCGGGCCCAAGGAAACCCATCGCGGATCTCCGACAGTTGCGATGCCCGGTACGCCGAAGGGCAAGGATTATCCCAGCGCTCGCTCCACCGGTCGGCCGATCGAGCGCATTCCGTCGGTCCGACCGCAGGGACTGGTCGATCCGCCACCGGGCAAGGGAATGGCGGCGTACACGCACCAGACGGTTGACTGGCAGCCGTGTCCGACGAAGAGTGCTCAAACCAAACAATGCGCCACCGTTCTGGCGCCGTTGGACTACGACCATCCCGGCCGACAGGCGGTCACTCTGGTCCTCGCTCGGCGGCCGAGCGCGACGTCGGAGTCGAAGCGTGCGTTGTTCACCAATCCCGGCGGGCCGGGTGCATCCGGTGTGGACTTCCTGGACTCTTTCAACGACCACGGCCTGCACCGGTCGTACGACCTGGTCAGCTGGGACGCCCGCGGCACCGGTCGGTCAACGCCGGTGGAGTGTTTCACCGATCGGGAGATGGAAAGGTACGTCGCCGCCGACTACTCGCCGGACAATCAAAGCGAGGTCCAACAACTGATCAACTTGAACACCGACTTCGGGCGCGCCTGCCTGGCCCACTCCGGCAAGCTCCTGGAACACATCTCCACCGAAGACACCGTTCGTGATCTTGAACTGCTTCGCAGACTGCTCGATCAGCGGCGGCTGAACTACTTCGGTTTCTCCTACGGCACGTCCATCGGAGCGATGTACGCGACGTTGTTCCCTCAGAAGGTCGGACGGATGGTGTTGGACGGCGCGACCTCGATCGGCGGAACACCGACGGTGAGCCAGACGTACGGCTTCAATCGAACGCTCGGCAATTTCGCGGCCTGGTGTGCCCAGCATGGGTGTCGTCTCGGCGGGAGCAAGGAGGAGGTCGAGCAGACGATCAGCGACTTCCTCCGGCGACTTGATCATGACACCATCCCCGGCGGTCGGCGCGATCTGACCCAGGCGTTGGCCACCAGCGGACTGACCTTTGCCCTGTACTCGGCGCAGAGTAGTTGGCCGACGGTGTTGCGTGGCCTGGAGAAGGCGATCTATACCGACAACGGCACCTCGCTGCTGGCGTGGGCGGATGCCTACTACCAGCGGAACCGGGATGGGCAGTTCGGACAGTTCAATGCTGCCTTTCCCGCGATCCGGTGTCTGGACGAGCGTGATCGCGGCGTGGCCGGCGAGCTCGCTGAATGGCATCGCGAGGCCGGTCGAGCCACGGCGTTCGGACCGTTCGTCGGGCCGGACCTCACCTGTGCGACCTGGCCGGTCCGGACGACCGGCGACACCGGTCGCAAGATCAGTTACGTCGGCAAACCGGCCGTACTCATCCTGGGCACCACGGGAGACCCCGCAACCCCGTACGAGTATGCCGAGCACATGCACCAAGCATTGAAGTCCAGCCGGTTGATCACCTTGGAAGGCAACGGTCACCTGGCGTTCGACCAGAGCAGCTGTGTGCAGGCGAAGGTGCTGGACTACTTCGCCGGGAACACGCCCGAGGACAGCCGCTGCGGCTAGTCCAGCAGCCAAAAGATCGTCATGGTCTGCTCATTCGGATCGTCGGAGTGCGGTCCGTACACCTCCCAGTGCACAGTCGGTTTCGGCAGCCGGTTGGTCTCCCGCCAGGTGTCGAAGACCTGGTACGCCTCGTCCATCCGATCGAACGGTCCGTGGTGCTCGACGCTGGCCACCCGGCCGCCGGGCAGTGTCGACCCGACGACCTCGCCGGTCAGCTCGCAGGGAACCCGTAGTTCGACGCCGATCTCGACATCCACGCCGCCGTCAGGACGGTCGCGATAGAGCATCACGTTCGGGCAACCGCTGGTGACGCCACCGGCCCGGAGACAGTCCCACACCTGACCCGACAGCCGCGGCCAGAGCGCCGGGAACTCCGCCCAGGTTGTGCTGGCCCTGCGGACCGCAGTGGAACGGGCCGGCTCCAGCCGCACTCGGACCCTCGGATCCGCGTCGCTCGACATAGCAGTCAAACCTACCGCCGGCGGAAGTCTGACGGACGTCGGATCCGGCCACCGTTGAGGGTTGCCTCGATTTCCTCAGCCGCTGCGGCGTCGATATAGTTGCTTGCCGCTGCCGTACAGGTTTCTGGACGGAGAGCGCGCCACCTTAGCTCAGTCGGTAGAGCGATTCACTCGTAATGAATAGGTCGTCGGTTCGATTCCGACAGGTGGCTCCAACATTTTGGCGTGGCGCACACCACTCTTTCTGAGGCTCGGTCTCGGTCCCACTTCAGGCGTCGTTGCCACCGGCACCACCACGAATCGGCCGAGTGTCGATCCGGATGACCCGATTCGTCTAGCGGTCGAAGGGCCAACCACGGCCCGGAGACCGAAAGGACGAGGACTGATGGAGCATCTCGAGCCACCGCGGAAATTGCTGACGGGTTTGGCCATGGTCGAGTCAGCACGATGGCACGACGGCCGGCTGTGGTTCGCACATTGGGGTGTCAGTGATCGCCGTCGACCTGGAAGGTCGCGCGGAGGTGATGGCGCAGGGCCCACGCCAGATGGGATGGGCGATCGACTGGCTGCCCGACGGCCGCCTGGTGACCACCGGGCCGAAGATCACCTGCCAACAGCCGGACGGGACCCAAACGGCGTACTGCGATCGCGGCGGGAACGAGATTGTGATCGATCCGTGCGGTCGCATGTACGTCAACGGGTTCGACTTCGATTTCCTCGGAGGCGGCACGCCCGAACCAGGCTGGATCAACCTGATCAGCCCGGACGGCAGCTACCGCCGGGTGGCGGGAGACATCGAGTTTCCCAACGGGATGGTCGTCACGCCCGACGGCTCGACCTTGATCGTCGCCGAGTCCTTCGCCGGCCGACTCAGCGCGTTCCACATCAACGCGGACGGCAGTCTCAGTGACCGGCACGTGTGGGCCGACCGCGTGGGCCCCGACGGCATTTGCATCGACGCGGAGTCGGGAGTCTGGACACAGACCGCCGACACCTTCGCCCACACCGGTGATCCCGGTGCGCCCGCGGGAGCCTGCGTCCGGGTCCTCGACGGCGGCACGATCACCCACCGGGTCGAAACCGAGCTGCCGTGCTTCGCCATGGCCCTGGGCGGTCCGGACGGTCGGCACCTTTTCCTTCTGTGCAACGAGTTCGAGGGTGTCGATCAGCTGCGGGCCATCCAGGCTCGCCGCACCGCAACCATCTATGTGACCGACGTCCCGATACCCGGCTGATCCGTCGCGCCATCTGATCGGCGCTGTGACCATGATCAGGACGTGCTGAGCACGATCGCCCCGACGGATCGGCGGCCCTCCAGTTCGCGGTGCGCGTCGGCGGCTCGTACCAGCGGAAACCGGGCGTGGATGCGCGGACTGAGCTCCCCGCGGGCGGCCGCAGCGAGTGACTGGATCGCGTCGTCGCGTTGCATGGCGTCGGGCTTTTGGATAACCCTGCCCAGGGCCCCGGACACCGTCAGTCCGCGGGCGGCAATGGTTCGGGCTTCCAGTACAGGCCACTTGCCGGATGCGTAGCCGTAGATGCCGATACGGCCGCAGCCATCGCGTGCTACGGCGACGACGCCTTCGGCCACCCGGCCGCCGACGGCATCGAGAGCGAGGTCGACACCTTGCCCGTCGGTGAGTCGGCGCACTTCGTCCGGCCACCCGACGTCGTCATAGTCGATTGCGTGATCAGCGCCGAATTCCGCGACAGCGTTCAGCTTCTCCCTGCTCGCCGCCCCGATCACTGTCGCCCCCGCTGCCTTAGCCGACTGGACCAGTAGTGATCCGATCCGGCCCGCGGCGGCAGTGATCAACACGGCGTCCTCATGGCGCAACTGCATCGCGGACAGCAGGCCACGGGCGACGGCTCCCGCCTGGAACACGGCGAGCGCCGATGCAAGCTCCAGTCGCTCCGGCACGGGGAACGTGTAATCGGCCATGACCAGCGCCCGTTCCGCATAACCGCCGGCCTGCCCGACGGTGGTCGCGACAACCGTCCTGCCGAGCAGCGACTGGTCGCCGTCCGGGCCGACCGCAATGACCTCGCCGGCCACCTCCAGACCGGGTATCCACGGAAGCGGTCGCGGATAGCCGCCGGATCGCACGATCACGTCCCCGAACGCGACCCCAGCCAGCAACACGCGGACCAGCAGTTGGCCGGCTTTCGGCGTCGGCTCGGGTACCTCCTCGATGGCGAGCACATCCGAACTACCGAACTGAGTCACTCTGACAGCCCTCACGGGTTCTCCTTTGGTTGACAGACTGCGTGTAATGAGACAGGTTGTCTCGCAGTCGTTGTCCAATGTCGGAGTTCCTGACAGGCGGCACAAGCATCAGATCTCCACGGTTGTCCCACTCGAGACAAGGGGTCGAAAGTGTCTCAATCAGGTGTGCGGGTCCGACGAACCCGTACTCTGCTGCGCCAGGCGCTTGTCGAGCTGATCGAGGTGCGGGGGTTCGAGCGGATCACGGTCGGCGAGCTCACCTCCAAGGCCATGGTGAGCCGGGCGGCGTTCTATCGGAACTATCGAGACAAGCACCAGTTGGTCGAACAGATCTTCGACGAGGCGCTGGCCGCCATGACCACCACTGAACCGGGGGACAGCCGGTCTCCGGATGAGCGCTGGGCAGACTTCCTGCGTCATGTCGCGTCCTATCACCGGATGTACGGCGCTCTGTTGGGACGCAGGGGCAGTCCGTGGTTCGCCGACCGGATGCGTACGGCAATGGCCGCGATGTCCAGCGAACACCTTCCCGGGCAGACCGGTGACTCACTCGTGCCCAGCGTCATCGCCGCGATGTTCCTGCAGTCGATCGTTTGGTGGCTGGAACATGAGAGGCCCTGTTCGGCTGAGCAGCTCGCCGAGCAGTCCTCACGAATGATTCGGGCGGTGATCGCGGCAGCTGATCACTGACACGTCGCTGTGAGCCCGTGGCCCGCCCGATATCCGGGCAAGTCGTTGACGCGCAGTGAAGGGAATCACGTCGTCGTCGCCCGATTCGAACTTGATCGAGGCGTTTGAGCCGTCGGCGTCGTGATTCCTATCGCTGCGTCACGGGGCCGGACGCGTCGGGCTTGCTACCCGGAGCCCGTGACATCTGCGTCGTCGCGGAGATTCGGGTTCCGGGATCTTCACAGTCGGGCCGCCGAAAAGTGGTCGAGGGCCACACTTACTGCTGCCTAGGTTGTTGCCATGGGACTGCGCATGGGTGCACTGATCATCGATTCCGAATCTCCCGGCCGGCTGGCCAGGTTCTGGGCAGAGGCGCTGGGCTGGGTGATCAGCCACGCTGAGGATCCTGAGTGGGTCGTCGAACCGCCGGCCGGCAGCCGGGAAGACTGCGTCGTCCCGGATCTGCTGCTGATCAAGGTCCCTGAGCACAAGTCCAGCAAGAACCGCCTGCATCTCGATCTTCGACCCGACGACCAACCGACGGAAATCGCCCGACTGGAGGGTTTGGGAGCCAGCCGTGTCGATATCGGCCAGGGTGACGATCGGCCGTGGGTCGTGATGGCCGATCCGCTCCACTCCTGGGTCACTGCATCCTCAATAGATCGGGGCCTCGTTGACGATCAGATTGGCGGGAACACGGACATGCTGCGGCGGTCTGGTTCGATCCGCGAGCCGTTCGAAGAGGAGCTGAGCGCCGGTCCTGCCCATTTCGTACGGATTGCTGTCGATCACCGTGATGCCGAACTGCGGCGCCAGCGTGAAGTTGTCGAAGCTGAGCGTCTCCGGACGACGCCGGGCGTACGTCGGTGACTGCAGCACGCCGGTACACAGCTGGTTGTTGTCGATCGTCAGCGCGTCGACATCGCTCTGGGAAAGGATCGCCTCGGTCGCCAACCGTGCGTCGTCCTCGGTGACCAGGTCGTGCTTGATCACCGACTGGTCGGGTTCGATCCCAGCCTGCTGCAGCGCGGCCAGGTAGCCTGCCCAGCGTTCGTTCGCGCCGATGCCACCCCGCGGGTGACCCAGATAGCCGATGCGGCGGTGTCCGCGTCGGATCAACCGCGCGACCCCGTCCTTGGTGCTCTCGAAGTTCGTGGCGGTCACCGAATCCCACCCGTCGTCACCGGTCGGCGGGGGTGAATCGATGATCACCACCGCGAAGCCGTAGGCGGTCTGGGCATTGAGGTAGCTCAGGTCCTCGCCGCTGGGCGCGATGATCAGGCCGGCGACCCGATGCGCCAGGAAGGACCGGATGGCGTTGCGCTCGGTCTCCGCGCTGTACTTCGCATCGGCGGTGAGGACGACATGTCGATGGGTGGCTGCCACGGAATCGATGCCCTTGAGCATCTGCGCGGAGAACGGGTTGGCGAAGTCACCGAGGAGCACTCCGATCGAGGTCATCGCCTGGGACTTCCGGCGCAGCCCCGCCGCGACGTCGTTGACCTGCACCCCCAATCGATCTGCCTCGGCCTGGACCAGTTGGCGTGTCGCATCGGCCACGTTCGGTTCGCCGCGCAGTGCCCGAGAGACCGTCTTGATGCTCAGACCGGTCGCGATCGCGACGTCCTTCAGGCTCGGCCGAGGCCGCAGGAGACCGCCCGGCGAGCCCTCGAGGGCGACATTGCTGCCTGTCATGCGGCACATGGTACGGCTCCGAACCTGCCATCACTGGTGAATCAGGGACCGAAAATGTCATCGTTGACAATTCGGCGTCAACGTTGACATGATGACGGTCGGTCGGACTCGCTCAGGGTCGGCGCTTCATCAGCAGGGCCGGCGACTGCGGTCGCCCAACATTCAATGACAACGGCGACATTGACGGCCTCGGCGCAGCACGTTCGCGGCGTACGAGGCGGAGGTACCACGGATGGAAGCTTTCGCGCGACCGGCAGGCCGGGGCCTGAGCCACCGGCGACGCAACACGGTCACGGCGTACCTGTTCATACTGCCGACCATCGTCGGCGTCGCGGTCTTCATGATCTATCCGCTGATCAGTTCCGCGTTCCACGCCTTCACCAAATGGGACGGGCTGAGCCCGGCCCGCTGGACCGGGCTCGACAACTTCCGGTACATGCTGTTCGACGACCCGACCTTCTGGCCTTCGCTCCGGGCCACGGCGTACTTCGTGTTGCTCAGCGTTCCGTCCGGCATCGTCTTCGGGCTAGCTCTGGCGGTGCTGCTCAACCGGGTCGTCCCAGGGGTCAAGCTCTTCCGAACGATCTTCTACCTGCCCGTGGTTCTGCCGTCGATCGCGGTCCTCACCCTCTGGAAGTACATCTACGATCCGCTGTACGGCCTGGCCAACCAGCTGCTCACCGATCTCCATCTGCCGACCAGCCAGTGGTTGCAGAGTTCGCGGATGGCGATGCCGGCCATCGTGATCATCGGCATCTGGGGAGTCGGTGGTTCCATGATCATCTTCCTGGCCGGGCTGCAGAACGTCCCGGTCGAGGTTTACGAGGCTGCACGAACCGACGGCGCCGGACCGATCCGGATGTTCTTCGCGATCACCCTCCCGCTGATCACTCCGATCATTCTGCTGCAACTCGTCCTCGGACTGGTGCTCGCCTTCCAGGCGTTCAATCAGGTCGCCGTGCTGACCAACGGAGGTCCGGGAACGTCGACGACCCTGTTCATGTACAAGATCTATTCCGACGCCTTCGGCAGCTATCCGAACCTCGGGCTGGCCACCGCTGAGGCGCTCATCCTCTTCGTGATCATCATGATCATCACCGGCGTGACGCTGAGGACCTCGTCGATGTGGGTCTTCGAGGAGACCAAATGACAATGCCGGCGACCAGAACTGCGTATCCGCCCAGCCAGCGTCTCGAACCGAGTCCCGACCTGGTCACCAAGCGTCGCATCCCCTTGAGCCGCCGGGTTCCGATGACCCTGTCCCGGATCAGCTGGTATCTGCTGTGCAGCCTGCTCGCCGTCACGATGCTGGTGCCATTGCTGTGGATGATCTCGATTGCGTTGAAGCCGGACAGCAACATCCTGCAACTGCCTCCGCAGCTGCTGCCGCGCAGCTTCCAATGGTCCAACTTCATTCGTGGACCGGAGCAGATCCAGTTCCCGCAACTGTTGGCGAACACCGTCACGGTCACAGTGTTGTCGGTGTTCGGCTCCGTCGCCAGCTCCATGCTGGCCGGCTACGCCATCGCGCGGATCCGCTTTCCCGGCAGGAACTTCTGGTTCTACCTCTTCACCTTCTCGATCTTCGTGCCCGGCATCGTCACCCTCATCCCGATCCAACGGATGTTCTTCGCCATGCACCTGATCGACACCTGGTTCCCGTTGATCCTGCCGTCCTTCTTCGGCAATCCGGTGTTCATCTTCCTTGCCAGGCAATACTTCACATCGATTCCACGCTCGATCGACGAGTCGGCGATGATCGACGGCGCAGGTCATTGGAAGATCTTCACCCAGTTGATGATTCCGCTGACCAAGCCGCTGTGGATCACCATGACGATCATGGCGTTCCAGGGATCCTGGAACGACTTTCTCAACCCGCTGGTCTACCTCAACAGCGATTCGAAGTACACGCTCTCCCTCGGCATGGCCAACTTCATGGGCGGCCTCAACGAAGCCACCCCGCAGTTCAACTACTACATGGCGTCCAACCTGCTCTACATGCTGCCGCCCCTGGTGCTGTTCTTCTTTGCCCAGCGGTACTTCATGATGGGGCTCGGGACGCTCGGCGTATCACAGAAATAGCCAGACACAAAGGAGTCGACGGGCTATGAGACGACGTTTCAAGGGCATCCTGGCAGGATTGGTCGCCGGCGGACTGGTGGCCGTATCGGCCGCCTGCGGCGGCTTCAGCGGAGGTACCGGCGCCGGCGGCGACAGCGGCGAGGACTCCGGCGGACAAACCACGGTCTCGCTGATGACCTGGGCCAATCCGCAGGACCGCAAGCTCTACCAGGAATCACTGGACAAGCTCACCGAGACGACCGGGATCAAGATCAAACTGGTCTACGTCGGCTCCGGTGCCCAGTACTACCAGAAGATCAACTCGATGGTGCTGTCCAACACCCTGCCGGACATCTTCTGGTGCGCCAATCTGGACAACAGCTTCCAGCCCCTGGCGGCCAGCGGCAAGCTGTACGACTGGACGCCCTACGTCGACGGGACGGCCCCAGGAGCGAAGAAGGCTCCGCTGGACAAGACCAAGTTCGGTCCCGGCTATCTTGATCAGTACGAGGTGGGCGGCAAGCAGTACGGAGTGCCCAACGAGGCGAACACGTACGGCGTCTTCTACAACGCCGACCTGTTCACCAAGGCCGGTCTCGAGCTCCCGTCGGCGGATTGGACGTGGGACGACCTCTTCACCGACATGAAGAAGCTGACCGTCACCGATGGCGGAAAGACCAAACGGTACGGGATGCAGACCGGCTGGGGTGATCTGTACGATCCGGTCGGCCTGTCGATCTACTCGCTCAGCAACGGCGGGAACGGACTCGCTGCGGAGCGTACCTGGAAGAACGTGTCGAAGTTCAGTGCGGACGCCCAGCTCAAGGAGGGTGCGGCGCGCTGGTCGCGGGCGATCCAAGCCGGTGAGGTGACCGATCCCGATTTCACCGGCACGAACACCTGGGCAGCGTTCATCAACGGCCAGGTCCCGATGGTCTGGGGCGGCCAGTGGAACGCGGTCGCGATCTTCGACGGTAAGCCGAAGATGACCTGGGGATACGCCCCGATCCCGCGCGGTTCGGCCGCACAGATCGCCCCGTTGGAGGCGAACGCCTTCTGCTCGCCCTCGGATCTGCAGCATCCCGACGCCACCTGGCGGGTGATCTCCTACATGCTCACCACGGTCTTCAACGAGGCCTACGCGAAGGACCCGGTGGCGCCGATCGCATACGTGCCCGGTTCCAAGGGCTACCTGGACAATCTGCGCAGCCACGGAGCGATCGGCAAACAGGTGTCGGCCACCGTGCAACAGGAACTGCAGAACGAACAGAAGGTCGGCACCGGCTTCCTCGACCCGTGGGCCGGGAAGGCGGGCAACCTGATCAAGAGCCAGTGGAATCCGATGCTTCAGGGCAAGAAGCCGGTCGGCCCCACCCTCGACACCTACGTCGACAGCGTCAACAAGTTGATCAAGGCCAACTAGGCGCAGTTGATGCATTCGGATACGCCAAGCCAGGATCGTCGGTCCGCCGGCGGCGGAAGGGTCGCCGTGGTCACCGGCGGATCCACCGGAATCGGCCGCGCCACGGTCGCCGCGCTGGCCCGGGACGGTGTCAGTGTCTGCTACTGCAGCCACGACCCTGACACCGTCCGGGACGCGGAGAAGGGGTTGGCCGGGTTCGGCTCCGCTGTCACCGGGACGACCGCGGACGTCCGGTCCGCTGACGACATGCGCCGACTGATGCAGTGTGCCGCTGATCAGTACGGCGGCCTGGACATGTTGGTCTGCTGCGCGGGCGTCCAGACATACGGAACGGTCGAGGACACCACCGAACCCGCCTGGCACACGGTGATCGACACCAACCTGACCGGGGCCTTCCTCGCCGCGAAATACGCCGTGCCGTACCTCCGCGCCCGAGGAGGCGGCGCCGTCGTCAACGTCTCCTCGGTCCAGGGCCACACCCCGCAACCGCGCGTGGTCGGCTACTCGGTGAGCAAGGCCGGCCTGGACGCGCTCACCCGGTCGATGGCGGTCGACCATGCCGCCGACGGCATCCGGGTGAACAGCGTTGCGCCCGGACCGGTCCTGACCCCGCTGGTCACCGTCGACGGGTCACCCGACGACGGGCGCCCGCTCGGTACACCTGCCGATCCGCCGGTCACCGCCGCCCACGGCCGGATGGCCCGACCGGAGGAAATCGCAACGGTCGTCGCATTCCTCTGCAGTCCCGCGGCGTCCTACATCACCGGAACGACCGTGGTCGTGGACGCGGGCATGCTCGCAACCCCCGGCCGCGTCCTGCTGTCAACCTAGAAGGAGCAACCCCCATGCCCACTGTCCCCAAGCGCGTTCTCGGCGCGGCCCTCGCTGCTGGGCTCGCCGGGATCCTCGCGGCACCCGCCCATGCGGAGGCCGCACCCGCGAGCAGCCCAACCGATGCCGGGTTCGCCGCATGCACCGGACCTGCTCCCCAGCACTCGACAACCCCGGTGGCCACCGCGAACACTCAGCTCACCCAGGCCTTCCGCGACTTCGGAAACAGCGGCGGCGGATGGTCCAACCACGGCGGTTGGGCCTCGTCGGACGGCACCTACTCGGTGAAGCTGCCGGGTGATCATGTGGCCTGGCTGATGAACGACACCTTCCTGGGCCCGGTCAATCCTGACGAAAGTCTCACCAACCCCGGCTTCATCCACGGCTCGATCCTGCCCGCCCACCTCGATGGCGTCCCGTACACGACGATCACCGGCGGCTCCCACGACGCGCCCGAGTCGATCGCCTCGCCGCCCGACGCGGTGAACGGTGATCCCTGGTACTGGAACGGCGACGGCATCATCGACGGCGGCAAGCTGCGGGTCTTCCAAGGCCGGATCGGTCAGACCGACGGCCCGCCGCCATGGAACTTCGGCTGGCTCGGCTCCGACATCGTCACCTACACCAAGGACTTCAAGGTCGCCAAGATCACCCACACCTACGGCGAACCCAACGGGGTGAACTGGGGCAACGAACTGGTGTCCTGCGGCGGCTACATCTACATCTACGGCATCAAGGACAGTGCGATGCACGTCGCGCGAGCCAGGGTCGGCCATCTGATCGAGCAGCATTGGCAGTTCTGGACCGGCGAGAGCTGGTCGTCCGATCCGGGCTCCTCGGCAGCAGTCACCGAGGACGTCGGCGCTTCCTACAGCGTCACGCCGATGAACGGGCAGTTCGTCCTGACCACCACCTCGGCCGCGATCTTCACCGATCACCGGGTGTACGTGGCCACGGCGCCGACCCCGGTCGGTCCGTTCACCAACCGCACGGCCGTCTACACCGCGCCGGAGGGCGGTGTCGGCAACCTCTATGCGCCGTACAACGTCGCCGCCCACCCGGAGATCAGCAAGCCCGGCGAGCTGGTCGTTTCCTACAACGTCAACAGCGGGAACGGCGACGACCTGCTGGCAGATGCCAACAACTGCCGCCCGCGGTTCATCACGATCCGGTTCGTCCGGTCGGCGACGTAGTCCGGCCCAACCGGTCAGGGATCCGGCCTGTCACCCAGCGCGCCGTCGCGCAGCTGGCGCGGCGACCGTCCGGTCACCGCCCGACAAGCCTTGTTGAACGACTGAAGATCGGCAATGCCGACGCTCGCCGCAATCGCGCTGATCGACATCGTGCTGGCGGCGAGCAGTCGGCGGGCACGGTCGATCCGGCGGCGTCGGATGTAGCCGACGACCGTCTCCCCGGCTTCGGCCCCGAAGAGACGGGCGAGGTGGTTGGACGAAACGCCGGCCGCCTCGGCCACCTCCGGCACGGTCAGCGGTTCCGGCAGTCGGGACTCGATGTAGGACATGGCTGCGACCACATGATCACGTCCGACCGGTGCGGTGCGGGGCACGGCCGGCCGGTCGGCCAACCGAAGCAACACCTGCCAGACATCGGCCCGGGTGCGGGCCGGGCGAACCGGTGCAGCGGCGATCGCCGACTCCATCAGGTCGGTGATCGTGGGCAGCTCCGCACCCGGTGACATCAGCAGCTCCAGCCGGGTCAGCGGATCGTGGCCGTCGGCTCCGGCGTATCCGCCGCGAGCTCGCAGGTGGGCGTAGAGATGGGTGGACTGCCCCTGATAGCGGTAGCGGATGTCGGCCCCGGGCGGCACCAGAGACACGGTGCCGGGGGCGATCCGATAGGTCAGTCCGTCCACCTGCAACTCCGCGTGGTAGCCGTACAGATGCAGCGACCAAAGCTCCGGGAGTCGGAACCGGTCTTCCTGACTGCGGATCCCATGGACGCCGCGGCCCTGGTTGGCGACCTCGGGTGGTTCGTCGACGTCGATGAAGACGCTGCGGCCGGTGGGCGGTGCGTGCCGCACCGTCACGGCGGTCCTGACCATGCAGGAATTCAACCAGTAATTGCCGCCTCAGCACCACGACAGCAGTGGACTTCGATCCCTAGCCTGATACATGGCCGAGGGCCGTGCCGGGCAAGCATGCTTGGACGGCTCCGGAAGTCACAAGGTCGCGACCCTGAGGAAGGAATGACCGATGACCGCGCTGGTCGACCGCAAGCATCTGATGAACTCGGTGGAAATGGCCCACTTCGTCTCGCACGGAAGCTTCACCCTTGAGGCGGTGGTGCCGGACAGCATGAACCAGCGCGCCATCGAGGTGCTGGACGAAGGCATTCCCGGCTACCCGTACGGCACGCCGCTGGACGAGGCCTTCCCACAGGGCACGTTCGTCCGTGAGCTTCTTGATCTTCCGCCGGTTGCCGGCGCACTGCAGAGCCTGGTCGGTCCCGGCCCGGTGATCGATCATCATGCGGTGCACATCCGGCCGCCCCGCGGCGGTGAGGCGCAGAACATGCACGGAGACGCCATCCTGGACACCAGGACCGACGCGTTCGACGTCCAGCTCATGTACTACCCGCGCGACGTCACCCTGGAGCAGGGCGGGACCCTGAGTGTTCCGGGCACCCACCTGCGCAAGATCAACCAGACCGGCATCGGCCGGTATCAGAACCTTGCTGGACAGACCCGGCTGGTCTGCCCCGCCGGAACGGTGGTCTTCCTGCACCACGGGATCTGGCACGGCGGACGCCGCAACGATTCCGATGAGCCGCGCTACATGTTCAAGATCAGGTTCAATCCGACCGTACGCCAGCTGCGGCTGTGGAACACCGACGACATCGACGATCCCGCGGTGCTCAAGGAACTGACTGCCCGCTTCGGCTGGACCTCGGCCAACGAGGGCCGCCTCGAGCTCGTCAACCGGGCCAAGCTGTGGCGCACGCTGACCGGAGATCAGCTCTTCGACATCGACAACTATTTGACCCGCGAGCAGTTGCGGCCCCAGTTCGTAGCGCCGGGCGCCACCGATGTACGGCTCGCGTCCAACCGGTCCGGCGCCGGATGGAACCTCTGACCGCCCTGTCGACCAACCTCACCGAGCACACCGGAGAAAGCACCCCATGACCAGCACAGTCGAAGAAGCCTTCAGCGTCCGTCCGATCGACCCGCATCTGCGCCAACAACTGTTGATCCTGTACCTGGGCACCTCGGCCCTGGACTCCAACGTCATCGGATGGACCCGGTACGACGGGACCGGCCGGTCGCGTCCGACGATGGGGGACAGCGACGAACCGCCGTACGCCACCGGGCTCGACGCACTGATCGACGGCTGGCGGCTGATTCAGATGTCCCAGCTGATGCCGCACCAGCCCGGACACGAGTATGACGTCTCCTACCTGCCGTACGAGTTCGTCTTCGAGCGGCTCGTCGAAGTCGACGCCTGAGCGTCGGCAGCGTCAGATCTTGGGCAGCCGACTGGCAACCGCGACGGCCGAGCTGATCAGGAGCAGTCCCGCCCCGGTCAGGATGCCGCCGGCCGCCGTGTCGGCCGCCAGGATCGTGACGATGGTGGCATCGTCGACCCGGCCGAGATATCGCTCGACCATCCACTGGTAGGCGAACCGGGTGAGTACGCCCAGCAGGAGCAGGAACGCGCCGACGATCGCAAGTACCCGCGACGTTCCGCGAGCGCCGGTGATCAGCAGCGCGACCGCCACCACGAGCCCGGCGACCGCCACAGCGATGGCCGCGATCAGCCCGACCGTCATCGGCGCTCACCCCGCGACCTCGTCGGTCGGCGTGCCCACACAACCGCAAGGGCGAGCAGCACCATGCCGGCCGCGGTGAGTGCCGCGACCAGGACCGACCCCACCTGGTAGGCGACGACCTTGGTGCCGTAGGCACTGCCCAGCGATGTGTTCAGCGCGCCGAGAACGGCGCTCAGGAACAACATGGCCAGACCCGTCAGCCCGGAGGTGCGCGACCGCCCGGAGGCGCGCACATTGATCGCGATCAGGGCGATCACGAGGCAGACGACCAAAACTGCTGCGGAGAGGAACTCCGCTCCCGGTATCCGAAATTCAACCATCGCGCACGACCTTAACGTGTCCCGGCGTCGAACGCTCGGGAGTATCACCGCGTCGCACCTCGATCTCGGATCGAGTGACTATGGGCGCATCGCAGGTGCTGGCATGCGCCCATTCGCCTATTGCACTCAAATTTGCCCATGTCAAAGGCTTCCGATAATTCGAAATCAAGCATTGAGATATCATCACCATCTTCTGAATTGTCTGACTTTCTGCCGGATTCGTAACGGGTACGGGCGTCTCGCAACCCGCCTGCATAAATCCTGGGCACGTCAGGGCAGCCCCAAGCTCTCTGTCAATAGGATGTTCACGAAACTGTTTTCGACCGCGCCAGAGTGTCCGTACTTGGTCGTCTGCTCCGGGCCGGCGGGCTCGGCGGCTGCTGCGGGGTGGGCCGGAACCTCGTCATCACACGGCGCCAGGGTGTTGCTCCGATTCCCTTGTATGTAAAGGGAAACGCGCCGTCGCGACACGGCATGACCAAGATCATCTACGGACGCATGCGGGCGGCTCGGCGACGATCAGTGGTGTCACAGTGCCCCGTACGAAACTGTCCGAGACGGCACTTGGGCACGCCCACGCGGCTCCGTTGACAGTTCCTTCAGCTGCTACTAACGTTGCGAGGGCAGTGCTTCCAAGGATTACCAAGAACCCTGGAAGGTCGACCAAAGGGTGGCGGTATTCGTACCGCGTCCAAGCGCCCGGCGGATCGATGCAGGCTGATTTAGCCGACCAGTCTGTGCGTGGTTGCTATGTCTGGATAGCCCACATCGGCGTATTCACTGCGGCGTCGAAGGCCCTTACCCGGGGGTTTGTTTGAACAACAAAGTGTGAGTCCTTTGCGGATTTGCACAGTGTCGAACGTGTTGTCCTGGTGTGAGGAGGTGAACGCAATGGCCCGCCACGAAACTGCGAAACGAATCCGCAAACTGCTCACGCGTGTGCACCGGCATGCGTCACCTGCACATTCGCAGGATCGGTCATCCCGCGCCGCGGCTGTCTCGGCCCTGCGGCTCGGCCTGCTGATCGGCATCTCCGCTGTCGCACTGATTGCTCTGGCCGGGAACACGGCCCACGCCAAGGGGCTGCGCGACCAGCAACCCGTCGCGCTCGAATCCGATTCCGGCCCGGGTCTGGTCGGCGGGCTCACCTCGACCGTGTCGCATATCGGTCGTCACGCCGGCAAGATCGTGAAGAGCACGACCGACGCGATCGGCACGACCCATTCGTCGAATTCCCAGTCGTCCGCCATTAAGCGCACCCGGAATTCTGAAGGCGGTTCCAAGAACGGGAATTCGGTTTCCCGTCAAGAGATCTCTCGCATCAAGGAGAGCACACCCGGAAAGGCCGATACCGGAATTTCCGTCCGCCGAATCCAGCATTCCGTGCGTTCCACCGCGACGCATCGGCCTGGCGCACACAAAACCGCTCCGGCAAACTCGATCCTTTCGACCGGTTCCCGGGCACATTCACAACACAAGATCATCGCGGCGCACGCCCGGACCAGCTCAACCAATCCGGAAACCGCGGGAAACCATGAAGCGGCTCGAACGGCGGCGGCCCGGGCACATGCATTGACTTCCGGTGCCTCGGAGAACCGGCACGTACGGCAATCTTCGCCGCTGGGCGGACTCCTCCAAGTGACGGCCCCGGTTGTCCAATCCGTCGACCAGGTGGCCGGATCTGTGATCGGGCTCGTCCCGGGGCATGCTGATCCGACCGAGCCGTACACCGCCTCGAACGCCGCCACCCTGCGTGCCGTTGCAGCGTCCACGCGAGCTGATCACGGCCACACGCCTGTGAGCACGTCGCCGCTGCCCGGGGCTTCGACGACCCGCGTGAACACGATCGTCGACCACAAGCCGTCCCGAGGTCTCGACGTCGGTTCGCTGGTACCCGGGCCGCGCTCCGCGCTGGACCTGTCCGGTTTGGATCGCGTCGTCGGACCGGTCGTGGAGAAGGCCGCCGGTCCCACTCTGAGTACGGTGATTGGTCCGGCTTTGGACAGCACCGTGGCGCCGGTCGTGAACTCAGCAACCCAGGCCGCCCGTCCGGTGGCCGATCTCAGCAACTCCGTCCTTGTCCCGACACTGACGCCCGTCGTCTCGACGGCGGCACCGGAGCTCTCCGCGACCCGCTCGCTGTTGTCGGCTGTGGATCCGGTGGTGACAACCGTCGATCATGTTGTCGCACCCGCCGTCGACCCGGTGATCTCGGTAGTTGATCATGAAACGAGGGCGGCCGTGATTCCGGTCGCCTCGGCAGTGCGGCCGGTGGTGTCGGCAGTGGATCCGGTGGTAGATGCTGCGCAGCCGGTGGTCTCCTCGGTGGCTCCGGTCGTGTCGACCGTCGAACCCGTGGTTTCTGCGGTGACGCCGGTCGCAGACGCAGCGCAGCCGGTCACCTCAGCTGTGGCTCCGATCACCGCGGCGATCGATCCCCGGGGATCAGCTGTCGGCCAGGTGGTCGCCACCGCAACGCCGATCATTTCGACGATCACCACGCCGACCGGATCAGCTCTTCAACCGACCACCCCGGCGGGCACCTCCATCCTGCCGATCATTGCGACCGGTACGGCGATCACGCACATCACACCCACGATGACCACGCCCGAGACCGTCGGGCTGCGTCCCGTCCCGGGTCAGCTGGTCAGGATCGCTGAAGCAGACACGACCGGCGCTGCGATGCACGGCCCGTTCCCGCTGCAGAAGACCGCGGCTCGAGGCCACACACCCGTCTGGAACGTCGCCGACGATCACCGTCGGGGCCAGCTGCATGTCGGCCCGGGGAACGTGCATCCGGACGCCGTATCGGGTGACCTGGGCGCCGGATCGGTTCCCGTCGGAGCACCGGCCGCGATGCAGTCCGGCGGCGGTTCCGCGGGCGGAGCGGTGTCCGGATCCGGAGGGTCGGCCGGTGCCGCCGGCACGCCTGCGCCGTACTTCAATCATTCGAGACTTGCCCAATGCGGGATGGTCCATCCCGAATCATCTGATCTTCCTGCCGGTCCCGTCTTCGGACCCGGCTGTTCTCCCGACTGAGCGGTGATTGAGCCCGCCGAACCTTGCGTTCGGCAACGCACGTTCAATCCTTCACCCTCAATGTTGGGAGAACATGGTGAAAGACCCCTTCTCCCGGGGCATAAGAAGGACGGCTTGGGCGACATTCATCGCGGGCGGGATTCTGGCCCTCGGTACGTCATTGGCCCACGCCGACCCCGGGACAACGAACCAAGATCAAGACACAGCCAGATCTGGTCTCGTGTCGGGCTTGGTGCACACCGTGGACCGGACTGTCTCCGATGTGACGAACCCCGTCTCATCTGTGGTCAACGAGCAGTCCACGTCAGCGGATGTATCCAAGAACGTCAAAGCAGATGCCCATCAGCGCTTGTCGGCCGACCGGTCGAACGCGAAGCAGGCAACGCCGAACAAGATGTGGCATCAGGTTGGTCGAGCCGACAAAGGATCATCGCCCCGACAGGGCGTGATCAAGCCGGCGGCAAAGACGATCAACCGCGACGGCGTATCCAGTCATCGGATCGCCACGACGTCCGATGCCTCGCATGCCAAGGCGGATGCGGCAAAGGCCTCGCCCAAGATGGCGAGGAACGAGACCAAGATCAAGAACACGAACAAGGCGCCCGAAGTCGTACGCACCATGCACAGCGCGTCGACAAAGGCCGTCCCGAAGTCCGCTTCACGACACGCCAAAGATCAGGTGGTCCGTGCCACAACGGTGAAGGCCGCTGATCCGACCCCGACGACGGTCGAGGGCAAGACGTCTTCGGACCGCGTGTCAGGACGTACTCAAGTCACGTCGGCGACGACGCACACCCATGGACGGATCTCCGCGGGGACCCCCTCAGCTCGCGGCTCCAACCCGTCCGAACCGGATCCAGGCTTCGAAAGGCCGTTGCCACCGCACGCCGGTGGCGGCGTGTCCAATCACTGGCTTCCGCAGGGTGATGTGGTCAAAACCGTTTCCCACTCCGGGAAGTCGCTGTTGAGCGAAACGCCCGTCGAACATCTCGCTGGTGCGGTCGACAACCACACGGGTGGCCTTCTTGGTGGCCTCCCCGTCGTTGGTGACGACACCGGCCGGACCGACGGCGCGGTGCTGAACTCAACGGTCGAACACCCGGCAGACGGCGTGACCCGCGTTTCCGGCAAGGCCGAGGCATCGACCACGAACGGCCACGTTGGTGGCCATTCCGTCAAGGCCCACGCCTCGAACCGGAACGTGAGAATCTCTGCACAAAGTGACAAACCGCGACCGATTTCGGCTGTCGAGCCGAATCGCCCGGCGCCCAAGGGTGACGCGACGGATCTTCTTGGTGATCCCGAGCACACCGTTTCCGGGGCTGTCGGAACGGTTGGCAGTCTGGTCGGCCAGGTCACCGGTGGTGGTTCCCCGCTCCAGACGGTGGGTGGACTGACCGGTGGTGATCCGACCGGTGTGGTTACTGGCGCGGTTGGCCAGGTCACTGGTGGTGGTTCCCCGCTCCAGACGGTGGGTGGACTGACCGGTGGTGATCCGACCGGTGTGGTTACTGGCGCGGTTGGCCAGGTCACTGGTGGTGGTTCCCCGCTGCAGACGGTGGGTGGACTGACCGG
>Ga0164243_10000881_pt1 | contig 52493 bp, 53 predicted proteins | sample OricompcompostOP_FD_108781 | JGI IMG/M metagenome (GOLD analysis project Ga0164243, IMG submission 108781) | Organic Plus compost microbial communities from Emeryville, California, USA - Original compost - Organic plus compost (OP) | ecosystem: Engineered > Solid waste > Mixed feedstock >... | reverse complement strand
TGCTATGACCCGCGCTTCGGCGGCCGAGTGGCGCGCCTGATCCCGGCTTTGGGGGATCGTCTAATGGTAGGACTGCAGACTCTGACTCTGCCTGTCTAGGTTCGAATCCTAGTCCCCCAGCCAATAAAATCAATAACTTAGGGTGTCACAGAATTTGCCGTTTCAGAACGGGCGTACTCCGGGCGTACCGTTTGGAGGCAGGTAGTGACCGGGCGACGCTGTTTCTGCATGCGTGTTTGAGAGAAGGCAGCGGGTGGTCCGAGAGGCGGAGGTGAGCGATGGAATGATCGCCGATAGGGGCCAAGTCGCCTTCCAAGTTTGGGCGTCCTGGGGGCAGCCCAAGGCACGCACGGTCGAGACTTCACCAAAAATGGCTAGATGCCAAAGTCAGCCCGCGAAGAAAGCGTCTTGCAGCCTGTTCTCCTGACCGATCGCGCAATCGACATCTGCCTCGTCGAGCTCTCGCGCGAAAAACATACCGACATATGAAATCACATCGAACGGTCGGACCTTTCCATTCGTCGCGAACCTTCTCAACTCCCTCCTCGACAACATCGATAGGGATGAAAACCATGCTCTATACGCGACCTCCTTCCATTGCCGATACCGACCGCTTCGTGCGCACGACGCAGATCGAGCGCCGGGTTGTATTTTCCCTCATGCACGTGCGGCGCATGGAGAAGGACGGGCTGTTTCCCAGGCGCATCTCGCTTGGCGGCCGATGTGTCGGATGGTCCCTGAGGGACGTCCTGCTGTGGATGCAGGAAAGGCTCGATGAGCGCCGGATCGGGTGGAGTTCAACTCGGACTTTGATTCAGCCCAGCGACAGGTTCATCAGCGCCAAAGAGGTTTGTTCTATCGTGGCGCTGAGCAAGAATCGGATTGACTACCTTGAATCGGACGGCGCGTTTCCCCGGCGTGTGCAGATCGGGCCGCAACGCATCGCTTGGCTCGAGCGCGAAGTGCAAAATTGGGTCGAAGACACGAAGATCCGCACGATCCTTCATTTCGACGAGGTGGCAGCTCTTTAAGTCAGGATCGACGAAACCATTCCCCTAGCCGCCGGCGTCATCGTCGGCGGCTTTCTGTTTAGCGCCGGCGCACTTCACCGGGGCCTATGCTCCCTCTGTCATTAGAGCAATCTCGCCAAGCCGCTCCTTGGCGACGCCACTGATGATTTCCGCCATCTGTTGAGGAAAATCGGGTGGCAACGTTGCAAGGACTCCGTCGATCCGAGCGCTTCCCGTATCGGCGAGTTCCGTCAACATCGCGATGCTGTCTTTTTCGGCAAGACCGAAAGAGAGGCCGCTCTGCACGAAATGGCGCGCAGCGATGCGCTTCATCACGTAATGACGATTGTCTCCCACAGCCATCGCGAGCTTGAGCTTGTTATCGCTGATCTGGTGCGCCGCGTGTGCCGGTTCCGCCGACATCACATCGTACAGTGGGGTCATCCTGAACTGGCCGCCCACACCTAGCCTGATACTGAAGTTCTTGGCGTGCCCGTCCGTCGCCGACAGCAGCCAGAAAATCACCTGCGCCTTCAGAAACAACAGGCGGTCGGCATCAGGCTCATCACTCTCCTTGAGGAGATCGCCCACGCTCTTCATGCTGGGGCCGCCGTCTGATTCATACTTGAGTGTCGGCGGCACGCCTAAAGCTTGGCACATATCCTCCTGCGGGATACGCAAGAGACGGCTTTTGTCCTTGCTCCATACCCGGTCGAAACGCTCAACCACCAGCGCCCTTCGGCCTGCGAATTCCCGGATCTCGGTCTTCGCCGCCGGCACACCCAACGCCGCGACCAACCGCAGGCAGAAATGCTCGTTCTCGACGCTTTGCGACATATCTATGCCGTTGCCCAGCACTCCGAGCTGGGGCTTTATGATATGAGTTGTAGCCGTGCCCCCATGCGGGACGTACCAACCCCTCTTCCAGCGCAAGAGCGCGGTCTTTTCCTGCGCCCCCGCGATCGAAATGCGAAAGTCATCATCGCAGGCGACGCCAAGCGGATTGCGCGCGAGGTTCCCGATGATCTTTTCGATTTCTCGATCGCTAACCTTCCGTCCCTCGATGGCGCCGGTGACTGCCCCCTCCTCCCCATCGGGGAGAAACTGCAGCGCGCCGACACAATCTCGTCCGACCGCCGATAGCAGGCTGAATGCGTCCGTCCCAGCCGCAGCCGTTGTCTCGGCCAGACGCCGTCTGATCGCATCATCGTCGGGAAGAAGGTTGTCGAACACGGCGGTGACGCGCGCGCCGATGAACCGATCCTCCCGAAGCGGCAGCGAGAGCGAAACGGGAATGGCATTCGTCCAGGAGAGCCAGGCCGGATCATACTGGAAATCGATCGCTCCGCTCGCTGCGCGCCGGAGCCGCCCTACCAGCTTCCCGTTGAGGTACGTTGTCAGCACCGAAGACTGCTGCGCCTTCCGGGCCATTAGAACAGATCCTCGATGTCGTGTGCGTCCGTGCCTTGGCGCCGCGGCCGGATCACCAATTCGAGGCCCAGCGCCGCCAGGGCATCCATCAGCGTGCGGACCTGCGACCCGCCATCTTCAAGCTGGGAAATCGTCGCCTGGCGCACGTCCATTTTTTCCGCCAGCTCTTTTTGCGTCAGTGCCTTGCTCCGCCGTGCGCGCCTTAAGGCCTCGCCCATCTGGCGCGGCGAGCGGGCAACTTGGTCTAAGAGTGCTTTGTCCATGTCTGCAATATACGAAAAAACGTATTGGTTGTCAATATACGTATTTCCGCATTGAATAGATATATACGCTTTTCCGAATAAATATGTATTATACGGAAAGTCGTATATCTGTCAGCGAGGAGCATCTCCCAGGAACGTCCAACTAACTCTCCGAGAGAATGGCGGCCGAGGTCGCCCGCGGTCATGGCGAGATCCCGATGCTCCTCGCTGATCGGAACAGCGGGCGTCAGATCGTAGGCGGGCGAAAGATTCCACTCCTGGCCCTTCGCCAAGATCGCATGATTGCGCGGATGATCGTCGATATTGGAGATCAGCGCGTTAAAGGCCATGCGCCGAAAGAGTTCGTGGGCGTTCTTCTTCGGCTCAGCGCAGATGCGGCGCACTTCTTCAGCGAGCAGCACGTAAGACCAACGGTCGCGCGAGATCGCATCGTCGTCGGTCCGCAAAAGCGTGACGCCGCTGACCATGCGTCCGCGGGTATAGCCGCCCTTGACCTTATCGCGGTCGAAGCGCTTCACGAGGAGCACGTCGCGATCACCCATGCTTGTCAGCTTGCTCTCGGCCGTATTGATGCCGGCCGCGCGAGCGAGAACCAGCATGGCACGCTCGACGCGGGCGTTGTTCCAGCGGTCGGTCGCCTTGTTGAATTTGGCGAGCCACAACCCGGCTGTATTCTCGACCACGACCTTGGGGCGCGCACCGCCCATGGCGGTGCCGAGCAGCGTCAGCTGTTCGGCCTGCTCGGCGTCATTGCCACTGGCTGGGTCGCCGCATGCGAGCCTATCCGCCGCTTCCTGGAGTTTCCCGAGATCGAGCATCTCGTTGAACTTGCGCGTGGGCGCAGGCGGCACTTGGCCGAGCCCAAATCCGAGTGCGCCCGCCCGGTCGTCCGGAGACTCGAGCAGGTAGGTCATCTCATCGAGGCCGGACGTCCCGAGGCGGCGTTCAATGATATGCCGGCCCCAATAGTCCGGGCCTGAATCGCGCAGCGCGCCGAATACGCCATTCAATCCCGCGGTTTCGAATACGCCCGTGCCGAGCGCCAGATCGACCGGATCAAGAGGCAACGCATCTTGTCTCGCGAGATAGCTCTTGTCGTAGACGAAGCGACCGAGTGGTGTGCCGCGACAGTCGACGGTCAGCTCGTATTTGCCGGCCGTCACCGCCTCGGTCGCGCCGGGCAGCCAGACGTAGACGAAGCAGGACGCGCGCTTAGAAGTCATCGTCGAGGGTCTCGCTACGCGATAGCCGCTTCTCTTTCGACCTTCTGTCTCGGCGACAGAGGGCCGGGTGCTCGGACCGCCCGTGTGTGAGTAAAAATATTCCCGTATGAACGAACATTTGACCCTCTGCTCCCAAAGCAGAGGGTCGCTCACATTTTGCTTCCTGACGGATCAGGTGAGAGAGCATCTGATTAAGAGTCAGCTGCTCCCCTTATGCTGTCTCCTGTGGAGACAGGCGACCATCTATTCCCAAGGCAAAAGGCCGTCGTTTCAGCTTCTGTGATACGGAATAATATCAATTGGTTAGCTCGTTTTCAGCGGGTTGCAACGGAGTTCCAACTTCCAGGCGTTGGGCAAAAGTACCTTATACCTTAATTCCATGTTGCCGGCTTGATGCGATTTCATCGTGATTTGGAGCGGCACCTCATTCACTGCTCGCCGTACCGCGCCGGCGCGTTTCCGACCATTCGCTGATCTCGCTCTCGAGCCATGCGACGCGATTGAGGCCGATCCGAACGCGTCGCGGGAATTGCCCTGCGGCCTCCAATTTACGCACATGCTGCGAAGAGTAAAGCACAAGGCGCCGAAGCTCTTTCTTGCCGATGAAGCGATCGTCAGGACCAAAGACTCTTCTCGGTGCTCGGCCCAGAAGGTCCCGCTGATCGACCTTTGACTGCATCCAAGCAAGAATATCCTGCAGTGACCAAGCGACCCGGGACGCCCCCAGATGAATGCGCTCGGGGAAGCTGTCTGCAGCCTCGAGCCTCGTGACATGCTGAAGAGAGAAGAGAACGCGATCTCGTACACCACGTGCATTGAGAAAGATGTCAGAGTTCCGAGGCATGGCGCTGCGCCCGCGTGGCAAACTCGTTTTAACCTCGCTCTGGGCTCTCGTGGGAGAGACAGAAGGGGTCCCTTTTGTCGTCGGGGCTAGCAACCGATCCGGCAAGATGGTAAACTCCGCGAACTGACGTGTTTGCGGGCTTGGCATATCGATGCCGAGCGCACCGTCAAAAGGGACCCCATTTGATACTGTGAGCCGGCTGCGGTTTTCCCTGCACGAGAGTGGCTTGCGATTTTGAAGGCATGTTGATCGGCTACGCGCGCATTTCGACTGACGAACAGAATCTGGCGATGCAGCTCGATGCGCTGAGAGCTGTCGGGTGCGAACAGGTATTCTGCGATGAAGGCATCAGCGGCGCGGAGACAGATCGGCGCGAACTCAACAAGGCTTTGCGAGCGCTTTCGGCCGGCGATGTCCTGGTTGTCTGGAAGCTCGATCGGCTCGGGCGAAGCCTGGCCCATCTCATTCAGATCACCACCCGCCTCGAAGCTAGCGGTATCGGGTTCCGTTCGCTTTCCGAAGCCATCGATACCACGACGGCAAGTGGCAGGCTTCTCTTCCATGTCATTGGGGCCATTGCCGAGTTCGAACGCAGCCTTATCAGCGAGCGGACGCGCGCGGGAATGGCTGCTGCGAAGGCGCGCGGCCGGCATCTTGGCCGCGAACGAAAGCTGACGGACGATGATGCGCTGTGGGCGAGACGCATGATCGACGAGGAAAGGCTGTCTCCTGACGAAGTCGTCTTCTCCCTCAGCGTATCACCGATGACGTTGCGCCGAGCGTTGCGGCGTCTGTCGGGAGACGTGCAAGCGGATGAACTCCCGTTGGCCTGAAGCTTCTCGGATCGGCTAAGAGCCTCGATGAGCCAAAATCGATCTTGCCGAGCGACGCAAGCGTGAACGTACCAGCACATACCGCTTCATTGAACGGGCGGACCTTCCCACTCGCAGCGACGGTTCTCATCTCCCTCCTCGACGGACACTTGGAAGACGGAGACAGAGCCCATGACCGCAACGCAAACCTATTCGCACGACGAGCCGCTTCTCACTACGAAGGAAGCCGCGCACCTCTTGAGGTTGTCACCTCGAACGCTCGAGGGGTTCCGTGTGCGCGGAATGGGGCCGCGCTTCATCAAGGCCGGCGCCGGTCTCCGGTCGCGCGTGCTCTATCATCCAGCCGACATCCGCAACCGGGTCGAGCGGCGTTTCTCGTCGACGTCGGAGTATGGAATATGACGCGGGCTTGCGGAGGGCTACGCTTGCGCCGCCAAGGGCCAGAAGTGGCTTGATCGTCTTTCCGCGAGTCTATTGCCGCTCTTGTGCTGTGCCCTGGCCCAAGTTGATCATACGCTCGTCGCGGAGAGTGCTTACTCATTCTGCGAATACCTTCAAAAACAAGCGGACATCAAGTTGCCTGACCGCCTCCCGCATCTCTGGACTGCAGCTCAAATCGAAATACATTCTGACGCGCCGGATTAGATGCTAGTAGTTAGCACGCTGGAACCGTCGTCCCCTTTTTCTGACGGTGTGGCAACGCCTCGGCCGCGCCCGGCCCTGCCTCATTCGTCCTCTGAAGAGTTATTGTCTTTGAGTTCCGCAAACTTGGCGGCCATTGTTGGGTTGCCCCGAGTCAACTTTTTAATTGTAACATCTTGCGCCTTGTCGTTCGCAAGACGGAGATTCCGATCGGCCCCAATTAGGGCCTCCCTGGTCTTCTGGAGATGGTCAATCGATTTATCGATTTCGTCGATTGCAGTTTGGAAGCGCTTGGAGGCGAGGTCAAAGTTCCTAGCAAAGCCAGTCTTGAATGACTCGAGATTGCTTTCGAAATGAGTGATGTCTAAATTCTGCGTCTTAACGAGTGCCAGCTCCGTCTTGTACTTGAGGGAGTTTATTGCGGCGTTCCGCAGAAGAGTAATAATTGGAATGAAAAACTGCGGACGGACGACGTACATCTTCGGGTAGCGGTGAAACACATCGACGATCCCGGTATTGAAAAGTTCGCTGTCAGGTTCGAGCAGGGAGACCAGTACGGCGTATTCGCAACTCTTCTCGCTGCGGTCCTTATCCAGCTCTTTTAGAAAGTCCTCGTTCTTGTTCTTTGTCGAGGTACGATCACTTTCGTTCTTCATCTCGAACATGATCGATATGATCTCGGTGGCGGACTCGTCCGAGTCACGAAAAATGTAATCGCCCTTGCTACCGGTCCGTGCGTCGTTATCCTTCTCGAAGTATGCCCTCGGAAACGCCGTCGCTCGAATGCGATTGAACTCAGTCTCACAATGCTGCTCAAGGGTTTCGCCTACCATCTTGGTCGACAGCCGCGACTTCATATCCCGGAGGCGCTCGATCGCGTCATCGCGATCTTTGATTTGCGTTTCGTACTTGTCCTTCAGCGATTTTTCTGAGAGTTGCTTCTCAAGCTTTGCGTGCTCGATGGCGCTCTTCAGTTCGTCGCGCTCCTTTTCAACCACATTGACAGCCTCGGTGATCGCGAGCTTGCCCGCAACCTCGGCAGCGGCAAGTTTGGCCTTTAAATCCTGGATCTCCGCGTCCTTTGTGCTGGCTGCCTTCTGCAATTCATTCGCCAACTTCGCCTCGCCCAGTTCGGAAGCGGCTTTAGTGTCGTTTCTGACCTGAATAAGTTCGTTCGCGAGCGCATCGCGCTCCTTTTCCATTGCGCTCAGCGCTTGGGTCACGGCGAGCTTCTGCGTAACTTCACCGGCGTCGAGCCTTGACTTCAATTCCTGGATTTCGGCATCCTTAGCTGCTGCAGTAGCCTGCAATTCCCCGGTGAACTTAGTTCGAGCAAGTTCGACGGCGTTTTCCTTGTCACGCTCTGCCAGTTCGAGCCGTTCATGCAACTGCTTTTCGAACTCGCTATCGTGAACCTGCTTTAGGATGTCTGCATACCCGGATTCGTCGATCTTAAATGCCTTCCCGCAGTGCGGGCAGATGATTTCATGCATGGCCAATTGCCCCTGCCTTGCTTGGCTGCTCAGTTCGCGTTGGTTTGCGTGTGTGCGACGCTAGTAACTTGCTTTTCAACGAGTTCTGCAACAGCAGCGAGCTGCCGCGGAGCCACTGAGGTCAGGCAATTAGGATTGTGACATTTGCTGTTTGCAATAAAATCTGACCGGTTTGTCGGAACTACCACGGAGCTACGCGTTCGCGCGTTGACCCGTCTACGGGGTAAAATTCCTTCAAGTATTGACAGCCGACTATCATGTTCGAGGCGACAGCGATTGGTGGTCCGCTATCGAAAATCTACAGATTCGCCTACACGATTCGCTCAGAATAATACTCAATTACTTGATTGCAATGCTGATTTTCTGTCTATTGCACCGGGGAACGGGGGCGCAAATGAATCAAATTTCTTTGGGCGCAGGAGTACAGGAATTAATCCTTGGACTTGCGCGCCATCTCACACTTGGCCAGTGGCCCGGTCTGATCAGCTTTTCTCTCTTTTCTCTCTTCGTGGCGTTGGCAGTTTGGATGGGAATACTCACCATCCGACGTATCGTCGTTCTCAATAGGCTAAAGGTGAAAATTGCTAAGACTGGTGATGGAGTGGGCTTCCAGGCCAGTCTTGACGAGATCGAGCGGGATCTTCGACGGCAGAAGTCTGGCAGTGCTAGAAGACTTGCGGACGCATTCTCAGAATTTCGCGAAACTTTGCTTGAGCCATCAAGGCATGGCGAAGCCAATGCCAGGAATGCGTTTCGGCCAGCAACCTTTATCAATCTTGACGATCTTCACTTCGGTTTAGGAAGCTGGAGAGTTTGGCCAGGGCTGTTTGTTTCGATTGGATTGCTGCTCACATTTCTTGGCTTAATCGCTGCCCTGGCTGCAACGAAACAAAGTATTGAAGTCGGAGGCGGCGACCAACAGAAAATGATGGTTGCGCTTGAAGGTTTGCTGGATACAGCGTCCGCCAAATTTACGATGTCGCTCACTGGATTATTTTGTTCGATTCTTTTCACGGGGTGTCATCGATTTTGCTCGCTACGATTGGAGCGCGCAGTGTCAGCACTGAATCACGCGATCGAGCGACGCGTAGATTTTGTCAGTCTCGAAGGAATCGCAGACCGGCAGCTTTTGGCGATCAAAGAACAGACCTCCCAACAACAACTCCTGAACACCGAACTGATCGCCCAACTTAGTAAGCCGCTCGAACGAATGAGCCTGACAGGAGTGGAGGCGATTGGCGCCATGGCCACTGAGCTTGGGACTTCGATCACAACTAAGCTCGGAACGTCGCTGGATCAGATTTCCGAACGGATCGACGGTGCGGCCAACACTTTGAACACTTTATCGTCTTCGCTCGGTGACGCATCCAAGCGGTTTGAGGAAAGCATCGAACGCTCCGTTGCTGGTTTGGACGGCGTCGTCCGGAGAATCGAGCTTGTTAGCAATGAACTGGCCACCTCAGCAAAAAGCGTTGCCGCAACGGCCACACCGGTTATGGAAACAGCAAAATCGACTGCAGAGACTGCACGAGCCTTGGCGGATGGTACCGTCGAATTGGTCGGCGCTACAAAACAAGCCTTGCATGCAGAGAGAGCAATCGTTGTCAGTTCAGCTGAGTCGATCGAAACACTCATTCGTACTTTTGAAGGCCGCGCCAAAGCTTATGACGGCCAATTGGAAAGTGCCTTCAAGACATATCTTGATCAAGTTCAAAGCACGCTAAGCGAGCTTCGAACACATGATGTGAGCGTACATCAGCGTTATGCTGACGCTCTTCATGTCCTGCAAACCGTTATCGAAAATGCACGCGCGTTTAGCCCGGAAAGTCAGTCTGTCGAGCCTGACGGAGTGGATGCATGAGAGGCGGATTTCGGGCGCGAGGCGCCGAAGACGAAGAGGAGTCGGCCTTCATATCGATGACCGATATGACGGTAGGTTTCCTTTTCGTCATCATGATTTTGCTCGCATTCTTCGCCACGCAGATTGCGCCAAGGGATACCGTTCCACGAAGCGAATACGAAAAGATTCTCGAAGAATCACGAAAATGGGAGCAACAACTAACATCGTTATCAGGCGACGCAGCAGAACTTCAGCGGTTGCGTCGGCAGTTGGCAGCCCGAAACAGCAATCCAATCGAGCGATATAATTTTAGAGTCGCCAAGCTTCGCGGTGATCTGCTTGAGGGTATACAGCGGCGCATTAAAGAAGCCGATCCCTCCATTGAGGTCGAGATAAGTCGCAATAGGGATGCTCTTGAATTTAAGGGCGACGGACTCTTTCCGTCGGGAACGAATATGCCAACGGCGGCTGGAAAACATAAAATGGAGGTAATAGCTGGCCTTTTGAAGCAGGATATCAGTTGTTTTGCATTGGGCGAACATGCGAACCCCGCTAAGAACTGCAATCCGGCGTTGGCGCTTATCGACTCCATACAGGTCGAAGGGCACACCGATAGTTCTGGACCAGATGTCATGAACATGGAGCTAAGCTCGCGACGCGGTTCATCCATTTATACAATTATGGCGACTTCTGCGCCCGAATTGCTCTCGTTTCTCAATCTTCGAGGACAGCCTGTTCTTTCGGTCGCTGGTTACGGCAAAGGAAGACCGATAGCGGACAACAGCACGTCGCTAGGCCGCGATGCCAATAGGCGAATAGACCTCCGGTTCATCATGTTCTCACCCACGGAAGAGCGATTCGTTCCGCAGACGGTGGAAGATATTCCTAGCCTGACACATCTCTTGGCGAACGAGGCGCAGCCATGACGCTTCTTGAGCGATTAGCGGCTCTACCTAGCCGCGGGACATCACTTCTGGAAACTCCACAATTTGATCAAGCGATTGCGAGAGTTCGCAACGCCTTTCCAGACCAACGATCTGTGGCTCCGCAAGATTTAGATACGCTCATCAGAAAGCTGGAGTTTGCCCTATCGAATAAGGATTGGAGTAGCGTGAAGGAAGGCGACGTTGGCGTGGTCGTCAAAGCTTTCGCGGCAAATTTGGCGCCGATGCCCCAATCCGTTCGCCAATTTCTTTGGAGTGAATTAACTCAGACAACACGGACCAATCTGCTTAGTGCCCTCTGCGAGGGTTTCATGACAAGTTGGGCTCCGCGCGACATGCGCATTCGCCAAGTCGCGCATCTCATTATTGGTCAAGCTGGCAGACTTTCAGGAGAATTTCAGAAGCTTTTTATGGATGTGCCAGAACTGCTCGATGTTGATCGTGGGGCGACAAGCTTTGGCCAGTGGATGGCTTCGCAGGGAGATCCGCATCAGGCAGTTCTTGCTAGGGGAATTCCTGAGCCTCACAGCATTGGCTTCATGGCTCATGCGCACGATGCTTGGCTAGCCAGTCTTCCTCCGCTCACGGCAGCATCGTTGGTCGACCACGTGCTTGCTTGGATTACTCCGAAAGACCGGGGCGCACTGGCGGGCGACCGGGCGATCGCTGTCGTCGAGCGGCTGCTCCAGCCGTGGCATAGCAAAATGCCTTCGACCGAGATGCGTACCAAGCTCGTCGAACGATTGTTGGCTGCATACAAAGATCCCCGTATGGAGAACGAGAGTTTTTGGAGTCGCATCAGTGATAGCGCCAAAAAGGTCATGCTTCGATGGTTGGCCGGTGTCCGGATGGAGTCATTTATGGAAGTTGTGACATTAGCCGAGGCTCGAGGAGCTCATCGTGAGCAATGGGCGGGACGGCGCAACTTTTGGATGGGCATGTATGAGCAAGGACGTATTGATGAAGCATGGGTCGCTTACACCAATAAAGCGAGAATACACGCAGATGAACTTTTTAAGAAAACCCATGACGCCTCCTATAAAAGCTACGGCCTGCAAGGAAGTGGCACACGAAATGACACGTGCCTTTTGATCATGCGCATCGGCGAAAAAATCGTCGTTGAAGGATCGCATAACTTCCGGGTCCACGTCTTTTCCAAAAGCCACTCGCGAGCTCCTGATCTCTATTTAGATCAATACGACGTGGACGACTTCATGCTGCCTAGAACCGACGGCCGCCACACTGGCACGACCCGCCCGGGCGCTGGATGGGTTGGGTCAAGGAGAAGACAAGTTGAGCTTAGAATTTACTTTTAGCTTTGATGGCGATGGATGCCGACTTGCTCTTAAGCAGCCCCGGCGCGGCTTGTTGAACTCACTTCGCTCCCAGCCACGATACAATTTGAACGCTCTACCAAAAGACGAGCGCAATATTTCTATGGCCCTTGCTAGGCTTCGCGTTCTGGATCGGGAGACGCGAGAGCATAAAATTGATGAGAGCGAAATCTGGATCTCTCATCACCTTGCATCAGAGTTGGATGCATTTTCAGCCGCAGCGCTGGGTTTGCCCAAGTTGCTCAACCGATATGTATTCAAAGCAGAAATGCGTGGCGGTCTTGGAAGTCCAGACTTCAGAATCGTTTGGGGGTGGGAACGGGGTGGTAGACCTCGACCGCTGCGGCGCACAGGGGCGATCGTAGAAGATAGCGATGGATTGATGCGACTGCCCACGCCGATCTTGCGCGCGATCGAGATTGCGGACGCATTTGATCCTCATAGCCCGTTGCAAGACCACTGGCTAGCGTTGGGGAAATTCCGTCGCGCTCTTGGAGCCGATTTAGCTGAAGGCTCAATTGGGCTTGATGGCGCACTCGGAAAAATTGAAGTGATCACGAGCGATCGCGTAGGTCTCCAACTAAGCGATGGTGACGACAGCACATTCAACGCCGTTCCATTTGTTGGAGCTGATTTAGAAAAAGATCTTGAGAAAGATGAGCAGCCAGACACGACAAATGCTCCAATCAAGGATCAGGAGTTGTCAGAGTTTCAGAAGCAGGTGCGCGAGCGCGGCGCTCAACCTGCGTATTTGGTCGCGCCGGGCAAATTCCTCATCTTAGATCGTACGGCGATGCCAGTGGTTCAAGCGATCTCAGACGCGGCTAAAGGCAACCCCGATCAACGAAAATTATTCATCCGAGATGCCGAGCGGATTATTTCCGAGGCAATAGAACGCCAAGCGTTGGCAGATGGGCAGCTCAATGAATTAATGAGCCAGGAGGGCTACGCAGAAACTCTGGAACGCGCGATCGGACAAGCATGGTCCGAGACGAAGGAATGGGCATCGCGCGTCATCGGTATCGGCCAATGGGCACGCCCCATAATCGAGCAAATGACCGGCTCCGGGACCAACTGGTTGCCCGCCTCCATGCAAAGAGAACTGGGAGAGCTACTTGGACTGGTCAGAGATGACGAGGTTGCACCTCTGATCGACGAACTAGAAAATGCTCAACAGGCGGAGCGAACCGAGATTCTGCACCGGGTTGGGACCATCCCGGCGACTGCCGACGTTATCGAGGCGCTAAGGCGACGTCTGGAGTCCATCCTACGAAGAAAGGAGGCAGCCCCGATATCCGATCCGAAGCCTGTTTTTCTCCCAGTCACTCACAGCAACTTTTGGGATAATGATTTTCAGGCGCAGACGCGTCGGCGCGGCCAAGATGAAATCGCTGCACTGCCGAGTGCGGTAATAACCCCCTTGAAGTTCCATCAAGTCAAAGCCTTCGAGTGGCAGGTCAATGCGTGGCGCTTCGGTTTGCCGGGCATCTTAAATGCGGACGAGCAAGGCCTCGGAAAAACGCTACAATCTCTTGCATTTCTCACTTGGCTCGCCGAGCGGATGATCAACGGCGATCGCCCCATGCGCCCTATGCTGGTGGTCGCCCCGACATCACTTCTAAGAAATTGGGAAGCCGAGTTAGATGCTCATATTTCTAGCGAAGTTTGGGGACCCGTAATCCGCCTCTATGGAACCAACCTGGGGCGCTATAAATCAACGGTCCACACAGGTCGCGATATCGACGATGGGATAATGCGCTTGGATTTATCCGAGCTTGCAACATCGGAGCGGCCTCCGCTCGCAATTACCACCTATCAGACGCTAGCCAATTACGCGGTCAGCTTTTCACAATTCGAATTCGCGGTCGCGATCTTTGACGAGATACAGAACGTCAAAAATCCAGCAACCATGCGGGCAGAGGCTGCAAAGGCGGTAAACGCCGACTTTCGTATTGGACTGACTGGCACGCCGGTCGAGAACGCGACGCGCGATATCTGGGCGATCATGGATCAGCTCTTTCCTGGGGCTCTCGGTCCCTTGGCCGAGTTTCGACGAATTTTCGACATTCCCGAAGAAAAGCGGATGCGTCAGCTGAATACCGCGATTTTCACCGGGATTGAAGGACGCCCCGCTCTTGGGCTTCGGCGCCTGAAAAAGGATGCCGCTTCGGATCTGCCGCCCAAAGTGAGGGTTCTCCATCCGCATATCATGCCAGAAGCGCAAGCAATCCGGTACGACGAGATCCGATCGAAGGGCGGAGTCATGTTCGCTCTCCTCCATCACATTCGGCGCACGTCGCTTCATCCGGGTTTGATTGACGGTGAGGCGCCAGAAGATTTCACGACCTCTTCCGCGAGGGTCATAGCTGCAATCGAAATATTAGCAGACATCAAAGCGAAGGGTGAGCGAGCCCTAGTCTTCGTCGAAAACAGAGACGTGCAAGCGTGGTTTGCGGAACTCATAAAGATAGAGTTCGGACTCGAACGCGTTTACGTCATCAATGGCGACGTAGGTATTGATGCACGAAAGCAAATGGTCGATAGGTTCCAGCGGCACCTGGACAACGACGAGGGCTTCGATGTCATGGTGATGGGGCCAAGGGCGGCTGGCACTGGTCTTACGCTGACCGCCGCCAACCACGTGATTCATCTTACGCGATGGTGGAATCCAGCTGTTGAAGAACAGTGCAATGATCGAACCCATCGCATTGGACAAACACGGCCTGTTACGATCCACATCCCGCTCGCGGTGCACCCGAGGTTAGGACGCAACTCCTTCGATTGTCTGTTGCAACGGTTGATGCGGCGGAAACGCGGCATCGCTGACGCGGTACTGTGGCCTCAAGAATCCGAAGAAAGAGAGCTCATTGGACTCTATCAGGATATTTTGAGTAAGGACGAGGAATTGCCGTCCAGTGAACAGTTGCAGCTTGCTGATAGGCCGGATTTGGTTGCGACGGAGATCTCACCCAATGTACTTCGCGTCACGCCAATCGCCGGCGGGAGCAGTGTCATTGTAGCTCAAGGTGCCAAGATCGATGCGGTAGCGGAGTTGGCTATCGAGAATGACGCTGCCATCGTTGTTATGGGAACTACGAGTCGAGAACGAAAATCCTGTAGAAAGCCAATGTCACTCCTTCCTGATGCACGGCTGTGGCACGAGTATGTACTTCCCGAATAGTTTGTTGGCGCGCAATTAGGATTACGTCGGAGCTCATCTTCTGAAAACGCCGAATTCCAAACCAATATGGAGAGCACCGTTTGCCACCTAGGTATCGAGGCCGATAGCGTGATCGAGATCGTCGAGGAGATCGGCATTCGACGGCAATACGCTGTCCCTCTCTTTCCGGACGTAGTCGGTGGCGCTTGCTGCGCCGCCGGGAGACCAAATCGATGGCAGCTATTGGGACTATTCTGCCGTGTGCAGCGCACTTCGTCATGACTCGCCACCGACAGCTTTCTCGGCTTCACAATACAGTCGCAACGTCCCAATAGCTGCCGTCGACATAGATGCAATCGGCGACGCGAGAGCGCCGCCGACAATGTCTGGTTCGGGGGGGATAGCGTACGTGGATCAGATGTGATCTTCTCGGCGATCTCGATCGCGTCGTCGACCTCGATACTGAGATGCCTGACCGTGTTTTCGATCTTGGAATGCCCGAGGAGGAGTTGGACAGCCCGTAGGTTTCCGGTTCGTCAGTAGATGAGCACGGCCTTCGTCCGCCGCAGCGAATGCGTGCCAAAATTTGCCGGATCGAGACCGATGCTAGCGATCCACTCTAGCACCAGGCGCGCGTATTGCCGCGTTGTCAGACCACCTCTATCGCCACGGCCGGCGAAAAGGAACTGGCCCGGCTTGCGCTCCGTCAGACGCAGGTATTCGTCGATGGCCTGTCGAGTCTGATCGGTCAGCTCGAAGCGAACCGGCCTGCCGGTTTTCTTTTGCCGAATGGTCGCTCGATCCATCGAATAACCGCTTGGTGCAACGTCATCGACCCGTACGGCAACAACATCACAGCCGCGAAGTTTGCTGTCGATCGCCAGGTTGAAGAGCGCAAGATTTTTGCCCTCGATTTGCAACTTGGTTCTAGTCGACCAGACATGGCTCGGCCTTAGCGGCGGCTTTGCGCCGACGAGCTTCCCTTTATTCCAAGGCACGCGGACTAACTTGACAAGCGAATTATCATGTTCCTGTTCCATGGTCTGTCTCCTTTCTAGAGAGACGAACGACCATGCGCTCGCGATAGCAGCACGGACCGATTTAGTGGTCGCTATCGGCCCAATTCTTCCTTGACTTGGTTACCGGGCGACGATTTTGACCCAAATCGGACATTGGCGTTCGCGTCGTTGCCCCGAACCCAACCTCATCTGCACAAAGAAAGCGAACATTCGACACTATCGTACCCTTGAGCTTGCAAGGCCTGTGAGCAGCCGAACCGCCGCTATATCGGGATTGGTTTACAGGTCAAAAAAGTCGAACTCACAGTGCGAACAATTTCGCTTTATCGATTTGTTGCTCAAGCATAAGCGTTCGAGGCGGCTCAAGTAATAAAGGAAAACCGATGCGCCCGATCATGGCCGAACCTTGGGCCTTCAAAAATGCAATGCGAAGGCATGCGGCTTCCGTAACACTTATCGCTGTCGGATTACCTCCGGATCGCGCGGGGCTTACGGCAACGTCGGTTTGTTCGCTAACCGCTGAACCTCCTCAACTTCTCGTATGTCTCAACGGAAATTCACGGACGGCACAACGTCTCCAAGAAGAGCGTCTGTTCTCCGTCAACATTCTAGGAGATCGGCACCGAGAACTCGCCGAGCGATTTTCCAGCGCGCACGCGATCTCAAGCGAAGACAAATTCCGCTCAGGTGAATGGAGCCCTGGGCCGGCCGGAACACCCTTACTGATTGACGCCGTTGCCTCTTTCGAGTGTGAGTTGGCGTCGTCCTATCCCGTCGATACTCACATCATCCTTATCGGGCGCGTCCTCAATCTCCACGCCAAAAGTGATGCCAGCGCACTGATATATCGGGACGGCAGGTACGGCGGGTGGACCGCACTTTCGGCACCGGCCAAAGGCGCCGCGATCGAAGCGTAGTGCGGTTCGATCTCCGGTCGGTTCGCCGCGAGCCGGCGTCTATTGGCGTTCCTCAGCGAGCGGGCTCGATAGCCCTCAGCCGAGGCGTGCGCAGATATCGTGCAGAGCGCGAGAGAATAGGGCACCCGACAATACAAAATTGTTCCATTTAACCTGTCAAAAATTTCGTTTTACGCATTTAGCCCTCCCTCCTAGCCTATCATAGCAAACGACTTCTCTTCGGCTTAGGTGAGATTGAATGGACAAGGCGCTAGCAGTCCCGGCATACGACAAGGCCAAGCGTGGCACGTGGACCAACTGGTATGGGAATCAAAGCTGCAGCGCCTTCGTGATCGATGCTGAATCCGAAGACGATATCATCGACGCGGTTTTGTTCGCCAAAAAGAATGGCCTGAAAGTTCGTGTCGCCGGGACGGGGCACTCTAACGTCCCTCTCATTCCGAACCAAGGTGTGGTCATAGTCACCGATAAATTGAAAGGAGTGGCCGCCCACGATTCGGAAAACAATCTGGTTACTCTGTGGGGCGGGACCAAAATCCACGACATGGGGGATGCGCTGTGGGAGCTTGGACTTGGGCTCACCAACCAGGGTGATATCGATACGCAAAGCATCGCTGGCGCAGTATCGACCGGCACGCATGGAACTGGCATTTCGCTCAAAAACCTCTCATCCATGGTCGAAACCCTTCGGGTCGTCAACGCGTCCGCGGATATCCATACCTTCGACGGGAGCGACGAATATCAGATGAGGGCAGCACGCGTTTCACTCGGCCTTCTCGGCGTCGTTACTCAAGTCACCATGAAGGTCACCAAAGCCTACCATCTTCACGAGTGGGTCGGCGTTATGCCCTACGAGGCCGCCGCGGAGATCGAAGACGAAATGAATCAGAGATTCCGGCATTTCGGTTACTTCTGGTGTTCCACTCGCGCTTCCGCGAAGTGGCTCGGATTAAATACAGAGCAGCAGACGGAGCGCTTCGACGATAGTGCTTACGTCCGCATCTTCGATCCAAATCCCATCGACGTCGGAGAACTCGCCAAGTACGAATACAGTCGTCGTTACGATCGAAGCTATCGCATCTATCCGGAAGTCTACACGCCGGACTTTCATGAGATGGAGTACATGATACCGTACGAGCAACGCGCGGAGTGCTTTCAAGAGTTACGCGCGACGCTACGTGATCAATTCAATTTTCTCACTATTCCTGCGGAGATGCGTGTTACCGCTGGTGACGAAAATTATATGTCGGAATATTTTGGCGGCGTGCGCGGCGCAATCTCGGTATCAGGACGAATGCATAAGGAAGATATCGATTTCTTCCGTGGCTGCGACCGCATCTTCGCAAAATACGACGGCCGCTCGCACTGGGGGAAAATCCACTTTCTGGATCGGGAGAGATTGCAGCAAGTCTATCCACGTCACGCCGACTTTGTGGCCGTCAGGCGCAAAGTCGATCCCGATAATCTGTTTCTCAATGATTATCTAGGGCCGTTGTTCGGCTAGCTCCCGGCTGTTTTCCTAGCTCTTAGCAACGCACATCACATTGAATGCGCGATAACACGTGCAAACAAGGAGCCTTGGCCAACATTATGAAATCAAGATCCGAGTGGAGCGATGCCGCTGCGGCACTGCGGACAGAAAATCGCTCATTCGTCGGCGGAACATATGTTTCAGTGCCGGATGGTCAAACCGTCGAGCACATAAGTCCAATCACAGGATGTCCGCAGTATACGATGTCTTTTGCGAGCATCTCCCTTCTTGATCGTGCCGTGAATTTGGCTCGCCGCCGTTTCGATGATGGTTCGTGGTCGCGCCGCGCGCCTTCCGAGCGGGGTGCGGCCTTGGAGCGTCTCGCGTCGCTGATCGCGTCCAATTCAGAGCGTCTCGCGCTTTGTGAAACATTGGATACCGGTAAAGCGATCGGCGATTCTTTTCGCCGGGACGTGCCCGGGTCGGCGGCGACAGTTCGCTGGTATGCAGGTGCCGCCGACAAGATCTATGGCGAGACGGCCCCTATCGGAAAGGGAGTGGTCGCGACGGTCGATCTCGAACCTGTCGGAGTAGTGGGAGCCGTTATTCCGTGGAACTTTCCCATTGAAACCGCATTCTGGAAAGTTGCGCCAGCCCTTGTGCTTGGCAATTCAATTGTTTTGAAACCAGATGAAAAGTCACCCCGAACTGCTCTTGCCGTTGCAGCTTTGGCAATAGAGGCAGGCATTCCAGAAGGCGTTTTTAACGTCATTGTCGGCGGTCCCGACATCGGACGTGCGATTGGTCTGCACCCTGATATCGATGCCGTGTCCTTCACCGGATCGACGGAAGTTGGGAAAAAGTTCCTCGGATATTCCAGCAGATCCAATCTGAAAATGGTGAGTCTGGAATGCGGGGGAAAAAGCGCCAACGTGGTCTTCGCCGATGCGGCAGATCTGGACAAAGTGGCCGCAGCGTCGGCCCAGGGCATTTTCTATAACCAGGGTCAGGTTTGCTCTGCTAACAGCAGACTCCTCGTCGAAGCGAGCATCGCTGAAGAGTTGACCGAACGCATTCGCATACACTCCCAACAGTTCTCCCCGAACACTCCGCTTGATCCTGACACGGCCGTGGGATCAATGATTGGAACGGATCATCGAGATGGCGTGCTGAGAAAGATCGAAGCCGCAGCAAACGGCGGCGGTCTTGTTGTCGCTGGCGGAGTGAAGAAGACGGTCGACGGACACGATAATTATATAGAGCCGACCATCATCGTGGGGTTGAGCGAAAGCTCAGAGCTTGCTCGCGAAGAGGCATTCGGCCCCGTGCTTTGTGTGATCCCTTTTCACTCGGAAGCGCAAGCCATATCGCTCGCCAATGAGAGCCGTTTTGCTCTTGCTGCCTCCGTGTGGAGCGGGTCGTTCGACCGCGCCCATCGCGTCGCAAGCCAACTCAGAGCAGGAACAGTCAGCGTCAACGCGGTCGACTCGCTACATGTCTCCATTCCCTTTGGAGGATTTCGCCAATCCGGATTTGGGCGCGACCTATCGCTGCACGCGCTTCGGAATTACGCGCAACCCAAGACGACATGGCTTGATTTCCGGTCGTGAGGAATTCAAACTCGATTTCTTAACGTCGCCACAAAACGTCCTATCGTGCACTCGCCATCAGCCAAGGGAAACGAACCGGTTCACGAGATACGGTTCTATTGCTTCGGGCCCGCCTTCGCTACCGTAACCCGAATCCTTGACGCCACCGAAGGTCACTTCCGGAAAGCTGAGGCCATTCTGATTGAGGGTCAGCATCCCTGCTTCGACGCGTGCCATTAGCTCTTGGGCGGTCTTGAGCGAGCCCGTGTGGGCATACGCGGCGAGGCCATATGGCAGTCTATTCGCTTCCTCGATCGCTTCATCCAACGTCGCAAACGAGTTAACGACTGCGAGAGGGCCGAATGGCTCCTCGTTCATAACGCGCGCTGTGGCCGGGACATTCGCGATGACGGTCGGCTCGAAGAAAAAGCCCTTTTTTCCGATCCTGTGCCCACCAGCTTCAAGCTCGGCACCTCGTTGCACGGCATCTGACACCATTTCTTCGAGCGCATGAACTCTGCGTCCATTCGCTAGGGGGCCCATCTTCGTCTGCGGATCAAAGCCATTGCCGACCTTAATTGCACGCGCAGATTCCACAAAGCCATCTAGAAAGGCACCATAGACCTCCTCCTGGATGAGGAAGCGTGTCGGCGATATGCAGATCTGCCCCGCAGCGCGATATTTCTGGAATGACAGCAGCCGTATCGCATTAGGGATGTCCGCATCATTCGTGACGATGACCGGAGCGTGACCGCCGAGTTCCATCGATGTGCGTTTCATGTGTGCGCCGCAAAGGGACGCCAGATGCTTCCCCACGGCGGTAGAACCGGTAAATGAAAGCTTCCGAATGGCCGGATGACGGATCAGGCTCGACGAAATCTCGGCGGGATCGCCATAGACCAAGTTGACAACGCCACCGGGAACACCGGCATCCACGAATGCCTGGATGACCTCGGCGCCAGAAGCTGGCGTCTCCTCATTGCCCTTGGCGACAACAGTGCAGCCGGCCGCCAGGGCGGCCGCTACCTTGCGGACGACCGCATTTATCGGAAAATTCCAAGGTGTGAAGGTCGCCACTGGGCCGATGGGCTCCCTAAACGTAATTTGGCGCACATTCGGCAACTGACCGGGAACGACGACGCCATACGTCCGTCGTCCCTCCTCCGCCAACCAGTCGATGAAGTCCGCCGATCCCCTGATTTCGGCCTCGGCTTCGGAGAGCGGCTTGCCCTGCTCGAGAGTCAGCAACGGAGCAATTCGTCCCATTCGTTCGCGCAGCAACGCGGCCGCCGCGCGAAGTAGCTTGCATCGCTCATATGCAGTCGTCGTGCGCCACGACCGGAAAGCCTTGTCGGCGGCCCACGCGGCTTCGTCAATATCCGAGGCCGCAGCGTGCGCCACGATACCGATCGTCTCTTCGGTTGCTGGGTTAAGGACGCTTAGCGTCCGGCCATCGGAGCCGTCCCGCTGCTTTCCATCTATCATGAGCTTGACGTCGAGGGTGGTCTCGACAGCGCTTAGAGACATTATCGGACCTTCCAGGCTTGGGCCGGCGCAGCTTGCTTGGCTGTCTTAATATCGAACAGAAATTTCTCCATTTCCGCTGCTACACGGTTCGGAGCCTCAAGCGTTATGGCGTGTTTCATGCCTTCGAGGATCACAAGCTTCGAGTTCGGCATCGCGGCCGCGATCTTCTTGTTAAGCCGTGGATTGCAGCCGCCGTCGAACTCGCCCGTGATAATAAGCGCAGGAGCCTTTATCTCACGCAGCCACGGCTCCATCGCTGTCGTGGCATAGACGTCAAATGCGTTGATGAAGATGCCTTCATCCGTTTCGAGCACTTGTCGTTTACGGCGTTCGATAACGTCCGGATTGGCGGCGCCGAATTCATCGGTGAACCAACGCGCAGTCATCGTATCGAGTACCTGCGCGACGCCGTTCTGCTTCATTTCGCTACCGAGTGCATTGAGCTTGGCCTTATCTTCGTCGGTGCGGAAGGCAGCCGTAGACAATAAGGTGACGGAAAGAACGCGATCACTAAAGCGGCGCGCATACGCCGGCCCGATCATTCCTCCAAGCGAATGGCCCGCAAAATGGGCCTTCTCGATGCCGAGTTTCGCGCGCAGGGCGTCAAGATCATCGACAAGATCATTCAAATCGAACGGCTCACTCGACGCTGGGCTCTTTCCGTGCCCTCGGAGATCATACGAGACGCACTTAAAGTTGGCGCGGAGCCGCCTACCAATTCCGGCAAAGCCCGCGCGACGCGCTCCGATGCCATGAATGAAAAACATTGCCGGGCCTTCGCCTTCGACAGTGTAGTCACAGCTTACTGCTGTCATGTGGCGCCCTCATTTTGTCGTGGTTTGCTTCCCTCGTTCTGAGCAAAGTTGTCCGGCTACTGCCCAGTCTTCGCGCGGAATTTCTGTAAATAGGACGTGGACCGCGCCGGCACGAGCACCGCAGATTTCCACCATGCTCGCCGTCATGCGCTCGGCGATCTGCTTCTTTTGCTCCGTTGTTCGTCCTGGAAATATGTCCACTCGAATGATCGGCATGCATTTGCTCCAGTCGCTCTGCTATTTCGAATTGGCGGACGGCTGCGCAGTTGCCGCGGGTCGGTCAGAGAAGAGTTCGCCGCCGATCGCATAGTCCGATGGCTGCAAGTCATCGAACATGATCTGGATTGCGTGTGGCTCTAATCCGCACACGTCGATCATGGTTTCGGCAAGGGCCTTCGCCAATTTCCGCTTCTGATCGATCGAACGCGGAAACATCTCGACGCGAATAATCGGCATGCGTTTCTCCATTGCTGAGTTTGAGCTTCTGAGATTGCCCGTTATGTGCTGTTGTCCAGCAATCGTCGGGTGATACGATCGCTTAAAATTGCCAGGATCGCGATCGTCAGGCCCGCCAGAAGGCCGAGGCCCGGATCTGCCTTGCTCAGAGCGACGTACACGTCTTGACCCAAGCCGCGGGAACCGACGAGTGCAGCGATCGCCAGCATGGCCAGCGCTGACATGATCGTCTGGTTCAAGCCGAGGAGGAGATCGTTCCGTGCCGCGGGGATTTCAACAAGAAAGAGAAGTTGCAAAGGCGAGCAACCGGCCAGCTTTCCTGCCTCAATTTGTGTCTCCGGTACGTGCCTCAGTCCCTTCTCCGTATAGCGGATCATCGGCACTATCGTGTAGGCGACGATCGCCAAATAACTCGAGAAGTCGCCAATCTGAAAGAACAGGATCAGCGGAATTAGAATGACGAACGGCGGAATCGTTTGCAGAAAATCATTCACTGGTCGGATGATGAGCGAAACGGGTTTGAGCTTTGCGGCCAGCACGCCAATGATGCCACCCACTACGACCGAAGTTACAATCGCTGCGGTTCCCAAGTAAGCAGAGAACATGGTGGAATTCCACATTCCGCTAGCCGCAACGAAGAGCAACGCGACACTTACCGTCGCCGCGAATTGGATGCCGCCGAGATACCAGCTGGCGAGAGCGAAACACGAGACGAGGGGCAGCCACGGAAACTGGAGAAAACCCGTGTAGAGCAGAAGGCCAGCAAAAGAAATCCCGAGCGAAATTCCAAAGCGCCGCCGCCGTGCCAGAATGAGAGCGGGGACCGCAACAAGCGAAAAATACATTCCCGTCAGCAGCGGGGTCATTTCGAAGCCCCAAATCCCGGGCGACGCGGTGTTCGCTATTCCGATCCGTATTGGAAGAAGGAAATAAGTGGTTCCCAAGCTTTTCAGCGTGTCTGTTACCGAAGTCAGATAAAGACTGATTGCCGTGAGTGCGCTATCGAGGGCCGGCGCGATCTCGCCACGGAGAGAAAGAGAATTGAGTGGCGGAAGAAGCGGCGCAATGACGGCCGACGTGACGCCGCAGATTAGAAACACCAAGCCCCAGTAAAAGTGGGGAGCCATTCTGTTGATCGATTGGCCCGCACGGTCGAACGCTGCCTCGCTGACGCGATCGAGCAGGATGGCCAAAAGCGTTACGACAAGGCCCGCAATGATGCCGGTACCGAACTCCGCCTTGCGCGCCGAACGCAACACTTCCCACCCGATATCCTGGAACCCTCCGATGACAGCAGCGAAAATGACCATGCTGAGCGTGGCCATGATTGTTTGATTAAGTCCCATCAAGATCTGGCGCGTGGCCGCCGCGAACCTGACCAGCGCAAGGACCTGGAAGCGACTGCAGCCCGCAATCTCGGCGGCTTCGATGGTCTCTGGCGGCGTACTATCAAGTCCGAGCTTGATGTTCCGGGCCATTGGAGGAAGCGCGAATAGCACGCTCGCAATCACTCCGGGAACGGGACCGAAGCCGAATAAAACGATAAGGGGTGTCAGATAAGCGAACGCCGGAACAGTCTGCATCACGTCCAGCACCACATTCACAACGGGCGCGACCCAAGGATTGATATGGGCCAAGACTCCGAGCACAGCGCCAAACAGGCATGCGAGTGGCAGCGCGACCACCACCAAAGTCAACGTGTCTAGGGTTTCCTTCCAATATCCCACGAGGACGATGTAAAGACAGGTCGCGCCTGTGAGCGCAGCCAGCCGAGGTCCGGCGATGCGCAACGCGATTGAAGTTAGAAAGACGACGAGTACCGGCCATGGCACGCTGATCAGAGCAGATTGCACGACCCGCATTTCCCAATCGAGCGCGGCAGCAACAGCGTGAAAAACAGCCCGGAAATGCTGGTTGAATTCAGTGATGCCGACATTCATCCAATCGGTGAACGGGATCGAGAAAGATTCTGGTACCTCCGCGATCCAAGTCAGCTGGTCTCGGAATGCTAGCGTGAGAATTGCGATCATGAGCGTCGCCAAATACCCGAGCGCGGCAATATTCTTACGCGTCAACAGCTGATCAAGCATCGGCCGGGTTCGACCTCGCGAGCAATGACTTCATGGTATCGCGATCTACCGTCCCGATGATCGCACCTCCGGAATTCACAACGGCAATTCGAGAGGCGCCCGAAAGGAAGTATCCGAGCGCAGCATCGAGCACTTTCGTCGCCTCGATGCGCGGCTCGCCCTGAAACGCGAATGGCTCCGTCAACGGCTTCGCAATTTGTCCAATCTTTATCGCGCGGACAGCAGGAACATCCGCGACAAAGCTTTTGACGTAGGCGTCAGCGGGATGGAGGATGAAGTCGAGGGCTGTGCCAATCTGCTTGATTTTGCCATCCTTCATGATGGCGATCCGATCTCCCAGGCGAGCCGCCTCCAGAAAGTCGTGGGTGACGAACACTATCGTTTTGTTCAGCTTTGCCTGGAGCCGTTGAAACTCGTCCTGCATTTGCTTTCGAATGAGTGGATCCAGTGCGCTGAATGGCTCATCGAGCAGCCACAGATCGGGGTCGGTCACCAACGACCGCGCAATGCCTATCCTTTGTTGCTGGCCGCCCGAAAGCTGCGACGGACGAGAATTCTCGCAACCGCCAAGCCCAACCAATTCTAGCATTGCGCGGGCCTTGTTACGCCGCTCGGCAGCCGATAGGCCGCGAACCCGAAGAGGAAATGCGACGTTATCAATCGCCGAAAGATGCGCCATAAGGCCGAAATTCTGAAAGACCATCCCGATCTTTCGCCGCCGAATGTCGATCAAGTCCGCACGCTTCGCCCGCAGGAAATCGAGGCCTTGAAACTTGATTTCTCCCGCCTCGGGCTCAATCAGACGCGACATGCAACGGAGCAACGTCGATTTGCCCGACCCTGAGAGGCCCATGATCATCAGAATTTCGCCCGCGCGAACATCCAAAGTTACGTCCGCGACGGCTGCGCTCGCTTCCTGCTCTCGGAGGCGCTCGATCTTTTCCTCGCCCGTCAATGGTTCGTTCAGTACGGCGCGAAGTGAGACAGGCAACGAGCCGTAGATCTTCCATAGACTTTTGCACGACAGGATCGACGCGGGATTTTCAGCCTTGCACCCGCTGATGGATTGCAGAGTTTCATCGGAGAGGACAGCCGTCGTAGCCTCCAGGCGTTGGGCGCTGCCATCGAGCGTATTCCGCATCCTATCGACTTGCGTACCGCGCTCCAACACCTGATCCTTTCGCCCGCTAGCGCCCCACTGCAATTCCGCCGGAATTCGAGGACGTTGTTATTTCCTCGCTTCCGCCACCTTTTCTGCGTCTGCAATCCAGCCCTTCACTTCAGCGTCATGCGCCTTGACCCATTCGTCCGTCACTTGATCGATCGAGGCGCCACCGTCGTCGATTTTAGTGATCATATCGATCTGCTCGTCGTTGTGGATTGTTAGCGCTGATAAGAGTTTCACTGCGGCCGGCCACTTCTTGGCCATGTCGACCCAAGCTACCTTTCGCACGTCCCCCCGGACGAAATCACAGTCGTAGGTCGCTTTCGGATTGATGCCCACTTCCGGCTTGTCGAAGCAGCCGGGTTGATAGGGCGGCAGTTCAACCTGACGCAAATCGTACTTTCCGTATACCCAGTGCGGCTTGTACCACATCACCAGAAGCGGCAATTTTTTCGCGAAAGCATTTTTGATCTCTGCGACGATTGCCCCCTCACTTCCGGCAGGCATCGAAACGAACGGCAACCCCAAGGCCTTCAGACGGTCTTTGTTCGTGGTTCCCCAATCTGCGGGGTAATCGACAAGACGACCTTCGGGTGCAGTGTCGGGCGTTGCAAACGCGCTGGCGCATTTTTTGAGGGCGGTCCAGTCAGGCAGTCCGGGGCACTTCTCCTCCATGTATCCAGCGTAGAACCAAGTCTCTACCGGCTTAAGTCCGAGCGCCCCGATATCAACCACCTGCTTACTTGCAATGGCTTTATCATAGGCATCTCCTATGTTCGTGGTCCATATTTCGAGCGCTGCCGTTACACTTCCGTCCTGAAGCGCCGTCATCTGCGGAAAGTATCCCGCGGTGACGTACTGGACGTTATAGCCCATGTCCGTCAGAATTTTGCCGGCGATGTGAGTGGTGGTAACCTGCCCGGTCCATTCATTGATCGTCAGCTTGATCGGATCGGAAGATTCCGGTTTCCAACTCTCGTCAGCATGAGCGGACAAGCTACAGGCGAAAAAGAAAGACGCAGCGATACCAAGAGACTTGCTGAACATGCCCGCTCCTTAAGCGTTTGAGTTGAGAACGATCGATTGCAGGTATTTCGATAGCCTTCGCGGCGTTTGCCTGGCTTTGTCTCCTCTCACTACGTTGAACTCGGCGCGCGGAGCGCATGAACGGCTTGTTCCGCGGCTCGCGAATTTCGCTGACTCGCAAAATGGGGCATTATCTCATCGGCGAACCGTTCCATCATCGCAAGCATCTCGGATTGCGGGAATCCAAAGCCAGCGCTTATGATGACCTCGTCTATGCCCGCATTCGCGTAGGTCCCCAACTTGTCGATCATTTCGGAGCGTGTGCAGATGAGGAGATTTTGCATCATCTCCTCGAAGCTCTGCTTACGCGGCAATGCCGCCATCATCCCGCTCTCGATGAGGCCCGGTCCAGTGTAAGCGTTATCGAACCGCTTGTAGTAATCGTAAATGGTTCGGCCTACCCGCTCCACGTCGGCCGCGTCGCGCGCCAGATAAATGACTCGCTGAAGCGATATCTTTTGCGGTGGGCCGACGCGGCGCGCTTCTGCTTTGCCCCTCTTGAAAGCGTTGACTTGCTCAAGAAGAACCGTATGCGATGCGTTCAGAGGCGTCGTTTGGATATCGTAGCCATTTTTCGCGGACTGATAGATGGCTTCAGGATTCACCACCGCAACCATGATCGGGACACGCCTGACAGGACGCGGCATCACCGTAACGTCGTCGAAATTGTAGTATTTACCTGCCCACGATACCTGTTCTCGTTCAAGCAATGCCTCCAGCACTGCCAGAGACTCGCTAAATCGTTCTCTTGTTTCGGCGAGCGGCACATCGAGCCGGCTCAATTCCGAAGCAAACGCTCCTCGACCGACACCCAGCGTCAAACGCTGATTGCAGAGAATATCTGCTTGTACGACTTCACCGGCGAGGATGCGCATGTCGCGGACCGGCAAGACGGCGATTGAAATCACGAGGTCGACGTTCTGGGTCAACGTCGCAACTTTGACGGCCATCTGCAGCGGCGATGGGACGATCAGAAGGTTGATAAGGTGATGCTCGGGAATGGAAACGGCGTCGAACCCCAAAGCATCGGCGCGTACCGCCTGCTCAATTACCTCACCGTAGAGGCGATCCCCACCATAGTCCTTACGGGGCAGGAACGTCGTCAGGAAGTAATTGAAGCGCATTCGTTCGATCCCACCGTGGCTTAACTTGCCGTCTCAGAAGAGTAGGAGGGATTGAAAAAACGATAAAATGATTTTATTCGACTAGAACGTTCGAAATATTCGAACCATTGAATTTCGCCGCTCTCATCATCCGCGCGGCGACTGAGGCGTAGTGAATGCAGATTGAGGCGCTCGATACTTTCGTCAAAATCGCCGAACTCGGAAACTTCAACAGAGCGGCCGAGACGCTCTACGTCACACCTTCGACCGTGAGCGCCCGCATCCAGATGCTGGAAGAGAGTCTCGGCCAGCGATTATTTCATCGGTCTCGTTCGAATGTTACGCTGACACAAGCGGGAAGCGTTTTTCTGCCATACGCACGATCGGTCGTGCGGAGTTGGCAAAAAGCCCGGAGCGAAATTGCACTGCCGACGGGTTTCGACGGCATGCTATCCATCGCTGCCGCACCAGTCGTCTGGCGGGATGTGATGGTTTCTTTCTTAGCGTCTCATCAGCATGTCCAACCCACCATCGCGATCAATGCGGTAATTACCGACGTCTCGACGGCGGCGGCGAAGCTCAACGCGGGAGAAGTTGATCTTGCAATTGCGTACGAACCGGCGCTGAAGACGGGTTGGTCTGCGACAAAGCTTTTTACGGACGCGTTGAGACTTGTTTCGACGACGCCTCGCGGACTCGTGAGATGGGATCCGAAATATGTCTATGTCGATTGGGGCGCCAAATTCAGGGAAGATGTTTTTCGCGAATTTCCGGTAGATGATACGCCGGTAGTGACATTCAGCGATGGGGACGCCGCGCTTGAATACATTCTTCGCGTAGGAGGCTCGGCTTATCTGCCGCAGCGTTGGGTCGACACCATGCAGGATCGCCTTTTCGTCGTCACCGACTCTCCCATCCTGGAAGCGAGTCTATTTGCCGTCTTTGATCCCGATCTCTTGGACGCCGGAGACCGACGAAAATTCGTTGATGGGTTCATTGAAGCGGCAGTCCGTGCGATAGACGTAAGATGCGCGAGGAATGCTGAGCAGGTGACACAAAAGTACGTATAGGTATAATTGCAAATCTTCGCTTTGCGGACTGCGCAACGAAGGTGTCGTCAAAGGGGCCTGCAGTAGATCGCGCACTTCGCTCTGGGTCGGAGCCTTTGATTTCGAAGCATGCCATGGCTCACATTCTCACTCAAAGCGTGCGACCCTTTCAGCAGGAAGTTTTGAGCCCCAGCTTTCGAGGTTCTGCCGTAGGACAGATTCAATGGAGAACCCGGGCTTATGGCTCGGAATTGGCTCCTTTGGAAGCACACGCCGCAGATATTGCTCGTTCGTCTTTATCGCAGCCGATATAGACATCCGGCTAATGGGATCGAGCAGTCATCGTAAGTCGGAAGCTCGCAGTGATGGCAGTTCCGCCTCTGGCCCAAAGCGAACGTTTCTGCTCGAAGCAAAAATGTCAGCTTTTGGGTGCAAAGCGTTCTTCGAAGATGATGTAGTTGCCTGCTCTGGTTCGAATCCTGCTTGCTCAGCCACCCAGTCCTGCCGCGAATTCCGTCTCTGGGTGCTGCCGTCGTCATGCCAAAAGAGACACGATATAGCTGAGGCTTATGCCGACGCCGCCATCCGCCGTGGCGCGCTGCCCGTCTCCAAGCGTGGAGTTTTGGACCGCTCCTGAGCCCCCCCGTCTCCGTCGATATAGATCCTGGCGGCTTGCGCATCTTTAGTGTTTTGGAAGAGGTGCTGCCCCGGCCCCGAAACCACACCTCATGCGACGCGATCTTGCGGAAACGTACCGCAAGCCTTCCGCGCCTGATCCGACGCTTGCACAAATTGCGAAGTCAGACAGTGCGATCGCGAGTCTCGCGCAATGGCTTGCGGAAAGGCCTAATGTTCGTCATCTGGAACAAGAAGCGCTCGCGCCAGAGTCGCCTGGATAGACAAGTAGCGCATTGCGATCAAGGCACCGAGGTCCGTGTCTCAGAAACTAATATGAGCGTTTGTTTCACACGCCTTGGACGCCATTAACTTCCGCTCCCGATCTATCATCGGGAAACGGAGGGTTCGTCCACTGGGCGATGCAGTGTGGACATGGCCGAACATCGTTATCAGCGACCGCGCCAAGTGTGACTGCGTGATCGCTTTTTCTGCGAAGCTTCCTTGGCTGGCTTGGGCGCCCGGCACGGAATGAATTATTATGTTAAGTAAATTACCCAATTCGTAAGCTCCGGTTTGTAGTGACTCTGCCCACCCGGTAGACCCACTGGTTTATTTCTGTGCCTGCTCGACAGCGTCAAGCGCGCGAACGGAATAGACGAGCGCGGCGCCGGCATTCATCGCCATGGCGACGCCCAGGGCTTCCGCGATTTGCTCCTTTGAAGCACCAGCATCCACAGCCAATTGCGCGTGATCGGAAATGCAGCCATCGCACCGCGTCGTGACCGCAACCGCGAGCGATATCAATTGACGCGTTTTCTCGTCGAGGTGGCCTGTCTTCGTTCCCGCACCCATGGTCGTCAGATAGCCGGTGACGCTGTCCGGCGAAAGCTTCGAGAAATCATTGATGCGCGCCATAAGCGCCGACCTGTAGCTCTTCCAATCCAGAAACGTCATAGGGAATCTCCTTTGCTGGTTTTTATTTTTGAGACCGAAATCGCCAATCCCATCGGAGAATGGCTATTGCCCTGTCAGTGGCAATGAGGGCGTTTGGCTCCGCGATATTGAAGATGCCTCGTGCGTTGCGCTCTACAGCGAGAACCGTGGCGCGCGCAGCAGCGTCGACGTGAACAGCAGGTTGCGCCGCGGCGTCTGCCGACCACGTTCCCGGCCCGTAAAAATGTCCGTAGCGCAATACGGCGCCCTCGATGCCACGCGTGCGAAGCGTCAATTCCTCTAGAGTGGCAACGCCGCAAGCCGAAATGCCGCGGAGACCAGGCGCTTTGACATCTAATTCGGCGCCTTCGTGATGCGGCAACTGTCCGGGCGCATAGATCCAAACAATGCTCTGTGAAACCACGAACGAAACTTTATTGGCCAAGGCAGCATCGATTAAATTGCACGTTGCCTCTTTCCTCAGTCGGGCATTGGATTCGATTACGCGTTCCTCCGACGCAGTCATCATTGCTGACAAATCGGTGAGCTGGTTGATGATGACGTCGGGCTTGGCGCGGGCAACCGCATGTGCAACGGCAGAGCTGTCAAGAGCATCGAGAACAGTCGGTTTGCCACCTAAAGCCGCGATGAGGTTCATTTTCCCGGCCGAGCGTGTGGTGCCGACCACGGAATATCCGGCGTCGGCCAATTGTGGTAGGAGTCGCCGCCCGATCGCGCCGCTTGCGCCCGCCAGAAATACACGCTTCGCCATATCAATTCTTGTCTAGCGTGGTGAGCTTCGTCTCTTTGGAGTCGACAACGAATATCGCCAGTAGCGACGCAGATTCCGTGTCGCTCGCGTTCTCGCTGATCCGATGATGGGCGCCGGGAGATTCCGGCCAGCTTTCCCCGGCGTGGAAAATTTGTACCGGCCCGTCGTTCACCTGACTGCGTATCGCGCCCGATAAGACGAAGCCGGTTATAAATGCGGATGGTGCGTGACGGTGTGGGGGAGTCTTGGTCCCAGGCGGATAGGTGACCACCAAGCCGACAAGGCTTTTGCCCGGAACGTTGGGGAGTTTTTGGCGAAACGACTCCACGACCGTAACGCCACTTGCTTCGTCTGCATGTGCCAACGGAATGCCGCTCGGGAACATCCAAATGCTAGCGGCGATGATCGAAATCATAGTTGCCGACGCGACGCTCAGGATTATCCTGCGGCTGGCTCCTTCCTCATTCCTGTTGCTATCTTTCATGAACGACCTCGATCTTTGGGTGTACCCGTTGTGCGACGTCCCCTCGCACCCAAGGGGGATTCTCCATATGGCTAAAAATTCATGTTCATCGGCGCCGGCAGATAACGGAAACCATTTCCCTGCTTCACGAAGTGACCGTAGCCTGGCCAGGCGAAATGGTAGGCCAAAATCGGAATGCGCTTCTCGGCGAGAAATGACAGCATCTTGAGCCGCGTCGTCACTGCTTGCTTGGGGTCCGTATCGTAGAGGAATTCCATGCGCGGGTTCTCTATCAGCAATACGGAGTGATGTGAGACGTCGCCGACGAAGAAGAACGATTGGCCATTCGACTGTATGTTGAACATGGTGTGCCCAAGCGTGTGACCCGGGGCTGAAATAGCCGTGACGCCTGGCAAGAATTCCTGATCGTCTTTGAAAAACGTCATCCGATTTCGCACCGGCAGAAGGTTCTTCCGTGCGTGAATGACGAATGCCTTCTTCCAAGGCAAGTCCATCTGCCCTTCATCTGTCCAATAATCGAAATCGGCTTGGCTCATGTAAAAATGAGCGTTCGGATAAAGGAGCGCACCGCTTTCATCGACGATGCCGCCGATGTGATCGATGTGACCGTGGGAGATGACCACCGCATCGATATCTTCGCGTTTAATCCCCGCGTCGGCGAGGCTGTTTGTGAGCAACCCACCCTTGGGACCGAACATCTTTGACGTTCCAAGCCCGGTGTCGAACAAGATCGTCTTGCCGTTGCTGTTAACGACGAACGAGTTGAGCTCGATGTTCAAATCCGACGGGCTCATAAAATTGTCCGTCAGCTCTCTGCGCACCTCATCCTTCGGAACTCCGAGAAATGAGTTCGACGGATCGCCCAGCATCTGCCATCCGTCGGAGACGACGGTGACTTCCGCGTCGCCGACCTTGAACCGGTACCAGTAAGGCGCCTGCACGCCGAGTTTGGCAGATCTCGCAAGTGCTGGGCCGCCGATGCTGCTCAACCCGAGTCCGAGGCCCACCCCCGCTCCGATAGCCATGAGACCTCGCCGTGATAGCTCCTCAGACATTTACCTATCTCCGTCTTCACCCGTTTGCCGCCACACGCGGTGTCGCCGCTAGGAAATGGCCGGAAATAAGGATAATGTCTAAGACCGATTTCCTATAGTTATCATAGGTGTTTGGTTATGCTTATCCGACAGGCCCATTACCTCCTCGCAGTCGCTGACCACGGCAATTTCACACGCGCGGCGGCTGCGCTGCGCATTTCTCAGCCGGCTCTCTCCCAGAGAATTCTCGATCTCGAGGCCCAGCTCGGCGTGCAGCTTTTCGACAGATCGGGCCGAACCGTAAAACCGACGGATGAGGGACGGACTTATGTCGAGCACGTCCGGCGTGCGCTTCGCGAGATTCAGGCCGGGGAACGCGCGATGCAGGATATCGCGGACGCGCTCGGCGGGACGTTGCGTGTCGCCTTTCTCCCTCTCTTCACGACCCATCTGGTTGGCCCGCTGATGCAGGAATTCTACAAGAGGTACCCTCGCGTCTCAGTGACGATCGATATTCTTGCTCAAGCGGAGCTAGAGGCTGCGCTGCTTGAGGATCGTATCGACGTCGGGCTGGCGTTCAGCGACGTCGATAGCGACGAAATCGATATCGAAAGGATACAGGACGACGAGCTTTGTCTCGTCGTCGGCAAACGGCATCCCATGCATCGCAAGGACAAAGTGCGCGTGTCTGAGCTCAAGCACGCCGATTTGGCGCTCTTGACGCGAGCGTTCATCACCCGAGCTCCGATCGATCGCTATTTTCGCGTCAACAATGTGCGACCTCGGATTGCGATTGAGGCGAATTCCGCGGACTCGATCATTGCCATTGTGAGTGGGGCGCCGATCGCGACCATTATGCCCTCGGCAACTGCACGGCAGCTTCCGGGACTTAAGGCAATTCCACTGACGCCGTCGGCAGGAATTTGGACGCTATCGGTGCTGCAGCGCAAGGACGCTTATCGGAGCGCTGCCGCGAAAGCCCTCATCACTATATTGAAGCAGAGACGAAGCGACGCCCGAGTCTAATGCGTTTCCTGCGACGGCCTGTTCTCTCAAACGCCGCGAGCGAGCCGGCAGCTTGACCGCTTCCGGATCACTTCTGACGCACGAGAATGATTTCTTCGAACGATCTTCCGATCGACAAGCAGTCTCGGCCACACCGAGCACCAGCACACCACTACCGGGCAATTCCTAGACACCGAACTTACAGTCGATCCCCAAGTTGGTCCGACGTGGCAATGAGGGAATTCGCGAATCGGTGAATTGAGATTTCAGTGAAACGTCGTCAGCGGATGACGACACGAAATGCGTTCCAACAACAAGACTGAGTTCATCATCCGAGACTACTCCGGGGTCTGCTGCCCGAGGCTGTGATCGAGCCAGCGCGCTCGAGAAGCAAACAGGGGCCACGCATGCATCCAGACTCGCAGCGATGAGCAATGCACGTCTGGCAAGCATCGACGTTTCTCCGTCGCTTGGATTTACCAGCGCCTCCATGGTCCATATCGATTGCACCCCATCGACGGATTTTTTCCCGAAATGCTTATCGGCTGCTTACAAATCCCGAATCTCGGAAACCGAATTGCATCGCTCCGGTTCTGTCAGGAGGCTCTAACCGAGCCTTCATTCGCAAAAGGAGAATTGCAATGAACTCTGGTATGCTTCTGATCGCTGTCGCATCTTTGCCTCTCTTTTCCATTCCAGCGGCGGCAATCACGGTCGCCAACGACGGCAAATCCAACATCAAACTTGGGATCGAACAAAACGGTTCGCCCATGGAAACCAAGGACATCGCGGCTGGCAAGTCCGTGACGTTCAACTGCGAATCCGGTTGCGGACTGAGCGGTCCATGGCAAGGCGTCGAATGGGCAAAGGGCGACGAGACCTTCAAGACAGACGGCAAGACTATCTCCGGGGGAGCCCTATAGCGAGAAATAGGCCCTGTCAGGGACTGGGCGGGGCCTCTTTCTGTCAGACCCAAACCGAAGGCACATGATTCAAGCGGACGGATTGCCCAAAGCATCTTCGACTTTGTCCAAGCAAGCGCCGCATCCCAGTACGATCGTCGAGAAACTAATTAGCATGTGCGACCTGGGCGCAAACCGCCGGAATCTTATGCTGACCCGACGCATCGAGATCGGCGTACAGGACGGGAGCAGCGCCACCGATAAGCTTGTCATTTGCAATTGAATAGAAATACTGGGCGGGACGTGACAGGTCTATCGAAAGCATGTGTGCCTGCTCCCACAGGAACGCATGAAGCGCAAACTCCTCTTCACGGTCTTTGAAGATCGCAATGACATGCGCCTCTCTGGCGAGCCGACTCGACAAACGATCGCTTAGGGCGCCCTGCATGACGGCATGAGCGTATCCAGGAACGACAACGAGCTTGCCGCCACCTTTCCGATTGACTTCTTGCGCGATGAAGCTCGCAAGCTCGTCATCATGGCTCAGGCGCTCGCGCATGATCGCTGCGTCCCGCTGAGCTTTGGTCACAACACCATTCAGCCCGTATCGTAGCCACGTCGGATTGGTGAGTTCTGTAAGACACCGGTATACGGGATCGTTGTAGGTGACGAAGTCGCCTAAGGGGTTGTTGAAGTCGTAGAAGATCAGATCAATGTCGAACTTCTTCGCGAGGAGAACCTGCCGACCGAGCGCCATTGCCACGCGGTATTGAGTTAAAGTCGATTCTTCCTCAGGATGGTCCGGATCGGTGAAGTGCCATTGCCCCGAACGGATAACGTCTTGCGCGAACGCTTCGACATCGTCAGCCGTGTCCACAGTCATGGCTTGAGATCCCAGCACGCGCGGCATTTCGATCGCGAGATGGCGCACGCCTGCGCGTGTCATGGCCTCGAATAGTGCGGTCGAAGAAAAGAACGATACGCGATCCCGCACCCCGTGTTTGACGTCGGCAAGAATGGTCAAATCGCTGGACCGCAAAACGTCTTCCAGCGATTCCGCCCTTGGCGGTGAACTGGCGACAACTTGGAAGGTGATGAAGGCCAGTATGATCGAGAGGGAGAAGCCAAGATAACGGCCCCCTTCACGCCGACCAAAGTCCGACCTGTCGCGTGGTCTTGAATTCTCAGTCATTGGTCCTGCCAAGAATTATTCCGGCTTCCAAGAGCCCGTTGGCGTGACCTACCCGACTTTTTCCTTTTTTAAGCAAAGTATAGGGATTCATCGGATCCGCAACCGGTTCTCCGTTCGGGAATAAGTTCCCGCGATGACTTCCAAATTCTCACCTTATATCGGGAATTTATCCTCTGCTACCGTATCGCGGTAGTTTGTTCGGGAACTAATGCCCGATCATTGAGGCACAACTACCAACGGGAGCGCCGGTGCGCGACCCACAGAGGAGTCTACGGAAATGAAATTCAGACTACTGAGCGCGGTTGCGGTGCTGGCCATGGCCGGTTTTGCGTTCCCTTACCATAGCAATACAGTTTTTGCTGCTTCGGCGTCATTGACGGCGCTCGATCCGGACAACGACGGCACGGTCGACATGCCAGAGGCCAAAGCCGCCGCGGCAAAGATGTTCACGAAACTCGATCCCGACAAGGACGGTACGCTCGACGCCAAGGAGCTTTCGGGCCGAGTCGATGAGGCCGGCCTCAAGGCGGCAGACCCCGATAGCGACGGGACGCTCGACCAGAAGGAATATGATGCCATCGTCGTGACGCGCTTCAAGGCTGCCGACCCGGACAACGACGGGACGCTCGACGACAAAGAACTCGCGACCGACGCAGGGAAGTCCTTCCTGCTTCTCGTCGAGTAAAATTCCTTGGCTGCCTGGTCTCTCTGCAAGTCGTGACCGGGCAGCCCCTTTCAGGTGTGAACCAAGCAGGATCCCGAGACGCATGTGACCTCAATGCCATTGAGGTTTGCCGAGTCTTCCTTCACCGTGCGGGACATCAACAAGAAAGGTTCGGAGGCGCGCTCGGGGGTCGGGGTTCACTGAAGTCGTGGACCGCTTAGCCTTTGGAGATGCCGATGCCTATTGCAAGCCTTCCTCGGTTCGCTCTTATCCTGACAACAATCGCTGTTTGCGTTGCGCCGCCCGCGCGATCGAATTCCCCGGTGCGGGTTTCCGGATATTTCTGCGGTGCCAAGCACGAGCAGGTCGCATTTCTGCAGCGCGAGGCTTCAGGCGATTCGGAAGAGATCGCGGCGAACGAGGTCAACAAGGTGGTCGGCAAACAGACCTGCGCCTTCTTTCTTCCGGCAGACGCAGTTCCGGTGAAGGACGAAACAGTCATGAGCGATGGCGTCGTTTACAAGATGCAAAGCTTCATCTTCCTTCCAGAGAAGGTAGAACGCTGGACCGGGACATTTTTCGGTTCGATGCAGCCGACCCGAACCTTCAATGAACTTTGATTCGTCGAGTGCCGGCCCCTTTCGCTCCTTCTTTACCCTTTGGAGCGTCTTAGTGGGCTGGCGGCGAAGCCTTGTCGGAATTCCGTTCTTCCGACGATCGGCATTTTCCGAGATATCTGGCGGTAATCGACACACCGTCGCGAGATTCACGACCGTCGTTGAACGTGAAGGTAATCTTCGACGTTGCGCGATACCATTTTTTAAAATCGCCGGATAACAGCATGCTCGTCAATTGCGTGCCGCCCTTCATCCGGCAGGTGATATTTACGATCGCTTCAGAGTTCTGCGACTGAATTTCCGGTGTCCCGCAATCCTTGTCGCCGATTCCCGGCGCAATTGGGTCTTCGGCTTTGATGCAGGTTTCAAACCGTTTCATTCCATAGTTGTCAGCGACGGTCGTTATTTCCCAAAGTCCGGGCTTGCGAACGGGAAGAGAGGCTGCGACGGCGAGCGCCTCTTGGGCGCACAGCACAGCGAGAAAAAACGCAACTGGAAAAAAGCGATACCTCATAGCCGACGTACGCTCTCCTATCAGTTTTGGGCGGTTCTTGGCTGATCTATCGCCAGATCATGAATAACCGTGAAGGTACCGTCGAACAGTCGATTTTTGGGTTCAGTCACCGGCGTGACGATGTTTCGGACGGGCAAGCCGGTTTGCTTGTCGATATAAACGCTTTGGACCTTGGGAATAGTCAGTGCCGACATCCTCGGGCCGCTCTGCTTGCTGTCCGCCAATGGAGGATTCGCGAGAGTTCCCTGATAGAGACTATAACTATGTCCTTCGAACTCCGTGTCGCCTAGGCACTCGTAATCTGTGGCGACCTTCGGCGCGTCTGCGACGGTTTCCTTGACTTGATTAGCTACAGTCTCTGCGAACTTGTCAGGCAGCTTTGCCCAACCTGCGCCCTGGTTCGACCATGCCTCCTTCCCGATTACGATCATCTCCGCCGCCGCACCATCTGTCCCGAGCGTTATCGTCTGGTGCATGCGGTCGGGTAGAATGTAATCGGCCTTCATCCGCAGCGTTCCCTGCTGAGGGTTGACGATCGTCGTCTCGAGCCGAAACGATTTCGTCTCTCGCAATTTTGCGAAAGCCGCATTGACTTGATCGCTGCAGCTTGAATCCGCGTATGCGGGCAGCGAGATCGTGACTAACATCATACTGAGGGCAAGACGCATCGTTTTCTGTACCAATCATGATTGAGTTGATTGCCAAACCCATCGCGCGAAATGCGATGCCAAGTCATGGCAATTTTCTATTGCCAAATTTTCCTGCTGTGGCCGCCGGGCTCAATTGGCTTGCTCGGGCGGCGGTTGGAGATCTCCGGTAAGTAGTCGATTGCGATGCGCATCAACTCCGGCAGCGATCTGACGCCAAGCTTCGTTTTGATCTGAGAACAGGTGTTGGCGACGGTCTTATAACTGATGTTGAGTTCGTTCGCGATTGCAGCGTACTGCTTGCCTTGAGAAATGAGCTCGAGGGTCTGCAGTTCTCGAAGCGTCATGCCGTTTAAAGGGTTTGGGCGACCCTTGGTTTCCATTACGGCAATAGCCGAGGCGATTGCGTGACTGAGGAAGGTTTTTCCCTGCCGCACATTCTGCAACGCGGTCAAGATGTCGACTGATGAGGTATCCTTCAGGATGTAGCCATTCGCTCCGAGCCTCAATGCCTGGCTCGCAATTACGGGATCTTCATGCATCGTCAAAACGAGAATTGGCGTGCGCTTATCGTGCAATCGAAGGCGACGGATGAATGTCAAGCCGACCAGAGCGTTTCTTTTGATGGCAAGATCGATAATGATCACGTCCGGGTTTTCAATTCGATAAGCCCGAAACCCCTCGATGAGATTTGACGCCAGCGCGATGTCCACAATGCCTGCATCTTCGAGCACGCGGCGGCAGCCTTGCAGAACAATCGGATGATCGTCGATGACGAGAATTTTTGTCACGGAGATGCCTGATAAGTTGTCTCGATAAAGGTCGAGTTGAGCCGAATATTCTGCGCCGGTATTTTCACGGAAACGATCGTCCCATGCGGTTTGTGCTTCTCGATCGAAAGCGTTCCGCCTGCGGACATTACCCTCTCGCGCATCGCCGACAAACCATATCCAATTCGTGTTTCCGGACTGAACCCGACGCCGTCGTCACTAACATTGAGATGGATGATGCAAGTCGTCCCCGAGGATGACTTCAAATGTTCTTCCTTGAGGTCGACGACGATTTTTGTGGCGCGGCCGTGACGCAATGCGTTGGTCAGAGCTTCTTGTGTTGCACGATAGACGGTGAGGTCGACTCGCTCTCCATACTCTCCTCCGCAATTTTCGATGAACGATAAAAAATGAGTTCCAGGATTGAGCGATTTGAAATCCCGGACCAGGTCGGCAATGAGCGCGCTAAGTGAAACCTTTCCCAAGGACACGGGATGCAGCCGCTTCAAGAGCGATCTATTCATGGATTTCAATCGATGCGTAATCATAAGTATTTCTTCAGTTCGCTTTTCGATCGCTCGATCATTTGCATCGTCGAGGCCGGAAACCAGCGTCTTGATTGACTCCGCACTGGCAGTAATGCCGAAAAGGCAAGGCCCTGCTTCATCGTGAAGTTCCCGCGCTATTTCTTTTCGTTCCTCTTCCTGTAGAGTTTGGATCTGACGATAGAGTTCACCATTCTCTGCGCGCGTGTGATCGAGCGATGCAGCCAGCGCGTTGAACTTCTTTGCGATGTCACCGACCTCGCGAACCCTTGGAATAGTAAGTCGTTGCAAACGTTCCCCCGCTTGGAGTGCGACCAACCCTCTCGCAAGCTCCACGAGCGGATCCAGTATCCTGCCAAGCACGAACCAGAATGCAGCGATGAGCAGTGCTATCGAGATGATGGCGACCAAAGCAAGCGCTGACAGCTCGTGCCATTTTTCGGCGATTTCGTCATCTGGATCACCCTTGAGCAAAATTGACTTCGTGCTCCCTGGCACGAGAATGCGACGCGTGTGCTCATTGCCGCCCTTCGGCATCATGATGGCTTCGAACCAGTCGGGCGTATCGTCGTCTGCAGAGGAATCGTCTGCGGGTGCTTCCGAACTCTGCAACATATGACTCGACCCGTTCGGCTCCTGCACATAAACACGAGCGTGCCTCAAGTGTTGAACTTCGCGCGATACGAGATAATCGAGTTGATCGAGGTGACCCTCCGCCGTTATGCGGCGGACGAGCTCGCGCAAATATCCTTCTGCAAAATCCATCGACGCTTCGATTTCGACGTTCACCGCCTTGCGGCCATTGAAGACGGCGGTTGCTCCAGCTGCGAAGGCGCCCAGCGCGAGCATGACAAAAATGGCGAGAAGGACCTGATGTCGGATGGATTTTCCAAACCAGGCGACTTCCGAAAATCGCGCGAAAACGTGTTTCCACCTTAACTGAGGCGAGATGTTAATCATGCTTGCCATAGTGCTTCGAGAGATCTTCCAGCGCTTGCTGTCCTGTGAAGCCAGCCTTGCGCAGATTATAATAGTACTCACCTATCGTGCCGAAGCCGGGCGTCTTATTCGCTGCGTCGACTGCCGAGGTCAACTTGACAACCAAAAAAACGGCGGTCTCCCGCCCTCCGAGAGGCTGAAGCATCTTCTCCAATTGGACCGCTCTATTGGCGATCATCCGTGAACTCTCGCCAAAACGAATAGAAGCGGTCGCCAAGGTTTGGCGCATGGTCCGAAGGTCCGTAGACGACCCATTTGCTTTCTCGCGTGCTAGAAGCCAAAGCGCAGGCTCGGTATCGTTCTGCAAATCCAACCAATCTGTTTTCGTCGCCTTGCTTAATCCCGATTTCTTATCGCCTTGCAGTTCTGGCGGTTGTTCGTTGCAGCCGAGAAGACCCGATAGAAGAAAAGAGATCGCGATTGTGATTGTTCTTTGCATCATTCTCCTTCGGACAAACCAAGCGGTCGCCAGATCACGAAACATATCCATACTGAAGGAAATTTGAAATTCCAGGAGAACCTGCGCAGCAGTTTTTGGCAAATGTTCCCGGCGTTTTTTGCCTCACGCTCGCAAGACTCCAGCGCTGAAGCCCGTTAGCGTCCGACCCGCGTCATGCACGAAATGGCATCCGAACTTACCAGCGTTTCGGAAGTCTGGCGCGGCGCCCTTAAGCGGGTCGGTGGGAGCAAGCCGTGCCCGAGGTGAGTGGAAAACGACGATCTATGACATTCTCCATTTTAATAGATCGCTGTCGTTCAAAAGAAGAGCTGGGTCAGGAAACGCGAGGTTTTTGGGCATGAAACAAAACGTTGGGACGTCACTGCTGATGTCGGCTTCCTGCATGGCGATAGCGTTCGCTGCGCAGTTGGGCGCCGTCACCAGTGCACATGCAAATGACAAGCTAATCGAGCTCTCAAAGAGCGACGAAAACTATGTGATGCCGGGTAAGGACTATACCGGCGACAACTACAGCAAGATGGACCAAATCAACGCGAACAACGTCAAGGATCTGAAGGTCTCCTGGTCGTTTTCGACGGGTCTTCTGAACGGTCACGAGGGCACGCCGCTCGTTGTTAACGGCAAAATGTACATCAACTCTCCGTTCCCAAATAACGTCTATGCCCTCGATTTGAATAATCCTGGAAAAATACTTTGGCAGTACAAACCAAAGCAGAATCCCGCTGCGCGATCTGTTGCATGCTGCGATCTCGTTAATCGCGGCGTTGCCTATTGGCCCGGCGACGACAAGACGCCGCCACTTGTCCTTTCCAACCAACTTGATGGTCACGTTGTTGCGCTTAACGCAGAAACAGGCGAGATGCTCTGGAAGGTCGAGAACTCCGACATCAAGGTCGGCTCGACGCTTACGGTCGCTCCCTACGTCGTCAAGGACCTAGTTATCGTGGGTTCGTCCGGCGCCGAGCTCGGCGTTCGTGGCTATGCGACCGCATATGACGTCCACGACGGAGGCATGAAGTGGCGCAAATATGCGACCGGCCCGGACGACGAAATCGGCATCGGCGACGACTTCAATAAAGCCAACCCCCAGTACGGTCAGAAGGGCCTCGGCCTTGCGACCTGGGAAGGCGACGCTTGGAAGATTGGCGGCGGCACGAACTGGGGCTGGTACGCTTATGATCCAGGCACGAACTTGATCTATTACGGGTCAGGCAACCCGTCGCCATGGAATTCCACGATGCGTCCCGGCGACAATAAGTGGACCATGACAATCATGGGCCGCGATGTCGACACCGGCATGCTGAAGTTCGGCTATCAGAAGACGCCTCACGATGAATGGGATTACGCTGGCGTCAATGTGATCATGCTGTCAGACCAGAAGGACAAAGATGGCAAAGAACGCAAGCTTCTGACCCATCCGGATCGCAATGGCTTCATCTATACACTCGATCGTACCAACGGCGATCTTATCTCGGCCGGCAAGATCGACGATACCGTGAATGAGTTCACGCACGTCGACCTGAAGACGGGAATCCCCGTGCGTAACCCGGAATACGGCACGCACATGGACCATAAGGCGACGGATGTTTGCCCGTCGGCCATGGGCTATCACGACCAGGCCCATGACTCCTACGATCCAAACAAGCAGCTCTTCTTCATTGCCGCGAACCACATCTGCATGGATTGGGAACCCTTCATGCTTCCCTATCGTGCGGGGCAGTTCTTCGTTGGCGCCACTCTGTCGATGTATCCAGGACCGAAAGGCGATCGCCAGAACTACTTGGGCCTTGGACAGGTCAAGGCGTACAACGCCATCACGACGAAGTACAAGTGGCAGGTGATGGAACGCTTTGCGGCCTGGGGCGGTACACTCGCTACGGCCGGAAACGTGGTGTTCTACGGAACACTTGATGGTTACATCAAAGCACGGAACTCGGACACCGGTCAGCTGCTGTGGAAGTTCAAGATGCCGTCGGGCGCCATCGGTTATCCGATGACGTACATGCATGACGGTGTGCAGTACATCGGCATCTACTACGGTGTTGGTGGTTGGCCGGGTGTCGGCCTCGTGTTCGACCTGCAGGATCCGACAGCCGGTCTCGGTGCAGTCGGCGCCTTCAAGAACCTGCAGCATTGGACACAGCAAGGCGGCGGTTTGCTGGTCTTCTCGCTCAACGGCAAGGGCCCGTACGACGACGTCAATCTCGACGAATATTCAACGAAGGTCGAGACGTCTGAATAAGTCGACTGACTTGATCCCGCCAGGCGCGTCTTTTGTCTGGCGGGACGGTCGATTGCCCGCGGAAGATTCTCGAATGGCTTTTTGTTGAGGCTCAACGTCTGCGAGCTCAAAGTTCGTGGCAGGTGAGATTCACGCGGTCTTCATCCCTTTCCAATGCGAGTTCGACAATAATGACCTTGAAATTACAAACTACCGTTCTCGCCTTCGCGGTCGTCGGATGGGCTCTTGGCGGGTCCCTATGCATAGCGGCAGACGATAAGAATGCAGCAAGTAGTGCTGGCGATGCGTCTGTGCTTAGGGTCTGCGCGGCCGCTAATGAGGATCCTTACTCAATGCGGGACGAAACCGGCTTCGAGAACCGCATTGCGGAAATTCTCGCGAGCGCGATGGGTCGTAAGGTCGAGTTTGTCTGGTCCGATAAACCCGCGATCTATGCTGTCAGGGATCAACTGGATCCCGGCAAGTGCGACGTCATCATTGGTACTGACTCCGGCGATGAAAGAGTCCTGACGAGCAAGCCCTATTACCGCGCGTCCTACGTGTTTATCCAGCGCAAGGACTCAAAGCTCCACATCAGTTCTTACGATAGCCCGGATCTCGAGAAAACGGGGCACATAGCCTATGAGTCTGGTTCTCCGTCTCAGACGATGATCGAGAAGCTCGGTCTCTTCAATCGAAATTTCAACTTCATTCAGTCGCTCACCGACTTCAAGAGCAAGCGCAACCAATATCTTCGACTCCAACCCACGCGGATTGTCGGAGCCGTCGAAAAGGGAGATGCGGATGTCGGTATCGCCTTTGCTCCAGAGGTCGCGCGCTATGTGAAGGCGAAAAGCGCGGATCTGAAGATGACGGTCATTCCAGACAACAATACGCGATCGGATGGAGTGAAGGTGCCGCTAGCCTTCGACCAATCCGTCGCGGTTCGCAAGGGCGATGAAAAGCTCATGAACGAAATCAATGCGGCGCTGGATAAAGCCGCTTCAAAAATACGCGACGTCTTGAAGGACGAGGGGATTCCTCTGCTGGCTGCCGGCAGCCCCATGCAAAAAGAAACGCCCTCAAAATCATGAAAACGCAAGAGAAGCAGAGGATCAGGAATACCAAATGAAGTCTTACATCAAAGGAGCGGCTCTGGCGGTTGCCGTTGGAATTCTTCCGGCATTGGCGTTGGGGGCCGATCCAGACCCAGCGACGACTTCCAACCTAGACTTTCGTAATACCGTGACTGGCGATCCGCTGGATTTAAGCATCGGACCTAAGGAAGGCCGCGATACACCTGCGGTGAAGGAATTCTTCAAGACCGGTGTAGATCCTTACATCGAAGTGAAGAACTGCCTTCCCAAGGCGCAGACCCTGTTTCTCGAGTCGTGCTCTGGCTGTCATGGCGAAGTCGGAGAGGGCAAGATCGGGCCCGGCCTCAACGACAATTATTGGACCTACCCGAAGAATAAAACCGACCAGGGCATCTTCGAAACCATCTACGGCGGTGCGCGCTCCCAGATGGGCCCGCATTCGGATCTGCAGCTTGATGAGCTGCTACTGATCATCGCCTGGGTCCGCCATCTCTACACCGGCCCGATCGACGATGCGGATTGGCTAACCGATGAACAGAAGAAAACGTTCAAGGACTATGACGCGGCCCATCCCGTGACCCTGAAAGAATCAGGTGAATGCAAAATTCCCGGGCAGTGAAGATGGTGAGGCCGAAAAGATGTTCGGCGGCCACAGCGCTACGCGGGGGATAAGCGGCGGGACCACCGCCTGACAGCAGTAGAAAAAGCGAAACGGAGGAAATAACCCAATGACCAAAACATCACGGATTGCTGGCGCGGCGCTTGGAGCAGCTATCGCGTTCACATTCACAGCGGCGCCGGCGTTCGCTAACTACGACGGCACACACTGCAAGGCGCCGGGCAACTGCTGGGAACCCGTTCCTGGCTTTCCTGAGAAGGTTGCTGGTTCCAAGTACGATCCGCATCACGATCCGAAAGAGCTTGCAAAGCAGGGCAATTCCGAGCGCGAAATGGAAGCCCGGAATGCGATGCGCACTGAGCACTTCAGAAAGACCGGCAAATGGGTTGAGGACGTCAAAAAAATCCATTAGCGCGCCCGAATACCGTCCTCGGGTCCTGCGCGAACCGCAGGACATTCTTCCTCTCCGAGGTGTACTGGGGTGCTGACGCCACAGCACCCCATTTTCGCTCGGACCGTCGCTTGCGCGATAGATCAAGCACGCAATTTCATCAATTGAACAGGCGCTCGCGATGAACGGGTTTGCCTGCTGGCAAAATGAAGATGTGGTGGATGTGAAGGGAATTGATCTTGCCCGCTGGCGGCATCAGGCGCTCGAGTTCGAGAGTGAGATCGCCAAGGCGGTCGTCGGTCAGGATCGCGCGATCCGGCTCCTCACCATTGCCGTTTTTGCACGAGGCCATGTTCTACTTGAGGGCGACGTCGGTGTCGGCAAGACAACGCTTTTGAGAGCTGTTGCCCGCACCCTAGGCGGCGCTTATGAGCGCGTCGAGGGCACGATCGATCTTATGCCGTCGGACATGATCTACTACACGTTTCTCAACGAAGAAGGAAAGCCGCGCGTCGAACCCGGCCCCGTTCTTCGTCATGACAGCGATCTTTCGGTCTTCTTCTTCAACGAGATCAACCGCGCTAGACCGCAAGTGCATTCATTGCTTCTGCGTTTAATGGCCGAGCGCAGCATCACGGCTTTCAACGCGGAACACTCGTTTCCCTATGTCCTCGTCTTCGCGGACCGAAACCGCATCGAGAGAGAAGAAACCTTTGAATTGCCGGCCGCGGCGCGCGACCGGTTCCTGATGGAAGTGCCAATTTCGACGCCTTCAGATGAGAAGTCGCGGCGCGATCTTCTATTCGAAACGAGGTTTCATGACGTCGACGAATTGATTTCGTCCCTCAGAGAAGGAGTCGTCGACTATCGACAGCTCAATTCCCTTTCGAGATCGATCCAAGACACAGTCTCCGTCAGCCCATCGCTCGAAAGGTATACGCTTGAACTATGGCAAGCTATACGCAACCCCGGCCAGGCCGGCCTAATGATTGCGGGCGTCGACATCGATAAGCTCGTAACGGGTGGTGCCAGCCCGCGCGGCATGAGCTATCTCATTCGCGCTGCACGTGTTGCAGCATGGCTCGCCGGCCGCGACATGGTCGTACCTGAAGACGTTCGCGACATATTTTACGAATGCATGGCGCATCGTATATTTCTGGCGCCGGTCTATGATTTGAGACGCGAAGAACTCGTTCGCGAACTGATCCAAGGCGTTTTCGCGCGAGTGCCGGTGCCATGAGCGGAAACCCTCGTGACATAGCGTACAGCATTCCGTGGCGATCGAGCGGCATAAGGGCCGGCGCACACAAAAGCTATCTTTTCGGTGCGGGCGGCCGCTTCCGTGACATCGTACCTTTGCTGACACTTCCGGACCCGAGGAGGATCGCGATACGAGCTTCCCTCAGCGATCCATTCGAGCGTCTTCTCGTGCGGCGAACCGAGCAGCCGGCCGCGGTCGACCTTTGTCTGCTCATCGACGTGTCGACATCGATGTCATTCACCGGCCGCTGTAACAAGCTCACGCTCGCTGCGGACCTCGCCGACGCGCTCGCCGTATGTGCCGAACGCACCGGCGATTCATTTGCACTCTATCCGTTCGACGCCGCCTTGAGACACGATTTGCTTTTGCGAAAAAGCTTTTCGAAAGCCGCTCATGCGCAATCCGTTGCGCGGCTGCGGGCGTGCTCGCCCGATCAACCGGGAGCGCTCGGTGCCTTGGAAGCGGCGGCAGCAATAGCGGGGTCAAAAAAGCTCGTATTTCTTATATCTGATTTCCTGTGGTCGATGGCCGATGCGCGTCGGATCGGCGGCGCTCTGGCCTCTCACGACGTCGTGCCCATCGAGATTGAAGATAGCCTGCAAAGCGACAATCTTCCGGATTGGGGGCTGCTTAATCTCCGCGACCTCGAGAGCGGGCGTCGCCGGCTTACCGTCATGCGCCCTACTCTCAAGGAACAGTGGATACGTTCCCGACAGGAACATCGTCGCTCTATCCGGCAGGTATTCGATGCAACGGCACGCCAGATGTTCAGCATTCGCGATCGCATCGACTGGATGCGGCTGACCTCGTATCTGCTCTACGGGAGCGCATGATGCGGTGGTGTGCAGCATACGCGTTCATCGCCCTCGGTTCGACGCCCGCTTATGCCGCGGTCGCAGCGGTCAATGTCTACGAGCCGCGCGCGTTCGGCTATTTCATCGGCGACACTCTGGAGCGTCGCGTGCAAGTGGTGACTACCGATGGCACTGATCTCTTCACCGAGGCGCTGCCGCACCCCGGCCCGATGACTTACTGGCTGGACCTAATTTCCGTCGATCACAAACTGAGCGAGAGCGGCGGCCAAAAGACATATGATATCCAGCTCAAATATCAGGTTTTCTATTCGGCACTCCAGGCGACGAAGCTTGAGATTCCGGCAATTCCGCTCAAGTTTTCCGAGTCCGATCGTCCGTCCGGAGCGGGTTTGCCCGCGAATCCCGAGGCATCGATCCCCGCGTTCACATTCCTGATGTCGCCAATCCGCGATATCGTCCTGCAAAGCTTGAATCCGGGTGCGAACACCGAAATCGGCGATGTGCTTCGACCCGACATAAAAGCGCGGACCATTTCGACGGGCTCGGCGCTCGAACTCCTCATTGTTTCTTCTATCGCTTTGGTGTTATCGGCAGCGGGGTTGCTCCGGCACTATGCAAAATGGCCTTTTGCCCGACGGCCAGGCCGGCCATTCACCGTGGCAAATCGCAGGATCGGGAATCTTGATGACGGCAATCGAGATCTCGCGTATCGCAACTCGCTCATCATCCTGCATCGCGCTTTCGACGATTCTGTCGGGAAACGCGTCTTTGCGGCCGATGTACCGGAGCTGATAAAGGAACGCCATCAATTCGCGAAGCTCGCCCCAGGCTTAAAAAGGTTCTTCGAGAGTTCCCGCCTGTATTTCTTTTCGCAGGACCGATCAGCGGCCGAGACGAACTTTCCGATTGAGGATCTGCGGCGACTTGCGTCCGATCTCGCGCGTGAGGAGAGGGCGGCCTCATGATCTTCACCAATCCACTAGCCTTGTACCTTCTGCCTTTGGCGCTCGTCCCGCTGTTCTTCAACGTCTACAATCAGCAAGTCTACCCCTCTTTCGAGGGAATTGAGCTCGACAAATTATCTTTGTGGATGGACCGCGCGGTCCGACTAGCCGGCGTTCTTGCGATCGGCGGTCTGATCATAGGCATCGCCGGCATCGCTCTGCGCGAGCGGACGGTCGAGCGACTAGGTCAAGGCGCCCATATTGTTCTCCTGATCGACCGGTCGTCGAGCATGGACGAGACGTTCGCGGGCCGAGAAGCCAGCGGAGCGGAAGAATCAAAATCCAGCGCGGCAAAGCGATTGCTCAAACAGTTCGTCAAAAAAAGGGCCCATGATCAATTCGGAGTCGCGGTGTTTTCGACGGCGCCTATTCATGTTCTTCCGGTGACGGATAGCAAAGACGCAGTTCTCGCAGCAATCGATGCAATCGACCGGCCGGCCCTAGCCTATACCGACGTCGGTCGCGGTCTGGCGATGGCCCTGAGCATTGTGGACGAGGATAAATCGCTGGCCTCGCGAGCGATCTTGCTCGTATCGGACGGTGCGGCAGTCATCGCCCGTCGCGTACAGGACAGCTTAAGAGCCGAATTTGCTCGCAGACCCCTTCATCTCTATTGGCTCTATCTGAGAACGAAGGGTTCGAACGGAATTTTTGAGCCCCCACCGCCGGATGTAGAAGATACGGCGGAAGCCCTTCCCGAACGTCACCTCAATCTCTTCTTCCAGAGCTTGCATATACCGTACAAAGCATTCGAGGCCGAGAGCCCGCAGGCGGTGGAATCCGCAATCGCCGAAATCGGCAAGCTTGAGCAAAAGCCGATCATCTATCCGGAACGCATTCCCCAATACGATTTGTCCCGCTGGGCGTATGGGTTCGCAGCCTTGGGCCTTCTGCTCTTGCTTGCGGCCAAACTCTCGGAGCGACCGCTTTCCGCAGCATCGAGGCCAGCCGATGCCTGACCTAAAATTTGATTTGAGATCTTTACGCGGTCCCGCCCTCTGGATTTTTCTAGCTCTGGCGTTTGCCGGGGCGGTGGCTTCAATATCCTCGCTGATCGAAATCATCCTGGCCAACAGAACCATCCGGACATTGAGCCAGCACCGGGACGTAGCGGTCGATGCGCGACGGGCATTCCCCGAAGAAATCCTCGCGCGCATCAATGAGGATATCGAACGTGATCGCATCGACGACGCTCAAACGCTGCTCAATAGTTCGAGCGCGAGCCTGCCGCCGGAATTAAGAGCAGCGGCGCTCTATAATGTGGCGAATGCGCGAACTCGCCAGGGGGCGAGAGCTGTCGAGAAGGGCGACTTCGATGGCGGCGCGGCTCTCGTCAATCTCGCGAAATCCGAATACCGGATGGCGCTGAAAATAAATCCAGCTGACTGGGACTATAAGTTCAACATCGATGTTGCGATGCGGGTCGTTCGTGATCTGCCGTTGGCCGACAATCCGAAGAATAACACCCTCAAAACCCCCAAGCAGATCTGGTACGAAATTCCCGGCGTGCCGAGGGGGCTACCATGACGGTCAACGGCCTAAACCTCGACCGCAATGCCGTGCTTCTGCTCGCGGCACTTGTGCTTACCGTTTGCGCAATCGTCGGCTTTCACATCTTGCACGATGAGAAAATTGCTGACGCAGTCGCTGTCATCGACATCACCGAGAGCATGAATACCCGCGACATGGGATCACCGCACGGTTCGGAAGATCGGTTGGCGGCCGCGCGCCAGGCGTTGATCAACATGATACCCAACCTGCCATGCCAATCTCGACTCGGGCTGGGTATTTTTACTGAACGCCTGTCGTTCTTGTTGTTTGAACCGATTGACATCTGCGCCAACTACGAGGCGCTCGTCGGAGCCATTTCCGGTCTCGACTGGCGAATGGCGTGGCAGGGTGACAGTTACATCTACAAAGGGCTTTATTCGGCGATCAACCTGGCATCGAACCTAAAGGCCAATCTGATCTTTCTCACCGACGGGCACGAGGCGCCGCCATTACCTGAGAGCGGGCTGCCGCCGTTCGAAGGGAAAAAAGGCGTGGTCGGCGGCCTGATCGTCGGTGTCGGCGGTTCGGAAAAAACGCCCATTCCGAAATTTGACGATGAGGGCCATCAGATCGGCGTCTACGGTCCTCAGGACGTGTTGCAGGCGAACCGATTTGGATTGCCGCCTACAGGAGCAGAGCTACGGCCAGGTTATAATCCGCGTAACGCACCTTTTGGTGCCATGCCATCCGGAGACGAGCAGCTTTCTTCCGTCAAGACCGAGCATCTCGAAGATTTAGCGTCGCGCACGGGGCTGACCTATGTCGAACTGCAGCATACCGGCTCGCTTGCGACTCCATTCCTGGCGGCGGCGCATACCCGAAGTATTCCGGTCACGATCAATCTCGCATTCCTGCCCGCACTCCTCGCGCTGTCGATAATTGTGCTGGCGTATGCACGATCCTTCCGCAGCCAATTCCCGAAAGCGGCAATTCGGCTGCAGAGCCTCAACCGACAACTCTGGATATCTCACAGGAGCATCTTTGCATGGTGATTACATATCGGTCCGCAATATCGTTTGCGTTCCTTTTGTTGGCGTCGGGGACTGCCAGCGCGCACGGTCCCACTCCGCAGAAAGTGGACGAGAAGATCGAAATCTCGGCGCCTCCACCCGTTGTCTGGAACCTCATCAAGGAATTCGGCAGCATCTCCAAATGGCATCCCGGAGTTACCAAAGTGACGGCGACTGGTGGACATGCAGAGGGCGCAACTCGAACGATCACACTCAAGTCGCGTGGCGACCTCGTCGAAAGCCTCGACGACTACAATGATAAAGACATGAACTACACCTACCGGTTGGCGACAGAAAACGTCGATGCGTTTCCGGTAAGCTTCTATTCGGACTCCATCAGCGTGCAGCCCTCAGGAAGTGGAAGTGAAGTCGAATGGATCTCCCGGCTCTATCGTGCCGACACGACGAACGAGCCGCCGGAAGATAAGAACGACGCAGCAGCCGTGAAGGCGACGACGGATTTTATCAAAGAAGGACTGGCCGGGATCAAGTCCAAGGCCGAGGCGAAATGAAGAGGTTTTTGGCTCTTCTCGCAGCTCTGGGCCAGCTTGCCGCCGCGTGCACGTTGCCTGTGTCCGCAGCCTCGGGGGAGTCGAGCCAGCCTGTATACGTTCTTAGCCAGGACGACGGCATACTCTCCGTCATCAATGGCGACACGGATGAAATTGCCGCCAAGGTCATGCTTGGCGGCAAACCGGCCGACTTCATAATCAGCCCCTTTTCTGGGCATGCTCTGGTCACCCAGCCAAATACAGGTGAGATAAACGTCGTCGATCTCGACCGTCTGATCGTCATCCAGACCATGAAGATCGGTGGCGAGCCGTTCGGAATCGCGGCAGGCCCGAGTGGTCATCTCTATGTGGGAGATTGGTCTGCGGACCGGATCTCTATCATCGACGAGCTTTCGGGGCGGATCGTCAAAACCTTATCGGTCGGCCGTTCACCCGCCCACCTTGTCTTGTCGAGCGACGGCAGACGTTTGTACGTCGCCGATAGGGAGTCCAACAGTATCGCTGTGATCGATACGGAGAAAAACGCAAGGATATGCGATATTCCTGTTGGTC
>Ga0164243_10000880_pt1 | contig 52573 bp, 41 predicted proteins | sample OricompcompostOP_FD_108781 | JGI IMG/M metagenome (GOLD analysis project Ga0164243, IMG submission 108781) | Organic Plus compost microbial communities from Emeryville, California, USA - Original compost - Organic plus compost (OP) | ecosystem: Engineered > Solid waste > Mixed feedstock >... | reverse complement strand
CGCCATTTGCCGTCCTGCTTGCGGATTTCGACGATGGTGCCGCCATGGGCGGCCATCTCGACATTCACGCGCGCCTCGGTCGCATCGGCGACGGCGATCTTGCCGTCCTCGACGGTGACGATGCCGGGGAACATCAGGTGTTCGTTGGTATATTCGTGGTTCACCACCAACAGGCCGCGGTCTTGGGCACCGTCGAGCGGGATGAAGCCGACGAAATCGTTGTTATAGCCGAACTGGCGTTCCTGCGCGGCCTCGGACTGGTTCAGCGGGTCGAATTCCGGCGCGTCGGCAAAGAGCCTGTCGCCCCAGCGCAGCAGCACATCGGCGTCATAGCCCTGGGCGACGTGATGGTCGGCATCGACACCGGCCTCGACCTCGGGAAAGCTGAAGGCAGAGCCTTCGACCGCGCCCTGGGCGCGGGCCTCGTCGGCGGCCATGAGGGCAAAGGGGCTGACGGTGGCCGAAATGGCGGTCGCGGCCATCGACCCTTGGAGGAAGCCGCGGCGCGAGAAACGGGCGGCGATGATTTCGCCCATGGTGGGGTTGTCGGTCGGATTGCGACCCGGCCCGTCGGCCTCTTCCAGCTGGCTGGTGCGGAAAACGGGGCGGGAGGGATTTTGCTCGGTCATGGGACGCTCCTGGCTATGGCGCGGCCCAGGACAGGCAAAGGGCCGCCGCCCCGTTTTCTAAGGCGTCAACATAACCCTGATGTGACGAGATAACATTACGGCCATGGGCTGTTGCGGCCGTCCCCAGTGCAATCCCATCCTGGCCGCCCGCTCGCGATCCGCGCAGCGCGGGCCGGTCCGGTGGAAGGGACTTGCGGCCGACCAGGTCGCCGGGCCCTGCCGGCCGGGATTTCTCCTTGGCGATCGGCTGCCGCGCGACCGTCGGCCAGCGGCCTTGAGGCGGCGCCGCCCGACCCTGCTGGCAGCACCGGTTTTGGCGAAGCCATTGCCAAGGGGATAGGGTTCGCGGATCAATAGCCCTTTGTCCGGTCGACCGCACCCGGCACCGGCTCGCCGTTCCGCGTGGCGCTAATGACATGCAGCGCATGGCGCGCCCCCTCTTCCGCATCGGTATGCGCGCCGATATGCGGGGTGATCAGCAGACGCGGGTCGCGCCATGCCCAATGGTCCTCGGGCAGCGGCTCGGGGTCGGTGACGTCCAGCATGGCCGAGGCAAGGTGCCCGCTGTCCAGGGCGCGGCGCAGCGCCTCCATGTCCAGTTGCGCCCCCCGCCCCGCATGGACAAGGCGGGCGCCGCCGGGCAGCTGCGCAAAGAAGGCCTCGTCCATCAGCCCGCGCGTTTCTGCGGTCAGCGGCATCAGGCAGATCAGCAGATCGGTGCGTGCCAGGAATGGGCGCAGCCCGGCCGCGGCATGGACCTCGATACCGGCGACGGGCCGGCCGGATCGGCTGAGCCCTGCGACGGGGAAACCCAGGAACGACAGGCTTTGCGCGACCAGTTGGCCGATGCGGCCCATGCCCATGATGCCGACGCGGCACGAGCTTGCCGGCCGCGCCGGATATGTCCTCCACTGTCCGCGCCGGCCTTGTTGCACATAGCGGGGCAATTCGCGGTGCAATGCCAGCGTCGCCATCACCACCCAGTCGCGCACCATCGCCTCGATTCCGGGGGCAAGGGTGCGCGACAGCGTTACCCCCGGCGGCAGCGGCGGAAAATGGTCGGTTCCCGCCCCGGTGCAGATCACGACCGACAGGTTCGGATAGCGCCCCAGGTCGGCAGGCGGCTGCCAGCAGGCCAGGTGGGTCACTTCGGCCGGGTCGGCGACGGCATCCTCGCCGGGGATGAGCGCCTCGCCCGCCTCGGCAAAGAGCCGTGACCAGACGGTGCAACGATCGGCGGTGGAATGCAGCAGCAGCGCCATCAATGCGCATCCCGATGCGGGCGGGCCTTGGAACGGGGGTTCTGGGGGATCATATCATCCGCTGCGGGTCTAGGTTGCTCTGGAACGGGTGCAGGTCGTGGCTGGGGGATATCCGGCTGGGATCGCCCGGAGCAAGATGCTCTTGCGTGCGGTCCGTGCTGGGCGGCGCGCCATAGGTCTCGCGATAGCGTTGCAGGAAATGCGAGTAGGAGTTGAAGCCGCAGCGCGCGCTGATCGTGGCGAAATCCAGCCGTGTCGCCCTGACCAGCTTGCGCGCGCGCGACAGGCGGATCAGGCGGTAATATTCGGCGGTGGTGCAATCGAATGCCTGCAGGAACAGCCGGTCCAGATGGCGGCGCGAAACGCCGACCCGCTGCGCCAGATCCTCTACGCCCAGCGGGCGCTCTATCGCCGCCTCCATCTCGCGGCAGGCGTCGCGGACCTGCGGTTGAAAGCCGTTATAGGCCGAGGTGAAAAGGTCGTCCTGAACGCTGCTGCTGTTGCGGCGATAGGGATGGATGATGATGTTCGCCACCCGCGCGGCGACAAGCTGGCCCAGGGTTTCACCGACGATGTGCAGCATCAGGTCGATGCTGCCGCCGCCCCCCGCACAGGTCATTCGCCGTTCCGAGATGGTGAAAATCCGCTTGACGAAATTCACCTTGGGAAAGATTTGCGCGAACAGCGGCAGGTTGTTGAAATGGGCCGTCGCCGGATGCCCGTCCAGCACGCCGGCCCGCGCCAGGTGATAGACTCCGCTTTCCAGAGATCCCAGCGTCTTGCCAAAGCGGTCGAACCGGCGGATCAGCGTCCGCGTCGTCTCCTGCTGGTAATTGTCATGGCGGAAACTGGAACAGACGATCAGCGTGTCGAAATCCGTCAGTTCCGACAGATGCATCTCTGCCTCGAGCGCGATGCCGCCGCTGGAGCGCACCGAGGGCGTGGTGTCGTGGACAAGCTGCCAGCCGAAATGCGGCTCTGCGTAAAGCGAGTTCGCAACACGCAGCGTCTCGATTGCGGCCACCACGCCCAGAAGCTGGAAATCTGGCAACAGCAAGAAGGCGATCTTCCGCATATATTGGCTCCGATCTGTTGCGGGTCTGGGGGACAGGCTTGCATCCACCACCCGCGGATTCAAGCGACGGCGTCACCCAAGCCGAAAGCTCGCCCAGAGGTGATCGCGCAGGACGTCGTCACGCAGGCTGATGCCCAACCCCGGACGGGCGTTTACGGGTATGGTTCCGCCCGCCACCGTTTCCTCCACCGGATCGTCCACGATATCGACATGGCCGGGGATCCGCGCCCAGTAAGGGAAATGTTCCTGGATGTAGAAGTTGGGGATCGAGGCAGAGAAATGCATGCCCACCGCGGTAGAGACGGCCGATGCGCAGATATGGGGTTGAACCTTCAGCGAATATGCCTCAGCCATCGCCGCGATCCGCCGAGCTTCCATCAGGCCGCCGGTATTGGCGATGTCGGGCTGCAGGATGTCCACGGCGCGCGATTCCAGCACATCGCGAAACCCGTAGCGGGTATAGAGCCGCTCGCCCACGGCGATGCGCTGGTCTATGCCGGCCGCGATCCTTTGCAGCGCCGGAATGTCGCCGGGCACGGCCGGTTCCTCGACATAGGTGATGTCCTGATCGGCAACCTCGCGGCAGAAGCGGATCGTGTCGTCGATGGTCAGCCCGGCCGACAGATCCAGCATCAACTCCGTATCCGGGCCGACGGCGCGGCGGATCTCTGACACGGTCCTGACCGCGCGCCGCATCACCGACGGATCGGACGCTGCCCTGCGCGACGGGTGGCGCAGGCGGCCCTCGGGCAGCACCTCGACGAAGGGATAGAACTTCAGCGCGGTATAGCCGTCGCGCGCCGCGCGTTCCGCAAAGACGGGCAGCTGGGCGTCCTGGGTCGCGCCGAAATACCAGCCATTGCAATATGTTCGCAGGTTATCCTGCATCCGCCCGCCCAAAAGCTCATAGACCGGAACGCCAAGCACCCTGGCCTTGATGTCCAGCATCGCCTGTTCGATCGCGCTCATTGCGGCAAACACGACGGCGCCGCCGCCCTTGGCCCAGAAGCCGTGGTCATAGATCTCCAGCCACAGCCTTTCCGACTGGAAAGCGTCCGCGCCGGTCATCATGAAGCGTTCGATGACGTCCTTCAGCATCCCGGCCGCGGCAGAGCTGCCGACGCCATAGGCGATGCCCGCCTCGCCGATGCCGACGGTTCCATCTTCTGCGATCAGCTTCAGGATCACGGGTCGGATGCCGCCGCTTTCGACCAGGTAGATGTCCGCTGTCCGGATCCTTGCCATCGCCTCCTCCGTAATCAAAGCCGCTGGCACAGGCGCATCGCGTCCAGCACCGCGGCATGGATGTCGCGGGACGAGACGGCGTCGCCGATCCGGTATAGCCGCCAGCCCGCAGCTTGCGGCTCGGGCTGAGGCTCGCCTGCGGCAAAGGCTTCAAGGTCGATCTCCCCGCCATTGGCCGATTGCGGCTGCAACTCGACGTAAAGCGCATCCATCGGAATCGTGCCGCGTTCGATCACCACGCGGTCGCAGAGGATGTCTTCGGTCACGCCGGTATATTCGTTGACCAGCGTCGCGGCCAATCCATTGCCCTGCTGCGCGATCCGCGTCAGCCGGCGGTCCGGGCACATGACCACGCCGGCGGCATAAAGGCCGCGCATCGCGAAGGGACGGTCAAGATAGCTCATTTCCTTGCCGGCGGCGTTGTCGGGCGTGGCATAGGTCAGGCTGGCCCCGCGCCCGGCCAAGGTCTGGGCCCCGACGGCGCCGTTGATCGTGCCGGTCCCGTCGTAAAGCAGCACCCGTCCGCCGATCGGTCCGGGCGTTTCGAGCACCTCCCAGAGCGTTTCGGCCAGGTGCGCGCCCTCGACCTCGCCCTCCATCCGGTCCGGCAGCCCACCCGTCGCGACGATCACGACATCGGGCCGTGTCCGGGCGATTTCGGCCTCGCCTGCGTAACAGTCATAGCGCATGGCCACGCCCAGGCGGGCCAGCTCGCTGACCCGCCAATCGACGATGCCGGCCAGATCGCGCCGGCCCGCCAGCTGCGCCGCGACCAGCACCTGTCCCCCCGCCTGCGGCGCGGCCTCCAGCACGGTCACGTCATGCCCCCGCTCGGCGGCGACGCGGGCCGCCTCCAGCCCGGCGGGCCCCGCCCCGACCACGGTCACCCGGCGCAGGATGTCGGCCCGGGCAATCAGGTGCGGAAGCTGCTTTTCACGCCCGATGGACGCGTTGTGGATGCAGCGGCGTTGCCACGAACAATAGGTGGCGCCGACGCAGGGGCGGATCCTTTCCTCGGCGCCGGCAGCGAGCTTGTTCACGATATGCGGGTCCGCGATATGGGCGCGGGTCATGCCGACCAGATCGACCAGCCCCTCGCGCACGGCATGGCGCGCGGTGGCAAGGTCGTTGATGCGGGCGGCATGGAAGGTGGGAAGCCCCACATGCTTGCGGAAGGCCGCGATGAAAGGCAGCTGCGGCGCCAGCCGCACCGCCATTCCGGGCATGTATTCCGCCAGCCCCACTTCGGTATCAATGCGTCCATAGGTCAGGTTGAAGAAATCCACGAGATTCGAGCGTTCGTGGATGCGCCCCATTTCCAGGTAATCCTCGTCGGTCATGCCGCCGTCGTCGCCCTCGCCCACGGCCATGCGCAGCCCGACAAGGAAACCGTCCCCGGTTCGGCGGCGGATCTCTTCAAGCACGCGCAGGCCGAAGCGGGCCCGGTTTTCCAGCGAGCCGCCAAATTCATCGGTGCGCTGGTTGACGGCCGGCGACCAGAACTGCCCCAGCAGATGACCGTGGACATGGATTTCCAGCCCGTCGAGCCCGCCTTCGCGGCATCGCCAGGCGGCATCGCCGAACTCGCGGATGATGCGGTTTATGTCATGCCGCTCCATCGCCTTGGTGAAGCCGCGATGCGACGGTTCGCGATAGCGCGATGGCGAAACCGTCGGCAGCCATTTGTCGGAACGCCAGTGACTGCGCCCGCCCAGATGGGTGATCTGGCACATCAAGGCGCTGCCGTGGCGGTGGATCCGATCCGAAAATGTGCGGAAATGCCCGATGACCTCATCCGTCGCCACGGAAAGCTGGCCAAAGACCGACCCGGAATCGGCCGATACGTTGGACGAACCGCCGAACATCGTCAGGCCGATGCCGCCCTTGGCCTTTTCCTCGTGATAGAGCTGGTATTGCTCTTGCGGCATGGCATCGACGCCATATCCGATGGCGTGGCTCGTGCTCATGATCCGGTTCTTCAGCGTCAGGTGGCCCAGCTGGAACGGTTGCAGCAGCGGGTCGGTCTTGCCGGTCGGTTTCGGGATAGGTTGAGGATGTGCCATGGTCCGTCCATTTCGCGCCGGCAGGGGAAAGCCGTCGGTCTGCCCCTGATCCTTTCGGCATCCGCAGCACGGCAGTAGCCGGTTTCTGGACAATGTAAGAACCGGATCTGGACATCCGGGGCATTCCCGAGCCAGGACAAAATGTCCAAATCTGGCAGGAATATGGTCCAGATCCGGCCTATCGGCAGGTGCCTTTTATCTCTGAGGATCAAGGCAGGAACGGGGCCGATCGACAAGACCTGTGCGGTGACGGGCATGTCAGAGCGGACCGAGACACCGAAATCGTGACAACAGGACCGACACTTTTCAGTCGCGGCGCCCCGGCGCCGTGCGGAAAGATATCGGCCAGCAACAGGGAATGAAGCCATGACTGACAAACGCTTGCCGATTCCGCGCTTGCATGCTCAGCCTCGCCAGTCGCTGATCGGCCGCCGCGCGTTCAACGCCGGTCTTTTCGCGGGCGGCCTTGCCACCATGCTGCCGCTGGGGACCCGTTCCGCACAGGCGCAAGAAACGCCGAAGCGCGGCGGCAACGTGCGCCTTGCGGTGGTGCAGCAGACCAGTTCCGACACCTTCGATTCCGCCCGTTACGACAAGGGCAACGACTATATCCGCGGCACATCCGTCTTCAGCTATCTGACCAGGATCAACCAGGCCGGCGAGGCCGTCCCCGAGGTCGCGACCGAATGGGAGCCGAATGCCGAGGGAACCCGCTGGAGCTTCAAGTTCCGCCAGGGGATCACCTTTTCCGACGGGGCGCCGCTTACGGCCGAGGACATCATTTTCTCGATCATGCGCCACAAGGACGAGGCGGTTGCATCCACCGCCAAGCAATTGGTCGAAAACATCACCTCGGTGACGGCCGATGGCAGCGACGGGTTCGTGGTGGAACTTGCATCCCCGGACGTGGACCTGCCCATCCTGGTCGGCCTGTTCCAGTTCGCGCTGGTAAAGGCCGGCACGACGGATTTTTCGATGCCGGTCGGAACCGGCGCCTTCACGGTGGAAGAGTTCCAGCCGGGCCTGCGGACGGTCCTGGTGCGCAACCCCAACTATTGGAAAAGCGGCCAGCCCTATATCGACAGGTTCGAGATGTTTCCGATTCCCGACAACGCGGCGCGGGCGAACGCCCTGCTGTCGGGCGATGTCGACCTGGTGCTGGAACTGCGCGGCAACGGGATCGAGGAGGTCGAGAAATCCGATGTCGCGGACGTGTTCGTGACGGAAAGCACCCGCTATACCGCCATTCAGGCGATGATGGACCGGATGCCGTCCAGCAATGTCGATCTGACGCTGTCGATGGCCTATCTGATCGACCGGCAGCGGATGCTGGACACGGTGATGCGCGGCTATGGCACCATCGCGAACGATCATCCGATCGGCCCGTCCAGCCCCTATTACAATGCGGATCTGGAACAGCGGAGCTATGACCTCGACAAGGCGAAATTCCATTTCCAGAAGTCCGGGATCGGCAATGCGGCCTTCGAGATGTCGGTTTCGGATGCCGTCATCTACTCGGTCGACATGGGACAGCTGCTTCAGCGCGAGGCAAGCCGCATCGGCATGAACCTGTCGATCCGGCGCGAGCCCGCGGAAAGCTACTGGTCGGTGGTGGCGGGGCAGAAACCCTATGCCACGACCAACTTCCACCCGCGACCGACCTACAACATGCTGCTGAACCTGGCCTGGCAGAAAGGCGCGGTGTGGAATTTTTCGCATTACGACAATGAAAGGTTGCAGGCGCTGATCAACGAATCGCGCGGCACGCTCGACATGGATCTGCGCAAGCAGCAATATGGCGAGATCCAGAGCATCCTGCACAATTCGGGCGCCATCATCATCCCGTGCTTTCTCAGCTATGTCGATGGCGTGTCTAAAAAGGTGAAGGGGCTGACCCCGCTGCAAATCGGCAATCTCAGCGGTTTCAACTTCACCGACAAGATCTGGCTTGACGCATGAGGGGCGCCGGGCCTGTGCGGCGGGGATGCGCGCCATGTCCCTGACCGGCTTCATCCTGCGGCGCATGATGGCGCTCGTCCTGCTGCTGTTGGCGGTATCGGTGCTGGTGTTTCTTGGCTGCGAGGTGCTGCCCGGCGACGTTGCGCAGGTCGCGCTTGGCCAGTTTGCCACGCCCGAGAACGTGGCGGCCCTGCGCACCCAGATGGGGCTGGATGAGCCCGCGGCCCTGCGCTATCTGGCCTGGCTTGCCGGGGTGCTGCAGGGCGATTGGGGCACTTCGATCGTCAGCCGGCTTCCGGTGGCCACGATGATGTCCGAGCGCCTCGCGAACACGGCGATGCTGGCCGGCGTGACGACACTGATCGCGGTGCCGCTTGCGCTTGCGCTGGGGATCAGAATGGCGATCAGCGCCGGCGGTCCCGTCGACCGGGTGCTGACGGTGGTGGTGCTTGCCCTGTCGGCGACGCCCGAATTCCTGGTGGCGACCCTGGCGGTGCTGTTCTTTGCGCTGCATCTGCAATGGCTGCCGACGATTTCCTATCTCAGCCCCGGCTCGGGGTGGGAATCGACGGCCCGCGCCCTGGCCTTGCCGGCCGGGACGCTGGTGCTGGTCGTCAGCGCCCAGATTGCGCGGATGACCCGGTCGATCATCACCAACATCCTGTCCTATCCTTATATAGAGATGGCGATGCTGAAAGGTGTGCCGGTGCATCTGATCGTTGCGCGGCATGCGCTGCTGAACGCCATCGGGCCGATCGTCAACGTCGTGGCATTGAACGTGGCCTATCTCGTTTCCGGCATCGTGGTGGTGGAGACGGTCTTTGCCTATCCCGGGCTTGCCCGCCTGATGATCGACGCCGTGCAGTCTCGCGATTTCCCGGTCGTGCAGGCCTGCGCACTCATTTTCTGCGCAAGCTATGTGGTCCTGACCCTGCTTGCCGACATCATTGCCCGTCTTTGCGACCCGCGCGCCGTCGCAACAGAAGGTTGAACCGAACAGGACCCGCCATGACCACCCCGTTGACGCGCGCCCCTGCCGGCCGATCCCGTCCCGGCCGCCCGATCACCTTCCTCATCAGTGCCGGCATCCTGTCGGCGATGCTGGCAATGGTGGTGGTATCGTTTTTCTGGACGCCGCATGACCCGACCGACTTCCTGACCGATGACGCCTTCGCGCCGCCGGCGCCGGGGCTGTGGCTCGGCTCGGATTCGCTGGGCCGGGACGTGTTGTCGCGGCTGATCGACGGTGCGCGCGTCACCTTGACGATGGCCTTCGCAGCAACCGCGCTGGCGCATCTGATCGGCGCAAGCCTCGGGCTGATCGCGGCGGCGCGCGGCGGAGCGGTGGACATGGTGCTGAGCCGCATCGCCGACGTGGTATTGTCTCTGCCCAAGATCATCGTCGGGCTTGTCGTGGTGGCCGCCCTTGGCCCCTCGATCTGGGTGATCGTGGGGATGGCGGCTGCGGTCTATTCCGCGGGGGTGTTCCGCATCGCCCGCGCCCTTGGCGCCGATCTCGCCAAGCTCGATTTCGTCGAGGTCGCGCAATCGCGCGGCGAGGGGCTGGGCTGGATCATCTTCGGCGAGATGCTGCCCCATGTCCTGCGTCCGCTGGCGGCGGATTTCGCGATCCGCACCAGCTTTGCCATCCTGTTCATGTCCAGCCTCAGCTTTGTCGGCCTGGGCGTTCAGCCGCCGCTCGCCGACTGGGGCGGCATGGCCCATGACGGGCTCGAGGGGCTTTCCACCAACCCTTTCGCGGCACTGGCTCCGGCCATCGCCGTCGCGCTTGTGTCGGTCTGCCTCAACCTGCTGGTCGATTCCACAGAGCGGAGGATGAAATGGTAGACCGCGCCCTCACCCCTGTCCTGTCGATCCGCGACCTGCATATCGCCACTGAGGCTGGCGACGAAGTGGTGCGCGGCGTCTCGCTCGACGTGATGCGAGGCGAGGTGCTGGCGGTCATCGGTGCCTCTGGATCCGGCAAGACGACGCTGGCGCTGACCGCGCTTGGCCGGCTGCGGCCAGGGTTGCGGGTGAGCGGCGGGTCCGTCCGGCTGGAGGGGCAAGAGATGCTGGGCGCGCCGCGCGACCGGCTGAACATGCTCCGCGGTGCCCATGTCGCCTATATCGCGCAAAGCGCCGCCGCCTCGTTCAATCCGCGGATGCGGCTGGGGCGGCAAGTCATCGAATCCGCGCTGCTGCACCGCAACCAAAGCCGCGCCGTGGCCGAGACCCGCGCGCGGGCGAACATGAAGCTTCTCAGCCTGCGGAATGCCGCGATCATCGCGCGGCGGTTCCCCCACCAGGTTTCAGGTGGCCAGCTACAGCGTTTCATGATCGCAATGGGCATGCAGGAGCGCCCTGTGATGCTGGTCTGCGACGAACCGACCTCGGCGCTGGACGTGACGACCCAGGTCTAGGTGATCGCAGAGCTGAAGCGCGCCGTCGCGGCACAGAACACCGCAGCCCTGTTCATCAGCCACGATCTTGCCGTGGTGGCGCAACTTGCCACGCGTATCGCGGTCATGCGGCGGGGCGAGCTTGTCGAGGTCGGCACCACCGACCAGATCCTGGAAAACCCGCGCATGGCCTATACGCAAGAACTGCTGGACGCATGCAGGCATTTTGGCGGTGCGGACGCATCGGTCGTCCCGCCCGCGCGCTTGCGCGCCGATGCCGAGCCGGTCTTTACCGGCAAGGACATCTTTGCCGGCTATGGCAAGCCGGATGCGTCCGGCCTGCCAAGGCTGACGACGTTGCACGGCGCCTCGGTGACGGTCAGATCCGGCGAAATCGTGGCACTGATCGGCGAGTCCGGTTCGGGCAAATCGACATTTGCACGGGTGCTTGCCGGGCTGTTGCCAGCCGCTCGGGGCGAGATCGTCTTTCGGGGCCGCAGGCTTGCCAGCGATGTGCGCGCCCGCAGCCAGGATGATCGGCGCCGCATCCAGATGGTCTATCAATCCGCCGATACCGCGTTGAATCCCCGCCAGTCGGTGAGGCGGATCCTGGGGCGGACGCTGAAGTTCCACCGTGGCCTGCGAGGCGCGGCGGCTGAGGCACGGATGGTGGAGCTGATGGACCTCGTGCGCCTGCCCGCCAGTCATCTGGACCGCAGGCCGATGGAGCTGTCGGGCGGTGAAAAGCAGCGGCTGAACCTTGCCCGGGCACTTGCGGCGGAGCCGGAGGTGCTGATCTGCGACGAGATCACCTCGGCGCTGGATACCATCGTGGCCAAAGGAATCATCGCCCTGATCGAGGATCTGCGCGCCCGGCTGGGACTGGCGATCCTGTTCATCAGCCACGACCTTGCCACTGTCGCCTCGCTGGCCGACCGGGTGCTGGTGCTGCGCGCCGGCCGCGAGGTCGAAAGCGGCACGACCCGCGCCATCCTTGCCGAACATTCCGACCCCTATACGCGGCTTTTGATCCGGTCGGTCCCGCAACTGCGACGCGGCTGGCTTGAAGAGGCCGAAGCGGCACGCGCCGAAATCGCCCTGGCCGAGCCGACCGGCAAGCATGAGGAAGACTGACATGGACAGCACATCACATATCGCGGCGCTGGACGGCAAGGAATTCGACGTGATCGTCGTCGGCGGCGGGGCGGCGGGGGCCGCCTCGGCGCAGAACCTTGCCGCGCAGGGCTATTCCACGCTGCTGGTCGAACAGGGCGATTTCGGGTCCGGGACCTCCAGCCGGTCAAGCCGGCTGCTCTATTGCGGCCTAGCCTATTTTTCGCCCGACTATGCGCTTTGGCGTTTCCTTTATCGCCCGCGCGATCTGTTCACGCGCATCCGCATGGCACGGCTGTCGATGCAGAACCGCACCCATATCGCAACCACCATGCCCGAGCGGCTGACGCGACACACCTTTTTCTTTCCGATCCACAGGGACAGCAGGTTTCCCGCCTGGAAGGTGGCCCTTGGTTATCGTGCGCTCAGCCTTTTCGGCTCTCGGCGGGCACCGTTGGGTTACCGCAACCTCAAGGCCGCAGATGCTGCCGGCGCCTTTGGGGTGGTGCGTCTTATGGATCAAGGCAGGCTCGAAAGCGTCGCCTGCTTTCAGGAGTATATGTACGACTGGGCGGAACGCATCTGCATGGATACGGTGCTGGATGCGGAGCGGCTGGGCGCGACGGTCGCGAATTACACCCGCGTCACGGGGATCGAGCGGGCGGCGGCAGGCTGGGCCCTGACGCTTGGCGACGGCCCGCGGCCCGGTGCCGGGCCGGCGGCCGGATCCAACGCCACGGCAGAGGTGCGCGGCAAGGTGCTGGTGAACACCGCGGGGCCTTGGGCGGACCGGCTCTTGCGGCAGGCGATCGCGCAGCCGCGCAAGCATGTCGTGGGCATGAAGGGCGTCAACCTTCTGGTGCGGCTGCCGGATGATTGCCGCGGTCAGGGGATGGAAACCATCAGTTCAATCGGACAGCCGTTCTATCTGATGCCCTGGGGCGAGTATCATTTCTTCGGCCCGACCGAGACGGTGTATGAGGGCCCGCCCGAGGATGCGCGCGTGCTGCCCGAAGAGGTCGATTTCATTCTGACCGAGGCGAACCGGGTGTTCCCGGCGCTGAAGCTGACCCCGGCGGATGTCGTCTATAGCTGGTGCGGCGTGCGGCCGCGCACGGCCAGCACCGGCAAGACCGGGGTCAAGTCCTTTACCCTGCACGACATGGAGCCCGAGGGCATGCCGAATGCCTTCACCGCGACCGGCGTTCCGATCATGGTCCACCGCCATGCCGGGCGGCGGATCGCGGCCGCGGTCGCGGGCAAGATCCGGCCATCGGGCCGGGCGCGGGCGCTGGACCACGGCGCACGCCTGCTGCCGGAAGGTGGGCCGGTCATCGGCGGGGTTCCCGTCGCAAGCCTGCGCGCGGCCGCGCAGCAAGAGCATGTAAGGACGCTGGTCGACCTGATGTTCCGGCGCGTCAACATGGGCTGGCAACCCGACATGGGCCTGCCGCACGCGCAATCGGTGGCGACCGAAGTCGCGGACATTCTTGGCTGGGACCAGGCGCGCATCGACCGGGAGGTTGCCGCCTATCGCCGCTTCGTCGCCGAAAACTTTGCGCCGGCGGCGCTTGCGCAGGACCCCGCGGGGTGACGCGGCGGTTGCAGATGATCGACTTTGACATGGTGCACCGCCTTGCGCCCTGGCGGGGCCTGATCGACGGGATCGAGCGCGCGCATCTTTTGCCAAGGCCGATGGGAGAGCGGCTGCTGATGACCAGCCGCGCGCAAGGTGTTCCGCCCGGCGAACAGCCCGACGCGCTGATCCTCGTGCCCGCATGGCAGCCGGGCACGGCGCTTGGCGTAAAGCTTGTGACCTCGTTTCCCCGCAATGTTATGCGCCATGGGCTGCCCACGGTGGACGCGCTTTACGTCCTGTTTGATGCCGAAACCGGCAAGGCCCGCACGGTCCTGGATGGCGAGGCGCTGGTGTTTCGCAAGACGGCGGCCGATACGGCGCTTGGCGCGCGCTTTCTTGCGCCGCCGGATGCCAGGCGCCTGCTGATGGTCGGCGCGGGTGGGCTTGCGCCCTATGTCATCGCTGCCATCCGCGCGGTCCGACCGGGGCTGGAAGAGGCGCGGATCTGGAACCGCACCCCCGCGCGGGCCGATGCGCTGGCGCAGCGCGTCGCGGCGACCGGGATGACCGCCCGCACCTCGCAGGACCTCGAAGCCGATCTTGGCTGGGCCGATATCGTGATTTCTGCCACGATGGCGACCCGGCCGCTGATCCGGGGTGCGCTGGTCAAGCGGGGCGCGCATGTGGGGCTGATCGGATCCTTTACCCCGGATATGCGCGAAGGCGATGACGCGCTGCTGGCCCGTGCCGCGGTCTTTGCCGATGATCGCGGCGCATTGGTCAAATCGGGCGAGTTCACGGATCCCATCGCCCGCGGCGTCTTTGCCGAGCAGGACCTGCGCGGCGACCTTTGGGATCTGTGCCGCGGCAAGGTGCAGCCGCCCGGCGCCGGGCAGGTCACGCTTTTCAAGAACGGCGGTGCGCCGCATCTGGACCTGTTCACGGCGCAGCATGTGATGGAAAGCCTCGCCCGCGAGGCATAGGCGCCTACCCCCTCAGCGCGGCGCGCACATCCGGGTCCTCCAGCGTCTGGTCCAGCGTCCGCCGGGTGCGGGCCACGATCTGGTCGATCTCGGCCTCGGTGCAGCATAGCGGCGGCGCAAAGCCGATCGTGCCATTGCCAAAGGCCCGCAGGATCAGCCCGTTTTGCCAGGCTCGGTCAAAGATACGCGTCGCCGGATCGGCCGCGGCGGGCAGCGGCGTTCTGGCCGCCTTGTCGGCCACCAGCTCGATCCCGGCCAGCATGCCGCGGCCGCGCACATCGCCGACCAGGGGATGGTCGGCCAGCCCTTGCAGGCCCGCCATCAGCCTTGCCCCCGCCTTGCGGCCGTTTTCCAGCAGGCCGCCTTCGTAAAGCGCCAGCACCTCCAGCCCGACGGCGGCGGCGACCGGATGGGCGGAATAGGTCTGGCCATGTCCCACCGCCGCGGCGCCCGCACCCTCGGCGATGGTCTGGTAGACATGTTCCGACATCAGCACCGCACCCATCGGCACATAGCCCGAGGTCAGGCCCTTGGCGACGGTCATCAGGTCCGGCACCACCTCCTCTTCGGTGCAGGCGAACAGGGGGCCGGTGCGGCCGAAGCCGGTAATGACCTCGTCCGCGACGAAAAGGACCCCGTAGCTGCGGCAAAGCTCGCGCATCGCCCCAAGCCAGCCCGGCGGCGGTACCAGCACCCCGCCCGAGCCCTGGATCGGCTCGGCATAGAAGGCCGCGACCCGCTCGGGGCCGATCGCCTCGATCCTGGCGCGCAGCTGCGCGACCGAGGCCTCGATGATCGCCTGCGGGTCGCTGCCCGCCGGATTGCGATAGACGTAATGCGACGGGATCTTGTGCTGCCAGTCATAGGGCAGGCCGAAACCGGCATGAAAGGCCGGAAGGGCCGTCAGCCCCGCCCCCGCGCTGGAAGATCCGTGATAGCCCTGCTCGACCGAGATGAACTGGTCGCGCTGCGGCTCGCCCCTGGCATGATGGTAATAGCGGATATAACGCAGGGTGCCGTCCACCGCGTCGGAGCCGCCCAGGGTGAAATAGACATGGTCGAGATCGCCCGGCGCCCGTTCGGCCAGCGCCGCCGCCAGCCGGATCGCCGGTTCCGATCCCATACCGAAATAGCCGGTGGCGTAAGGCAGCCGGCGCATCTGCGCGGCGGCCCTTTCCACGATGCTGTCCTGGCCGTAGCCGGCATTGACGCACCAGAGCCCGGCAAAGCCGTCCAGCAGCTCGCGCCCCTCGGCATCGGTCACGGTCGCGCCCCTGGCCGATGTCAGTACGCGCACGCCGGCGGCTTCGTGCAGGCGCGGCGCGCTGACGGGATGGATGAGATGCGCGCGGTCCAGCGCCACCAGCGAATTGCCGAGCATGTCTGTCGATGCCTCCTGTTATCGGGCGGAACGGTTGTCCCGATGGTGACGCAAGGACGTAGCATTTGCTTGCGACCTTGCCCGCCGCGCAGCATTTCCCGCCGCCACGGGGGGCGTCTACGGCACCTTCTTGGCCGCTGCCGCCGGTTCCGCCGGTCCGGTCCGGCGGCGGTGGATCGCCTGCCGCTTGCAGCCGGAACACGGTCTAGCAGTCTATGCTGCACCGTCGCGCGGCTTTGGCAGTTTGTGCTTTCCCCGGCGGGATTTGAGCAGGACCAGATCCTTTCAGCGCCGTTAGGATAGGCCCGACGGACACCATCAGGCCCATGACGGCACCAGCTTTCGGCGTCCCGATCAAAGAGAGGATGTTCCCCCGATGACCACCTTCCGCCCCAAGTTCATCACCTTCGACTGCTATGGGACGCTGACGAATTTCCAGATGGCCGAGAAGGCCGCCGAAATCTACGGCCCCCGGCTCGACCCCGATGCGCTGAAGAAGTTCATCGCCGATTTCCGTGTCTATCGGCTGGACGAGGTCCTGGGCGACTGGAAACCCTATTCCGAGGTTCTGGTGAATGCGGTCGCGCGCAGCTGCAAGGCCAATGGCGTGGCCTTTGACGAGGCCGATGCGATCCAGTTCTATCACGCGGTGCCGGGCTGGGGACCGCATGCCGACGTGCCCCAGGGCCTGGCCAGGGTGGCCAGGGAAATCCCGCTGGTGGCGCTGTCCAATGCCGCGGACGAACAGATCATGTCGAATGTGGAAAAGCTGGGCGCCCCCTTTGCCCATGTCTTCACCGCCGAACAGGCCAATGCCTACAAGCCGCGCCTCAGGGCGTTTGAATACATGCTGGACCAGCTCGGCGTCGGTCCCGAAGAGATCCTGCATTGTTCCTCTTCGTTCCGCTATGACCTGATGTCGGCCCACGACCTGGGCATCAGGCACAAGGTCTGGGTCAATCGCGGGCACGAACCGGCCAATCCCTTTTACGGCTATACCGAGATCAAGAGCATCGCGGAACTGCCGGCCGTGGTGGGCCTGTAACGGAAGGACCTGTCGATGAAGCTCGAGTCCTATTGGCACGACACGGCAACGCGGTTTGGCGGCGCGGCCAAGGGTCCGGTGCAAGGCCATGTCGAAGTCGCCGTCATCGGCGGCGGCTTCACCGGCCTTGCGGCCGCGCGGCGGCTGGCAAAGGGGGGCACCAATGTCGCCCTGCTCGAAGCGCGGCATGTCGGCTATGGCGCCTCGGGGCGCAATGGCGGGCATGTGAACAACGGCCTGTCGCACAGCTATCTTGCCGCGAAGGCGGCGCTTGGCAAGGACCGGGCGCGGGCGCTTTACCGGGCGCTCGACGCGGCCGTGGACACGGTCGAAACCATCGTCGGCGAAGAGGGCATAGATTGCGACTTCCGCCGCTGCGGCAAGCTGAAGCTTGCGTCCAAACCGTCGCATTTCGACACGATCCGCCGCAATTTCGAGGCGATCCACCGCGAGGTCGATCCCGATACCGAACTTCTGGGCCCGTCCGACCTGAAGGGCGAGATCGGCTCGGACGCCTTTCACGGCGCGATGCTGTCCAGGAAATCGGCGATGATGCATATGGGGCGCTATGTGCACGGGCTGGCCGGGGCGGTGGTGCGCCATGGCGGGGTCGTCCACGAAGATGCTCCCGTCACCGGCTGCGAGCGTCGCGGCGCCGGATGGGTGCTGACCACGCCGCGCGGCCGGCTCAGCGCCGACAAGGTGCTGCTGGCGACCGATGCCTATACCCAGGGGCCCTTTGCCTATTTCCGGCGCCGGGTGGTGCCGGTCGGCAGCTTCATCATCGCCACCCGTCCGCTGAACCGGGACGAGGTGGCGGCGACGATGCTGGGCAACCGCACCTGCGTCACCTCGCTGAACATCGGCAATTACTTTCGCCTGTCGCCGGACGACCGGCTGATCTTTGGCGGCCGGGCGCGGTTTTCCGCGGTGTCCAACGCCGTGGCGGACCAGAAATCCGGCAAGGTGCTGCGCCGGTCGATGGCCGCGATTTTCCCGCATCTGGCGGATATCCGGGTGGATTACTGCTGGGGCGGGCTTGTCGGCATGACCAAGGACCGCCATTGCCGCGCCGGCGAGGTCGAGGGGCTGTATTACGCCATGGGCTATTCCGGCCACGGGGCGCAGATGGCCAATTACATGGGCGAGGTCATGGCCGACATGATGACCGGGCGCGGCGATCGCAACCCGACCCGTGGCATGGACTGGCCACCCGTCCCCATGCATTTCGGCAAGCCGTGGTTCCTGCCGCTGGTGGGCGCCTGGTTCAGGATGAAGGACAGGATGAGCTAGCCGCGAGCCGGCCGCAAGGCCCGGGCGGCGCCGTCCCGCGGCGGCACCGCCCTTTTCCCGGCTCAGCCGCCCAGGCCGGCGACATGGAGCGCCTTGGTCTCGAGATATTCCTCGATCCCGCTTTGCCCGCCCTCGCGGCCCAGGCCCGAATGCTTGACGCCGCCGAAAGGCGCCACCTCGGTCGAGACCATGCCGGTGTTCAGCCCGACCATCCCGAATTCCAGCGCCTCGGCGACACGCCAGCTGCGGCCCAGCGAATTGGTGAAGAAATAGGCCGCCAGCCCGAAGGGCGTGCCGTTTGCCAGCGCGATGGCCTGCTCTTCGTCGGCAAAGCGGAAGATCGGCGCGACCGGGCCGAAGGTCTCTTCCTGCGCCAGCTGCATCGCGGCGCTGGCGCCGGTCAGGACGACCGGCGCGACGTAATTCGCCCCCGCCGGCAGGTCGCGCGCCGGGGTGGCCGCCCTGGCGCCGTGATCCAGCGCATCGGCCAGGTGGCGCCGGATCTTTTCCACGGCGGCGGCGTTGATCATCGGGCCGATATCCATGCCCGGCTGCGTGCCCGGCCCGACCTTCAGTGCCGCGACCCGCGCCGCCAGCCTTTCGACGAAGGCATCGTGGACGCCGTCCTGCACCAATATCCGGTTGGAACAGACGCAGGTCTGCCCGCCATTGCGGAATTTCGAGGCCATCGCCCCCTCGACCGCCAGGTCCAGGTCGGCATCGTCGAAGACGATGAAAGGCGCATTGCCCCCCAATTCCAGGCTCAGCCGCTTGATCGAGGGCGCGCATTGCGCCATCAGCAATGCGCCGACCCGGGTCGAGCCGGTAAAGCTGAGCTTGCGCACCGTTTCGTTGGCCGTCAGTTCCGCCCCGATCTCGGCCGGCAGGCCGGTGACGATATTGACGACCCCGGCGGGGATGCCGGCCCGTTCGGCCAGCACGCCAAGCGCCAGCGCCGAGAACGGCGTCAGTTCGGACGGTTTCACCACCACGCTGCAACCGGCCGCCAGCGCCGGCGCCACCTTGCGGGTGATCATCGCATTGGGAAAGTTCCAGGGCGTGACCACGGCGCAGACGCCCACGGGTTCTTTCAACAGCAGGATGCGGCGATCCGGCACCGGAGCGGGAACGCTGCCGCCGCCGATCCGGCGCGCCTCTTCGGCGAACCAGCGCACGAAAGAGGCGCCATAGCGGATTTCGCCAAGCGCCTCGGCCAGCGGCTTGCCCTGTTCCAGCGTCAGGATCAGGGCCAGGTCCTGTTCATGGGCGATCATCAGGTCATGCCATGCCATCAGCAGCGCGGCCCGGTCCGCATGGCTGCGCCGCCGCCAGGGGCCGAAGGCGGCCTGGGCCGCCGCGATGGCCTCGGCCGTCTCGGCTCGGCCCATGTCGGGGACGCTGCCCAGAACCGCGCCGGTGGCGGGATCGGCCACCGGCACCGTCGCGCCGGTCGCGGCGTCGCGCCAGATTCCGGCGATCAGGGCCTGCTGGCGGAACAGGCCGCCCGTCGTCAATGCGTCTTTCACTGCCATGTCTCCATCATTCCTTGCGCCTATGCGTCCCCTTCCAGCGCCGCCAGCACGGCGGCGGTGATCCTGTCGGTGCCGTCGGCGCCGGGCCGCGTGCCGATACCCTGTGCGGTGACCGCCTCCATCGCGCGCATGACGGATCGGGCCGGGGCGCCGGCGCCCAGATGGTCCAGCATCATCGCCGCCGACCAGATCGCGGCCAGCGGGTTGGCGATGCCCTGCCCCGCGATGTCGGGCGCCGAGCCATGCACCGGCTCGAACATCGAGGGGGCGCTGCGGTCGGGATTGACATTGGCGGATGCGGCATAGCCCAGCCCGCCCTGGATCGCGGCGCCCAGATCGGTCAGGATGTCGCCGAACAGGTTCGAGGCCACGACCACGTCCAGCGTTTCGGGCGCCATCACCATCCGCGCCGCCATCGCATCGACGTGATAGGATGTCGCCTCGACATCGGGATAATCGGCCGCAAGCGCGCGGGTCACTTCGTCCCAGAACACCATGCTGTGGCGTTGGGCGTTCGACTTGGTAACCGAGGCCAGCTTGCCGCGCCGGGCCCGCGCCTGCTCGAAGCCGAAGCGCAGGATCCGTTCGACGCCCTTGCGGGTGAAGATCGCGGTCTCCACCGCCACCTCGTCCTCCAGCCCCTGGTGAACGCGCCCGCCGGCGCCCGAATATTCGCCCTCGGTATTCTCGCGGATGCACAGGATGTCGAAGCCGCCGGCGCGCAGCGGCCCCTGGACCCCGGGCAGCAGCCGGTGCGGGCGGATATTGGCATATTGCACGAAGCTCTTGCGGATCGGCAGCAGCAGCCCGTGCAGCGATACCGAGTCCGGCACCCTGGCCGGCCAGCCGACGGCCCCCAGCAGGATGGCATCATGGCCGCGCAGCGTCTCGATCCCGTCCGCGGGCATCATCGCCCCGGTTTCAAGATAGTATTCGCAAGACCAGGGATAGCGGGTGCCGGCCAGCGCGATGCCGTGCCGGGCGGCGGCGGCCTGGGCCACGGACCATGCGGCATCGGTCACGTCGACGCCGATCCCGTCGCCGGGGATCAGGGCAATGTTCAGCTGTGTCATGGATGCTTTCCGTTCAAATGTCGATGAGGACGGTCTTTTGCCGCCGGTTTGCCTGATAGGCCTCGCGGCCGAGATCCTTGCCCAGACCCGAGCCGCCGAAGCCGCCGGTCGGCAGGATATGGTCGGCCGACCGGCCATAGCGGTTGATCCAGACCGTTCCCGCCTCGACCGCGCGGCCAAGCCGCAGCGCCCGGGACAGGTCGCGGGTATAGACCCCGGCGCAAAGACCATAGGAGGGATGATGCGACAGCGCCACGGCCTCTTCCTCGGTCTCGAAGATCTGAAGCGTCAGGACCGGGCCGAAGATTTCCTCGGTGACGGCGGGATTGTCCGAACCCACGCCGGCAAGGATCGTCGGGCGGTAATAGCTGCCCGGGCCCTCGAACCGGGAGGCGCCGGCCACAACCTGGGCGCCCTGGCCGATGGCGGCGGTCACGATGGTCTCTATCCGCTGCAATTGCCGGGCCGAGATAATCGGCGAATAGGTCGAGCCCGCATCCCATGTCGGCCCCGGCCTGGCCCTGGCCATCAGCGCCGCGACCCGCGCGGCCAGTTCTTCGGCGATCGCGGCCTGGGCCAGGACCCGGGTGCCGGCGACGCAGACCTGGCCGGCATTGGCCATCACCCCGCGCGCCACGCAGTCGGCGGCCAGGTCCAGGTCGGCATCGGCAAAGACGATCTGCGGAGACTTGCCGCCAAGCTCCAGCGTCATCGGCTTGATGCCGGTGCGGGCGACATTGCCCATGATCGCCGATCCGGCCGCGGTCGAGCCGGTAAAGGACAGCTTGGCGATGCCGGGATGGATGGTCAGCGCGCTGCCCGTCACCGCGCCGTCGCCCAGGACGATATTGACCAGCCCGGCGGGAATTCCGGCCTCGACCGCCAGTTCGGCCAGCCGCAGCGCGCTATAGGGCGTCATCTCGGAGGGTTTCAGCACCACGGCATTGCCCGCGGCCAGCGCCGGGCCCAGCTTCCACGCCGCGATCGACAGGGGGAAATTCCACGGCACGATGGCGGCCACCACGCCATAGGGTTCCGACTGGATCATGCCCAGCTTATCGGCCGCCGTCGGCGCGACGGTGCCGCCCTCCTTGTCGGCGAATTCGGCAAAGAAGCGGACGACCTCCGCGGTCACCGCCACGTCCCCCGCCAGTGCCTGGGCGACCGGGCGGGTCGAGGCGACGGCTTCCAGCCGTGCCAGCGTCCCGGCATCGGCGGCGATGAGATCGGCCCAGCGATGCAGGGCGCGCAGCCGGTCGCGTGGCTGGGTCCTGCCCCAGCCGCTGGCGGCCAGCGCGGCCTGCGCATTGCGCACGGCGAAATCCACCGTCTCGGCATCGGCCAGCGGCACGGCCGCGTGGATCTGCCCGTCCGAGGGGCGGCAAAGCTCCAGCACGCCCTCGGCCGCGACGGCATGGCCGCCGATGAAATGATGCAGCGGCGGCGTGACCGTGGCGGGATCGAAGCTGGGCATCGGAACCTCCGGGGGCTGGGTTTCCCCCGCAGCCTAGTCGAGCGCCGCGAAAGGACTTTCCAAAGCGGCGGCGGCGGCGGAATATTGCGCCGCGGACGGGGCGGACGAAAGCCGATTATGCGTTACCGGGCCACCGGGGCGCCGGGCGGGCCGGAGGGGGCGGGCCCGGGGATCGGGGACGGCAGGTCAGAAACCGGCCGCGCAGCCGTCCTTGCGGTGGTCGGAGCCTGCGACATAGCCCGCCGCGGTCCGCATCACGATCTGCGCCCCGCCAAAGCCGAAAGCGGAATCCGGCGCCTCGGTCCTGATGCTGTGGCCCATGGCGGCCAGTGCCGCCCGCGTCTGTTCGGGCATGGCCGCCTCGACCGCGACGGTGCGGCCCGCCACGAAGCGCCAGCGCGGCGCGTCGCTGGCCGCCTGCGGGTTCTGGCCTGCGACCAGCGTGCGCAGCGCCATCTGCACATGGCCCTGGGCCTGCATCGGTCCGCCCATGACGCCGAAGGCCATTTCCGGCGCACCGTCCTTCATGACAAACCCCGGGATGATGGTGTGGAACGGCCGTTTGCCGGGGCCGACGCGATTGGCATGTCCCGGCGCGGTGACAAAGCCCGCCCCGCGGTTTTGCAGGCTGATGCCGGTGCCCGGCACCACGACGCCCGAGCCGAAACCCGCATAGTTCGACTGGATGAAGGACACCATCATCCCCTCCGCATCCGCCGCGGCCAGACAGACGGTGCCGCCGGCCAGGGGGGCGCCGGCGCTGGCCAGGGCGGCGCGCGCGGGGTCGATCAGGCGGGCACGGGCGGCCAGATAATCGGGGGCCAGCAGCGCCTCGGGCGGCACATCCATATGCGCGGGATCGGCCACGAAGGCCTCGGCATCGGCCAGGGCCAGCTTGATCGCCTCGATCTGCAGATGCAGCGCCACTGGGTCGTCGGGATCGCGCGCGGTCACATCTGTATGGTCCAGAATGCCAAGCGCGATCAGCGCGGCAATGCCCTGGCCGTTGGGCGGGATCTCGTGCAGCCGGTGGCCGTCGCCGAAACCGGCCGAGAGCGTGCCGCACCAGTCGGCGCGATGCGCGGCCAGGTCGGCCATGGTCAGCGCCGCGCCGTGCCGGGCCGCGAAATCGGTCATCGCGCGGGCCAGTTCGCCCCGATAGAAGGCGTCTCCCCCGCTTTGCGCGATCAGCCGCAGGGAACGGGCCTGTGCGGGGCTGCGATGGATTTCGCCGGCCCGTGGCGGACGGCCGCCGGACATGAAGGCCTGGGCAAAGCCGGGATGATCGGCCAGCAGGGCGGCACCCATCGCCCAATGCGCGGCGACATGCGGGCCGACGGGAAAGCCGTTTTCGGCATAGTCGATCGCCGGGGCGAACAGATCGGCAAAGGGCAATCGCCCGAAACGCTCCGACAGGGCGACCCAGCCCGACACCGCCCCCGGCACGGTCACGCTTTCCCAGCCGCGCTGGGGCATCTCGTCCAGGCCGGCGAACCTGTCCGGCGTCCAGGCGGCGGGTGCGCGGCCCGAGGCGTTCAGCCCGTGCAGCGCCGCACCGTCCCAGACGATGGCAAAGGCGTCCGAGCCCAGGCCGTTGCCCGTCGGTTCCACCACCGTCAGCGTGATCGCGGCGGCCAGCGCCGCATCGACGGCGTTCCCGCCCCTGCCCAGCATCCGTAGCCCGGCCTGTGTCGCAAGCGGCTGCGAGGTTGCAACGATGTTGTGCGCCAGAACGGGCGCGCGCGGGACGGCATAGGGATTGGAGAATTTCATCGGGACCTCCTGTTTCTGTCCGGGCCGCCGGTCGCGGCCATCTCCTCAGGACCTCTGCGGCAGCGCCGGCATGGCGGTCCCCTTTCCCTCCGCGTCCCTTGCCCCTGCCCCGGCCCACAGGGCGGTTTCGTCATGATGGCACAGGACCTGCGCGCCCTTGGCCAGCCTGCGCAGCGGCGGGGCTATGCGGTCGCAACACCCGGCGATGCGCATGGCGCAGCGGCTGCGAAACGGGCACAGCCCGGCCGCGCCCGCCGCCCCGATATTGCCTTGCCGGGACTGGACCGCCCGCCCGACCCGGTCGATCCAGCCGGGATCGAGTTCGGGGACCGAGGACAGCAGCAGCCGAGTATAGGGGTGATAGGGTTCCTGCCCAAGCGCCGAACGCGGCCCGTGTTCGACGGCGCGGCCCGCATAAAGCACCATCACCTCGTCGCAGATGGCCCGCACGGTGGACAGGTCGTGGCTGATGAACATGTAGGACAGGCCAAGCGTCTTTTGCAGATCGGCCAGCAGCTCGATGATCGCCGCAGCGACGACGGTATCCAGCGCCGAGGTGATCTCGTCGCACAGGATCAGCCGGGGCTCGGCGGCCAGCGCGCGGGCCAGGTTCAGCCGCTGCTTCTGCCCGCCCGACAGCTGCCGGGGGCGGCGGTGCAGCAGCCGGCCCGGCAATTGCACCATGTCGAGCAGGTCCAGCACCCGCCGCTGCCGCGCCGCGCCCCTGGTCCCGTGATAAAAGGTCAGCGGCCGCCCGACGATCTCTTCGACCGTGCTGGCGGGGTTCAGCGCGGTATCTGCCATCTGGAACAGGATCTGCACGTCCTTGAGCTGCGCGCGGCTGCGCCGGCCAAGCGTCAGCGGCATCTGCCGGCGGTCCAGCATCAGCTCGCCCGAGGTGGCGGGCAGCAGCCCCGCGATCATCCGCGCCAGCGTGGACTTGCCGCAGCCGGATTCGCCGATCACTCCCAGGTTCGAGCCGGCCGGTATCGCCAGGCTGACATTGTCGATCACCGTCTTGTAGGGGCGGCCATCCGCACCCGCCGGGCCGTAGCCGCCGACAAGATTGATGACCTCCAGCACCGGGCGCCTTGCATCGCCCGCCATGTCGGGATGCACCTCGCGCGGGCGGGCGGCGGCCAGCAGGCGGCGGGTATAGTCGCTTTGCGGTGCGGTGATGACCTGGCGGGTGCGGCCGATTTCCTGCACCTGGCCATCGCGCAGGGTGACGATCTGGTCGGCCATCTGCGCCACCACCGCCAGGTCATGGCTGACATAGACGCCGGTGGTGCCGAAATCGCGGATCAGCCGCTTGAACGCATGCAGGACCTCGATCTGGGTGGTGACGTCCAGCGCGGTGGTCGGCTCGTCCAGGATGACCAGCTTGGGGTCGAGGATTACCGCCATCGCCGCCGCAAGCCGCTGCAACTGCCCGCCCGACACCTGGTGCGGGTAACGGTCGCCCAGCGTTTCGGGATCGGGCAGCATCATGCTGCGGAACAGCTCGACCGCCTTCCTGCGTGCGGCGGCATCGGACAGCCTGCCATGGATGCGCGCCGGCTCGATCACCTGTTCCATGATCCGGCGCCCGGGATTGAAGGCCGCCGCCGCGCTTTGCGGCACATAGGCGATTTCGCTTCCCCGCAATGCCAGCACCTGCGCCTTGTCCAGGCCCAGAAGGTCGCGCCCTTCCATCACCACCCGCCCGCCGGACAGCCGGCAGCCCGACCTGGCATAGGCCATCAGCGCCAGCGCGATGGTGGTCTTGCCCGATCCGCTTTCGCCGATCAGCGCCGTGACCTCGCCTTTCGGCACCTCGAAGCTGACATCGCGCACGATGGTCAGATCCTCGCCAAGCTCGCGCGGCACCGTGACCCGCAGGTTTTCCACCTGGACCAGGCTCATGGCTATTCCTCCTCGATCCGGGTCGGCAGGTTGTCGAGCACGAGGTTCACGGCGATGGTCAGCGATGCGATCGCCAGCGCCGGAAAGATCACCGCCGGCGCCGCGAAGCTCAGCCCCAGCATGTTCTCGCGCACCAAGGCGCCCCAGTCGGCGGCGGGCGGCTGCACCCCGAAGCCCAGGAACGACAGCCCGGACAGGACCAGCACGATAAAGACGAAGCGCAGGCCGAAATCGGTCATGATCGGCATGATGATATTGGGCAGGATCTCGCGCCAGATGATATAGGGCGTGCCCTCGCCCCTGGCGCGCGCCACCTGCACGAAGTCGGACTGCGACAGGTTCAGCGCCAGCGCCCGCGTGATGCGCAGCGTGCCGGGGGCATACATGGCCGCCATGGTCAGGATCAGCACCGGCGTCGAAGGCCCGAGCGCGGCGACGACGACCAGCGCGAACATCGTGTTCGGCACCGCGATGATCGCATCGGCCAGCCGCGAAAGCACGGAATCCACCGCGCCGGGCATGACGGCGGCCAGGATCCCCAGCGTCGCGCCGACAAAGCTTGAAACCAGCGCCGCGGCGATGGACATGCCGACGGTATAGCGCGCGGCCAGGATCACCCGGCTCAGCATGTCGCGGCCCAGATAGTCGGTGCCCATCGGAAACGCCCCGGTCATCGGCGCGAAGGAATCCGGCGAGACGATCTGGCCATTGCCATGCGGCGCGATCGCCTGGCCAAGAACGGCGACGCCCAGCCAGCACAGTACCACCGCCAGGCCAAGGATGCAGGCCCAGGATATCCTCCATCCCCGGCTGATGATGCCGCCGCGGGCGAAAAGCAGGCGGCTGCGGGCGGAAGCCTCGGAAACGCTCATTGAAATTTCAACCTCGGGTTGAAGATGATGGCCACGATATCGGCCAGCGTCGCCAGCGCCAGATAGCTGGCGGCAAAGATCATCGCGCAGGTCTGGATCAGCGGCATGTCGCGGGTGGCGACGGCATCGACCATCAGCTTGGCCACGCCCGGATAGGAAAAGATCACCTCGGTCACCAGCACGCCGGACACCAGGAACGAGGTCGACAGCACCGCGGCATTGACCAGCGCCCCCACCACGTTGGGCATGACGTGATGCCAGATCACCCGGCGATGGCTGGCGCCCTTGAGCCGGGCCATTTCCACATAGGGTTCCTGCAGCGCGGTCAGCACCGCCGCGCGGCTGAGCCGGATCATCTGGCTGGCGACCACCAGCCCCAGCGTCAGGATCGGCAGGGCGAAGCTGCCGACGAGCTGCCCCAGCGAGGTGATCTCGGTGGCATAGGCCATGGCGGGAACCCAGCCCAGATTGACCGCGAACACCACCACGGCCAGCGTCGCCACCAGGAATTCCGGCACCGACATCACGGCGACGGCGCCGATGCTGGCGATGCGGTCAAAGACCGAATTGCGCCAGATTGCGGCGCAAATCCCGATCAGCAGCGCCGGCGGCACGGAAATGGCCACGGTGATGCCGGCCAGCATCAGCGTATTGGCAAAGCGGGCGCCCACCAGTTCGGCGATCGGCCGCTGATTGACCAGCGAGACGCCCGGATCGCCCTGCACCAGGCCCAGCATCCATTCCGCGTAGCGCATGATGGCCGGCCGGTCGAGATCCAGCGCGTGGCGCAGGTTCGCGACCGCCTCGGGGGTGGCCGACTGGCCCAGGATCACCTCTGCCACATCTCCGGGCAACAATTCCGTCGCGCCAAAGACGAACAGCGAGATCAGAAAGATCAGCAACAGGCTGACGAGCAGCCGCTGGAACAAAAGCCGCAACATGGCTGTGCCTCCGGGGCGGATGGCTGCCCGGACGCCGCGCCGGCCTCCGGGCAATGGAACGCGGCCATCAGGCGTCGAGCCAGACGCTTTCGGCAAAGTTGTAGCCCATCATCGGGCCGATGGGCATTGCCTTCAGCCCCTTCAACTCCTGCCGGTAGCCGTCGAGATTGGCCTGAAAGGCCGGGATCGCCGTGCCGCAATGGTCGTGGATCAGCTGCTGCATTTCGCCATACATCTGCTTGCGCAGCGATTCGTCCTGTTCCTTGCGCGCCTCCAGCAGCAGCTTGTCGAAGCGTTCGTCATTCCAGCCGCTCTCGTTCCAAGCCGCGTCGGATTTGTAGAATTCCGAGAACAGGATATCCGCGGTCGGACGCGGCAGGACATTGCCCCAGCTGATCGGCACCTTGAACCAGTAATTCGACCAATAGCCGTCCGAGGGCACCTTGTTGATCCGCAGGTCGAAGCCGATCTCCTGCGCCGATTGCTGCAGGATCACGCCCATGTCGACCGACTGTCCGGCGGCATCGGCGGTGACCATTTCGATAGACTGGCCCATGACGCCGGCCTTTTCCAGGTGGAAGCGGGCCTTTTCCGGGTCATAGGCCCGCTGCGGGATCTCGGCATTGTAATATTTGCTGCTGGGGGACAGGGGCGTGTCATTGGCAAGCTCGCCATAGCCGCGCAGCACCGCATCGACCATCTGCTGGCGGTTCAGCAGGTATTTCATGCCCAGCACGAAATCGGGATTGTTGCCCGGTGCCTGGTCCACGCGCAGTATCAGGTCGGTATAGTTGCCGGAATTCGTGACCAGCAGGCCGGTCGCCGGATTCGCCTCCAGCACCTGCGCCGTGTTCGGCTTGAAGGCATTGGCAAGCTGGATGTCGCCCGACATCAGCGCATTCAGGCGGGCATTGTCGTCCGCAATGGCGAAATGCTCGATCTCGTCCAGATAGGGGCGGCCTTCCTTGAAGTAATTGGCGAATTTCCTGCCGACGGCGCGGCCGCCGGGCTCGAAGGTTTCGCAGGTGAACGGGCCGGTGCCGACCGGCTTGGCGAAATCCTCGGCCCCGTCCTGCACGATGGCGAAGTTATGCCCGGTGAAAAGCGCGGGAATATCGGCATTCGGCGCGCTCAGGACCGCCGTGACCTCAAGCGGGCCGGTCGCCTCGATCTCGGCGAATTGCGCCATCAGCGAGGCCGCACGAGAGGCCAGGTCCGGGTTCTGGTGGCGTTTGAGCGAATAGACCACATCGGCGGCGCCAAGGGTCTTGCCATCGTGGAATTCGACGTCCGGCTTGAGCTTGATGATCCAGGTGATCGCATCGGCCGAGGTCACGCTTTCGGCCAGCTCGGGCTGCGGCGACATGTTTTCGTCCATGACCGTCAGCGTGTTGAAGAACATGCGGATCCGGACATAATCGGTGGAGCTGCGCACCTGCGAGGGGTCCAGCGTGTCGGCGGTCGAGCTTGCATTGCCCGCCACACGCAGCTTGCCGCCCATCTTCGGCGTCTCTTGCGCCAATGCCCGGCCGTCCAGGCCAAGCAGCGCGGGCATGCTGCCCGCCGCGGCCGAGGTCGCCAGCATATATGCGATCATCCGGCGCCGGCTCAGGCCGCCCTCCATCGCGCGGCTGGCGGTCTCGATCTGTTCGGGCGTGAGGTTCGCGCCCACGAAATCCGTCCTACGGCTCATAAGTCGGTTCTCCATGTTGGGTCTTGCGCTTTTTATATCTGGTCGCAGCACCCACGGCGGGGCGGCACCTCGATCCTGTGACATCTCGGGACGCACCTTGTTCTGTGTAATGGGGCGTTCGCCAAAGATCTGACTGACCTTTGCGGCAAACCAAGCGGGATATACCGGCCCCGCGCGACCCGCCGCCCGGCCGGGCCGGGCGGCCCGTATGCCTGCGGCCGCGATCCTGCCCTGCCAAGGTCAAATCTGCCACCTTTGCCCGGCGAAATGGCAGATTCCGTCTTGCCGGTCGCCGAAACAGCCGCTCCTTTCGGGGCGGCCGGTCCAGATTGCGCTTTCAGACCCAGCACAGCCCCAGGCCGTCATGAATCCCCAGCATATCTACATCGCATTGACCCTGGCCAATGCCATGTTCATCCAAAGCTTTTCGCACAGCTCGCTTGGCACCGCCCTGCCCGCCATCGCCGCGGATTTCGGGCTGGACCCGCTGCGGCTGAGCGTGGCGGTCACGGCCGAGGCGCTGACCCTTGCCGCCTTCATGCCGATGAGCGGCTGGCTGGCCGGGCGGTTCGGGTCGCGCCGGGTGTTCTTTGCCGCGGTGCTGCTGTTCGCGGCCGCCACCGCCGGCTGCGCCCTGTCGCGCAGCCTCGAGATGCTGGTGGGGTTTCGCGCGCTGCAAGGCATCGGCGGCGCGATGATGGTGCCGGTGTCGCGGCTGGTGCTGTTGCTGCTGATCCCGCGCAACCAACTGGTGCAGGCGATGACCTGGGTGACCATCCCGGCGCTGATGGGCGTGGTGCTGGGCCCGCCGGTGGCCGGGGCGCTGGTGACCTATCTGCATTGGACGGCGCTGTTCTGGGTGGTGCTGCCCTTTTGCGCGATGCTGTTTGCACTGGCATGGGTCAAGCTGGAAGACAGCCGGGACGCAGATGCCCCGCCCTTCGACTGGCCGGGCGTCCTGCTCAGCGCGCTTGGCATTGCCGGGCTGCTGCTGGCGCTCGACCGGCTGGCCCATGGCGCGGACGGGATGACCGCCCTGGGGCTTGCCGGGGTTTCCGCCCTGCTGCTGCTGGCCTATCTGCGGCATGCCCGCACCGCCGCGGCGCCGATCATCGACTTGCGGCTGCTGCAAGTGCCGGCCTATCGCATCGCCGTGCTTGGCGGGGTCGTCTTTCGCTCGGCCCAGTCCTGCGTGCCCTTTCTGCTGCCGATCCTGTTCCAGACCGTCTTCGGCTGGTCCGCCCTGCTGACCGGGGGCTTGATGCTGTCCTCGGCGCTGGCCGCCTTCCTGGTGAAATTCGCCGCCCCGGTGATCCTGCACCGCGCGGGATTTCGCGGCGTGCTGGTGTGGAACGGCATCATGACCGCGCTAGGCATCGTCGCCTGCGCCGGTTTCGGGCCGGGCACGCCCCATGCCGCGGTGGTCGTCGTGCTTTTCATGGTCGGCTGGATGCGGTCGCTGCAATATACCGCCCTGAACGTGCTGACCTATTCGGACCTCAACGAGAAGGAGATGACGCAGGCCACCGGCGTCAGCTCGATGTTGCAGCAACTGGCCGAGGCATTCGGCGTCGGCATGTCGGCGCTGGTGATGCAGCTGGCGACGCGCGGCGATCAGGCGGCGGGCGGCCCGGCCTATATCTTCGCCTTCGTGTTCTTCGGCTGCTGGGCACTGGCTGCGCAGGTCTTTTTCATTCGCCTGCGGCCAGAGCACGGCGCCCAGGCCGGCCTGGGCGGTGCAAGGCGCGGCTATGCGCCGAATCAGCCATAAGCAGGGCGGGGAATACGATAACGCAGAATTATATGCTGCGATGCCAGCCAAACCTGCCTTCCCGCGCCCTGCCGGGATCATCCGGGGAACTGCACGATATATGGGCAGTCATGGGCGGATTCCGTATATTCCCTTTGCTGTTCCCTATTGATTTTGTCCGCGACGGCGCGCCCGATGGTCAAAGCGCCCCCTGATCGGTGCGCAGATCGGCCACCCCAAACCGGAAAGTCGGAATTTTATGCGGCAGCCCAAGCTTGATCGGATCGACCTCAAGATCCTCTCTGTCCTGCAAAAGCGCGGGCGGATCACCAATGTGAACCTGGCCGATGCGGTCGGCCTGTCGGCCAGCCCCTGCCTGATGCGGGTGAAGCGGCTGGAGGAAAGCGGCTATATCCAGGGCTACGGCGCCACCATCGACATGGCCCGGCTGGGCGAAGTCGTCCATGTCTTTACCGAGATCACCTTGCGCGATCATCGCCACGGCGATTTTTCTCGGTTCGAGGCCGCGATGCGCAATGTGGACGAGGTGATCGAATGCCATCTCATCAGCGGCGGCTACGATTACCTGGTCAAGTTCATCACCCGCGGAATCGTGCATTACCAGGAGCTTATGGAATCCCTGCTGGAGCGGCAAATCGGGATCGAGAAATATTTCTCCTTCGTGGTCATCAAGTCGCCGGTGGTCAAGCAATATTACCCCCTGCCGCTGCTGTTCGAGGAAAGCTGACCGCCCGCAGCCCCCGCCGCCCGAGCCCGAAGCCGCCGATGCGCCATAACCCGGCCTTATCCGCCGATTACAAGACCGTCTTAGCACCCTTTCCGGCGCTGTGGTTTGATGCGGGCAACGACAGGCGGCGGCAGCCGCGCCAATGGCAACGGGACACAAGGCAGGCATGAAAAGCTTCATCACCGCAGCGCAGCTGATCGACGGCACCGGGCAGGCTCCGGTCGCCGACCCGGTTCTGGAAATCGAAAACGGCCGCATCGTCAAGGTGCATGGCGCCGGGGCCGGGCGCCCCGACGCCTCTGCGGGCGAGATCCGCGATTTTCCCGGCGCCACCATCCTGCCCGGCCTGATCGACACCCATGTCCACCTGAACCTGCCGGGCACCGGCCCCACGCTGGAAGAGGCGATGCGCGAGGGCGAAGAGGTGCTGCTGGCGACCTCGATGGGCAGCGCTGCGCAGGCGCTTGGGGCGGGGATCACCACGGTGCGCGACCTGGGCGCCTTTGGCACCACCAGCCTTGCGGCCCGGCGCACGTTGCAGCTGGGCTATGCAAGGGGTGCCAAGGTCATCGCCTGCGGTCCGCCGATGACCATGACCGGCGGCCATTGCTGGCAGATGGGCGGCGAGGCCGACGGCGTCGAGGGCGTACGCCGCAAGGTGCGCGAACTGTGCCGTGCGGGTGCCGATTTCATCAAGGTCATGGCCTCGGGCGGGGGCACGCTCGGCACCAGGTCCTGGCTGCCGTCCTTTGCCCGCCACGAGCTTTGCGCCATCGTCGAAGAGGCACATCGCAACGAACGCCGGGTGACGGCGCATTGCCTTTGCGCCGAATCCATCGACAATGCCATCGCGGCGGGCGTCGATCAGATCGAGCATGCGAATTTCCTGGTCGATGCCAGCGGCCGGCAGCAATACGATCCCGCCATGGTCGACCGGCTGGCGCAAGCCGGCATTCCGGTCACGACGACGCTGGTGGTCTATGTCGCGTCGGTGTTCCATTATCGCCGGCGGGAGAGGCTCTCCCCGGCCGAACAGGCGATGGTCGACAAATGGCTGCGCCGCGCCGACGAGACGCTGGACTATCTGCGCCGGATGACCGATGCGGGGGTGACCTTCGTCGCCGGCACCGATGCCGGCTGGCGCTTTACCCCCTTCGACACGCTGCTGCTGGAGCTGGAGATCATGCATCGCGGCGGCTATTCGGCGCTTGGCGCCATCCATGCGGCGACCGGGGCGGCGGCGGATGCGATCGGTGCCGGCGATATCGGCCGGCTGACGCCGGGCAAGGCGGCCGATATCCTTGTCGTCGCCGGCGACCCGCTGGCCGATCTGGATGCGCTGCGCGATCCGCTGCTGATCCTGCAGGACGGCCGGCCGCAACATGTCACCGGGCGCGAAAACCTGTCGGCGATCGCCCGCGCCACGCCGCTTTGACCCGGTTGCAAGGAGCTTCGACATGACCGCCAAACCCTTTCCCGTCGCCATCGTCGGCATGGGCCGCTGGGGCCAGACCCTGGTGAATTCGGTCCAGGGCCGCAGCCCGGCGATCCGCTTCGTCGCCGGTGCCACGCGCACGCCGGCCAAGGCCGCGGAATTCGCGTCCCGCCAGGGGATCGAACTGCTGCCGGATCTGGATGCGGTTCTGGCGCGCCAGGATATCGGCGGCGTCGTGCTGGCCACCCCGCACAGCCAGCATCGCGCCCAGATCGAAGCCGCCGCCCGGGCCGGCAAGCATGTGTTTTGCGAAAAGCCCCTGACGCTGACCGGCGCCGATGCCCGGGCGGCCTATGCCGCGGCGGCGGCGGCGGGCGTGGTGCTGGCGCTTGGCCATAACCGCCGCTTCCTGCCCGCTTATGCGAAATTCGCCGAGCTGGTGCGCGGCGAAATTGGCGACCTGCGGCAGTTGATCGGCAATTTTTCGTCTGGCGTCACCGGCTACGGTGCGGATAGCTGGCGCAGCGATCCCAGGGAAAGCCCGGCGGGCGGGATGACCGGGCTTGGCATCCATATGGTCGATGCGATGATCGGCCTTGGCCTGCGGCCCGCGCAAGTCACCGTCGCCAACCGCCGCAAGGCCGAAACCGGGCCGGCCGATACCGTCACCGCGATGATCGAATGCGACGGCGGCGCGCTGGCGATCCTGACCACGGTGGCCGGGCCGGGCCGGTTCTGGCGGCTGGAGGCGTTCGGCTCGAAGGGCTGGGCGGCGATGGACGGCGAACATCGCATCGCCTTCGGCGGCCCCTCCGGCCCCGAACAGGTCTGGCATTTCGCCTGGAGCGACATGGAGCGCGGCGAGCTTGAAGCCTTTGCCGCCGCTGCCGCCGGCACCGCCCCCTATCCCATCACGGCCGAGGAAGGCGTTCGCGGGGTGCGTCTTTTCGAGGCGATCTGCGCGGCGGCCGTCGCCGCGCCGGGCGGGCGCGCCAGCCGCGATGTCGTGGCAGGCTAGGGCCGCCCGCCCTATGCCTGCGCGCGCCGCATCCGCCCGCCCGCGCTCGCGCCTGCCCTTCGCCAGCGCCGCGCCCCCGCATCCGCCCGCCCCGGTCCGACGCCGGGGCGCGGCATTCCTGTCCGGCCCCGGATGTCAGCCGAAATAGGCCCGCACCGCATCCGCGACCTCCTCGACGGCGCCCTGGTCCAGATGCGGCCCGATGGGCAGGTTCAGGACGCGGCTGCAGGACCGTTCGGTGACCGCCAGATCGCCGGCCTTCCAACCCAGATGCGCATAGGCTGGCTGCAGGTGCATCGGCGGGGAATACAGCGCATTGCTGCCGATCCCGCGGCGGGCGAGATGGGCGTTCAGCCCGGCCCGGTCGCCGCATTCGACGGCATAGTTGCGCCAGGCATGCAGGCAGCCGGGCTTGACCTGCGGCAGGGCGATCGGCAACCCCTCCAGCAGGTCCGCATATCGCCGGGCCTGCGCGCGGCGCAGCTCGATCGCGGCCGACAGATGCGGCAGCTTCACCCGCAGGATCGCGGCCTGAATTTCGTGCAGGCGCGCATTCTCGCCATCGGTTTCGTGCCGCAGGGCCAGCGGGCGCGGGCTGGCATAGTGATGCGCCCGGTCCTGGCCGTCGGCCGAATAGCGGCGGATCCTTTCGGCCAGCGCCGCATCCTCGGTGGCGCAGGCGCCGCCCGAACCAAAGGCGCCCAGATGCTTGCCCGCCGAAAAGCTGAAGCAGGTGACATCGGCCAGGGTGCCGATGGGTTGCCCCGCGACCACCGCGCCCAGCGACAGGCAGGAATCCTGGATCACCGCCAGCCCATGGGCGACCGCGATGCGGCGCAGCGCCGGCATGTCGGCGGGGTGGCCATACATGTCGACCGGCAGGATGGCGCGGGTGGCGGGGCCGATCGCCGCCTCGACCGCCGCCGGGTCGATGCAGCGCGAGACCGGGTCGATCTCGACCCAGCGCACCTTGGCGCCGACCATGCTGACGGCGGCCGATCCGCCCAGATCGGTATTGGCGACGGTGATCACCTCGTCGCCCGGCCCGATCCCCAGCGCCCGCAGCGCGGCACGCAACGCGGCCGAGCCCGAACCGACGCCGACCACATGCCGCGCGCCCAGCCAGCCGGCGAATTCCGCCTCGAAGCCAGGCACTTCAGGACCCCAGTCGATCCTGCCGCTGTCCAGGACGCGGTGGATGGCCGCATCGAATTCCGCCTTTCGTGCCCGATAGAGCGCGGCCGGGTCATACATGGGCACGCTCACGCACGGCCCCCGGCCTGCGGGCTGTAGATGATCACCTCGACCTCCATGCGGATCTCTGGAAAGCCGAGCGCCGCGACGATGGTGCCGGTATGCGGCGGGCGGTGGCTTCCGAAATAGTCCAGCCGCACCCTGGTCACCGGGTCCTTGTCGTTCCAGTCGACCAGGATCGTGTTGACCTTGACGATATCCTCTTTCGTTGCGCCGACATGGGCCAGCACCCGGTCGATATTGGCATAGACCGCCCGTGCCTGCGCGGTCGCGTCGCCGGTCACCCAGTTGCCATGCTCGTCCTTGGCGATCTGGCCGGCGACAAAGACGAAATCGCCCGCCCGGCCCACATGGTCATAGGTCAGGCCGGGGGCCAGGTCGGGCGGGTTGGAGGTTTCTACCTTGGACATGTCGTCTCCTCGTTGCTGGTCGGTGGGGTAGCCGGTCCCCGGGATCGCCCTGCCGCCGCGCCCTCGCGAAAGCGGGTGATCGAGAAATCATCTATCGGCGTGACGGTCCGACCCGTCGCGATCAGTTCCGCCATCACCTCGCCGACGCCGGGGCCGAGCTGAAAGCCGTGGCCGCAAAAGCCGAAGGCGTAATACAGCCCCGGCACGCGGCCGCTGGGGCCCATCACCGGCAGCATGTCGGACAGATAGCCTTCGGGACCGGACCAGCTGCGGATCACCTGGACCCGCGCCAGCGCCGGGCAAAGCCGGACCAGATGGGGCAATTGCCGGGCCAGCAGCCGGCTGTCGGTTCCGGCCAGTCCCGTCTCCATCGGCACCGGCACCCGCCGTCCGCCGCCAAAGACGATATTGCCGCGTTCGACCTGTCGGAAATAGACGCCCGCATCGCGGTCGCGCGTCCAGACCCCGACCACCGGATGCACCCGGTGCGGCAGCGGCTCGGTCACGGCCATTTGCGGGCCGTGCATGGTCAGCGGCACCGGCTCGCCGAAATCCGCCGCCAGCTGCGCACCCCAGCCCCCGGCCGCGATCAGCAGCCGCTCGGCCCGGAACCGCCCCTGGGCGGTATCGACCGCAAAGCCCGCGTCCAGGCGCGTGATCGCACTCGCCTCGGCCTCTTCCACGATGCGCGCGCCCAGCGAGGCCGCGGCGCGGGCAAAGGCGGGGGCGATCAGCCGCGGATTGGCCGATCCGTCCTGGGGCGAAAACGAGGCGCCGATGGCGTCGGGGGCCAGCCCCGGAAAGCGGCGGCGGATATCGGCGGGGGCCAGCATTTCAAGCTCCAGCCCCCAGGGCCGGGCGGCGCGGGCGAATTCCTGCATGTCCTCCATCCCGGCCCGGTCGAAGATCAGTCGCAGATGGCCGGTGGCGCGAAATTCGACATCCTCGCCCAGAAGGCGGTCGATTTCGCCCCAGATCGCGCGGGAGCGGTGCGCCAGCGGCAGCTGCGGCAGATAGCGCCCCTGGCGCCGGATGTTGCCGAAGCTGGCGACGGTGGCGCCCTGCCCCACCAGGCGCCGCTCCAGCAGCGTTACCCGCAGGCCGCGCCGGCGCAGGAAATAGGCTGCCGCCGTTCCCATCAGGCCGCCGCCGATGATAATGATGTCCATGGCCGTTCCTCGTCTTGCATTCACTCTTTCACGTCCGGCGCGCGCGGTCCAAGATGCCGTCTTGTGAAAACCATAAGCCTGACTTCTGAACTGGATGGAGACGATCATGCGGGCGCGGCAGCTTGAGGTCTTTTGTGCGGTGATGCGCGCGGGCACCGTCACGGCGGCGGCGCGGGACCTGAACATCTCGCAGCCCGCGCTGAGCCAGATCCTGCTGCATACCGAGGACGAGTTGGGCGTGCAGCTGTTCGAGCGGGTCAAGGGCCGGCTGCGGGCCACCGAGATCGCGCATGAGATCTATCCCGAGGCCGAGCGCGTATTTGCCGGGCTCGAGGCGCTGCGCCGCCACACCATCGACCTGCGCGACGGCCGCGTCGGGCTGTTGCGCATCGCGGCCTCGGCCCCGCCGGCGATGAGCTTCCTGCCCAATGCCATCGCCGAATTCCGCGCCGCTTATCCCAGCGTCTCGCTGAGATCGCATGTGGCGCCGGTGGCCAGCATGACGCGCATGGTCCAGAGCGGCGATATTTCCATCGCCGTGGCCATGAGCGATGCGGCCTATCCGGGCCTGAACATCGAGGTTCTGGGCGAAGCGCCGATGGTTTGCGTGCTGCCGCAGGGCCACCCTTTGCTGGACAAGGCTGCGCTGACGCTCGCGGACCTGGCGCAGGAAACGCTGGTCTCCTATCGCGGCGATACGCTGCCGGGACGCCGGCTGATGCGGATTGCGGCGCAGGAGGGGATGGGCTTCGCCCCCGAGATCGAGGTCGACGCCTCGATCTCGGCCCTGCCCTTCGTTCAGAAGGGGCTGGGCGTCGCCGTGGTTGACGGGCTGATGCCCTGGCAGACCTTCAGCGGCGTCGCGGTGCGGGATTTCCTGCCCAGGACCCGGTTGCCGGTGACGATCCTGACCAACAAGGACACGCCGCTTTCCGCCGCGCATGACGGGCTGCTGGCCGCGGTGCGCCGCGCCTTCGCGGCCGACCGGACCGGCTGAGGCCGGGCCGTCGCCAGTGTATATAGGCGCCGCTTATGGGCATGCCCGCGATCCGACTTGGCGTCGCGGCCGCCGTTCATGCCACCGTGCCCCAAAGATAGCAGCGAGGGACCGGCATGAGCTGGAAGATCGGGGTCGACATCGGCGGCACCTTCATTGATTTCTGTGCGCTGGACACGCAGACCAACCGCATGAGCACGCTCAAGGTGCTGACGACCCCGGACCGACCCGGTTCGGAACTGCGCCGCGGGCTGGAGATGCTGGCCGAGCGCGACGGCGTTCTGCCGGAGCAGGTGGAAACCTTTGTCCACGGCACCACCGTCGGCATCAACACCGTGATCCAGCGCAAGGGCGCGCGGCTGGCGCTGGTGACGAATGCCGGCTTCGAGGATGTCGTGGAGCTGGGCCGGCTGCGCCTGCCGGACATGTATTCGCTGTTTTGTGCCGCGCCCGAGCCGCTGGTGTCCCGCGACATGATCTTTGGCATTTCCGGGCGGGTGCTGTCGGATGGCAGCATCCTGCACCCGCTGGACGAGGAAGAGATTCGTGCCGTCGCCCGCGCCGCCCGCGCCGCCGGAGCTCAGGGCGTGATCGTGTCGCTGCTGCATTCCTATCGCAATCCCGAACAGGAACGCGCCGCCGCCCGCATCATCGCCGGGCAGGAGCCGGATCTGTTCGTCTTTGCCGGGGCGGATGTCTGGCCGGTGGTGCGCGAATACGAACGCAGCACCACCGCGATTCTCAACGGCTATGTCCATCCGCGCATCGCCGGCTATCTCGGCGGGCTGGAAGAGACGCTGACCGGCCTGGACGTGCCGGCCCGGCCCTATATCACCAAGTCGAACGGCGGGCTGATGACCGCCTCGGAGGGCAAGACCGCCTGCGTGTCGATGCTGTTGTCGGGGACCGCCTCGGGGGTGATGGGGGCCGCATGGCTGGCGCGCCAGGCCGGGATCGCCAATGTGCTGACGCTGGATATCGGCGGCACCAGCGCCGATATCGCCATCATCACCGACGGGGCACCCGCCTTCGGCACCGGCGAGATGATCGGGGAATTCCCGCTGCACATCCCGTCGGTCTCGGTCAGCTCCATCGGGATCGGCGGCGGCTCCATCGCCGCGGTGGACGGCCAGGGTGTGCTGCGCGTCGGCCCCGAAAGCGCGGGGTCCAGCCCCGGTCCCGCCTGCTATGGCCGCGGCGGCACGCGGCCGACCATCACCGATGCCATGGCGATCTGCGGCTATCTCGGCCATGTGCCGATGGCCTACGGCCAGTTGCAGATGCATGTCGAGCTGGCCCATGAGGCGATGGCGCCGCTGGCCGCCGCGCTTGGCCTCTCCGTCCAGCAGGCGGCGCAGGCGATCCTGGACGTGGCGGTTTCGGAAATGTTCGTCGAGGTCGAAAAGCTGGCCTCGCGCGAGGGGGTCGATATCCGCGACTATGCGCTGATGCCCTTTGGCGGCGGTGGGCCGATGCTGGGCTGCTTTCTTGCCAGGGAACTGGGCATGACCCGCGTCATCGCCGCCCGCTCGCCCGGCGTGGTCAGCGCGCTTGGCGGGCTGGTGGCCGATATCAAGGGCGATTTCGTCCGCACGCTCTTTACCGATTGCGGCGACGAGGCGCCGCCCGTCCTGCGTGCCGCGATGGCCGAGATGGTGGCGGAATCCGACGGCTGGCTGCGCCTGCGGCAGGGCTTTTCCGGGCCTTCGGACATCTTCCTGTCCGCCGACATGCGCTATAGCGGCCAGTCCTTCGAGATCGAGGTCGCGCTTCAGCCCGGCTGGATCGAGACGGGCGACATGGCTGCGATCGGCGCGGCATTCCACCGCCGCCATGCCGAGGTCTATGACTTTTCGGACCCCGAGGGGCGCATCGACATCGTGAACCTGCGGCTTGTGCGTGCCGGGCGGACCCCGCCCATCGCCATGCAGGAGGCAGAGCCCCGCACCGGCGCCGCACCGGCCGCAAGGTCGATCCGCGTCTTCGGCCCCGGCGGCTGGCAAGAGGTGCCGCTTTATCTGCGCCAGTCGGTCACCGCCGGCCAGACGGTCAGCGGCCCCGCCGTCGTCGCGCAGGAGGATACGACGCTGGTCATCCCCGAAGGCTATGCCGGCACGGTGGACCGGCTGCTGAACATTCATCTGACCCAAGAGGTGGCGGCATGAGCATCGACAAGGTCCAGCTTAGGATCCTGGCCAATCACAGCCGGGCTGCGGCCGAAAACATGGCCCAGACCCTGTTTCGCACCGCCCATTCGGCCTTTGTGAAAGAAACGCAGGACTTCACCGTCATGCTTTGCGATCCCAGGGGCCAGACCTTTGCCGTTCCGATGGAACTGGGCGCGACCTGGTATCCGGGTCTGTTCTACGGCCGCGCCATCGACATGGTACAGGATTACCGCCCCGGCGACGTGGCCTTTACCAACGATCCCTATTCGGGCTATCTGGCGACCCATACCCCCGACACCCATCTGTGGAAGCCCGTCTTTCACGAAGGCGAGATCATCGCCTTTACCGCCGGGCATATCCACAACACGGACATGGGCGGGGCCGTGGCGGCATCCCTGTCGCGCTCGTTGACCGAGATCCAGCAGGAGGGCCTGCGCTTTCCGCCGATGAAGCTGATGAACGAGGGCGTCTTCGACGAGGACATCTTTCGGATCATGCGCAGCAATGTCCGCAAGCCCGACCTGAACCTGGGCGACATCAAGGCCCTGGTCGGTGCGCTGAACACGGGCGAGCGCAAGGTCCTGGCCATGGTCAGGAAATTCGGCATCGACACCTTTCGCGAGGGATTGTCCGCCCTGCTGGACTATTCCGAGGCGCAGGCCCGCGCATTGCTGTCGGAAATGCCCGACGGCAGCTGGGATTTCGCCGATTATGCCGACGAGGACAGCGACGAGGGCAATCCCTGCCGCCTGAAGGTGCGCCTGAGCATCAGCGGCGACGAGGCGGTTCTGGATTTCACCGGCTCGGACCCGCAGCTGTCGTCGTCGCTGAACGTGCCCTCGGGCGGCGATCCGCGCCATACCATGCTGCTGGTGGGGATCTATTACATCCTTTACACGCTGAACCCGGGCCTTTTGCTCAACCAGGGGCTGACGCGGCCCTTTACCTGCATCACGCCCGAAGGCACGGTGCTGAACCCGCAATTTCCCGCCGCCGTCGGCATGCGCAGCCTGACCTGCGCGCGGCTGCGCTCGGTGCTGTTCGGCGCCTTTGCCCAGGCCCTGCCGGCAAAGATGCCCGCCGCGCCGGCCGGCAACAATTGCATCGTCAACGTGATGACCACGGATGAAAGAACCCGCAAGACGGTGATCGCGGCGGTGAACCCGGTGGTCGGCGGCGGCGGCGCGATGCCGCATCGCGACGGCTCCAACGGCTCGGGCGCGGATGCCGCCTATCTCAAGAACACGCCCATCGAGATCACCGAGCTGGAGACGCCGATCCAGTTCACCCGCTATGGCCTGCTGCCCGATTCCGGCGGTGCGGGGCGCTGGCGCGGCGGCCTGGCGACGCAGATGGCGTTCCGCGTATTCGCCCCCGACAGCCGCATCACCGCGCGCAATCGCGACCGGCATGTGTTCCGCCCTTGGGGAACGCTGGGCGGCAAGGCGGCGGGCACCTCGGACATGAAGGTGAATGCCGGCACCGACCGCGAGCGGCTGTTCGGCGCCAGGGATATCGCCGTCCTGCAACCGGGAGACGAGCTGCATATCCAGTCGGCCGGCGGCGGCGGGCGCGGCTGCCCGCTGGATCGCGAACCCTGGCGCGTGGCGCAGGATGTCCGGCGCGGCTATGTCAGCGTGGCGGCGGCGCGGGCGGATTACGGCGTGGCGCTGAGCGATGCGGGCGATGTGGACGAGCCGGCGACGGACAGCCTGCGCGCGGCCATGCGCGGCCGGCAGGGCGGCGGGTTCTTCGATTTCGGCCCCGAGCGCACCAGCTACGAGGCGATCTGGACCACCGAACGCTATGCCCGCTTTACCGCGCTGATGGCCGCACTGCCGATCCATTGGCGGTTCTTTGTCAAGACCCAGATCTTTGCCATGACGCGCGAACGGCCGGATGCCGATTTCGATGCGATTTTTGTCGACCTGGTCGCCCGCTATCCGCAGATCCCGCAGCCGGCGATGGCAGATGGGGCGGCAGATGGGACGGCGGCGGCGGCAGGCAGGCAGGCCCGGCCGCAGGATAAGGTCGCATGAGGATGCGCGGCGGCTTTCGGCGGCTGGCCGAAACCGACCGCCCGGCGGTGCGGTTTCGCATCGACGGGCGTGCCGCGACGGCGCTGCAGGGCGACACGGTGCTGACCGCGCTGCGGATCAACGGCGCGGCGGCGCGCATCGGCGAATTCGGCGATGGGCCGCGCGCGGGATTTTGCCTGATGGGCGCCTGTCAGGATTGCTGGGTCGATCTGGCCGATGGCCGCCGCCTGCGCGCCTGCGAAACGCCGGTAAGCGCCGGCATGGATATCGTCACCACCCCGATGGATGAAACCCTGTGGCCCGGCGCATCGTGATCGTGGGCGCCGGCCCCGCCGGCATCCGGGCGGCCGAGACATTGGCCATGGCCGGGCTGCGGCCGGTCGTCATCGACCGGGAACCGGCCTCGGGCGGGCAGATATATCGCCGCCCGCCCCCGGGCTTTTCCCGCCCCGCCAGCGCGCTTTATGGCGAGGATGCCGGCAAGGCCACGGCCCTGCATGACGTCTTTGACGGGCTGGTCGGACGGATGGACTACCGTCCCCGGTCCGAGGTCTTCGGCATCACCGGCGACATCGTGCATGTGCATGACGGGCGGACGCTGACCGACCTGCCCTTTGACGCGTTGATCCTTGCCACCGGGGCGACCGACCGCATCGCCCCCCTGCCGGGCTGGACCTTGCCGGGCGTGCACAGCCTGGGCGGGGCGCAGATCGCGCTCAAGTCGCAGGGCTGCGCCATCGGGCACCGGGTCGTCCTGATCGGCAGCGGCCCGCTGCTGACGCTGGTGGCCGTGCAATATGCCGATGCCGGGGCGGATGTGGCCGCCGTTCTCGATACCGCCAGCCGCGCCGACCTGGCGCGGGGCGCGGTGCATATGATGGCGGCGCGGCCGGGGCTGCTGGCGCGCGGGCTGAGGTTGCGCGCCCGGCTGCGGCGCCATGGCGTGCCCTATTGCAACGGCGTGCGCGACCTGCGGATCGAGGGGGCGCAAGAGGTCGAAAGGGTGGTCTGGCGAACCGCCGGCGGCGCGGTTCGCAGCGCCGAATGCGACGGGGTCGGGATGGGTTGGCACCTGCGGTCGGAAACCCAGCTCGCGCAATTGGCCGGCTGCGCCCTTGTCTGGGATGCGGCATGGCAGCAAAGCGTGCCGATGGCCGATCCGATGGGGCGTTCGAGCCGCCGGGGTGTCTATCTGGCCGGGGACGGGGTGCGGATCCTGGGCGCCGACGGCGCCGAGTTTGCCGGCCGGCTGGCGGCGCTGGCTTGCCTGCAGGACCTGGGCCTACCCGCCGTGGCGGACAGCGCGCCGCTGCTTGGGCGGATGCGGGCGATGCGCCGCTTTGCGCGGGGCCTTGCCATCGCCTTTCCCTATCCCGACCGGATGTGCCGCGCCCTGCCCGACGACACGCTGCTGTGCCGCTGCGAGGCGATCACCGCCGGCCAGTTCCGCGCCGTCCTTGCCAGATCCGGCGCGGCAGAGCCCAACCGCGCCAAATCGCTGTCCCGCGTCGGCATGGGCCGGTGCCAGGGGCGCTATTGCGCCGCGGCCGCCGCGCGGATCCTGGCCGCTGAACGGGGCCTTGACCTGGCAGAGATGCCGGGGCTGCGGCCGCAGGCGCCGGTCCGGCCGATGCCGATGTCGCTGCGCGCCGCGCCGTCACCGCCCGCACGGACCGAAGGGGACGCGACATGACCCGACCCGCTCCGGCCCCGAATCTGGCCCCGAATCTGGCCCCGGACACGGCCTGGGCACGTCATGGCGGCGGCGCCGGGCGCGTGCCCCGCCCAACTGCGTCAGCCAAGCGCCTGGCTCATCAGCGCATAGCTGATCGCGGCGGGATCGGTGCGGGCGTCCGGCCCCAGCCGCATCTGTTCGGCCTCGCCCGCCACCCGCAGCCCGCAGCCGGCCAGGAAGGCGGCGAATTCGCCCGCGGTCCGCGCGCTGTCCACGCGCAGGAAATCGCCGGCATGTTCCGCGACGAAGGGCGCGGCCAGCGCGATCGCGCCAGCATCGTCCCCGGCCACGATCGGGCCGATGACATGGCCGCGCCCAAAGGGCCGGCAGATGGCGAAGCCGGTGATCGTCCCCTTGCGCGCGATCACGCGCAGATCCCATCGCTCCAGCGCCGCGGCCAGGATCGCGGATCGGTCGCAGTCCAGCGCAGCGCGGTCCAGGCGCCGGATATCGGCCAGGTCGGCAAGCCCGCCCAGGCGCAGCTCCTCCCCGGCTGGCGGCGCGGGAAGCGGGCCAGGCATTGCGGCACGGCCCTGGAACTGATGCACCTTGCCGACCCGGCGAAAGCCCTCGTCCTCATAGACGGGGACGCGGTTCCACATGGCGTTGCACATCAGGGTGCGGCCCGCCGCCTCGTCGCGGTTGCGGTCCCACAGCCAGCGCCAGCCGCGGCGCGCCTCGAAGCGAGGCACCGTCAGCGACATGCCCAGCTGGGCATGGTCGGGACCCATCGGCACCCACAGGGCCGCGCCGATGGCCCGGCCGATTTCGTCGCAGCCGACATATCCCCGCCCGTGCTCGATCAGAAAGGCCAGGTCGCGGCGGCGATGGGGCCAGCCGACACTGACCGTCAATTCGTGAAGCAGCGCCACATCGCCCAGACCGATCTCGCGCGCGGTCAGCCGGGTCGTGTCCATCGACAGGCGTCTGTCGAGCATGATGAAACCTCCGTTTGCGCCTGTTGCCTGACTACACCGAAGCATGGCGGGCCAAGGCATCGCAAACCAGCCGTCTTCGGAAGGATCTGCCGATCTGGACGCCGAATTCCGAAGATCGCTTGGCACGCCGGGCCCGGATACGGGCGCCGGGGACCGTCCTCTTCCGCCGTTTCACCAGATTTGCCGCATAAGGGATGCCATGACCATGCACAGCACCGCGACCGAACTTTGGGCCATGTCCGCCGTCGATCTTGCCAGGGGGATCGCGGCCGGCGCCTTTTCCAGCCGCGAGGCGACTGAAAGCGCGCTGGCCCGGATGGATGCCGTCAACGACCGGATCAACGCCGTGGTCGAGCCCACGCGCGAAGCGGCACTGGCGGCCGCGGATGCGGCCGATGCCGCGGTAAGGCGGGGCGGGGCGCTGGGGCCGCTGCATGGCGTGCCCGTCACGATCAAGATGAATGTCGATTGGGCCGGCCATGCCCGCAACAACGCGATCCGGGAACTGCACGGCGCGGTCGCCAGCGACGACAGCCCCGTTACCCGCAACATCCTGGCCGCGGGCGCGGTGATCCTGGGCCAGACCAATACGCCCGCCTATTGCGCCCGTTCCTTTACCTCGAACGAGCTTTACGGCTATACGCTGAACCCTTGGAACCCCGAGATCACGCCCGGCGGATCCTCGGGCGGCGCGGCGGCGGCGGTCGCGGCAGGGATCGGCGCCGTGGCCCATGGCAACGACCTGGGCGGATCCGTCCGCCAGCCCGCCCATTGCTGCGGTATCGTCGGCCTGCGCTGCACGCCCAGCCGTATCCCCAACTACAATCCCTCGGTGGCGACCGACCGGCCCTATATACACCAAAGCACCACCTCGCAGGGGCCGCTGGCCCGTTCGGTCGCGGATGCCTTCCTGGGATTTCGGGCCATGGCGCGGCGCGACCATCGCGACCCCTGGTGGTCGCCCGCCCTGCCGGCCGAGCATCAGGCCCCCTTTCCCTGCAAGGTCGCCCTTTTCCATTCCGACGACGGGATCGAGCCGGCGGTGCGCGCATCGCTCCTGTCGGCGGCGCGGATGCTGGAGGATGCCGGCTGCATCGTCGAAGAGGCCGCGCCGCCGCGCTATGACGAAGGCTGGGCCCTGCACCAGTCGCTGCTGCAGGCCGAGCGCGAGCCGGGGCTGCTGAAGAATATCGAGCGCCATGGCGACAGGTTCCTGCGCCGCAAGTTCGAGGTGCTGGGGAAATGGGACCTGATCGAGCCGATCAGGTCCCGCGACGACTATATCGCCAAGGTGGCGATGCGGACCAGCATCCTGCGCGACTGGATGGCCTTTTTTGAAACCTATCCGCTGATCCTGATGCCGAACATGCATCTTCGGGCGCTGCCGAAGGATTTCGACCAGGGCGACGACGCGACCGTGCGGCGCGCGTTCTGGGCGGTGAAGCCCCATCACGTCACCGCGTTGCTGGCGCTGCCCGGCCTGTCGGTTCCCACCGGGATCACCGATGGCATCGTCGACGGCGTGCAGCTGGTGGCGAACCGGATGCAGGACGAATTCCTGTTCCGCGCCGGGGCCGCGATCGAGGCGCGCGCCGGCAGTTTCACCCCCGTCGAGCCGCGCCCCCCGGCCTGACGGGCATCGGGGCCGGTCTTCGCGCCGCGGCCGAAGGCCGCCTATAAGCACGGCCTATGGGACACCTCTTAATCGGTATTTTTTACAAGGGCGGATCGCATGCTCAGATGAGCGAAAGGCGGATGCCGCCGCCAGCGGGACGAAAACGGGGACGGGACGTGCCAGCGGATCTGGCCGCCGTTCGTCTTGCTTCAGCCAGAGAGCCGCATGACCACCAGGACGCAAGAGATTGTCGCACAGCAAGGACGATGGGCGCGGGCCCTGGGCCGGCTTGGTTCGGTCAAGGCGCTGGACATGGTGGTTCGCCGGCTTTTCTCGATGGTGATGCTTGCCTTCAGCATCAGCGTGCTGGTCTTTCTCCTGATCCGGCTGGTGCCGGGCGATCCGGTGATCGAGATGCTGGGCGCCGAGGCCGCCAGCGACGAGCTTGCCGCCCGGCTGCGCGGCCAGCTTGGTCTTGACCAGTCGCTTGTCCACCAATACCTGGCCTGGGCCGGCAAGGTGATCCAGGGCGATTTCGGCTATTCCTATGGCTATCAGCGCCCCATCGCGGATCTGGTGGCACGCAACATGCCCGCGACGCTGCAACTGACGGCAAGCGCGCTGGTGCTGTCGGTGGCCCTGGGCATGCTGATCGGGGCATGGGCGGCGGTGGCACGCAACCGCGCCCCGGACACGATGGGGATGACGATGGCGCTGGCCTTCATGTCGGTGCCGTCCTTCTGGCTGGGGATGCTGCTGATCCTGGTCTTTGCGGTGCAGCTGCAATGGTTTCCCGTCGTGGGCGGCACCTCGCTGCGCGGGCTGGTGCTGCCGGCGGCGACGCTGGCGCTTGGCACGATGGGTTTCAATGCGCGGTTCGTCCGCTCCAGCCTGATCTCGGCCATGGGACAGAACCATGTGATGACGGCCCGCGCCAAGGGCCTGTCGCGATGGCAGGTCTTCAGCCGCCATGTCATGCGAAATTCGCTATTGCCGGTGCTGACCGTCGTCGGGCTGCAACTGGGCAACCTGCTGTCGGGAACCGTGGTGGTCGAAACGGTGTTCTCGCGGCCCGGCCTTGGCCGGCTGCTGGTCGATGCGATCATGGCCAAGGACTATCTGACCGTGCAGGCCTGCGTGCTGATCATCGCGCTGATCTATGCGCTGACCAATCTGGTGGTGGACCTGATGTATCCGGTGCTGGATCCCCGGATCGTGCGGCGATGAGGTGACGGCAAGGAGATGACGATGAACAGCATGTCCCCGCCCGTCGCCGACCGCGAAGACGCCGCGCCGCGCGCCATGCCGTCCGAGGAAAAGCTGCCGCCTCCGCGCAGCACCGTCCGGCGCATGTTCCGCCATCGCAGCCTTCTTGCCGGCAGCTGCATCTGCGTGGTGCTGATCGGCCTTGTCGCCGCCGCGCCGCTGCTGACCGGCGCGGATCCGAACCAGCAGAACCCGATGGCGATTTTGCAGCCGCCCTCGGCCGAGTTCCCCATGGGCACCGACGCCTTTGGCCGCGACCTGATGGCGCGGGTGCTGTTCGGCGGCCGGGTCAGTATTCTTGCCAGCGTCACCGTCGTGATCCTGGGCGCCTTTTTCGGCACCCTGATGGGGCTTGTCGCGGGGTATTTCGGCGGCCGGCCGGGCTTTTTGCTCATGCGCGTCGTCGATCTGCTGCTGGCTTTTCCCGGCATCCTGCTGGCCCTGGCGATCACCGCGATTCTGGGACCGGGGCTGATCAACGGGATCATCGCGATCTCGGTCATCCTGGTGCCGGTCTATGCCCGGCTGGTCGAGGGCGCGACGACCGAGGTCTGCGCCCTGCCCTATATCGACGCGGCGGTGACCCTGGGGGCCGGACCCTGGCGCATCCTGGCCACCCATGTCCTGCCCAACCTGATGCCGTCGATCATCGTGATGACGACGATCTGGCTTGGCATCGCCATGCTGTGGATCAGCGCCCTGGGCTTTATCGGGCTGGGCGTCCAGCCGCCCAACCCGGAATGGGGCGCGATCCTGAACGACGGACAGCAATTCATCACCCTGGCCTGGTGGATGACCGTCTTTCCCGGCCTTTTCCTGTCGCTTTTCGTTATCGGGGTCAACCTGATCGGTGACGGGCTGCGGGACGAGCTGGACCCCCGGGTCGCGCAATAGCGCCGGCCCCGCCGCAGGGGCCGCGCAACCACGAATGCCGATAAAAAGACCGAAAAAACGCCAACAGGAGAAAGAAGCATGAAATTCATGACACGGCACATGGCCATGTCGGCGCTTGCGCTGGCCATGGCCGCCAATGCGGTCCCGTCCCGCGCCCAGACGGCCGGGGAGCTGGTGATCGGCTGGGGCGAGCCACTGGACACGCTGAACCCGGCCACCTCGTCCAAGCGGATCACCGGGCCGGTTCTGCTGACGATCTTTGACAATCTCGTCTATCTGAACCAGGAATTCGAGATCGAGCCGATGCTGGCCACGGAATGGACCGTCTCCGAGGACGGGCTGAGCTATACGTTCAAGCTGCGCGAGGGGGTCAGCTTTCACGACGGCACCCCGTTCAACGCCCAGGCGGTCGTGGCGAATTTCGACTATATCACCAAGGAATCCACCGCCGCCAAGACCTCGATCAGCCTCCTGGGTCCCTGCACCAGGGCCGAGGCCGTCAGCGAATATCAGGTCAGGATCGTCTGCGACCAGCCCTCGGTCTCGCTGCTGAACAGCCTAGGCTCGCCGTTCCTGGGCATCCAGTCGCCGGCGGCGATCGAAACCTATGGGGCCGATCTGGGGCAGCACCCGGTCGGCACCGGGCCGTTCAAGCTGGTCAGCTGGTCGCCGAACCAGTCCGTCGTGCTTGAGCGGAACCAGGATTACGACCACTTCCCGCCCTCGCTGCAAGTCGAGGGCGCGGCCCCGCTGTCGAAGATCACCTTCACCATCGTTCCCAATGTCCAGTCGCGGATCAGCCAGTTCCAGTCCGGCGAAAGCCAGATCATGAACCAGACTCCGGGCCTTTACTGGAAAAGCCTGGGCGCGACCGGCCAATACAAGCAGGTCGAGGTGCCGCTGAGCGGCCTGGGCATCTTTGCCCCGATCAACACGCGCAGCGCGCCGACCGACGATGTCGCGGTGCGCAAGGCGATGATCCATGCCATCGACCGCGACGGGGTCGCGCTGCTGTCGGATGCCGGCGTCTATCCGGCCAGCTATACCATCCTCAGCGAAGGCATGGTCGGCTATGCGCCCGAGCTTGCGGACATGTATCCCTATGACCCGGCGAAATCCGCCGAATTGCTGAAAGGCGCCGGCTGGACCCTGACCGACGGCATCTGGACCAAGGACGGCAAGCCGCTGGAGGTCACGCTGACCGTGATTTCGACCCGGGCGGCATATATGGCCATCGCATCGGCCTTTCAGGGCTATCTGACCGATGCGGGCTTCAAGGTCTCGCTGGAGCCGATGACCTCGCCCGCCTGGTGGTCGGCCAACGATGCCGGGACCTTTTCGATGACGCAGACGCAATATGTGGGCACGGATCCCGATGCGCTGCGCATCTTCACCCCGGGCGAGCTGATGAACCTGTCGGGTGTGGACGACGCCCGGGTGAACGAGCTGATCGTCGCCGGCCGCGCCGAACAGGACCGAGCCAAACGCGATGCGATCTATCGCGAAATCCAGACCATCCTGATGGAAAACGCCGTGGTCATGCCGGTGCGGCAGAACCTGGATCTGGTGATGATGGCGCAGGAACTGTCCGACCTGAACTGGGTCGGGGGCGGCTATCCCTATTTCGCCAGCCTCGCCGGGGGCGAAGACTGAGCCGAGCCAAGCGGCCGGGCGCCCGCCACGCAGCGCGGATGCCGGCCCCGAACCGTCAACGAGAGGCGCCCGATGACCTTTTCTCATCCCGCAAGCCAGGCAGGACAGGCATGAACGGATCCGTGCCTGCCGCTGCGCCCACCCCGCCGGCCAAGAAAGATCTCGTGCTGTCCGTCCGCGGCCTGCAAACCTCTTATTTCACCTCGGCGGGGGTGGTGCGGGCGGTGGACGGCGTGACCTTCGACCTGCCGCAGGGCCAGACCCTGGGGCTGGTCGGAGAATCCGGCTCGGGCAAGAGCGTCACCTCGCTGTCGATCATGGGGCTGATCGACCCGCCCGGCCGCGTCACCGGCGGCTCGATCCGGTTTCGCGGCCGCGAACTGGTCGGCCTGAAGCCGGGCCAGATGCGGCGGCTGCGCGGGCGCGAACTGTGCCTGGTGTTCCAGGACCCGATGTCGGCGCTGAATCCCGTCTATCGGATCGGCACCCAGCTGATCGAGGCGATCCGGGTGCATTCCGATATCGGCTATCAGGAGGCGGCGCGCCGCGGCGTCGAATTGCTGCGGATGGTCAGCATGCCGGACCCGGAACGCCGCATGATGGACTATCCCCACAATCTCAGCGGCGGCCTGCGCCAGCGCGTCACGATCGCCATTGCCATGGCCAACCGGCCCGATCTGCTGATCCTGGACGAGCCGACGACGGCGCTGGACGTCACCGTTCAGGCGCAGATCCTGGACCTGGTGAAAAAGCTGACCGGCACCACCGTCCTGCTGATCACCCATGACATCGGCGTCGTGCGCGAGATGTGCGACCAGGTCGTCGTGATGTATGGCGGCAGGGTCATGGAACATGGCACCGTGGCGCAGATCACCCGCCATCCGCAGCATCCTTATAGCCAGGGGCTTCTGGCCTCGATTCCATCGACCAGGCTGCGCGGCCGGCGGCTGCATGCGATCCGCGGCTCGGTGCCCAGCCCGCTGGCGATGCCGCCGGGCTGTCCCTTTTCGCCGCGCTGCGACAGGGCCTTTGCGAAATGTGCCGAAATGCCGCCAATCGTCCGGCAGCCCGACGGGCGGCGCATCGCCTGCTGGCTGGCCGGCCCGGACCTGCCTTGCGCCGACGCGGGAGAACGTGAAAATGCGTGACGACAAGCCCGGCAAGGAGCCCCTGCTGCGCATCGAGGGGCTGAGGGTCTGGTTCGAGGGGGAAAGGAACCTGTTCGCCAGGACACCGCCGCTGCGCGCCGTCGATGGCGTCGATCTGAAGATCGAAGAGGGCGAGACCCTGGGCCTGGTCGGCGAATCCGGCTGCGGCAAGTCCACGCTTGGCCGCGCGCTGATGCGGCTCGAGGAACCGACGCAGGGAGAGATCTGGTTCGCCGGCAAGAATCTCGGCGCGATGAGCGGCGCAAGGCTGCGAGAGGCGCGGCGCGACATCCAGATGATCTTTCAGGATCCCCTTTCCTGCCTCGATCCCCGGATGAAGGTCCGCCGCATCATCGGCGAGGGGCTGGCCATCGCCGGCATCCCCAAGGCCGAGCGCGAACATCTGGACCGCTATCCGCACGAATTCTCGGGCGGCCAGCGCCAGCGTATCGGCATTGCCCGCGCGCTGGCAACACGACCCCGCTTCATCGTCGCGGACGAGCCGGTATCGGCGCTCGACGTGTCGATCCAGAGCCAGATCGTGAACCTGATGAAGGACCTGCAGGCGGAATTCGGGCTGACATATCTGTTCATCGCCCATGATCTGGGGGTCGTCGGCTATATCTCGGACCGGGTGGGGGTGATGTATCTTGGCCGGATCGTCGAGTTGGCCGATGCCGAGGAACTGTATGACAATCCGCTGATGCCCTATACGCAGGTCCTGCTTTCGGCGATGCCGGAGGAAGAGGCGCGCGGGCGCAAGCGCATCATCCCGCAGGGCGAGGTGCCAAGCCCACGCAACCCGCCCTCGGGCTGTGCCTTTCGCACTCGCTGCTGGCGTGCTCGGCCCCTTTGTGCGGAGCAGCGGCCCGAACTGCGCGAATTGCGCCCCCGCCATTGGGCCGCCTGCCATTTCGCCGAATAACCGCGCCGCAGGTGGGGAGGGGGACGGCGCCTTGCGCCGATCAGGGGATGATGGCCGCTGCCCGGGCCGGACAGCAGACCCTGGGCAAGCCGGCGCGCATTGCCGGGGCCGGTTGGGCT
>Ga0164243_10000879_pt1 | contig 52594 bp, 55 predicted proteins | sample OricompcompostOP_FD_108781 | JGI IMG/M metagenome (GOLD analysis project Ga0164243, IMG submission 108781) | Organic Plus compost microbial communities from Emeryville, California, USA - Original compost - Organic plus compost (OP) | ecosystem: Engineered > Solid waste > Mixed feedstock >... | reverse complement strand
TGACGCCGTATGACAAGGCTGGGGCGCAGAAGCTCTTCAACGAGCTGGCTGCTGAGGGCAAGCCCGTCGAGTTCACCTTCACCGCATACCAGGCAAGCCAGAGCCGCCGCGTCGGTGAGACCATCCAGGCTCAGCTGGGCGCGTACGACAACGTCAAGGTCAATCTCGAGGTCTTGGACTTCCCGGCCGCGACGGCCAAGGTCCAGTCCAAGCAGTTCCAGATGATGAACACCGCAAGCCCCCAGCTCAACGACCCGGAGATGAATCTCTACCAGAACTTCCATACCGGGAGCCCGGGCAATACGACCAACGTCTCCGATCCGCAGATGGACAAGGCCCTCGAGATCGGACGCACGTCGTCTGACGTGGAGGAGCGCAAGGCGGCCTATAAGACGTTCTCGGAGCGTCTCGCGGCGGTGAACCCGGGCTTCTGGTACATCCGGTACGTCCAGGGCGCCACCTACCAGCCGTACCTCGGTGGGCTCGAGCAGTACAGCTTGGGCTCGATTCCTGTCGACCGGATCTGGACGACGAAGTGACGAGGACCGTGATCGCCTTCGCGGTGTGCCTGGCCTTCCCATCCCGACAGCTGCACAAAGGAGAATGATGAACCGCATCGCCCAATGGAAGACCGTGATGGTGGTGGCTGCGAGCGCCTTGGTGCTGGCCGCCTGCGGCAGTGATGGAGAAGGCTCTGGCTCCGACGAGGGAGCGGCCGGCGACAAGCCGGTGTCGGGGGGCACGCTGTCCTTCGTCCAGATGAGCGAGCCCCGCATCCTCGACCCGGGCGTGATGGCGCCGAGTCCGTCCACCAACGCACTGGTGGGCAACGGGCTCTTCGGGACGCTGATGATCGACAAGCCTGACGGCAGCATCGAGTACTCGCTGGCCAAGAGCATGGAGACCAGTGACGGCGGCACCACGTGGAAGCTCACGTTGCGTGATGGCATCACCTTCTCCGACGGCTCGCCGATGACGGCGGCTGACGTCGCGTACAACTGGGAGCGCCTGAAGGAGCCGACGCTGGGCTCGCAGTCGATCTCGACCGCCAACTACCTCGATGAGCTCAAGCCCGAGGGTCAGGTGCTCACGTTCACGTTGACCGAGCCGATCGCGCAGTTCGCCTACGGCATCACGGCCAACTCGCTGAACTGGATCGCCAAGGCGGACGCGTTGAAGGCCGGGCAGGCTGAGTTCGACAAGAACCCGATCGGTGCCGGTCCGTTCACGCTGAAGTCGTGGACGCGTGGCGGCAAGATGGTGCTCGTCAAGAACCCGAAGTACTTCGACAAGCCCAAGCCCTACCTCGACGAGCTCGTCCTGACGGCCAACGGCGACGAGGGCCAGCGTCTCGAGACGGTGAAGTCGGGTGATGCCGACGGGGCGATGACCAACGACATCGCGCGGTACAAGGCCGGGGTCGACAGTGGCCTGAAGGGCATCACCCAGGGGCTCAACGGCGCCAACGGGGTGGGCATGAACTTCGCCAGACCTCCTTTTGACGATCCGCGTGCGCGTGAGGCGGTCGTCAAGGGAATGGATCGCCAGACCATCGTCGATGCCGTGTACGAGGGCAAGGGCGACGTTCCCAAGACCTTCTTCACCGACGACTCGATCTTCGCCAACGGGGTCCCGTTGACGCCGTATGACAAGGCTGGGGCGCAGAAGCTCTTCAACGAGCTGGCTGCTGAGGGCAAGCCCGTCGAGTTCACCTTCACCGCGTTCCAGGCGAGTCAGAGCCGCCGCGTCGGTGAGACCATCCAGGCTCAGCTGGGCGCGTACGACAACGTCAAGGTGAACCTCGAGGTGCTGGACTTCCCGGCGGCGACCGCCAAGGTCCAGTCCAAGCAGTTCCAGATGATCAACACCGCCAGTCCGACCTTCCTCGATCCGGAGATGGTGCTCTACCAGCACTTCCACACCGGCTCCGCGGGCAACACCACCAACATCTCTGACCCGCAGATGGACGAGGCGCTCGAGATCGGCCGGACCTCGAGCGACCAGGCAGAGCGCAAGGCGGCCTACAAGACGGTGGCCGAGCGTCTCGCCGCGTTGAACCCGGGCTTCTGGTACATCCGGTTCCTCCAGGGAGCGATCTACCAGCCGTACCTGGGAGGCGTGGAGCAGTACGCACAGGGCGCGATCCTCGTCGACAGGATCTGGACAACGAAGAACTAGTCCGAAGGCCTATGTGTTGCCGACCTGTCGTGGGTGGAGCCCCACGACAGGTCGGCAACAGGCATGTCACACCTCGGTGGCGGGCACTCCGCCAGGGGCATAGCGCGGCACTGTCGACAGCGGTTGAGATGTGATACATGTCATATCCAAAAGGTTTCTCATTGCAACTGATTGGTTGGGAGTTGGCATGCGACTTGTCCTGCGGTGGAGAACGGGTCTGGCACTGGTTGCCGGCGCACTGGTGCTGAGCGCCTGCGGTGGTGGTGGGGGTGGCTCCGACGACGGGGCGGGAGACAAGCCGCTGTCGGGCGGGTCGGTGGCTATCGTCCAGATGAGCGAGCCCCGCATCCTCGACCCGGGTGTCATGACCAACTCCCTGTTCACCAACGCGATCGTCGGCAATGCGCTGTTCGGCACCTTGATGATCGACAAGCCCGATGGCACCTTCGAGTACGACCTGGCCAAGAGCTTGAAGACCAGCGACGGTGGCACCACCTGGAAGCTCACGCTGCGCGACGGGCTGACGTTCTCCGACGGGTCCCCGCTGGATGCTGAGGACGTCGCGTTCAACTGGCAGCGCCTGAAGGATCCGCAGCTCGGGTCGACGTCGAAGACGACGGCTGACTACCTCGAGGAGTTGAAGCCTCACGGCCAGGCTTTGACGTTCACCCTGACCGAGCCGATCCCGCACTTCGGCAGTGGCATCGCCTACAACTCGCTGAACTGGATCGCGAAGCCCGAGGCGTTGCAGGGCGATCCGGCCGCGTTCGACAAGAAGCCGATCGGCGCTGGGCCGTTCACGCTTGAGTCATGGCAGCGTGGCGGCAAGATGCTGCTGAAGAAGAACCCCAAGTACTACGACGACCCCAAGCCCTACCTCGACGAGCTGGTCCTGACGGCCAACGGCGAGGAGAACCAGCGGGTGCAGACGGCGTTGTCCGGCGGCGTCGACGTGGAGGTCACCGATGACAAAGCTCGCTACGACGAAGGCGTCGAGGGTGGTCTGAAAGGTCTGACCCAGCACCTCAACGGCGGTGTCTCGGCGGGCATGAACACCACCCTTCCTCCGTTCGACGATCCGCGCGCTCGTGAGGCGGTGGCCAAGGCGATCGATCGCAAGGCGATCAACGAGACAGCCTACGAGGGCAAGGGCGAGGTTCCCGAGAGTCTCTTCACCAAGGATTCGCCGTTCTACACCGGCACCCCGCTCACGGCCCACGATCCGAAGGGCGCGCAGAAGCTGTTCGACGAGCTCGCCGCTGAGGGCAAGCCGGTGGAGTTCACCTTCACCGCGTATCAGGCGAGTCAGAGCAAGCGCATCGGAGAGACCATCCAGGCGCAGCTCAGCGCCTACAAGAACGTCAAGGTCAAGGTGGAGGTGCTGGACTTCCCGGCAGCCACTGCCAAGGTCAACAACAGAGAGTTCCAGATGACGCATGCCGTGAGCGCGGCGTTCATCGACCCGGAGATGACCCTCTACGAGCTTCTCCACACGGGTTCTCCGGGCAACAACATCGGCTACTCCGACCCGGTGATGGACAAGGCCCTCGAGGCCGGGCGTACCGCCTCGGACCCCGAGGAGCGCAAGGCGGCCTACAAGGAGGTGGCGGAGCGGTGGAACGAGACGAACCCAGCGCTCCTCTATATCCGATATGTCGCAGGTGCCACCTACCACCCGTACGTAGGCGGGCTAGAGGAGTATTCGGACGGGTCTATCCCGGTCGACCGGATATGGACGACGAAAGGCTAGGCGCGTGACCCCGTAACGTGACCCATGTCATACTCCAACAGTTAACTTTTTGTACCTAACAGGTTTGGAGAAGGCATGAGGCGCGTTTCACGGTGGAGAACAGGTCTGGCGTTGGTGGTCGGCGCATTGGTGCTGAGCGCCTGCGGCGGCGGTGGCGGTGGCGACGACTCCGAGGACGCAGCCGGCAACGACCCGGTATCGGGCGGCTCGGCGGCGATCGTCCAGATGAGCGAGCCCCGCATCCTCGACCCGGGTGTCATGGTCAACGCCCTGCCTCAGAACTCGATCGCGGGCAACGCCCTGTACGGCACGCTGATGATCGACAACGCCGACGGCACCTTTGAGTACGGCTTGGCCAAGAGTATGGAGACCGCTGACGGCGGCACCACCTGGAAGCTCACGCTGCGCGACGGGCTGACGTTCTCCGACGGGTCCCCGCTGGATGCCGAGGACGTCGCGTTCAACTGGCAGCGTTTGAAGGAGCCGACCCTGGGTTCGACGTCGAAGACGACGGCTGACTACCTCAAGGAGCTCAAGCCCGAGGGGCAGGTGCTGACGTTCACGTTGACCGAGCCGATCGCCAACTTCGCCAACGGCATCGCCTACAACTCGCTGAACTGGATCGCGAAGCCCGAGGCCCTCGAGGGCGATCCGGCCGCGTTCGACAAGAACCCGATCGGCGCCGGTCCGTTCACGCTGGAGTCGTGGACACGCGGCGGCAAGATGGTGCTGAAGAAGAACCCCAAGTACTACGACGCGCCCAAGCCCTACCTCGACGAGTTGGTCCTGACGGCCAACGGCGATGAGGGACAGCGTCTCCAGACGGCACTGTCCGGCGATGTCGATGCGGCTGTCACGAACGACAGGGCTCGTTACGAGGAAGGCCTCGACGGTGGCCTGAAGGGGATCACCCAGGGCCTCAGCGGCGGTGTCTCGGCGGGCATGAACAACACACGTCCCCCGTTCGACGATCCGCGTGCTCGTGAGGCGGTGGCCAAGGCGATCGATCGCAAGGCGATCAACGACGCTGCCTACGAGGGCAAGGGCAAGGTCCCCGAGACTCTGCTCGACGAGAGCTCGCCGCTCTACAGCGACGTGCCGCTCACGGCCCGGGACCCGAAGAGGGCGCAGGAGCTGTTCGACGAGCTGGCCGCTGAGGGCAAGCCCGTCGAGTTCACCTTCACCGCGTTCCAGGCGAGCCAGAGCAAGCGCATCGGAGAGACCATCCAGGCGCAGCTCAGCACCTACAAGAACGTCAAGGTCAAGGTGGAGGTGCTGGACTTCCCGGCAGCGACCGCGAAGACCAACAACCGCGAGTTCCAGATGACCCACGCGGTGAGCCCCGCGTTCATCGATCCGGAGATGAACCTCTACCAGCTCCTGCACACGGGGTCGCCGGGCAACCAGATCGGCTACTCCGACCCGGAGATGGACAAGGCCCTCGAGCTCGGACGGACGTCGTCCGATCCCGAGGAGCGCAAGGCTGCGTACAAGACGGTGGCCGAGCGGTGGAACGCGACGAACCCGGCGCTCCTCTACATCCGGTACGTGCAGGGCGCGACCTACCAGCCGTATCTCGGTGGGTTCCAGCAGTACTCGAACGGCTCGATCCTGCCCGACAGGATCTGGACGACACAGAAGTAGGCACGACTCGCCTCCTCTCACCTGACGTCAAGCGGGGTCTCGGCATCGCCGGGGCCCCGCTTGACGAGCAGATCTAGGGTGAAGACATGACCACAGCGTTCGACTTCTCGGCCACGGCGATCGACGGCGTGGAGCGCCAGCTCGCCGACTACCGTGGCAAGGTGCTCCTCGTCGTCAACACGGCGAGCCAGTGCGGGTTCACGCCGCAGTACAAGGGCCTCGAGGAGGTCTACCAGCAGTACGTCGACCGAGGCCTGGTCGTCCTGGGCTTCCCTTGCGACCAGTTCGGCCACCAGGAGCCCGGTGACGAGTCCGAGATCGCGACGTTCTGCGAAAGGAACTTCGGGGTGACCTTCCCGCTCTTCGCCAAGATCGACGTCAACGGCGACGGGACCCATCCGCTCTACCAGTGGCTGAAGTCGGAGAAGTCCGGAGTCCTCGGCAGCACCAAGATCAAGTGGAACTTCACCAAGTTCCTGATCGGTCCCGATGGCACCGTGGCCAGGCGCTATGGGTCCACCACCAAGCCTGAGGCGATCGCCAGCGACATCGAGAAGCTGCTCCTGGCCTGAGGCGGGAATGCCGGCCGGTCGATTTCCGTTACACCGGTGAACGATGGCACAATCGATCCTTGGCTCTGGTTCACGAGCGCATCCGCGCACGACCCAGCGGCCTCCACGAGAGGACATCATGAAGACCGACATCCACCCCACGTACATCGACACCCAGGTCACCTGCACCTGTGGCAACACGTTCACGACCAAGAGCACGGCGCCCGAGGGCGTCCTGCGCGCCGACGTGTGCTCGGCCTGCCACCCGTTCTACACGGGCAAGCAGAAGATCCTCGACACCGGTGGACGCGTCGCGCGCTTTGAGAAGCGCTACGGCAAGAAGTAGCGCCCTCACGGCGCCGGTCCACACCTCGGGTGGGGGCCGGCGCCGTCGTCTGTCCGCACCTCCGACCGGAAGGCCCACGCATGTTCGAAGCGGTGGAGACACTCGTCGCCGAGCACGCTGAGCTCGAGCAGCGGATGGGCGATCCCGCCGTGCACGCCGATCAGTCGCTCGCCAAGAAGCTGGGGCAGCGCTACGCCGAGCTGACGGCGATCGTGCGCACCTACCGCGACTGGCAGCAGACGACGGGCGACCTCGAGGCGGCTCGCGAGCTGGCCCACGAGGACGAGACGTTCGCAGCCGAGGTCGAGACGCTCCAGACGCGGCTCGCCGAGCTCAACGAGCGCTTGCAGCGACTGCTCGTGCCGCGCGATCCGGCCGACGCCAAGGACGTCATCGTCGAGATCAAGGGCGGCGAGGGCGGCGAGGAGTCCGCTCTCTTCGCCGGCGATCTCCTTCGTATGTACTCCCGCTTCGCCGAGCACCACGGCTGGAAGACCGAGATACTCGACGCGACGGAGTCGTCGCTCGGCGGCTACAAGTCGGTCACGATGGCGGTGAAGGCCAAGGGCACCCCTGAGCCCGGCGAGGCACCCTACGCGAAGCTCAAGTTCGAGGGTGGCGTCCACCGCGTCCAGCGTGTCCCGGTCACCGAGTCGCAGGGACGCATCCACACCTCGGCTGCCGGGGTGCTGGTGTTGCAGGAAGCCGAGGACGTCGAGGTCGAGATCCACGACAACGACCTGCGTATCGATGTCTTCCGCTCGTCGGGTCCCGGTGGGCAGAGTGTCAACACGACGGACTCGGCGGTGCGCATCACGCACCTTCCCACTGGCATCGTGGTGAGCTGCCAGAACGAGAAGAGCCAGCTGCAGAACAAGGAGCAGGCAATGCGCATCCTGCGGGCGCGCATGCTCGAGGCAGCGCAGGCGACCGCCGACGCCGAGGCGTCCGACGCCCGCAAGTCGCAGATCCGCACGGTCGACCGCTCCGAGCGCATCCGCACCTACAACTTCCCCGAAAATCGCCTGTCGGACCACCGCACCGGTTTCAAGGCGTACAACCTCGACCAGGTCATGGATGGCGCTCTGGAGGACGTCATCACTTCACTGGTCGAGGCAGACCTCGCGGAGCGGCTGGCCGCGGTGGAGTCCGGCGGATGAACGTCGAGACTCTGCTCGCCGAGGCCACGGAGGCGCTGGAGAAGGCAGGTGTCGCCTCGCCGCGGGTCGACGCCGAACTGCTGCTGAGCCACGTCACGGGTGCTCCACGGCTGGCGCTCACGCGCCTCGCCGAGCTCAACGTGCTGCAGCAGGATGCCTATGTGGGGCTCGTCCGCCGTCGGGTCGCGCGCGAGCCCCTGCAGCACCTGACGGGGAGTGCGGCCTTCCGGTACGTCGACCTCGAGGTCGGGCCTGGGGTCTTCGTGCCGCGGCCCGAGACGGAGGTGCTGGCCGGCTGGGCGATCGAGCACGCCCGCAGCGTCACAGCGCCCGTGGTCGTCGACCTCTGCACGGGCTCCGGTGCGATTGCCCTGGCGGTCATCGACGAGGTTCCCTCGGCGCAGGTGCATGCCGTCGAGCTGGATGAGCGGGCCTTCGGCTGGGCGCAGCGCAACCTCTCGGGCACCGGCGCCGACCTGCGTCTCGGCGACGCCGCCGATGCGTTCCCCGACCTCGATGGCACCGTCGACGTCGTGGTGGCCAACCCGCCGTACATCCCGCTCGACGCCTGGGAGAGCGTGGCGCCCGAGGCCCGCGACCACGATCCGTCGCTCGCGCTCTGGTCGGGTGCCGACGGGCTCGACGCCATGCGGTTCGTCGAGCGCGCGGCCTGGAGGCTGCTCAAGCCTGGCGGGGTCGTGTGCGCCGAGCACGCCGACGCCCAGGGCGAGAGCGCGCCCCTCGTCTTCACCGCTGCCGGTCGCTGGGCCGACGTGCGCGACCACCGCGATCTCGCGGGACGGCCGCGCTTCGTGTCGGCCACCCGCACGGCTGCCTCGCCGATACAGTGACCGCCATGGGCGGCGACCTGGCACTTCTGGGCGCTGCCCTCGTCTTCGGCATCGGCTCGGCCCTGTTGCCGATGTTCCTGAACGCCGAGCTCTACGTCGTCTCGATGGGTGCGCTCGTCTCGGAGTCGATCCTGGCGATCGTCATCGTGTCACTCGTGGTGGGCACCGTCATCGGCAAGGCCTTCGTCTTCGAGCTCGCCCGCAAGGGCACCTCGCGCATCCGCAACGTCGAGCGGCAGCCGAGCCAGCGCCGCCTCGTTGTGTGGATGAGAAGCGTCGCCGACCGATTGCACCTGCGGCAGGTCAGCGACTGGCTGCTCGCCCTGCTCGACCGGCGCTACGTCGGCGCGCTCACGGTGTTCGTCTCGTCGCTCGTGGGTGTCCCGCCGCTTGCCGTCGTCACCCTCGTCGCGGGTGCCTCGAGTCAGCCACGGTGGCTCTTCCTGCTGATGGTGTTCATCGGCAGGCTGCTGCAGTTTCTGGCGATCGGTTACCTCGTCCATGCGGCCTTCTGACCTCCGGGCGGCCCTGGCTCCTAGGATGGCCGGGTGAGGTTCGACTGTTCCGACGACGCCCAGCTCGATCGTGGTCTGTCGACCGCCAAGGAGGCGATCGACGACGGAGGGCTCGTCGTGCTGCCGACCGACACGGTCTACGGCCTCGCAGCCGATGCGTTCTCGGCGAAGGCCGTCACCGCGCTCCTCGCCGCGAAGGGCCGCAGCCGCCAGATGCCGCCGCCCGTCCTCGTCGGTGCTCCGACGACGATCGAGGCGCTCGTGGCCGACGTGCCGTCGTGGCTCCGGACGATGACCGCCGCGCTGTGGCCCGGCCCGCTCACCGTCGTGTGCCACCAGCAGGCCTCGCTGTCGTGGGACCTCGGCGAGACGCACAACACCGTGGCGGTGCGGATGCCCGACGACCCGGTCGCGCTCGCGCTCCTCAAGCACACCGGCCCGCTCGCGGTCAGCAGCGCCAACCTCACCGGTGAGCCCGCCGCGCTGACGGTCGACGACGCCGAGCGGATGCTCGGCGACACGGTCGCCGTCTACCTCGACCACGGTCCGAGCCGTGGGGGAGTGGCCTCCACGATCCTCGACGTCACCGGCTCGCTGCCCCGCATCCTGCGTGAGGGCCCGATCGACCTCGCGACCCTGCACCAGTTCAACAACACGATCGAGCCTTTCGACGGGACATCCGCCTAGTGCGCGAGTACCTGGTCGTCTTCGGCGTCGCTCTCGGCGTGACGTATCTGCTGGCGTCCATCGCCCGCCAGCTGGCCTACCGCTTCGGAGCGGTCGCCAAGGTCCGCGACCGCGACGTCCACGCCATCCCGACGCCCTACTTCGGTGGGCCGGCCATGCTCGGCGGGCTCCTCGCCGCCTATCTCGTCGCGACCAAGCTGCCATTCCTGTCGCTGGCCGACGACGCGATGTTCGGCGACGCCCTGGCCGTGATCGTCGGGGGCGCCGTCATCTGCCTCGTGGGTGTCATCGACGACCTGTACGAGCTCGACGCCCTCAGCAAGTTCGCCGGGCAGGTGCTGGCGGGTGTCATCGTCGTCGCGATGGGGGTGCAGTTCGTCTATCTACCGCTCTATGGCAACTATCTGGGCCTCGATCAGGCCCAGGCCATGATCTTCACCGTGCTGCTCATCGTGGGCACCGCCAACGCGGTGAACTTCGTCGACGGTCTCGACGGCCTGGCCGCCGGCATGGTGGCCATCGGTGCGGTCGCCTTCTTCGCCTACGCCTTCATCCTGGCGGTCGAGAACGGCGAGACGCGTGCCATCGCGGCGGCCCTGCTCACCGCCGCCCTGGCCGGCGCCTGCATCGGGATCCTCCCGCACAACTTCTTCCCGGCCCGGATGTTCATCGGCGACTCCGGGTCGATGCTCATCGGCTTCGTGCTGGCCTGCTCGTCGATCAGCCTCACGGGGCAGTTCCCTGCGACCAACATCTCCGAGGGCGTCGGCGACGCCCAGGCCAGCTTCCTGCCGGCCCTTCTCCCGCTGATCCTGCCCTTCACGATCCTGCTGGTGCCGTTCGTCGACCTCGCGCTCGCCGTCGTCCGGCGCACCCGTGCCGGACGCTCGCCGTTCAGTCCGGACAAGATGCACATCCACCACCGGCTGCTCGAGATCGGCCACTCGCACCGTCGTGCGGTGCTGCTGATGTACGCCTGCGCGGGTCTCGTCGCCTTCGGCAGCGTCGTCATCAGTCTGTTCAGCGGGTGGATGTCGATCGTCGGCTTCGGAGTCCTCGCCCTGCTGACCGCCGCCGCGGTCTTCCTGTTGCCGCGTATCGACGAAAAGGTCTGGACCTCCTCATGACACTGCTGAAGTCGAGCATCCTGCCGGCGTTGCTGGTCACCGCCCTCTGCGCTCTTGTCGCCGGGGTGGCCGTGGGAGAGAAGGGCACGTACGGCGCCCTTGTCGGCGGCGCCATCGTCTGTGTGTTCTTCGCCTCCAGCCCCTTGGCGCTGGGGCCGGTGACAAAGGTCAGCCCCCACCTCTCGATGCTGGTCGCGCTCACGTTCTTCCTGACCAAGGTCGTCGCGCTCGTCGCGCTCTTCGTTGTGATCCTTGGCCCTGACGGCATCGGCCGGCATTTCGACGATCGGGCCCTCGGTGGCACTGTGATCGTCACCACACTTGTGTGGACGGCGCTGCAGATCCGCGCCGCCCAGCACTCACGTCAGCCGTTGTACGACCTGGGTGACAACACCTGAGATGATCCTGATAACCTCTCCAGTGCAATGAACGACACCCCATCGGGCCAAGATCCTTGGGCGGCTGTTGGCCGCATCGGTGGGGGAGTTCTCGTCTATGGGGCGGCAGGCTTCCTGCTCGACCGATGGCTGGGAACATCGTTCATCGTGGGAATCGGAGTTGTCGTAGGTGCCGCACTCGGCCTCTACGCGGTCCTTGCCTCACTCCGCAGTGAATGATGCGGGGCAGTTGAATGACGCAGGCCTGAAGCCACGCGATTGAACAAGTCGTTGGCGACCGCGCCATGAGATAAGGGTGAATTGAGTGACCATCGCAGCATCGAGCATCGTTACCAGCGCTGGCCCGCCGAACCCGGGACCGGCAGATTTCGAACTGCCACGGGTATTCCACATCGGATCGTTCGATGTGACGAAGCCGATGCTGCAGATCGTGCTGGCCGCCGTGCTCATCTTCGTGGTCGCGTACATCGCGTCCCGCAAGGCCGCGGTCGTCCCGAGCAGGATGCAGTACGCCGGTGAAGGCGTCTACGGGTTCGTGCGCAACGGCATCGCTCGCGACTCGATCGGCTCGGAGCACTTCCTCAAGTTCGTCCCGTACCTCTTCTCGTTGTTCTGCTTCGTGCTGGTCAACAACTACTTCGGCGCGATCCCCTTCATCCAGTTCCCGTCGTTCTCGCGCATCGGCTTCGTCTACGCGCTCGCGGCCCTGACCTGGATCATCTACAACACGGCCGGGATCTGGAAGCACGGACTCCTCGGCTACCTGAAGCTGCAGGTGCTGCCGCCCGGAGTCACCGGCCCGATCCTGATCCTGATCGTCCCGCTCGAGTTCATGTCGAACATCCTCGTGCGCCCCGTCACGCTCGCACTGCGACTTTTCGCGAACATGTTCGCCGGCCACCTGTTGATGATCCTGTTCGTCCTTGGCGGCGAGTACCTCCTTCTCCACTCCGACAAGATCGCCTATGCTCCGGTCGGCATCATCTCTCTCGCTCTCGCCGTCGCGATCGCGTTCCTCGAGATGCTGATCATGTTCCTGCAGGCGTACGTCTTCACCCTGCTCACTGCCATGTACATCGGCAGCGCGATGGCCGACGAGCACTGAGCTCGTCGGCCTCCCCGTACCCACAACTTCATACGATTTAACCTCGACGCGCACCAGCGTCACAACGAAAGGAAAAGCCGTGGGAGGCTCCCTCAACATGATCGGTTACGGCCTGGCCGCAATCGGTCCTGGTATCGGCATCGGTCTCATCTTCGCCGCGTACATCAACGGCGTTGCTCGCCAGCCCGAGGCTCAGTCCCGCCTGCAGTCGATCGCCATCCTGGGCTTCGCCCTGGCTGAGGCGCTTGCCATCATCGGCATCGCGCTCGCGTTCGTCCTCAAGGCATCGAACACCTGATCCTCGACTGACAAGGTCACGCCATGTTCACGACATTCCTTGCGGCAGCAGCGGAGGGCGAAGAAGAGTCCCTCAACCCGCTGATCCCGCATACCGCCGAGATCATCATCGGCCTCGTCGTCTTCGCGCTGCTCTTCCTTGCTATTCGGAAGTGGGTCGCACCCGGCTTCGAGAAGGCTTTCGCCGACCGCACCGCTGCCATCGAAGGTGGCATCGAGGAGGCTGGCAAGGCTCAGGCCGAGGCCAAGGCTGCTCTCGAGCAGTACACGGCCCAGCTTGCTGAGGCTCGTCACGAGGCCGCTGGCATCCGGCAGGAGGCCAAGGAGCAGGGCGTGCAGATCATCGCCGAGCTCCGGGCGCAGGCCCAGGCCGAGTCCGAGCGCATCATCACCACTGCTCACGCCCAGGTCGAGGCCGAGCGCGCACAGGTGCTCGCTCAGCTCAAGTCCGAGGTGGGTGCCATGGCGACACAGCTCGCCGGACGCATCGTGGGTGAGTCCCTCGACGACGAGGCGCGTCAGCGTCGCACCGTCGAGCGCTTCATCGCCGAGCTCGAGGAGTCGGCTAACTGATGCGCGGAATATCAGCGAAGTCGCTGGCCGAGGTCCTCACCGCGGTCGACGCGGCACAGGGCCCGGCGAGCGATCTCGGTGCCGAGCTCTTCGGGGTGGTCGCCATGCTCGACGGCAACCCGGCCCTTCGTCGGGTCCTCACCGACCCGTCCACCGAGGGTGAGGCCAAGTCCGGTCTCGTCCGGTCCTTGCTCTCGGGCAAGGTCGGCGACGACGCTCTCACCGTGGTCGCGATCGCCGTGGGCGGTCGCTGGGCTGCCGCACGCGACCTCTCGGACGGTCTCGAGACCGCCGGCGTGTCGGCGCTCGTCAAGGCCGCCGAGGCGGCCGGCGAGCTCGACTCCGTCGAGTCGGAGGTCTTCGGAATCGGGCGCGCTGTTGCGTCCGACGCTGAGCTCCGCGGCACGATCAACGACCGCACCTACACCCCGGCGTCCAAGGGTGAGCTGCTCAACACCATGTTCGGGAGCAAGGTCGGATCCACCGCCCTCGCCCTCGCCACCCAAGCTGTCGCCGCGCGCACCGGCTCGTTCGAGAAGGTCCTTGCGGCCTTCGGAGCGACTGCCGCCGCCCGACGTCAGCTCGTGCTTGCCGAGGTGCGCGCCGCGTACGAGCTCGGCGACGACGAGAAGCAGCGCCTCACCGCGGCCCTCGCCGCGAAGTACGGCCACGACGTCCACGTCAACCTGATCGTCGATCCGTCGGTCGTCGGAGGCATCTCCGTCTCCGTCGGTGACGAAGTCGTCGACGGCACCATGTCCAGTCGCCTCGAAGCCGCCCGCCGGCGCCTCGCAGGCTGAAGTCGTAACGAAGAAGAAGGCAGGCACACACATGGCGGAACTCACCATCCGTCCGGACGAGATCCGCGACGCGTTGCAGCAGTTCGTGGCCGACTACAAGCCCAGCGCGAGCTCGACCGAAGAGGTCGGCATCGTCGCCGAGGCCGGTGACGGCATCGCGCGTGTCGAGGGACTTCCCTCGGCCATGGCCAACGAGCTTCTCGAGTTCGAGGACGGCACGCTCGGCCTCGCACTGAACCTCGACGTCCGCGAGATCGGCGTCGTCATCCTGGGCGAGTTCTCCGGCATCGAGGAGGGACAGACCGTCCGTCGCACGGGCGAGGTCCTCTCGGTCCCCGTGGGTGACGCCTACCTGGGCCGCGTCGTCGACCCGCTCGGCACCCCGATCGACGGCCTCGGCGAGATCGTGTCCGACAAGCGTCGTGCGCTCGAGCTCCAGGCGCCCAACGTCATGCAGCGCAAGAGCGTGCACGAGCCGATGATGACCGGTCTCAAGGCCATCGACGCGCTGACGCCGATCGGCCGCGGACAGCGCCAGCTGATCATCGGTGACCGCCAGACCGGCAAGACCGCGATCGCGATCGACACGATCATCAACCAGAAGGATTACTGGGCGTCGGGCGATCCCGACAAGCAGGTCCGCTGCATCTACGTCGCGATCGGCCAGAAGGGCTCGACCATCGCCTCCGTGCGTGGCGCTCTCGAAGAGGCCGGCGCGCTGGAGTACACCACGATCGTGGCTGCTCCCGCGTCCGACTCCGCTGGCTTCAAGTACCTCGCCCCGTACACCGGCTCGGCCATCGGCCAGGAGTGGATGTACCAGGGCAAGCACGTCCTCATCGTGTTCGACGACCTCTCCAAGCAGGCCGAGGCCTACCGCGCCGTGTCGTTGCTGCTGCGCCGCCCGCCGGGCCGCGAGGCCTACCCGGGTGACGTCTTCTACCTGCACTCGCGTCTGCTCGAGCGTTGCGCCAAGCTCAGCGATGAGCTCGGCGCGGGCTCGATGACCGGCCTGCCGATCATCGAGACCAAGGCCAACGACGTCTCGGCGTACATCCCGACCAACGTCATCTCGATCACCGATGGCCAGATCTTCCTGCAGTCCGATCTGTTCAACGCCAACCAGCGTCCGGCAGTAGACGTGGGCATCTCGGTGTCACGCGTGGGTGGCGCCGCGATGCAGAAGTCGCTCAAGGACGTCAGCGGCTCGCTGAAGGTCGAGCTCGCGCAGTACCGCGCGATGGAGGCCTTCGCGATGTTCGCCTCCGACCTCGACGCCGCCTCCAAGCAGCAGCTCGCCCGTGGACAGCGCATCATGGAGCTGTTCAAGCAGGGCCAGTACGCGCCGTTCCCGGTCGAGCACCAGGTCGTCTCGGTCTGGGCCGCGACCACCGGCAAGCTCGATCCCGTCCCGGTTGAGGACATCAACCGCTTCGAGGCCGAGTTCCTGGACTACCTCAAGCGCTCGCACGACGGCATCCTCGGCGCGATCCGTGAGTCCGGGAAGTTCGAGAAGGACACCGAGTCCTCGCTCGAGGACGCCTACCACTCGTTCACCGACCAGTTCGAGACGTCCGAGGGCGGATCGGTCAAGGCCGGGCACGAGGAACACGAAGCCCTCGCCGACGAAGACGTCGACCAGGAGCAGATCGTCAAGCAGAAGCGAGGCTGACGGATGGCAGCATCGGTACGCGAGCTACGCGCCAAGATCAGGTCGACACAGGCGACCAAGAAGATCACGCGCGCCATGGAACTCATCGCTGCGTCGCGCATCATCAAGGCGCAGCAGCGGGCAGCGGCGGCAGCGCCGTACGCCCGCGAGCTCACGCGCGCCGTGTCTGCCGTCGCGACCTTCTCGAACGTCGACCACCCCCTGACCACCGAGAAGGACAGCCCGACCAAGGCGGCGGTGCTGGTGATCTCCAGCGACCGTGGCCTGGCCGGCGCCTACTCCTCCTCGGTGCTCAAAGAGGCCGAGCGCCTCGTCGAGAAGCTCAAGGCCGAGGGCAAGGACGTCGACCTGTATCTCACCGGTCGCAAGGCAGAGGCCTACTACAACTTCCGCGGCCGTGCGTTCATCGAGTCGTGGACGGGCTTCTCCGACAAGCCCGACTACAGCGATGCTCGTGAGATCGGGAACCAGCTCGTGCGCGCCTTCAACGCCGGCGAGCGCGATGACGACGAGACCGAGAAGTTCGACCCGGCGCTGGCCGTCGACGAGCTGCACGTCGTCTTCACCCGTTTCAAGTCGATGCTGACGCAGGAGCCCGAGGTAATCCGCCTGCTTCCGCTCGAGGTCGTCGAGGGCACGGAGGCTCCGGCCGCCGACGACGTCCTGCCGCTGTACGAGTTCGAGCCGTCGGCACACGACGTGCTCGACGCGCTGCTTCCCAAGTACGTCCACAGCCGCATCTACTACTGCCTCCTCCAGGCCTCGGCCTCGGAGCTGGCGGCACGCCAGAAGGCGATGAAGTCCGCGACGGACAACGCTCAGGACCTCATCGAGAAGTACACCCGAACTGCCAACCAGGCCCGACAGGCCGGTATTACCCAGGAGATCAGCGAGATCGTGGGCGGCGCCAACGCGCTCGCCGATGCCACCGCTGGGAGTGAGTGAGAGAGATGCCCAACACCGCAGAGAAGACTCCCGAGACCACGACCGACGAGACCCTGGCCACGGGCCGGGTCGCTCGCGTCATCGGCCCGGTGCTCGACATCGAGTTCCCGAGCGATGCCATCCCCGAGATGTACAACGCGCTCAAGGTCGACACCACGATCGACGGCGTGACCGAGACCCTGACCCTCGAGGTCGCCCTGCACATCGGTGACGGCCTGGTCCGCGCGATCAGCCTGCGTCCTACCGACGGCATCGTCCGCGGCGCGACGGTCATCAACACGGGAGAGCCGATCACGGTCCCCGTCGGTGACCAGACGCTCGGCAAGGTGTTCAACACCACCGGCGACGTGATGAACCTCGCTGAGGGCGAGAAGTGGGAGGTCAACGAGCGCCGTGGCATCCACGGCAAGGCGCCCGCCTTCGACCAGCTCGAGTCCAAGACCGAGATGTTCCAGACCGGCATCAAGGTCATCGACCTGCTGACGCCCTACGTGCTCGGTGGCAAGATCGGCCTGTTCGGTGGTGCCGGCGTCGGCAAGACCGTGCTGATCCAGGAGATGATCGCCCGGGTGGCCCGCGACCACGGTGGCGTGTCGGTGTTCGCCGGCGTCGGTGAGCGCACCCGTGAGGGCAACGACCTCATCGCCGAGATGGAAGAGGCCGGCGTCCTCGGACAGACCGCCCTTGTCTTCGGCCAGATGGACGAGCCGCCGGGAGCACGTCTTCGTGTCGCCCTGTCGGCGCTGACGATGGCCGAGTACTTCCGCGACGTCCAGAACCAGGACGTGCTGCTGTTCATCGACAACATCTTCCGCTTCACGCAGGCCGGCTCCGAGGTCTCCACGCTGCTGGGCCGCATGCCTTCCGCGGTGGGCTACCAGCCGACGCTGGCCGACGAGATGGGTGTGCTCCAGGAGCGCATCACCTCGACGCGTGGTCACTCGATCACCTCGCTGCAGGCGATCTACGTGCCGGCCGATGACTACACCGACCCGGCTCCGGCCACGACGTTCGCACACCTGGACGCCACCACCGAGCTCAACCGCGAGATCGCCTCGATGGGCATCTACCCGGCCGTCGACCCGCTGACGTCGACGTCACGCATTCTCGACCCGCGTTACATCGCCGACGACCACTACCGCACGGCGAACCGGGTCAAGAGCATCCTGCAGCGCAACAAGGAGCTCCAGGACATCATCGCCATCCTCGGTGTCGACGAGCTCTCCGAGGAGGACAAGACGCTCGTGTCCCGCGCGCGTCGTATCCAGCGCTTCCTCAGCCAGAACACCTACGTGGCCAAGCAGTTCACCGGCATCGAGGGCTCGACCGTGTCCATCGACGAGACGATCGACGGCTTCACCAAGATCTGTGACGGCGACTACGACCACGTGGCCGAGCAGGCCTTCTTCATGTGCGGCGGTCTCGAAGACGTCGACAAGAAGTGGGCAGAGATCCAGAAGAGCCTCTGATGGCTGAAGCTCTGCAGATCGAGCTGGTGGCCGCCGACCGTGTCGTGTGGTCGGGTCAGGCTCGTCAGGTCATCGCACGCACGGTCGACGGGGACCTTGGTGTCCTCGTCGGCCATGCGCCGCTCCTGTCGCTGCTGGTGCCCGGTGTCGTCGAGATCACCGATGCCGAGGGCAACGTCGTGCGTGCTGCCGTTGACGAGGGCTTCTTGTCCGTCGCTGACGACCGGGTGTCGATCCTGAGCGAGGATGCCTTTCTCGCCGACGAGATCGACGCCGAGGCCGTGCGTCTCGAGCTGGCCACGGCCGAGAGCGAGGGTGAGACCGCAGCGATCAGGCGGGCTGACGCCAAGCTCCGTGCGATCCAGAAGGCTTCCTGACACGCTGAGGGGAGCGCGCCGTGGCGGTGTGGTGGTGGTTGGTCGACTCGCTTGCGGTGTTCGTGGGCCTGATCGTGCTGCTGGTCGTCTGCCTGTTGGTGCGCCGTCGACTGCTCGCGCGCCTCGGGCGAGGCACCTTCGACATGAGCACCAACCGGCGTGATGGTGCTGGGCCGAAGGGCTGGGCACTCGGGGTCGCGGTCTACCGGGGCAGCCGACTGGAGTGGTATCGCACCTTCTCGCTGTCGTGGCGCCCGCGCTACCAGTTCACCCGTACGTCCCTCGAGATCGAGGGACGCCGTGATCCGGGAGGAGCTGAGGTCTTCGCGGTGCACGCGGGCCATGTGATCGTGCCGTGTGAGTCCGCCACCGGGGTGCGTCAGCTCGCGCTGCATCCCCGAGCGCTCACCGGACTGCTTGCCTGGATCGAGTCGTCGCCTCCCGGGCAGAGCGTCAACAACGTGCTGTGAGCCGGGCTGGGGTCTCCTCGGCCCGACTCGCCTGGTTCAGCGCTCGCCGCCGGGCTTCCAGAGCACGTCGCCGTTCTCGCGGTTCGCGTACCGGGCAAGGATGAACAGCAGGTCGCTCAGACGGTTGAGGTACTTCGCGGTCAGCACGTTCATGCTGTCGCCGTGCTCGCCGATCGCGGCCCAGGCGGACCGTTCCGCGCGCCGAGTGACGGTGCGTGCGACGTGCAGCACCGCCGCCGAGCGTGTGCCGCCGGGCAGGATGAACGACCGGAGCTTGTCGATGCTGTCGTTGTAGTGGTCGCACCACTGCTCGAGACGGTCGACGTAGTCTGGCTCGACGCGCAGCTGTGGGTACGGGGGGTTCTCGATCACGGGGCAGCCGAGGTCAGCGCCCACGTCGAAGAGGTCGTTCTGCACGTGCGTCAGCACCTCGACGACGTCGTCGTCGAGCTCGCCGAGCGAGATGGCGACACCGATCTGGCTGTTGGCCTCATCGACGTCCGCATAGGCGACGAGCCGCAGGTCGAGCTTGCTCGTCTTGCTCATGTCGACGAGGTTCGTGGTTCCGTCGTCGCCGGTGCGGGTGTAGATGCGGGTGAGGTTGACCATGCCCTGAGTCTAGGCGCGGGCTCGAGCAGATTGCCCAGGCGAGCACGACCTTGCTTTGGGGAGCCATTCCTTCGTGGAGGGCTGGGCGCTGGTGGCCTAGGCTCGTGACCACGGAGTCGGGAACACCTGGTTCAGGCAGCGACCTTGTGCGAGGACTTCTTGCTGGACACCTTCACGAGCTTGCGCTTCTTGACGGTGTAGCCGGGGGGCAGAGTGCCCTCTTTCAGCATTCGAAGAGGGCAGCGCTTGCACGACGGCTTGCTGCTGCAGCACTTCTTCTTCGGCTTGGCGCCCATCTTCGTACCGTACCATCGGTCAGGCAAGCCTGACCTCACTGAAGGGGAGAAATCATGGCAGCACCGGCTTTCGTCGCGAAGCTCAACGAGCAGCTCGGTTACGAGTTCGGCGCCCACCAGACGTACCTGGCCATCGCCACCTACTACGACAGTCTCACCATGCCTCAGCTGGCAGGGATGTTCTACAGCCAGGCCATGGAAGAACGTGGTCACGCCATGATGATGATCCAGTACCTCCTCGACAACGACGAGGTTCCGCACATCCCGGCACTCGGCGCGCCCCGCTCGGACTACTCCGACGTCGTGGCACCCATCGAGGCCGCGCTCGAGCAGGAGCTGCTCGTCACCCAGCAGGTCAACGAGCTCACCAGGGTCGCCCGCGAGGCGGCCGACTTCGCCTCTGACCAGTTCATGCAGTGGTTCATCCGTGAGCAGGTCGAGGAGACCGCCAAGATGAAGGACCTGCTGGCTGTCGTGACACGTTCACAGCACGACTACGAGCGCATCGAGGACTGGGTCTCCCGCGAGGCGGCCCGCGCTCCGAGCGACCCGACGGCCCCGCCGATGGCAGGCGCCTGACGGTGCCGCGCCGGCGCATCGCCGCGGTCATCCTGTTGGTCGCCGCCGTGGCGGTGGCCGTGCTCTCCCTCGCGAGACAGGGCGACGAGTCAGCTGGCGGCACCACGACGTTGAAGGTCGCCGTCGACGCCGGTGACGGCTCGGCCGTCTCGACCTGGTCGTTGACCTGCGAGCCGGCCGGAGGCGACCATCCAGCCGCGGCGGCGGCCTGTGCGGCGCTGGCCTCGGTCGATGCCGAGGTGTTCGAGCCGCTCCCGGACGGGACCGCCTGCACGATGATCTACGGTGGGCCGCAGACGGCCACGGTCACGGGCACACTGGACGGGTCGCCGGTCGATGGCTCCTTCTCGCGCGACAACGGCTGTGAGATCGATCGCTGGGAGCGGCTCTCAGCACTCCTGGCAGCCTAGGCACATGCGTTATGTGATGGTGCCAGGGATCGGGGGTTCCGACGTCGACCATTGGCAGTCCTGGTGGGAACGCGAGCTGGGTCCCGACGCCTCGCGCATCTCGCCGGTGTCATGGGACGCACCCGATGAGGCCGACTGGCTGGATGCGATCGGTGAGCGTGTGGATGGTGGCGCGGTGCTGGTCGCGCACAGCCTCGGCTGCCTCGCCGTGACCACCTGGCTGGCCTGCAACCCGTCGTCCGACGTTGCCGGGGCGTTTCTCGTCGCGCCACCGGACCTGTCGAGGCCGAGCTTTCCCGCGGCAGCGTCATCGTTCTCGGTCGCCTCGGCGCGGATGCCGGTCCCTACCCTGGTCGTCGCGTCCTCGGACGATCCGTACGGCTCACTGGTCGTCGCGAGGGAGTTCGCCACCGCCTGGGGCGCGTCCTTCATCGACGCCGGGGCCCTCGGTCACATCAACGGCGAGAGCGACCTCGGCAGCTGGCGCCAGGGCCGCGACCTGCTGGCGGCCTTCACCGCTGGCCTCGGCCCGGAGGTCTAGAACGGTCGGTGCGCCGCTGGCTGCTCAGCGTTCGGGAAAGGCAGCGACCTCTCGTTTCCACTGATCTGCAGCGGCGATGAGAGCCGTCCGAGTGACGTGGAGAGACACCTCATAGACGTCGCCGAGCATTTCGCCTACGGCATCGTAGGGAAGGGATTCGTGGCTGAACCTGAAGATCAGGGAGAACTGCTCCGGTGTTCTCCTCTCGAGCCGCAGACCGACGTTGGGTTCGATGAACTCGAGTCGGGGGAGGCCCGCGGTTGTGGACGTCGCGGCCTTCCGGAGCCACGTGGCGAGATCGCGGGCTTCTGACGTCGTGAGACAAGGCTCGCGAAAACACCACCGGGTATCGCCGTCGATCACACGCCCACTGACGGTGAGCCAGTTGTCGTCCCACCGGTCTCTAGATCGTCGGCTCGCGGCGAACTCATACCCGGCGATCGCGAGCTCGACCGATGCGCCGTTCAACGACTCCAGCTTCATGACCGCAGGGCCTAGAACAGCCGCAGGCTCGGGTCGTCGATGCCGCGGAGGGCGTCGTAGTCGACCAGCACACACTCGATGCCGCGGTCCTTGGCGAGAGTGCGGGCCTGTGGCTTGATCTCCTGGGCGGCGAAGATGCCACGCACGGGGGAGAGCATCGGGTCGCGGTTCATCAGCTCGAGGTAGCGCGTCAGCTGCTCGACGCCGTCGATGTCACCGCGTCGCTTGATCTCGACCGCCACGGAGGCACCGGTGGCGTCCTTGCAGAGGAGGTCGACCGGGCCGATGGCCGTCATGTGCTCGCGTCGCACGAGGCTCATGCCGGTGCCGAGGGCTGTGGTGTGCTCGGCGAGCAGCTCCTGGAGGTGCTTCTCGACGCCGTCCTTCTGCAGGCCCGGATCGATGCCCAGCTCGTGGGCGGAGTCGTGCAGGACCTCTTCGAGCAGGATGCGCAGGGTGTCGTCGGTCTTGTGGGCCGTGACAGTCCACTCGGCGACGCCCTCGTCGGTGACACCCTCGCGCAGCGTGCAGGGAGGGCTCATCCAGTTCAGCGGCTTGTACGAGCCGCCGTCGGAGTGGATGAGCACCGACCCGTCGGACTTGACCATGATGACGCGGGTGGCCATGGGCAGGTGCGCGCTGAGACGTCCGGCGTAGTCGATCTGGCAGCGTGCGACGACGAGCCGCACTACATCCTCGTCAGGGTGCCGAGACGGAACACGATGGACGTGCCCTCGATCTTGCCCTCGTCGGCGTTGCCGTCACCGCCCTTGAGCGTCACGGTGCCCGACGCGACCTCGTACTCGCCGGTGCGGAAGTCCTTGACCCCGGTGTAGTCCTCGGTGAAGGTGCCGTCGTCGTGGAAGTGCACCACCCAGTCGGCGTCGGTGTCGTGCCAGTCGCCGACGAGATCGGCGGCCGTCTCAGGCGTGGTGGTTGCGCTCGTCGGAGTGGGGGTGGCGGTGGTTGCCGAGGCCGAGGAGGACGGGCTGGGGTCACCGGGTGTGGGGTCGTCATCACCTGAGTTGCATCCGGTGAGCACGAGCAGGGCCGCCGCCGACATGGCGATCGTGACACGAATTCTCATGGTTCCTCGTTTCGACAGCATCGCCGTCACGATACTGCGCCCGGCGGTCCGGTCCGGGCTGACACTCGCAGGGCAGGTCGATGTGTCGGTCACGGTCCGGGTCCGGGCGCGCTGCCTGCCACCGCCCGCCTTCTAGACTGGCACCATGCCCCGTCGTCGTCCTGCGCCCCGTCGCGGCGGTGGCGGTGCCCCGTTGCTGATCACCGAGCAGGTCGAGCACAAGGCAGACGGCCAGTGGCACGTCCGACTCGTCACCGGATCGGCCACCACCAAGACCTACCGGTGCCCCGGCTGCAGCCAGACCATCGCGCCGGCGACCCCGCACGCGGTCGCCTGGCCGGTCGAGAAGGCGCTGCTGAGCGATGCGGCGATCGACGAGCGACGACACTGGCACACCCCCTGCTGGAAGAGGAAGCACTGACATGTCCGAGAAGATCAGGGGGACGTCCGTCCTGCCTGCCCGTCGTGAGCCGATCACGCTCGAGACCAGCGACGGGCTGACGCTCGTGGGCGAGCTGGCACTGCCTCTCGACCGGCCGCCGGTCGCGACGATGATCTGCCTGCACCCGCTGCCCACACATGGCGGGATGATGGACAGCCACCTCTTCCGCAAGGCCTCGTACCGCCTGCCGGCCCTGGCCGACATCGCGGTGCTGCGGTTCAATACCCGTGGCACGACCAGTCTGCAGGGCACCAGCGAGGGCACCTTCGACAACGCGGACGACGAGCGCTTCGACGTCGCGGCTGCCATCGAGTACGCGGACTTCAACGACCTGCCCTCGATCTGGCTCGTCGGCTGGTCCTTCGGCACCGATCTTGCCCTGATGTACGGCCTCGACCCGGCGGTGCGCGGAGCCGTGCTGCTGTCGCCGCCGCTGCGCTACACCCAGCCCGAGCACCTGCAGGCCTGGGCGGCCTCCGGCAAGCCGGTGAAGGCGGTCGTGCCCGAGCTCGACGACTACCTGCAGCCGCCCGAGGCGCGTGAGCGGTTCGCCGCCGTGCCCCAGGCCGACGTCGTCGCTGTCGACGGTGCCAAGCACCTGTGGGTCGGCGACTCCGAGAGGGTCCTGGACGAGATCGTCCAGAGCCTCGCTCCGCAGGTGGCGCTCCCGTTGCCGAGCGAGTGGGACGGCCCGATGGAGCGGGCCGACTCGTCCGCCTACGCCGACCGCACCGTCGCGGCCTTCAAGGACGTTCCGCGCTGACCCTGCGGGGTCTTACTTCTCGGCGGGTGCGTCCTCGGCCTCGACCGTGTCGTCAGCGGCTGCTGACACGGTGTCGTCGGAGGCCTCGGCAGCATCGGCGGGCTGCGCCGTGGGGGCGAACGTCGACACGATGTCACGCAGCTGACCCATCTGGGCCATGATTCCCTCGCGCTTGCGCTGCAGCTCCTCGACCTCGGCGCGCAGCACGCGCGTCTTGCGCTCGGCGTCGGTGGTGGCGCTGAGGCGGATGTGCTCGGCCTCGGCAGCGGCACCCGACATCAGGGCCGACGACTCGGTGCGGGCGTTGTCCAGCAGGCGAGCGGCCTCGGCGCTCGCGGCGTCGCGGTTCTTGGTGGCCTGGGCCATCAGGTCGCGGGCACGCTCATCGGCGGCCTGGGCGCGGGACTCGGCGTCGGCGACGAGCTTCGAGGTCTGCTCGGTGGCCGAGGCATGGTTCTCGGAGGCCTCGCGGGCGAGTCGCTCCTTCTCGACGGCGAGCACCCGGCGGGCCTCGGTGACCTCACGGTCGGCGGCGGCGCGAGCCTGCTCGACCTCGCGGGTCGCTCCGATGCGCATGTTCTGCGCGTCCTGCTCAGCGGCGAGCTTGATCTGGGCGGCTTCGCGCTCGGCCTGGGCCTTGAGGTCCTCGACATGGGCGACGGCCTCGGCGTGCATGGCCTCGGCGTCCTCGAGCAGCTGCTTGCGCTTCTCTTCGAGCTCGGCGACGGCACGGCCGCGGAGGTCCTTTGCCTCCTTGGTCGCGGTGGCCCGCGTGATGGCCGCCTCTTCTTCGGCGCTCGTGACGAGCTCTTCGGCCTCGCGCGCGGCGCGGGTGCGGACGTCCTCGGCCTCTTGCTCGGCGAGACCCAGCAGCTGGGCGGCGTGGTTGCCCAGGCCGGCGTAGGAGGGCTTCTCAACGGTGTCGATGCGCTCGTTGAGCTTCGCGACCGCCTCGCGCAGTTCGTCGTTCTCGGACTTCAGGGACGAGACGGTGTCGGCGGCCTTCTTCAGCTCTGCCGTCTGGGTGCGTACCCATGCATCGACAGCGTCACTGTCGTACCCGTTGCGTCGCGCCTGCGGAAAAGTGGCGTCAGCCGACTTCTGGGCGGCGTCGAAGATGGACAATCCAGACTGGTCCGACATGGCGATCTGATCCTCGGGCGGTGGGGGCAGGGGTCGAGCCCAACCCTACCCGCCGAACGGGGATGCGGAACGAGCGCGACGAGTCGTCCCGCTCCCCGGACAGACAGGTGTCAGTGTGCGGTGGCAGCCGGCTCGACGAGCTCGACGAGAACGCCTCCGGCGTCCTTCGGGTGCACGAAGTTGACCCGGCTGTCGGAGGTGCCACGACGGGGGACGTCGTAGAGCAATCGGACGCCGCGGTCGCGCAGCGTGGCAGAGACGGCCTCGATGTCGGTGACACGGTAGGCCAGCTGCTGGATGCCCTGACCGTTGCGGGCTATGAACTTGGCGATCGTGGACTCCTCGCTCAAAGGAGCGAGGAGCTGGATGCGTGCGCCGGTGTCGTCACCGACGGCGAGCATCGCCTCACGGACGCCCTGCTCTTCGTTGACCTCTTCGTGCACAGAGTGCAGGCCGAAGGTCGTGGCGTAGAACTCGAGGGCATCGTCGAGGTCGGGGACAGCGATACCGACGTGGTCGATCGCGGTCAGGAGGTGCGCGGGCACCAGGGGATCGGTGGACATATCAGCAGATTAGAGCACAGGACGCAGGAGGTGACGAGGCCCTCGGCCGTCATCGGGTGCTGGGTAGACTGGGTGGCATCGTCTCGTGAAGGAGCAGCGCCATGACCCAGACTGTGATTGTTGCAGGAGCCCGTACGCCGATCGGCAAGTTGCTCGGTGGCCTGAGCTCGCTTTCCGGCTCCGATCTGGGTGGCCTCGCCATCAAGGAGGCACTCTCGCGCGCCGGCGTCAGCGGTGACCAGGTCGACTACGTGATCATGGGCCAGGTGCTCGGCGCCGGCGCCGGTCAGGTGCCCGCCCGTCAGGCGGCCTTCAAGGGCGGCATCCCGCTCACCACGCCGTCCATCTCGACCAACATGGCCTGTCTCTCGGGCATCGACGCGATCGCGCTGGCCGACCAGCTCATCCGCGCTGGTGAGCACGAGATCGTCGTGGCCGGCGGCCACGAGTCGATGTCGCAGGCGCCCCACATCCTGCTCAACTCCCGCACGGGCACGAAGTACGGCGACACGACGCTGTACGACCACATGGACTACGACGGTCTCCGCGACGTCTTCACCGACCAGGCCATGGGCGCACTGACCGAGCAGGGCAACGTCAACGGGCTGCAGCTGAGCCGCGAGGAGCAGGACGCCTTCGCCGTCCGCTCGCACCAGCGCGCCGCACTCGCCCAGAAGAACGGCCTCTTCGACGCCGAGATCGTCCCGGTCGAGGTTCCCACCCGTCGGGGCGACCCGGTCGTGGTCAGCGCCGACGAGGGCATCCGTGCCGACACGACCCTCGAGACGCTCTCCCGTCTGCGTCCGGCCTTCGCCAAGGACGGCACGATCACCGCCGGCTCGGCCAGCCAGATCTCCGACGGCGCGTGCGCCGTCGTCGTCATGAGCAAGGAGAAGGCCGAGTCGCTCGGCCTCACCTGGATCGCCGAGATCGGTGCCGCGGGCGTCGTCGCCGGTCCCGACTCGACGCTCCAGTCGCAGCCGGCCAACGCCATCGCGCTCGCCTGCAAGAAGGAAGGCATCACGCCCACCGACCTCGACCTGGTCGAGATCAACGAGGCGTTCGCCGCTGTCGGCATCGCCTCGTCGCGCCAGCTGGGCCTCGATGAGGAGAAGGTCAACGTCAACGGCGGCGCCATCGCTCTCGGGCACCCCGTGGGCATGAGCGGCGCCCGCATCGCACTGCACCTGGCGCTCGAGCTCGGCCGTCGTGGTGGCGGCATCGGTGCCGCGGCCCTGTGTGGCGGCGGTGGCCAGGGCTACGCGCTGATCGTCCGCGTCCCCAAGAGCTGATCGACCGACGCGCCCGCCGACGGCCCCTCCGGGTCGTCGGCGGGCGCGGCTGGTGTCGGCGAGGGTCGTCCTTAGTATGGAGTCATGACCTTCTCGCGCCCTGGAGCCTTTGACCTCTCCGCCCTGACGTCGACGCCCGCCCCGGCACCTGGTCCGGTCGGCACCGGTGGCGCCTCGTACGTCATCGACGTCACCGAGCAGAACTTCCAGTCGGCCGTCCTCGAGGCCAGCCAGCGCTACGTCGTGGTGCTGAGCCTGTGGACGCCCCGCGCGCCCCAAGCCGACGTCTTCAACGACATGCTCGCGGCCGTCGCCGACACCTTCGGCGGCAAGCTCGTGCTGGCCCAGGTCGACATCGACGCCAACCCCGGCATCGCGCAGGCGCTCGGCGCCCAGTCGGTCCCGATCGCCTTCGGCCTGGTCAAGGGCCAGCCGGTGCCGTTGTTCCAGGGAGCGGTCGACGCGCAGGAGGCCCGCCGATACTTCGAGGAGCTGCTGACCGTCGCCGTCCAGAACGGCCTGACGGGTCGTGCCGATCCCGTCGCGGCCGCTGGCCCGGTCGAGCCCGGAGAGGAGCCTGACGACCCGCGCTTCGCGGCGGCCGATGAGGCCTTCGCCACGGGTGACCTCGACACCGCGATCGCCGAGTACGAGAAGCTGCGGCTGCAGTACCCGGCCGATGCCGAGGTCAGCGAGCGTCTGGCCGGCATCCGGCTGATGGCACGCACCCGCGACGCCGATCTCATCGCTGCCCGGCAGGCCGCGGCCGACGCCCCGGACGACCTCGCCGCGCAGATGCTTGTGGCCGACCTCGACGTCAGCGGCGGCCACGTCCAGGATGCCTTCGACCGGCTCATCGAGCTGGTGCGTCGGACGTCCGGCGACGAGCGCGAGCTGGTTCGCGAGCGTCTGCTCGACCTGTTCACCATCGTCGGCGTGGCCGATCCCCGCGTGGCATCGGCCCGTCGTGCGCTGGCGTCGGCGCTCTACTGAGCCGACCGGGACGGCCGGCGTCCAGGCTGCCATCCCGATCCTGCGGGTCTTCGACGAGATGCTCGCCCGTGAGTTCTATGTCGACTATCTCGGCTGCAGCTGGGACTGGGAGAGTCGCGAGCCGGCCACCGCGCCTCTCTACGCGCAGGTCTCGCGCGACGCCCTTCGTCTGCACCTGAGCGCCCACTACGGCGACGGCACCCCCGGCACCCACCTCTTCGTGCCGATCGACGACATCGAGGCATTGCAGGCAGAGCTGCTGGCACACGAAGCCCCGTTCAGCCGTCCTGGTGTCGAGACGGTGCCATGGGGTCGCACCCTCACCGTGATCGACCCCTTCGCGAACCACCTCGTCTTCTGCGAATGGACGGGCAGGCCCGCCGAGTCTCGATAGGCTGCGAGACGGCAGCGGGCCGCGACGGGGGAGTGGTGACATGCGTACGAGGCTGGGGTGGGCGCTCGTCGCCCTCAGCGCCGTGTGCGTCGCGCTCGGTGTCGCCGTCATGGTGGTGCTCGGCCCCGACAGCCGGATGACCACAGGCCCGCACCCGGTGGACACCGACGGGTTCGTGGTGGTCACGGCGCCGAAGGTCCTGACCTGGCAAGGGGTCCGCATCGACGTCCTGGCCGAGCTGCCTGCCAACAAACCGGTGTTCGTGGGGCTCGGCAACAGCGTCGACGTCCAGGACTTCGTGGCCGACAGCGAGCGTCTGGAGGTGACGTCGTTCGGCACGCCCTGGTCGCCGCGGACCCGCGAGGTCAAGGGCAGGGAGAACCTGCCGAGCTCGCCGACGGCCCTCGACTGGTGGATCGCCAAGTCCGCCGGTCTGGGCGGTGCGCGACTGAGCACGACGCTGCCGGACGAGACGGTCTCGCTGGCGATCACGTCGGTGGGCTCGTCGAACCTCACCGGTCTCAGGGTGAGCCTGGCGTACGGCGTAGAGGGCGGATTCCTCAAGGGCACGGGGCTCCTGCTGCTCGGCGTCGGAGGGGTGTGGGCGGGGCTGCTCGTCCGTCGCGGGCCAGACCTCCGACGCTCCGAGGCCGACGACGTCGATGGGGAGCAGCACGTCGACGACGAAGAGGTCGTTTACGTCTACCTGGACGATGACGGTGTCGAGCACGAGATCTCGGCAGCCGAGGCCGCGGGCTACGACGTCGTCGAGACGGTCGTGGTGGAGCACCCCCCGGGGCCTGAGCCGGATGCGGCGAGGGTCGTGTACGTGTTCGTCGACGATGACGGCGTGGAGCACGAGGTCGGCGAGGACGAGCTCGACGACTACGAGATCCTCGACGAGGAGGACGAGCGGTGAGGCGCGCACTGGCGGTGCTGGTGGTGCTGATGACGACGGCGTTGCTCTCGTCGTGCGCGGTGCCGCTGCCGCGGGGGTCGTCGACGGTGGAGAAGGCGGCGGTGCGTGCCGACGAGGTCCCGCAGATCCTCGATCGCTACCAGCAGGTGCGTGCCATCGCCGCGAAGCTGCTCGATCCCAAGCCGCTGTCGACCGTCGAGGCGGGATCGGTCCTCGCGATCGACTCGGGCACCTTCGAGGTCGAGCAGCGCCTGGCGCAGGACAAGGACCTGCCTGTGTCGGCCCCCGTGCTCGACGAGGTGCACGTGCCGCGGGTCGGCGCCTATCCGTTGTGGTTCGTGGCGGTCGTCAGCGACAAGGCGGCTGGGGTGAACCGCGTGCAGGTGTTCGAGCGCGCGTCGTCGGTCGACCCGTGGCTGTTGGTGGCGAGTCCGGAGACCCTGCCCGACACCGAGCTGCCCGGACTTCGCCATGATGACGGCTTCGTCCTGGCGGTGAGGCCCGACAACGCTGCCGGTCTGTCGTCGTCGCCCGCCGAGGCCGCGAAGCTGTATGCCGAGGCGCTCGACGACCCGGGCTCGAAGGCCGGTGCCACCGTGGCCGACGACGGCTTCATCACGCAGATGCGTGATGCGGCGAAGGCGAATGCCGGGCTAGACGGGGTCACGTTCTCCCAGTCGTGGGACGTCGATGATGTCGAGTTCGTCCTGCGCACGGACGACGGCGGTGCCCTGGTGTTCGCGACCCTGTTGCGCCGTGACACCTACGAGGTCGCCGATGGCATCACGGTCGGGTGGCCTGGCGGCTCTCCTCAGCAGGCTTTCCTGACAGGAGGCATCTCGTCGTCGGGGGAGCTGCGCTTCGACCACCAGGTGCTGCTCTACCTGCCTGGCGGGGGCGGTCCGCCGCGAGCGCTCGGCCAGTACGGCGGCGTCGTCAGCGCCGACGGCTCCTAGAGGCAGTCTTCCGGTGCCCCGACGGAATGCACGCCTCTGGAGTGGCGTTCAAGTAGAGGTAGGATGAAAGTGCCGCGAGAGCGGTGTTGAAAATTACAGAGGGGCTGAACGGTTTCGACTTTGGTCGTTCGATTCAGGAGAAGCGGGTAGAGGATCCAGGGTTATCTCTTAAACGATCTCTGGGAACCAACAAGTGCCGATTCTAAGCGCACTGACTTCGCCCTCGCTGCTTAAGCGATAGGTGAAGGGCTGGCCTGGGGGCGTCTCCGCTCCAGATCACCAGTCTCATTTAGGAGGCTTGCTGATCACGCTGTGTCACAGGGCGTGATCGGGACTTTTCTGTGGCTGAGCCTGTCGGTGACGCGTTCGTCCGAGCACCGGGGCCGAGAAAAGCGATAGACGGAATGCACCCGGAGAAGTCCTGTTTCAGCGTCAGAGGACCCGGGTTCGATTCCCGGCAGCTCCACGACATGGCTCCTACTAGAAACAGGGGCCGACGAAAGTAATCGAAGTACCGCACGCAAGCAGTCAGAGCCACCCTTCGGGGTGGCTCTGTTGCGTTTGGGGGCGTGACGGGCGAATGTGTCGCGGGATGAACCTCGGTGTACGGAAGCGAGTGTTGGTTACGGGCGTTCTCACTGAGCACCGATAGGAGTTGAGTCCCTGCGAAATTTCGAAGCCAGAAGCGCGGCGCTCAACGCGAGCAGCGACGCTGCCGACACCGCGCTCAATCCAGTAGCGATGTTTGACAACAGGTCGACCTCCGACGGGACTTCGCGTCCGGCGTCAACTTCATCGAAGGCTGCGCCCCACACAGCCCAGTATGTGATCAGAGAAGCCACAACTAGGGCGGAGAGCACCGATGTAGTTGTGATGATCCGTCGAGAGCTCTGTGTCGTGATGATGACGGTGAAGACAACTACAACGATCAGTGGCGCTACGAACACGCCAAGGACGAATGGTGTGTCATCCAAGTCCATGAGGTTCATGAAGCAAACGTACAGAGGCTAGAACGTCCTCGACTCCTCAACGGCTCAGCCAGTACGACTCGAGAATGTCAGAGGAGCAGGCTCGTATGCCCAGCCTTGAAGCAATTGACCTCCGAACTGCCTGCAGCAAGCCTGAGGAGTTTCGTCGTCGAGCAGTCGAGCTCGCGCGGTCTGGTGAGAAGCCTGTCGCGGTGATCTGCCGGGTCCTGGCTCGTCTCACGGCTCCGCGCCGCTGTTGGGCAGTTCTGTGGGCCGCCGGACACCTGTCAGGCGGCTGTTCTGTAGCTGCGTTGTCGTCGTGGGCGTAGGGGTGTGCCGTGGCGGTTGGTGAAGGTGAATCCCTCTGTGGCGTTGCCGGTGATGGTGAGGAGGCCTCGGTGGAGGAGGTGGTGGCATCTGACACACAACCCGATCATGAGGTCGAGGTCGGTGGTGCCACCATCAGCCCAGAAGACAACGTGGTGGATCTCTAAATGGGTGTGCTTGCAGCCCGGTGTCGCGCAGGTACCTTTTTGTCGGACTCGGATGGCTCGGCGTTGCTTCAGGGTGGCCGCGCGGTGGTCGCGGCCGACACTCAGGATCTGATCTTGGCGAACCCCGTGGCCTTGTTTCATCAGGAAGGCTGTGAAGTCAGAGACGCAGGCCAGGCACATGAGCAGGTTCGGACCGATCGCCCCATACCCAGTGAGCGTCGCCGGTTGGGTGACCGGCATCGGGGCCGGAACCCGGTGAGGGTCCTCCATGGTCGCTTGCACTCGTTGAGCCGACGCGGTCAGGGTGTCGACATCGACGATGACCGACAAGTGGGGACGCACTCCCTTATCTGACGGTCTGCCGTTGTTCAGAATGTCGCTCAGAACCTCATCAAAACCTTGTGTGCGCCGCTCAGACCCAGACCTGGTGTCCTCAGCATCATGGGGGGCTGACACCGAGTCCAGGACTGCTTTGAACTTCGCCCCCGTCACCGCATTCAAGAACCCGGTCAGATGCCAGCCTTCCATCAGACGGGCGATCTGGATGTCTTCGGTGTCCATGCCCTTGAGGTAGGCCTCATCAAGATCATCAGGAAAGAGCGTGTCACGCATCTGACGCACCTTCTGGAACAGCCCTGTCGGGTCGGTGTGCTGGGCGATGACCACCAACGGCTCCTGATACGTGGCCATCAGCTCGGGCCCCAGATGCTTGAGCCCATACGTGAACGCTTTGACGTGATCGGCACGAATCGAACCCGTCGCAGCAGCCTCAGCCACCACAGGCAACACCGCGAAAGTGGCCTCGGCTCGCACCAAAGTGGTGGCGTCCTGCGCTGTCATCCGCAACTCGTTACGAATCCACGTGCCCAACGTGGAAGCACCATCGACCTCGTAGGCCTTTGTGGCCTCGATGATGGCCAAACGCTCAGCCTTCGCCGCATCCAACGCATCCTGCGCAACCTGGATCGCCCTCACCTGATCGCGGACATCACCGGCCGTGAGTGCGCGTGCAGCGGTGCGCATCGCCTCAATCACGGGTGCCGCATCCATGGCACCATCATACTCGAACAACTGTTCGAAAACAAGGTTGAGAACCGGTGTTTATCATCCGCTAGCCTCATCAAGGACCCAGCCCCCGGGGTGGCCGCTGAAGTACGTCCTCTCAGCAGATGTGGCATTCGCGAGACGCTCTCGCTGCTGGCGTCGCATCGACAGGTGGAGCACGCGGCTACTCAGACGCAGACAGGCAGCCCGGCGAGGTGCTGCACAGGTCGGCGACGATCAACTGCGGATCGACCTGGATCGTGGCGATGCTCGCTGGGGTCAGCAGCGCATCGAGCACGGTCTCCAGGCTCACCAGCGAGCTGAACGCGACGGCGAGCGGCGAACGGGGACGACCAACGTGTCCATGCTGAGTGATGCTCCTTCGTTTGTGGTGCATTGACATCACGAACGTAGGACGCTTGACAGCCGCGTGGACGACCTTGGCGCAACGTCGACACCATCTCGACGACTCTCCAACAGGGCCCGTGTGGGCCCGCCATTCCATCCCGCACCGACGACAGGCAGGGTCGCGTCACTGGTGCTCGCGGTCGACGCGTCGTCCGTCCACGATCTCGATGTCATGACTCGCCACGACGGGCTGTCGGTACTGCGTCTTGAGCCAGTGCAGCGCCTGGGAGTGGGCCGCAGGATCGGCAGACGCGATGCAGTCGCCTGCGAGCGTCACCCGCACGTCCCGCGCGTAGGCGTCCGCAGCGGTCAGCGCGATGCACGCCTCGGTGGAGACTCCTGCCAGGACGAAGGAGCTCAGCGCACGCTCACGCAACTCGGCGGCGAGGCTGGTCTCGAAGAATGCGCTGTCGCGGGTCTTCACGACCTCAATGGCTGTGCCAAGGTCGAGCTCATGCAAGGGCTCGGCGCCAGGGGTGCCTTCGATGACGAGCCCCTGGTCGTCCTCGCGCATGTTCAAGGCCCACGTCGCGCGATCGTGGCTGTGCAGCGTGCGGACGTTGAACACCGGGACGCCGGCCTCATGGGCGCGTTTCGCGAGTGTGTTGATGCGCTCGAGCAGCACGGGACGCAGGTCCGCCAGAGGACCTTCGCTGAAGAAGTCCTGTTGCAAGTCGACCAGAACCAGGGCTTCCATCTCGGCTCCTTTGGTTGATTCTTCGCTGCCAGTTCTGCTGATTCGAAGCAGGAGGACTCCCTCAGGTCATGGTTTCAGAACCCGGCATCCAGCGCATCGTGGCGATGATTCGGAGCGACCCAGAGGGGTACCCGAGAAGGGCGGGATCCCGAAGGCCCCTGGGACCGCTCTCTTCGCAGGAAAGGCGCACGATGTCGATCCAGGTCCCGTCATCCAGCGACGCTAGCAGGGGCTCGGATCACCGAGGAGCGGGTGATATCCGGGTGGCAACGGTGCCGGCGTCTCACGTGTACGTCCGTCACCTCAGTCCCCTCGGCGAGATGCGTCCGCGAGTCGTTCGCCTGCCGGATCCCGCCCCGCATGATGCTGGGCACAGCACGACGTCGACCTGGTGGCCTCCGGTCATGCTCGATCCCTCCTGGATGCGGAAGCATCCTGCGTTCGACCTCTTCCACATCCAGTTCGGCTTCGACGCCCGTGGACCCGAGCAGCTGGCCGACCTCGTCGCCGCGCTGGAGGCCGAGGGGAAGCCGTTGGTGTACACCGTCCACGACCTGCGCAACCCCCACCATCTGGTCAGGGACGAGCACGACGCCCAGCTCGACGTGCTCGTCCCCGCCGCTGACGCGTTGATCACGCTCACACCCGGCGCTGCGCACGAGATCAAGTCACGATGGGGCCGTGACGCGATCGTCCTGCCTCATCCGCACGTGGTGGACCTCGAGAGGTTGGCCATGGTTCCACGCCGTCGGCGGTTGCCGGGGCCAGGCGGGGAGGGCTTCCGGGTGGGTCTCCACGTCAAGAGCCTTCGAGCCTGCATGGACCCATTGACGATCCTCCCGGCGCTGATCGAGGCTGTGCAGCAGATCCCCGGTGCCGTGCTCCAGGTCGATGGTCACACGGACGTCCTCGATCCCGGTGGCGATCGGTATGCGCGCGAGCTCGCCGAGGCGCTGCGAGCTGCGCCGCCGTGTGTCGAGGTGCGGATCCACGACTTCTTCAGTGACGACCAGCTGTGGGACTACCTCGCGGGCCTGGACGTCTCGGTGCTGCCCTACCGGTTCGGGACGCACTCGGGCTGGCTCGAGGCATGCCGTGATCTGGGCACGGCGGTGGTGGCGCCTTCCTGCGGCTACTACGACGAGCAAGGACAGGTCTCGAGCTTCGTGATGGACGAGACGAGCTTCGACGAGGCCTCGCTCGTCGCGGCGATCCACGATGCGTATGGACGCACCCCGGTGGAGCCGCTCTCACTGGACGAGCGGGTTGCGCAGCGGCAGCAGATCGCCGCGGCCCACCTAGCTCTCTACGCCGAGTTGCTGGGGGCCTGATGCGTATCTGCTTCATCGCCTCGAGCCGCTTTCCCGTGGCGGAGCCGTTCCGCGGGGGGCTCGAGGCGCACACGGCCGCCCTGGCCAGTCGGCTCATCGAGCGTGGCCACCTGGTGAGTGTCTTCGCCGCGCCGGGCTCCGATCCTCGGCTCAATGTCGAGGAGCTGGCGGTGCGTCCTTTCTCGTTCAGCGCCCAGGCCCGTGCCGACGTCGGAGCAAGCCCTGAGGAATGGATGCAGGAGCACCATGCCTACCTGGGTCTGATGCTCGAGCTCGTGCGCCATGGCCGGGAGAGGTTCGACGTCATCCACAACAACAGCCTTCATCACCTGCCGATCGCGATGGCCGACGCCACTGGGCTGCCGTTCGTGACGACGCTGCACACGCCCCCGGTGGGATGGCTGGAGTCGGCGATGGGCTTCGCGCCCAGCACGGCGGTGTTCGCAGCGGTGAGTCATCACGCCTCGCGGGCGTGGGCCCATGCCGTCAAGTCGACCGTGGTGCTCAACGGCATCGACACCGAACGCTGGGCCCCGGGGCCGGGTGGCCGCCGCGCGGTCTGGACAGGCCGGATCGTCGCGGAGAAGGCCCCCCACCTGGCGATCCTCGCTGCCGCCGAGGCAGGCGTCCCTCTTGATCTCGCCGGCCCCCTGATGGATCGCAGATACTTCAAGGAGGAGGTGCTGCCGCTCCTCGGCGAGCATGCTCGTTACCTCGGGCACTTGGACACGTCGCAGCTGGTCCGGCTGGTCGGCTCGTCGGCGGTCGCCGTCGTCTCGCCCTGCTGGGATGAGCCCTACGGCCTGGTCGTCGCCGAGGCCATGTCGTGTGGGACGCCTGTTGCCGCATTCGCCAGGGGCGCCCTGCCCGAGCTCGTCTCGCCGACGGCGGGAGTGTTGGCGGCGCCGGACGACGTCGGTGGGCTCGCGGCAGCCATCGGTGCGGCGATGACGCTCGACCGTGCCGCCGTGCGGCAGCATGCCGTGCGCGAGCTCTCCATCGATCGGATGGTCGACACCTACGAGGACCTCTACCACGACGTCTGTCAGCTCGGGCGTGCCGCATGATCGGCTACTACGTCCACCACCAGGGCCTGGGCCACATGCACCGAGCCCTCACGGTCGCCGGGCATCTGGACGCCGACGTGACCGGTCTGTCGTCCTTGGATCGTCCGCGGGGTTGGAGGGGCGACTGGGTCCTCCTGGAGAGAGACGACACGGACAGCTTTCCCGTGGACGCCTTCGCGCGCGGGCACCTGCACTGGGTGCCCGAGCGCAGTGCCGGCCTGCGGTCCCGCATGGCGAGAGTCTCCGCGTGGATCGAGCAGGCACACCCTGACCTGATGGTCGTCGACGTCTCGGTGGAGGTCGCCCTGCTGGCGCGCCTGCACGGCCTGCCGGTCATCACCACGGTGCTCCCAGGCTCGCGCGCCGACCCGCCCCATGTGCTCGTCCACGGCATCGCCCGCCGCATCGTCGCGGCTTGGCCAGCCGATGTGCAGGGGATGCTTGATGGGATCGACGCCGACGACCCACGTCTGGCGCACGTGGGCGCGGTCTCTCGCTTCGACCAGAGGATCGAGGCAGCTGGTGGCCCCAAGGAGGGAGGGCACCGTGTCGCCCTGCTGATGGGACGCGGCGGAGCCGGCCTCGACCCCGAGGACGTGGTGAGTGCCCAGGCGTCGTCGCCGGACTGGCGGTGGACCGTGGTCGGGGCAGACGAGGCTTCCTGGACGGACGATCCGTGGCAGGTGCTCCTCGAATCGGACGTCGTGGTCACGCACGCTGGGCAGAACGCGCTCGCGGAGGTGGCGGCAGCCAGACGTCCGGCGGTTGTCATTCCGGGGGATCGACCCTACGGCGAACAGCGCGCGACCGCGGCGGCGTTGCGAAACGACGGGCGCTTTCCGGCGGTCGCCCTCGAGTCCTTTCCCACCTCGGGCTGGTCGCACCTCCTGGGGTTGGCGGCGAGGCTCGACGGACAGCTCTGGCGAGGTTGGAACGACGGGAGCGGTGCGGAGCGGATGGCCGCTGTCATCCAGCAGGAGATCGGCCGATGACCGACTTCGCGCGGGTTCGCTCATGACAGGCACTGCTGTCATCACCCTGGTGCACGGGAGGGCCGCTCACCTGCGCACCCAGCACGAGGCCCTTCGTCGCTCGACCCTCGAGCCCGACGACTACATCGTGGTCGCCATCGACGACCCGTTTCCGGGACGGTGGGATCCCCCTGGGCGGCCTCGCCCGCATGTCGTGCCTGTGGCCGCCAGCACCGAGGGCCTTCCACTGGCCAAGGCGCGCAACCTCGGCGCTCGGTGCGCGATCGCGCGGGGTGCTGACGTGCTGGTGTTCCTCGATGTCGACTGTCTTCCTGATCCGGGTCTTGTCGCTGCTTACGCCACGGCGTCGCGGTGTCCTCGCACCAAGGACCACCTGCTGTGCGGACCGGTGGCCTACCTGCCTCCTCCGCCGCCAGGCGGCTACGAGTTGGACACCGTCGCCGGTCTGGCCGAGCCGCATCCGGGACGCCCCGCCCCTGATCCTGGGGAGGTTCTCGTCGATCCCGGAGGCCATCGCCTGTTCTGGTCGCTCTCCTTCGCGGTCGGCAGCGAAACCTGGAGCAGCCTCGACGGATTCGACGAGACCTACGTCGGATACGGGGCTGAGGACACTGACTTCGGTCAACGCGCCGCATCACAGGGTGTGGCCCTGGCCTGGGTGGGAGGCGCACGGTCTTACCACCAGCACCATCCAGTGAGCGATCCACCCGTCGAGCACCTGGACGACATCGTGCGCAACGCCACGTACTTTCATCAGACCTGGGGCTTCTGGCCGATGGGTGGTTGGCTGGACGAGTTCACGAACCTCGGGCTGATCGAGAAGAGGAAGGGACGCTACGTGCGTCTGAAGACCACGAAGTGAGGCGGGCGGCGTCGGGTCGCGTGCCCCGTCTGCTGCCTGGGTCTTTCATGGATGGCTGGCGGTGATGCCGGCGTCGGGGTCATCGGCCACGACCTTCTTCGCGGCTCGGATGCCGATGAGAGCGCCGACGGCCACCCACAGCAGGAGCCAGACCGCGGCGACCGCGGCCGCTGTGGTCAAGAGGCCGGTGGAGTCGGCGACCAGTGCCAGCGCCGCGCAGGCGAGAGCGCCGATGCCGGCGGTGAGCGTGAAGCTGGCGCTCGACCGGTGCGCGACGTCCCAGGCGGTGTCGCTCGAGAGCGTGAGGGTGGTGCGGATGCCGACGAACGGATTGCGGCGGAGTCGCCCGTTTCGACCCGCCAGCGCCATCCAGATCAGCGAGACGCCGGTCGCTGCGAGGGCGAGCGCCACGATGACCTCTGCGATCAACGGAACGGCGTCGTTCATGTGCTCAGCCTAGTTCGAAGACGACGTTGCTGCCGAACTACCTGGGTCTCGGCGAGGGCCGAGCGGCTCGCAGGCGTCCTTCTGCAGCGCGTCAGGGCGCTCGGGTGGCACCGAGCGTGAGTGACTGCCGGCGCTGGTGCACCGTGAGGTACCGCAGTCCGCGGGGGCCCGCGGTGAACTGGCGCCTCGAGCGGCGCGGGAGCCAGAGCAGCACACCGGGGCGGAGCTCGATCGTGTCGAGCTCGGTGACCAGCTGCCCGGAGCCGTGCACGACGTGGACGAGGACGTCCAGATCGGGTCCCGCGTGGGCGTCGATGGTGACGCCGGCCGGCAGCTGGATGACGTTGGAGTCGAGGTCGCGCTGGCTCATCTGCAGCTTCCACAAGGCCCCTGAGACCTCGCCGGAGCCGGGCTCGGCGGCAGTGTCGTGGACGACGCGGGGGAGCGGGGTCGACGAGAGCCTCGTGATGCGGACGTGCCAGGCATCGGGACCCGCGGCGAGCGCCTCCCACCGGTGACCACGTGGGTCGTCGAGATCGAGCCGGTCGCGGATGTCGTCTGGCTCGTGGTCGTCGACCAACAGGAGCCAGTCGCCCACGGCGAGGGCGTCATACGCCCGCATCGCCGCGGTGGGTCGTTCCGCCTCCGTCACTCCCCGCAGGTCTAGCTCGTCGCCCGGCACGACGCTCAGCCGCCCGTGTGCTTCTCGTTGGCGAGAGCGGCCTCGTTGACCACCCGGACCGGCGAGCGCTGGGCGTAGGCGGCGATGGCCTCGGGCACGTCGCCGTAGAACGCCGCCAGCGACTCGCGGGTCACGTAGCCGAGGTGGGGCGTCAGCGTCACGTTGTCGAGCGAGCGCAGCGGATGGTCGGCGCGGGGCGGCTCCTCGTCGAAGACGTCGAGGCCGGCGCCGGCGAGGCGGCGCTCGCGGAGCGCATCGACCAGCGCGGTCTCGTCCACGATGGGGCCGCGCGAGGTGTTGACGAGGTACGAGGTCGGCTTCATCAGGGCGAGCTCCCGTGCCCCGACGAGCCCGGTCGTGCGCTCGCTGAGCTTGAGGTGGACCGACAGCACGTCGGCCTGCGCGAACAGCTCGTCCTTCTCGACCCGACGGACGCCCTCGGCCTCAGCAGCCTCGGCGGTCAGGTTCTGGCTCCAGGCGATGACATCCATGCCGAAGGCCTTGCCGTAGTGGGCCATGCGCTTGCCGATGGTGCCGAGTCCGAGGAGCCCGAGGGTGCGTCCGTCGAGGATGATGCCGGCGCTCTGCTGCCAGCCGCCCTCGGCCATCCGGCGATGCTCGGGCCCGATGTGACGGACGGCCGCGAGGACGAGTCCCCATGTCAGCTCCGGGGTCGCGTTGCTGACCCCGGCGAAGGCCGGTCGACCGAAGTCGGTGTGGACGAGCACCACGCCGTGCTCGGTGGCGGCGTCCTGGTCGAGGTTCGCCAGGGTTCGGCCCACCATGGTCAGGAGCTTGAGCTGGGGCAGGCGCTCGAACAGGCTGCGGGGGAACGCCATGCGCTCGCGCATCGTGACCAGGACGTCGAACGGGGCGAGCAGCTCGGCCGCCTCGTCCTCGCCGAGGTGACGGTCGAACTCAGTGATCTCGGCGAGCCCGTCCAGGACCTGCCAGTCGGCGGAAGTGCGGGCGACCGCCGCGTAGTCGTCCAGGATGGCGATCTTCAGCACGGAGGGTTCCGATCTCGGGGCGGTGGGACGTCCTCCACCGTAGAGGAGAGCCGCCGCGAGCCGCATCCGCGCGGGCACGGGGCCGAAGGCCGTCGAGCATTCACGCACGTCTCCTCCGCCGTTCACCACGCGGTCATCGTGGCTGCCTAGCGTCACAGGCGTCGCCCTCACGGGTGGCGTCCCGACCAGTGACAGGACGGCATGAGCCACACGATCGAGCAGGACCAGCGGCCGACGCACACGTCCGTCGGCCCGCAGGTGGTGGCGATCGTGCCGGCGCGGGGTGGCTCCAAGGGAGTGCCACGCAAGAACCTGCAGCTCGTCGGCCACGTTCCGTTGATCGTCCGCGCCATCCGGGCACTGCAGGCCGTCATCGAGGTCGACATGGTGGTCGTCACGACGGACGACGCCGAGATCGAGGCGGTCGCTCGGCTGGCCGGGGCCGAGGTCGTCCTGCGACCCGTCGAGCTGGCGGCTGACACGTCGTCGTCCGAGGTCGCGCTGCTTCATGCGCTCGAGGTGCTGGGCGATCGCGGCATTCACCCCGAGATCACGGTGTTCGTGCAGGCCACGAGCCCGTTCATCGACCCGACCGACGTGTCCGCCGCGCTCAAGACCGTGCGGGACGGCCGACATGACGTCGTGTTCAGCGCCTTCGCCTCGCATGGCTTCCTCTGGCGCGAGGACGTCGAGGGTGCGCGTGGCATCAACCATGACCACCGTGTGCGCCAGCGCCGTCAGGACCGTGAGGCCCAGTACCAGGAGTCCGGCGCGTTCTACGTCATGGCCACCGAGGGCTTCGTCGAGCACGAGTTCCGATTCTTCGGCCGGGTCGGCATCCAGCCGGTGGCCGAGGACACCGCGCTCGAGATCGACACCATCGACCAGCTCCACCAGGCACAGCTGATGGCCGGCCACCGAGACCCGCTCGCGATGTTCGGCGACGACCTCTCGGTCTCCGCCGTCGTCACGGACTTCGACGGGGTGCACACCGCTGACCGGGTCACCGTGGACGAGAACGGCGTCGAGTCTGTGACCGTGAGCCGCTCCGACGGCATGGGAGTCGCGATGCTGCGCGCCGCCGACGTCCCGGTGCTCATCCTCTCCAGCGAGCGCAACGGCGTCGTCGCGGCGAGGGCGCGCAAGCTCGGCGTCGAGGCCGTGACGGGCTGCGACGACAAGCTCACGGCCCTCCGCGAGTGGGCCGCCACCCAGGGCCTGCCGCTCGCGGACATCGCCTACCTCGGCAACGACGTCAACGATCTCGACTGCCTGCGTGCCGTCGGCTGGCCCGTCGCGGTGCCCGAGGCGCATCCGCTGGCGCTGCAGGCCGCGCGGGTGGTGCTGACCCGCCGCGGCGGCGACGGCGCCGTGCGTGAGCTGGCCGAGCGCGTACTGAAGACCACCGCACGACCCCACCCACAAGACGAAGGACACCAGAGCCATGCCTGAATGGGTACAGATCGGGAACGAGATCGTCGGCTACCGCCGTCCGGTCTACATGATCGGCGAGATCGGCATCAACCACAACGGCGATGTCGAGGTCGCGAAGAAGCTCATCGACGTTGCGGCCCTTGCGGGCGCGCAGGCCGTCAAGTTCCAGAAACGCACGCCGGACATCGCGACGCCCGAGGACATGAAGAACACCCGTCGCGAGACACCGTGGGGCGAGATGAGCTACCTGGAGTACCGCTACCGCGTCGAGTTCGAGCGTGAGCAGTACGCCGAGATCGCGGCCTACGCCGCCGGTCGGGGCGTCTCATGGTTCGCGTCGCCGTGGGACGTGCCCTCGGTCGGGTTCCTGGAGGAGATGGGTGTCTCGACCCACAAGGTCGCCTCGGCATCCGTCACCGACCTCGAGCTGCTTCGTGAGCTCGCGAGCACCGGAAAGCCGATCATCCTCTCGACCGGCATGAGCACCTTCGAGCAGATCGATCGGGCCGTCGAGGTGCTGGGCACCGACCGCTTGGTCATCCTGCACGCGACGTCGACGTACCCGCTGCCCGCCGAAGAGGCGAACCTGCGGATGATCCCCGTGCTCGCCGAGCGCTACGGCGTGCCCGTCGGCTACTCCGGCCACGAGCGTGGCCTGCAGATCTCGGTCGCGGCCGTCGCCCTCGGTGCCGTCGCCGTCGAGCGTCACATCACCCTCGACCGGGCCATGTGGGGATCCGACCAGGCCGCGAGCCTCGAGCCGCACGGCTTCATGAACCTCGTGCGAGACATCCGGGTCGTCGAGAAGGCCATGGGTGACGGGGTCAAGCGCGTGATGCCCGGCGAGGTCGCGCAGATGAAGCGTCTGCGCCGGACGCCGCAGCCGACGGCGCTGTGACGGACCTGACGGGCCGCCGCCCGTCAGCGTCCGACGAGGCGCCCCGGCCGAAGGTGCTGTGCATCACCGACTCCGACTCCTACGTGAAGTGGGGAGCGTCGTTGGCGGGACAGCTGCCGAAGGACTGGCAGGTGCGTCTCGTCATCGCCCGCGGCAACGCCCTGCCCAGCGCCCGGCAGCTCGACGAGGCGCTGGACGGGTCGCGGTTCACGGTCGAGGACGTCGAGGTGCTCGGCCGTGAGGCGCTCGGCGCGGAGCTGGTGCGGTTCGCGCCCGACGCGCTGATCGCCTCGATGCGCGGGCTCGCGGTGCAGGCCCTCGTCGAGGACTTCGTGCCGAACGTCCCCGACCGCCCGGTGATCGTGAGCGGGCTGCCCGGCATCGCGGTGCCGGTGCTCCCTCACGGCTTGGCCTACCGTCGCTCGGTCGACATGCTCGTCGCCCACAGCCGCCGCGAAGTGGCCGACTTCGAGGCGGTGGCTGCCCGGACGGGCTACCGCCACGACGTGCGGCTGACGTCGCTGCCGTACCTGACGCCGTCGGAGCCGCCGGCCGACGACGCGATGCATGCGGCCCCGCCGCCGCTCGAGCGCGACCGCATCGTCTTCGCCGCGCAGGCCATGGTGCCTGGGCCGCGGAGCCAACGCACCTGGCTGCTCGAGCGGCTTGTCGCGACCGCCCGTGCGCATCCCGAGCTGACGGTCGTGGTGAAGATCCGTGCCCAGGCCGGCGAGATGCAGACGCACGACGAGGCCATCTCGTACGTCGACCTGCTTGATGAGATGCGGGCTGCGGGCACGTACGTCCCGCCGAACCTGGTGGTCGAGTCGGGGCCGATGAGCCATCACGTGGCGCGGGCCGTCGGCCTCGTGTCGGTCAGCTCGACGGCGATGCTCGAGGCGATCGCCGACGGTGTGCCGTGCCTGGCGCTGACCGACTTCGGCGTCGCGGCGGAGCTCATCAACCCGGTGTTCCTCGACAGCGGCCTGCTGGGCGCGTCCGACGACCTCGTCGCAGGGCGCTTCCACACCCCGGCCTCGGAGTGGCTGGAGGAGAACTACTTCCACGACCCGGCCGACAACACCTGGCTGCCACGGCTGCAGGAGCTGCTCGACCTGCGTGCGTCCCACGGGCTGCCGCTGTTCCGCCGGATGCCCAGGACGCCGCTCAACCAGGCGAAGCTGATCTTCTACCGTCACCTGGGCTTCCGGCCCGATCGGCTCGGCCTGCGCTTCCGCGCGGAGGAGTCGTTCCTGCGCGTGGCGTTGTGGGCGAATCGGCATCGTTGGCGCTTGGTGCACCTGGTGCGGGGCGTGCAGCGCTGAGCCGTCAGCCGCCGTGCCCGGCGAGCGGGTCGCGGCGTTCGCGCCACGACTCGTCGTCGAAGCCGAAGCGCCAGTAGGCGCCGAACGAGAGCGACCGTGGTGAGAGGCGTCGTTCGCGTCGCAGGTGGCGTCGCATCGAGGCGACCATGCCGGCCTCGCCACGCACGAATGCCTCGGCGTCGCGGGGAACCTCAGGAAGTGCGGTGACGGCCTCGATGACGGCGTCGCCGATCGGCCGTTCGTCCCGGTGCACCCACACCAGCTCGAGCCCTGCGGGGTGGGCGATCGGCTGCTCGTCGTCCGGCTCGTCGACCTCGACGAAGGCATGGCCCCGGGCGGTGGGTGGCAAGGACTCCAGGCAGCGGGCGATGGCCGGGAGCGCGGTCTCGTCACCCACGAAGAGATGGTGGGCGACCGCGGGGTCGGGGGTGTGGCGGCCGCTGACCCCTTGCAGGCAGATCTCGTCGCCGACCTGCACCTGGGCGGCCCACGCCGAGGCGAAACCGCCGGCTCCGTGCAGATGGACGTCCAGGCCCATCAGCCGGGCGGCGTGGTCCCACGTACGGATGGTGTAGTCGCGGGCCCGGAACGGGATGCTGTCGCGTTGCATCGTGCGCAGGGAGTCGAACGACTCGGGGCGGACGTCGTCCGTCGCGAACACCAGGCGCACGCTGGCATCGCAGGAGACCTGGGGGTCGAACGTCGCCAGCGACTCGCTCTGCACGCTGACACGAGCCATCGAGCGGCTGACCGGGGAGACGTCGACGACCCGGGTGCGCTGGACGCTCAGGGTGCGGGCGCCGAGGGCCGGACCGGCACCGCCGGGCTCGCGAGGGAGCTCGGTGGGATCAGGCTCGTTCACGGTGCTCCAACCTAGTCGATCCCCCCTCGCGAGAGAGTTATGCACTGCCGAGGAGAGACTTCTGCGAGCACAACTCTCTCGCGACGCGAGCACAACTCTCTCGCGAGCGGGGCACAACTCTCTCGCGAGGGGTTCAGGTTTGGCAGTGGGGGCACCAGAAGGTGTTGCGACGACGGGTGGGGTCATCGGCGAGGTGGCCGGTGGCCAGACGCGTGCCGCAGCGACGGCACATCGTGTGCTCGCGGGCGAAGACCCAGTGCTCCTGGCCTGGGCGGATCGAGCCGGTGAACGAGCGTTGGACGCGTCGGCTGTTGGTCTGGATCATGCGGCGCCCGCGCTCGATCATGCGGCGGATGTCGGGCACGTCCTCGACCCGGCGGGTCGGGAGGACGCCTGTCAGGAAGCACAGCTCGTTGACGTACTCGTTGCCGAAGCCGGCTAGGTTGCGCTGGTCGTGCAGGGCGAGGAACACCGGTCGCTCGGGCCGTGAGGTCACCCGTCGGACGGCCTCGTCGAGGTTCCAGTCGTCGCCCAGGAGGTCGGGACCGAGGTAGCCCAGGGTGGACGCCTCGCTGGCCCGGGCAAGCACCTCGACGACACCGAGGGAGAAGCCGACCGCCTGGTAGTCGGCGTTCTCGAGCACGACCCGGGCCGAGAACGCCGGACGCCGCCAGGCCGTGCCCTGGCGATAGATGTGCCAGGCGCCCTCCATCTTCAGATGTGTGTGCAGCGAGTGGTCGCCGACGCGAATGAGCAGATGCTTGCCGCGACTGACCGCCTCGTCGACGGTCTGGCCCGAGAGGTCGAGCGTCGCGTGCTGGGGCACCCGGAAGTCGGTGTGGACGAGCTCGCGGCCGGCGAGCGCCTCGTGCAGGTGCTGGGCCGTGCGCCAGACCGTGTCGCCCTCAGGCATGGAGACGAACGCCCTTGGGAACCCGCTCGAAGCCGGCCGCCAGCAAGGCCTCGCCGACCGGCGTCGACGCCACTGGGGAGCCGTCGACGGTCTCGACGGTGAGGCGGACGAGGCGGCCCGACCGGACGACCGACACCAGCGACGTGGCCGCGGCGGCGAGCCTGGTGGGGTCGTCGTCGAAGGCGAGCACCTTCTTGCCGCCCCGCCCGACGAACAGCACCGGGCGTCCGTCGTGCAGCACCACGAGTGCGCCTGCCTTGCGGGACGGACGGTGCGTTGCGCCCTCGGCCGCGCCTGGTAGCGGTGGCCATGGCAGTGCGGCACCGAAGGCGTTGGCCGGATCGGTGGCGGCCAGGGTGACGGCCGGGACGTCGGAGATCGGCGCATCCGGATCGAGCGCGGACGAGCGCAGCCGGTCGATGGTGGCGGGGGTGGCGAACTGGGCCGCCCCGAGGGTGTCGATGAAGTAGCCACGCAGGCAGGCGCCGGTCTGCTCCATCTCACGCAGCACGCGATAGACGCCGGCGAAGCCGCCAGGGGTCTGCTCGGCCGCGACCGAGCCGCGGGTGACGACCCCGTAGCGCGCGAGCAGCGTCTCGACCCGCGCGACCTGGCGCCGGGTGGGGTCGTCGTCGGGGATGGGCAGTGCGAACCAGCGCCCGCTGACCATGGGAGGGCCGGCGGCGGCGACCCGCGGTGGCCGGGCGAGGCTGCGACGCCCGTGCAGACGGGTGCGGGGAGTCGGACGTGGGGTGCGATGCGCCCCACCGCGTCCGATGAGGGTGCGCAGGGGCGCGATGGTGTCGTTGCTGACTCGGCCCTGCCACACGAGCTGCCACAAGGTGGCGGCCAGCTCGGCGTCGTCGTGGCTCCCGAGCGTGTCGGAGAGCTGCCGGAACAGGAAGGCCCCGCCTCCGCCGAGCGCGTCGAGCACTGCCTGCTGGTGGGTGTCGACGTCAGCGATGAGAGGGCCGCTCGGCGTGGCATCGCCGGGCAGGAGCTGGACCCAGCCGTCGTTGCCGGGCAGCACGCCGGCGCCTGCCCAGACGACCTCACCGGCCGTGGTGAGCTCGTCGAGCATCGTGGGGGAGTAGTCGCGCACCCGCGCCGGCAGCACCAGGCTCTCCCAGGCCGAGGCCGGCAGTGTGACGCCGGCGAGCTGGTCGACCGTGGCCAGGACGCCGTCGAGACCCCGCAACGGACGGTCGATGCCGTGCCACGAGGGCAGGAAGCGGGCGAAGGTGGCGGGCTCGACGGGCTCGACCTGCTGCCGGGCCGCGGCGAGCGAGCGGCTGCGCAGCCGGCGCAGGACCTCGGGGTCGATCCACTCGCTGCCGGTGGCCTGCGGGCGGAACTCGCCCTCGGTGAGCCTGCCGTCGCGCGCCAGCCGGCTGAGTGCGTCACCGACGACGGCGGTGCCGAGCCCGAAGCGGGCGGCGGCCTCGGCCGTGCTGAAGGGGCCGTGGGTGCGTGCGTAGCGCGACACGAGGTCGCCCAGCGGGTCGGCCACCGGCTGCAGGTGCGCCTGGGCGACCCCGAGGGGAACGACCACGCCGAGCGCGTCGCGCAGGCGGGCGGCGTCCTCGACGCCCGCCCAGCGCACCTCGCCGGCCATCGTCACCTCGAGGGCGCGGCGAGTGTGCTGCAGCTCGTCGAGCCAGGGCTTCGCCTGCGTGCCGTCGACGAGCCGCTCGGCGACCTCGTCGACGGTGAGCGGACCGAGCAGGCGCAGCAGGTCGGCCACCCCTTCGGCATCCTTGGCCAAGCGGTCGTCGCCGAGGCGCTGGAGCTCGCGCTCGGTGCGGGCGAGGACGTCGGGGTCGAGCAGCTCGAGCAGCTCGGCGCGTCCGAGCAGCTCGGAGAGCAGCGTCGGGTCGAGGGCGAGTGCCGAGGCTCGACGCTCGGCGAGGGGCGAGTCGCCCTCGTACAGGAACGCCGCCACATAGCCGAACAGCAGGCTCTGCGCGAAGGGGGACGCCTTGTCGGTGATGACCTCGACGAGCTGCACCTCGCGGGAGGCGATCTGACCGGTGAGGAGGGTGAGCGACGGCAGGTCGTAGACGTCCTGAAGGCACTCGCGCGCGGCCTCGAGCAGGATCGGGAACGTCGGGTACTTGCGGGCAACGTCGAGCAGCTGTGCTGAGCGCTGTCGCTGCTGCCACAGCGGTGCCCGTGAGCCGGGGTTGCGGCGAGGAAGCAGCAGCGCCCGCGCCGCGCACTCGCGGAAGCGCGAGGCGAACAGCGCGGAGCCGCCCACGTCGCGGGTGACGAGGGCCTCGAGCTCGTCGGTGTCGAAGACGAAGAGGTCGGCACCGGGAGGATCGCCGCCGGTGTCGGGGATGCGGGCGACGATGCCGTCGTCGCTGGCCACGACAGACCCGTCGATGCCGAAGCGCTCGAGGATGCGGACGCCGACCGCGAGCGCCCAGGGGGCGTGGACCCGGCGACCGAAGGGCGAGTGAAGGACGACACGCCAATCGTCGAGCTCGTCGCGGAAGCGCTCGACGACGAGGGTGCGGTCGGTGGGCAGCTGCCCGGTGGCGCGCTGCTGGTCGCGCAGGAACGCCGTGAGGTTGGCCTGTGACCGGGCGTCGAGGCCGCTGGAGGAGAGGGAAGCCCCTCCGGCCGTCTCACGCACGAACCGGCCGATGGCCTCGCCCAGCTCGTAGGGGCGCCCGACGGTGTCGCCCTTCCAGAACGGCAGGCGAGCGGGCTGGCCGAACGCCGGGACGACCACGACGCGGTCGTGGGTGATCTCCTGGATGCGCCAGCTGGTGGCGCCGAGCGCGAACACGTCGTTGACGCGGGACTCGTAGACCATCTCCTCGTCGAGCTCGCCCACCCGCCGGCTGCCGCCAGGACGCTCAGGATCGTCGGCGAGCGTGACGGCGAACATGCCGCGGTCGGGGATCGTGCCCCCGCTGGTGACGGCCAGTCGCTGCGCTCCGGGGCGTCCGGTGAGGGTGCCGGCGTCGCGGTCCCAGACGACTCGCGGACGCAGCTCGGTGAACTCGTCGGAGGGGTAGCGACCGGCCAGCAGGTCGAGCGTCGCCTCGAACGCGGAGCGGGGGAGCGCGGCGAACGGGGCGCTGCGGCGGACGGTGTCGAACCACTGCTCGACGTCGAGGGGCTCGAGGGCGGTGGCCGCGACGGTCTGCTGGGCGAGGATGTCGAGCGGGTTCGACGGCACCGCGAGCCGTTCGATGAGGCCTTCGCGCATCCGGGCCGTGGTGACGGCGGCGCCGACGAGGTCGGGCCGGGACGTGGGGTACAGGACGCCATGGGACGTCTCGCCGACCTGGTGCCCGGCCCGCCCCACCCGTTGCAGGCCGCTGGCGACCGAGGGAGGTGTCGACACCTGCACGACGAGGTCGACCGCGCCCATGTCGATGCCGAGCTCGAGGCTCGACGTGGCCACCACGCAGCGCAGCGCACCGGACTTGAGGTCGTCTTCGATGACCGCCCGCTGCTCCTTGCTGACAGAGCCGTGGTGCGCCCGTGCCAGGAGCGGCTCGGCACCTGAGGACTGGGAGCTTCCGCCCATGACCTGCGCTGGGCTGCGGGTGGGCGTCGGTGCGGCCGGGGCGACCTCGAGCCGGGCCGCGTAGGCCTCGTTGAGCCGGGAGGTGAGCCGCTCGGCAAGGCCACGGGAGTTGACGAAGACGATGGTCGAGCGCCGCACGAGCACCTGGTCGAGGATGTCGTGCTCGACATGCGGCCAGATGCTGCCGCGAGGGGCGTCTTCGAGCGACCGGGCGGCGCTGCCCTCGTCGCGCACCGGGGCGCTGAGGTCGGTCATGTCGTCCACCGGCACGACGACCTCGAGCTCGAGCCGGGTGGACGCCGTGGGGGCGACGATGCGCACGGGCGCGCGCCCGCCCAGGAAACGGGCGACCTCGTCGTGGGGGCGCACGGTGGCGCTCAGCCCGATGCGCTGCGCCGGCTGTGGGAGCAGGCCGTCGAGGCGCTCGAGCGAGAGGGCGAGATGGGCCCCGCGTTTGGTGCCGGCGACCGCATGGACCTCGTCGACGATGACGGTGCGCACCGAGCGCAGCGTCTCGCGCGCCGCCGACGTGAGCATCAGGAACAGCGACTCGGGTGTGGTGATGAGGACGTCGGGCGGACGGGAGAGCATCGCCCGTCGCTCACGCTGCGGGGTGTCGCCCGAGCGCACGCCGACGGTGACCTCGCGGTAGGGATCGCCACGCCGTGCGGCTGCCTGGGTGATGCCGACGAGGGGGGAGCGCAGGTTGCGCTCGACGTCGACGGCGAGAGCCTTGAGCGGCGAGACGTAGAGCACCGACGTGCCGGCGTCGGGCTCGCGCTCGTGGTCGTTCATCAGCCGGTCGATGGCCGAGAGGAAGGCCGCGAGCGTCTTGCCCGAGCCGGTGGGAGCCACGACGAGCAGGTGCTCGCTCTCGGCCGCGCCCGCCCAGGCTCCCTCTTGAGCGGCCGTAGGAGCGCTGAAGGAACCCTCGAACCACTCCCTGGTCGCCGGGGCGAAACGCGCGAGGGGTGGGGGCATATGTCCATCGTCTCAGCCGGGCCCGACAGCGCATTCGGAGCTAGCGTGGAGGGATGAGCGACTCCGACCTGATCATCCCGACCGCCTGGGACGTCGACGGCGACTCGATCGTCACCCGGTACACCTTCGCCTCGTTCGCCGCCGCCATGGACTTCATGGCCCGGGCGGCCGTGCGCATCGACGAGCTCGACCACCATCCCGAGTGGTCCAACGTCTACGACCGCGTGGACGTCCGGCTCAGCAGCCACGACGTCGGCTCGGTCACCGAGCGCGACGTGGCGCTGGCCCACGTCCTCGACGAGGTCGCGGGACGCTGATCACAGCCGGGCAGACCCCGGCACGTCCTGCCCGGCCCACCCTCGCCGGTGGGGCATGCTGGGTGCCATGAGGTTCCGCCTGCTCGCCGTCGCGGCGGCATCTGCCCTGTTGTTGACGGCCTGCTCCTCCGACAAGGAGCCTCCGAAGGCGCCTGACGCGTCCGAGGGCACGAGCACCCCCATCGTCGAGATCTCTCCCTTGACCGGTCTTCCGCTCAAGGGCGGTGCGCCCGACAACCCGGTGCTGGTCGTCAAGGTCGAGAACACCTTCGGGGGCGCCCCGCAGTACAGCCTCGACAAGGCCGACCTCGTCATCGAGGAGCTCGTCGAGGGTGGCCTGACCCGCCTGGCGGCCCTCTACTACGAGAACCTGCCGACCAAGGTCGGGCACGTCCGGTCGATGCGCGCGACCGACATCGGCATCGCCTCGCCGGTCGCGGGCCAGATCGTGGCCTCCGGTGGCGCGTCGAGCACCTATCAGCGGGTCGCGGCCGCCGGCGTGCCTGTGTTCTCCGAGGACCATGACGCCACGGGCTTCAGCAGCGACACCACGAAGGTGCGTCCCTACAACCGCCTCGTCGACCTGACAGTCATCGCGGGCCGCGCCAAGCCGGCGAAGATCCCCGGGCCGTACCTCACCTGGGAGGCGGCCGGCGCGGACGAGCCCGGCGCGGCGGCGACGGCCGAGGCTCCCCGGAAGGCCACGGCGGCCACGGTGGGCTTCTCGAACACCACCAGGACCTCGTGGGCGCTGAAGGGCGACACCTGGCAGCGCACGAACGGGCATGCCGAGGCCGGCACCGACTTCGCCGCAGACACCATGATCGTGCTGTTCTGCGACGTGGGCGATGCGGGCTACACCGACCCCGCGGGCAACCCAGTGCCCGAGACCGTCGTCGAGGGGAGTGGCGACGCCATGATCTTCCACGGCGACCAGGTCACGAAGGCCACCTGGAACAAAAAGACCTTGGGCGCCACGATGACCTTCGAGGACACGGCGGGCAACGCCCTGGGCATCGACCCGGGCCACGTCTGGATGGAGCTCGTGCCCAAGACGGGCGGCAGCGTCACCCTCGGCTGAGCCGCTCCCGCCGTGACAGCGACGTGGATGTCGCACACGTCACGGGCCTGTCGTCCCCACACACTGGTGTGAAGGGGGATCATGGTGCCATGACGACGTTGCGAGGACGCTTGCTGGTGGCCACCCCGGCCATCGAGTCAGGCCCGTTCCTGCGCAGCGTGGTCTACGTCCTCGACCATGACGAGGACGGTGCCCTCGGCGTGGTCGTCAACCATCCGCTCGATGCCGAGGTCGACGAGGTGCTGCCCCAGTGGGGCGGGCTCGTCAACGCTCCGGTGTGCCTGTTCGAGGGCGGCCCCGTCGCGATGGACTCGGCGCTCGCGCTCGGGGTCATCGGTGAGACCGCCCCGCCCAGCGGGTGGCGCCGGATGGCCGGTCGGGTGGGCCTGGTCGATCTCGACGGCCCCCTGCCCGACCTGGGCCAGCTGGCCGGCCTGCGGGTGTTCGCCGGGTACGCGGGCTGGGGACCGGGGCAGCTCGAGGACGAGCTCGCCGAGAACGCCTGGCTCGTCACCGACGCCCACGACGGCGACCTCGTCTCCTCGCGTCCCGAGCGCCTCTGGCGTGAGGTCCTGCGTCGCCAGCAGGGCGACGTCCGCTATCTCGCCACCTTCCCCGACGACCCCACGATCAACTGACCCCCACTCGTCCTCACTGCGGGGGGCGTTCTCGTGAGCTTCCTCGACGACCCGGCGGTCAACTCATCAGAACGTCCGGACGAGTCGTTAGGATGGCCCCGTGGCATTCTTCGGGCGAGGCACGCAGACGGTCCACGACGAGCGCACGGAGCTGCGCCCCGAGGACGGTGACCATGAGCGCTTCTCGCACTACGTCCCCAAGGACGAGCTGACG
>Ga0164243_10000878_pt1 | contig 52596 bp, 58 predicted proteins | sample OricompcompostOP_FD_108781 | JGI IMG/M metagenome (GOLD analysis project Ga0164243, IMG submission 108781) | Organic Plus compost microbial communities from Emeryville, California, USA - Original compost - Organic plus compost (OP) | ecosystem: Engineered > Solid waste > Mixed feedstock >... | reverse complement strand
GTAGACCCACGTGTCCCGCGGGATCGAGATCACCTCGGCCTTCTGGTGGTCGGCATCGACGTGCAAAAGCATGATCGTGTCGGTACGGGAGTCGGAGGTGTTGTCGGGATCGCGGGAGTCGCTGCCGAGCAGCAGCACGTTCAGGGCGCCCGTGACCGCCTGTGTCGGGCGGGCGCTCTCCGGCAGCCCGGCGAACGCGTCGGTGCGGGCCAGGTTGCCGTTGAGCGAGCGGCCGTAGGCCCACCCGCCGACCGCCGCCCCACCGCCGACCACCAGCAACGTCGCCAACACGCCGATCAGGATCCGCCGCGATCTCCGCCGCATCGCCGTCACCTCCCGCCAGGTCGCTACCGACGGTAACCAGCAAAGCTGTGCGCCAGCTTGGCGCGGCGGCGGGCGATACCTGGACGTTCCCTGGCAACCGGCGGGCCGGTGGGTGCATCCTGTCGGGATGCAGAGCGTGTACGACGCCGCCGGCGGCCAGGAGGGGCTCCTGCGCCTGGCCGAGGCATGGCACCGCCGGGTGATGGCCGACGAGATCGTCGGCCACGCGTTCAGCCACGGCTTCCATCCGGAACACAACGAGCGGCTGGCCGCCTACTGGGCCGAGGCGCTGGGCGGGCCCGCCGCCTACTCCGACCGCTACGGCGACGAGTCGTCGGTCGTCCGCCTGCACAGCGGAAACGGCCCGCACGAGGAGATGGACCGCCGGGCGGTCGCGCGCTTCGACGAGGCGCTGGAAGAGGTGGGGCTGACGGTGACGGAGCCGCCGGGTCGGGTGTTGCACGACTACTTCGCGTGGGCCACGATGACGACCATGTCGCGCTACCACGGGTCCGCCGACGACGTACCGGACGGGCTGGCCATCCCGCACTGGTCCTGGGACGGGCTCCAGCCCTGACCGCGGCACGGGCCGGCCCCGCGCGCTCGTGGCGGGCGGGGCCGGCGGTGACGGTCAGCGACGGGTCGCCGGGTTGGCGATCTCCACCTCGTTGATCTGCTCACCGGTGAGCACGTCGAACGCCCGCACGATCGTGCGGTCCGAGTAGACCGCCACGGTCAGCACGGCCGGCGACTCCGGCCGGTCGGTGGCCGAGTCCTCGTCCCACGGGTCGTCGGGGCTGGGCGCGAACTCCATCGCCAGCGCGCCCGTGTTGATCGCGCTGTAGCCGTCCGGGTTGCCACCGTCGGTGACGACCCGTGCCGACCAGTCCCGCCGGTACGGTGACCAGTGGGTGTGCCCGCTCAGGAAGATGACGTTCGGGTACCTGCCGACGATCGACTCGAGCTCGAAGTCACGCGGGCCGTTCTCGTAGAAGTTGCCGTACGTGCCGGAGACCGTCCACTCGAACGGGTAGTGGCGCATCACCAGCACCTGCTTGCCCTTGCCCGCCCAGTAGGCGAGGCGCTGGGTCAGGAACGCCACCTGCGCGTCGCTGATGTTCTGCTTGTCACGCTCGGCGACGCCGCCCTCTTCACCCAGCACGATCACGGGTACGCCGCCGACGGTCTTCTCGTAGTACGGCTTGGTGATGTTGGCGCCCCACTTGTTGGCGAAGCCGAGGAAGTTGTTCACCTGCTGCTCGGTGGTGAGCACCCGGCTGCGCAGGTCGTGGTTGCCGATCGCGGGCAGCACGGGCGGCAGGCGGTGGCCGGCGAACGCGGCGCTGACGTCGGCGTACTCCTGCAGCTGCTGCTCCTGGGTCTGTTCCCGCGGACCGCTGATGATGTCGCCGTCGAAGAGCAGGGCCTTCGCCCCGGGCGCCTCCTCGCGGAGCAGGTCGAGGGCGCCGTCGGTGTACGGCAGGCCCTCCACCTGGATGTCGCTGAGCACCTGGAAGGTGACCGGCTTGGCGCCGCGCGGCAGCGCCGGCAGCGGCGTGCGGACCACGACGTCGTCGACCGCCCAGAACATCTGGGGACGGTTGTTGCTGTAGGCGAACCGGAAGACGGCGGTGCGGGCGCGCTGCGGCACGTCGACCCGGATCACCTCCTGCCCGGAGACGATGTCACCGCCGGCGTTGGCGCTGATCCGGGCGGCGGAGTAGCGGAGGATCTCCTTCTCCGGCCCACCGTCGAAGGCGACCGTGACCCGGCCGACGGCCTTGTGGGCCTGGCGGTAGTGGGAGGAGAAGACCAGCTCGACGGCGCGCTGACCCTTGACGGAGACGCCCGGGCTGGCGAGGGTGCTGTTGACCGGGTTGTTCCCGTCGACGGTGGCACCCTTGGCGGCGGCGACACCGTTGTCGGCGACCGCGATCACGCCGCGCGAGCGGGAGAACTGCTGGCGCCCGTCGAGGTAGCAGCGGCTGTCGAGCGGCCGGTCGTTCTCCGGGTCGCACCCGACACCGGCCGGGGCGGCGGCGGCGAACCAGTCGTCGCGCGGCGTGAACGTCCAACCGCGCCAGCCGGCCGGAGCGCCGTCGGTCTGCACGCTCCAGGCGGCGCTGCCGCCGTCGAAGTCGCCGCGCCAGAGCGTCTGCTGCCCCGACGCCTGCCCGTGGCCGGGCCCGGTGGCCTGGGCCGCGGGCGCGGCGGCGAGGGGAAGCAGGGCGAGCACCGCGGCGCCCGCGGCCAACAGGTAACGGGTCCTGGGTAGAGGATGAGCCATCTACATCTCCTGTCCGAGAAAACAGATAGCCACACCCTGGCGAAGTTGATCAACGGCCGGATGAACAGGGCGCACAGGCCGGACGATGGTGCGATGGAGCCTGCGCCGCGGGGTGAGAGGCATTGTGGACGCCGACGCCCCTCCCGCGATACGTCAGCGCGCGGCGTGCTTGATCAGGTCGGCCGTCGCGGCGGGCTGCGCGATCATCGCGACGTGCGAGGCCCTGACCTCCCGGACCTGCGCGCCCGCGCGCCGCGCCATGAACCGCTGCGCCGCGGCGGGAAGCACCTGGTCGTTGCGGGCCACCAGATACCAGGACGGAATGGTCTTCCACGCCGGGGCGCCGGACGGCTCCCCGAGGGTCCGCGCGTCGGCCGGCCGCTGCCCGGCCCACATCAGCTCGGCGGCCGTCTTCGGCACGTCGCCCGCGAAGACGTCCCGGAAGACCTGCTTCTTGATGTAGCCGTCGACCAGGCCCTCGCCGTACGGACGGAAGTCCAGCGCCGCCTCGTCCAGCTTGCTTCCGGGGTACTTCGTCTGGAGGCCCAGCAACGTCTCGCCCTGGTCCGGTGCGAACGCGGCCACGTAGACGAGCGCCTTCACGTTCGCGTTGCCGGTCGCGGCGTTCGTGACGGTGATGCCGCCGTAGGAGTGCGCGGCGAGGACGAGCGGGCCGCCGAGGGTCGCGAGGATGCTGGCCAGGTAGGCCGCGTCGGCGGCCACGCCGCGCAGCGGGTTCGCCGGTGCGATGACCGGGTAGCCGTCGCGGATGAGCCGGGCGGCCACGTCGTTCCAGCCGGAGGCGTCGGCGAACGCCCCGTGCACGAGTACCACGGTGGGCTTCTGCCGGCCGCCGGGCCGGTTGTGGGCCTGCGCGGCGGGCGCTCCGAGCACGACGCCGGCCGCGACCGCGGCGGATCCGGTCAGCAGCGTACGGCGAGTTGTCGACATCAATGTGTACCCTTCGCTATGCGTTGTCACAGCTCTGATCGCGGCCAGCGTAGAGCCGGGGCAGTTGACAAGCACTGAACGAAGGAGTACCCGCGCCGACGACGTATCAACGAACGATTCCGTCTTCGTCAAGAGTGCCGGCCTAGCCTGCGGGAATGACGTCGAAGAAGAGCGTGAACGCCATGAAGTGGGGCGTGCGGATCCACTTTCTCTGCTATGTCCTGGCCAATCTGGCCCAGGTCGTGCTCTGGTGGCTCCTCACCCCGGAACATTTCTTCTGGCCCCTGTGGTCGATTCTGGCCTGGGGCATCGGGCTGGCCTTCCACATCTGGGCCGTCTACTCGCCGTCCGCGTCGCATGCGCGGCACTGAGCGGTGTCATTCCTCGTCCGCGGTGGGAGGGCGGCGGCTCAGTCGTCGTGGGGCCAGGGTGAGGCCGCGACCACGACGCCGTACAGGAGGTGGTCGCCGACCAGCGCGATCCGTTCGGCCAGCCGGTCCGCGTCGGCGTGGGGGAGGCTGAACAGCGGAGCGATCGCCAGCTGGAATCCCGTCCACACCAGAACGCCGTAAAGCGGGCCGGCCAGCGGGTGGCGGCGGACCGCCCGCGGCAGCAGGCCGAACGCCGCGCCGCCCAGGGCGCCGTACGACCAGTGGGCCGCCTCGACGAGGGCCGGGCGCCGCTCGGCCGGGACACGGTCGAAGACCGCCGGCACGCCGTGACGCAGGATCGCCTCCGGCGGCGTCTGTTCGACCAGGCCCGCCGCGACCGTCAGCTGGCGCAGGCCGGACATCGCCATCGCCCCGATCGTGCCGCGGGCCGCGCCGCGTGCCGTGGTGTCCAGCCATCGCATGATCTGCTCCCCCTCCATCGTGGTCGGTCATCCGTCGACCGGTGACATCGTCACGTGGTCGACCAGCTCGTCGATGGCGTCGGCCTGACCGGTGCCGAGGCCGTGACGGGTGACGTTGAGGGCGCCCGCCGCCGCGCCGGTGCGGACGGCCTCGTCGAGGCTGCCGCCGCGGGCGAGGACCGTCGCGACCGCGGCCGTCATCGAGTCGCCGGCGCCGCGGTGCTCGACGACCTGCAGCCGCGGTACGCGTACCTCCGTCACCCGGTCTTCGAGCAGCGCCAGCGCCGGCTTTTCGGCGCGGCTGACGAGGACGGCGCCGGCACCCTCGGCGCGGAGTTGCCGCGCGGCGGCGGCGAGGGCCGGGACGCTGTCGTCGGCCGCGCGGCCGTCGTCGATCAGCTCGTCATGGCCGACCTTGAGGAACGACACCCCGCCCGACAGCACGGCCGCGAGGTGCGGGCCGGACAGGTCGGCCACGACCTTCCCGCCACCGGCGGCGGCCAGGTCGGCGGCGAGCCGGCGGTAGACGTCGGCGTCGACCACCGCCGGGTCCGCCGGCCCGCTGAGCACGCTGACGCCGGCCCGCAGCCCTTCGGCCAGGGCGACGCCGTAAAGCTCGTCGATGTCGTGGCGGACCAGCGGCGCGCCGGGATCCTCGGCCACCGGCTTGCGTACCCCGTCCCGCCGGTCGTGCACGTACCAGCCGGTGCTGGCCTGACGCTCGACGGCGCGCACGGTCACGCCCTCCCCGTCGAGGAGCATGCGCAGGACCTGCCCGACCTCGCCGCCGACCGCCACGCAGAGCGCGACGCTCCCGCCGAGCGACGCGATCATCCGCGCCTGCCAGACGCCCTGCCCGCCCGGGTGGACGTGGAGCTCGACAGCGTCGGCCTGCGCCTCGACCGTCACGGTCAGCTGCGGTGCCGGCGCGAAGACCATGACCTCGCCCTTCATGGGTACGGGAGTTCCCCGTCAGGCGCGGCCCACACGCGTTTGAGCCCGCCGTCCCGGGGCATTCCACCGTCATGTCCGAATCAGCGCGCGGCGAGCCGCAACAGCAGCCACCGGGAGTCGTCGGGGCCATGCGGCGCAAGCCCGACCACGGCGAGGAGTCGTACCGCGGGTCGGGGCGGCTCGCCGGCAAGAAGGCCGTCGTCACCGGTGGTGACAGTGGGATCGGTCGGGCGGTGGCGCTCGCGTACGCCCGCGAGGGCGCCGACGTGGCCGTCGCCTACCTCAACGAGGACGAGGACGCCCACGCCACCGCGTCCTTGGTCGAGGACGCCGGCCGCAAGGCCGTGCTGATCCCCGGCGACCTCGCCGACCCGCGCCACTGCAGGGCGGTGGTCGACGCGGCCGTCGGGGCGCTGGGCGGCATCGACGTTCTGGTCAACAACGCCGCTTACCAGATGACCCACGAAACCGTCGAGGAAGTGACCGACGAGGAGTGGCAGCACACGTTCGACGTGAACATCACCGCGATGTTCCGGCTCGTCAAGGCCGCCCTGCCGCACCTCGGCGAGGGTGCGTCGATCATCAACACGAGCTCGGTCAACTACGACATGCCGCGGCCGACGCTGCTCCCGTACGCGACCACGAAGGGCGCGATCGCGAACTTCACGGCCGGCCTCGCCCAGCTGCTGGGGGAGCGGGGCATCCGCGTCAACGCCGTGGCGCCCGGTCCGATCTGGACGCCGCTCATCCCCTCGACGATGCCGCCCGAGCAGGTCGCCGAATTCGGGAGGAACACGCCGCTCGGCCGCCCCGGCGAGCCGAAGGAGGTCGCGCCCGTCTACGTGCTCCTCGCGTCCGACGAGGCCAGCTACGTCTCCGGCGCGGTGATCCCGGTGACGGGCGGCAAACCCATCCTCTGACCAGCCGGTCGGAGGTACGCCAGCCAACATGAAGGAGAAGAGTCCGATGCCAGCCCGTGAGGACCTGCCGAGCACGCTGCGGCGCTCGCCGAAGAAGGCACAGGACACCTACGTCAAGGCGCACGACGCCGCAGTCGACGAGTACGGCGAGGGCCGGCGCGCCCACCAGACCGCGTTCGCGGCCGTGAAGCACTCGTTCGAGAAGGTCGGCGACCACTGGGAGCCGAAGGGTCGCAAGGGCCCGAGCGACGCCCAGGCCGCGCGGAGCCACCGCGACCGGCCGACGAAGACCGCCTCCGGTGTCGACGCCAACGCCTCGAAGGACCACCTGATGGACGTCGCGCGCAAGCTCGACATCAGCGGCCGGTCGACGATGACCAAGTCGCAGCTGGTCTCGGCGATCCAGCGGGCCAACGCCCGCGCCGACCGCCGTGCCCGCTGACGGGCACCAACGTCCTAGATGGACCCCAGGTCGAGGACTCCCGCCATCGCGAGGACCCGGCGGGGCTGTCCGGTGGCGTTGGCGAGGGAGTACGGATGGCCGGCGTCCCGGGCGGCGTGGTGTGCGGCGATCAGCGCGCGGATGCCGCACGAGTCGATGAACGTGACGGCGCCCAGGTCGACGACGAGCGGACCGTCGCCGGCCGCGGCGACCAGCAGGTCCTCCATCGCGTCAGCGGCGAGCATGTCGAACTCGCCGGCGAGGTGGACGGCCTGTCGGGGGCCGTCGCCGGTGATGCGGTAGCGCCAGGTCTGCTCGGTGCTGGTCATGGTGTCACCTCCGGATCGGCTCATGCCTGCTCGTCGGTCACCTTGACGGAGACGGCGACGGACAGGCCGCGGGCGGTGGGACTGATCTCGAGCCGGTCGGCGAGCAGACCGGCGATCCACAGGCCACGGCCACCGGGTTGGTTGGCGGGCGGGGGATCGTCGATCTCGACGTCGTCGGCGGACATACCGGGCCCGTGGTCGTTGACCTCGCACCGAAGTGTATCGCCGACGCGGTGCAGGCGCAGAAGTCCGGAACCACCGCCGTGCCGTACGGCGTTGGTCACGAGCTCGTGGACGGCGAGCACGAAGTCTTCGAGCCGCCGCCCGGTCAGCCCCGCCGCGCGGGCGCACCGCGACACCAGCTGCCGCAGCCGCGGTGCGTCGTCGGGTCCGAACCGCTGTCGCAACAAGGTGAACGCGGGCCCGGGGGGTGGGGGCCGGTCACCGCCGTCCATTGGGGCAGGCTAGCGCCGGTTCGCGGGGCCCGCATGTCAGGCGACGCTACGGCGTGCCCCAGCAGGCCAACGTGCCCGCGCGGGCACGGGTCAGGAACTCCGCCGGCGGCAACGCCCACAGCTCGGTGGAGAAGATCTCGACGTCGAGCCAGCCCGCGTATCCGGCGCGCCGGAACGTCGCGAAGAGCGACGGGAGGTCGGCTTCGCCGTCGCCGGGCATGAAGCGCAGGTCGCTCCGGGTTCCCGGCCGGTAGTCGGAGACCTGGATGCCGGCGAGGGCGGGGAGGACGTCGGGGAGCAGGGACGCGAGGTCGGGCGTGTCCCACATGTGCCAGGTGTCGAAGACGACGGCGACACCCGGGTCGATCGAACGGACGAAGTCGACGGTGTCGGACAGCTCGGTGAGGAACGAGAACGTGTCGCGGTTGTCGACGCGCATCGGCTCGACCGCGACGCGGGTCCCGAGGTCGGCCGCGACCTTCTGCAGGTCGCGGACCTTCCCGGCGACCAGGGCACGGGCGTCGGAGTAAGCCCCGGCCGGCCCGGTGCAGACCATGACGCTCTCCGGCCCGTACGGGGCGAGCTTGCGTATCCCGTCGGCGATGAGCGCGACGCGCGCGGCCACGTCGAGTGGCTCGGGAAACTCCGGCGCTGGCAGGATCGTCAGCAGGCCCGGCGTGCACACGGCCGCCTTGAGACCCGTCTCCGCGAAGGCCCCGGGGGAGACCGATCCGGCGCGGTCGAGCTTGCGCTCGTCGACGCTGATCCCGTCGTACGCGAGGCGCCGGCAGAGGTCGACGTCCTCCGCGAACGTCGTGTGGGGAAAGGCGAGCTGGCAGAGGGACAGCGGTGGCACGGACATGGAACTCCCTACGGTTGAGCTTCCCCGTCAGCCCGCGGTCTCGGCGCCGTCGACGGGCAGCGTGACTCCGGACAGGTGCGCCGGCGCGTCGAGCAGGAGATACACGGCGACGGCGGCCACGTCTGCCGGGTCGGCCAGCCGGCCGTCGGGGCTCAGCGCGCGCAGCCGCCGGTAGCCGAGGTCGCGGTCGCCGTCTCCGACGTTGTCGGCGACGGTCGCCAGCATCGGGGTGTCCATCGACGCCGGGCAGAGGAGGTTGGCCCGCACGTTGTGCCGGCCGTGTTCGATCGCGACGCATCTGGTCAGGCCGGCCAGCGCGTGCTTGGACGAGACGTACGCGGCGATGTCGCGTTGTCCCCGCCACGCCAGCGACGACCCGGTGTTGACGATCGCGCCGCCGCCGTGGTCGACCATGATCGGGATGCAGTGCTTCATGGTGAGCCAGGCGCTGAGGAAGTTGGCCCGGAAGATCCGCCACATCTCGTCTTCCGGGTAGTCGACGAACGGCGTGACGGCGCCCTGCACGGCCGCGTTGTTGGAAAGGCCGTCGACCCGCCCCCACCGGTCGACCGCCGCGCGGACGACGCCCGCGACCTCGGCGTCGACGGTGAGGTCGGCGCGGACGGCGGTGATCTCCGCCGCGCCGGTCACGCCCTTGAGACGCTCGTCGAGCAGATCCTGGTCGAGGTCGGTCGCGACCACTCGCGTGCCCCGGTCGGCCAGTGCGCGGACGACGTGCCAACCGAGGCCGCCCGCGGCGCCGGTGACAACGACCACTCGGTCGTCAGTCGACATGCTCCATCGTTCCCATCACGTGAGCTGGGTGAACCCGTCCATTCCGAGAATCGTGAGACCGCTGTTCTTCTCCGATATGTAGATGACGCCGCGCCGATCGACGAGCACGTCTTCGACCTGGACCACGAGATCGCTCGGCAGTGGGCCACGACGGTCGGGTGGGTCGTCCGGGATGTAATAGGCGGCGATATAAGGGTCGTACGGGTCCGAGATGTCGAAGACCTGGAGCCCGGCGTTGAAATACGTCAGGAACGTGTAGTCGGCATAGGGCGCCAGGCACGCTTGCCCCTGCGGTTGGTGCTGGTTGTGCGGGCCGAAGCGGCCGCCTTTCTCGCGAAACGACCGGAACGGATATCCGGGTGGCGTGCGGGGCTGCGGAAACAGCGAGACGAGCACGGGATCGCGTTCGTCGCTGACGTCGACGATGCCGGCATAGCCCACCGGCTCCCGGCGCCGTTCGTTGAGCGCCTCGCTGTTGACCACCACCAGCGCCCGGTCGTCGAGCGGCACCGCCGTGTGGGTGGCGATCGTGCTGCCCAACGGCGGATACATGGACAGGTGCGAGACCAGTCGCGGCTCGCCCGGGTCGGCGACGTCGAGGATGACCAGGCCGGCCCGCATCCACGGGCAGTAGGCCCGGTCGCCGCTGACGTAGGCGCCGCCGTGCAGCGACAACGCGTGCTGCGGGCTGTCGGGTGGGTAGGGGCGGCCGCCTCGCCACCGGGCGAGGTCGGCTTCCGTGTAGTGCTCGCCGCCGGCCACGTGCTGGCCGGGCCACCACCACCTGCCCACGACCCGTGGTGCCCGCGGGTCCTCGATGTCCAGGGCGACGTAGAACTGCCCCTCGTAGCCCGGCAGGTTGGCGGCGCAGTGGACATACCGGCCGCCCGCGTAGAAGTTCCGGTGCGTCCCGGTCCCGCCGCTGGCCCACGTACCCACTTGTCGCGGGTCGTCCGGCACGCTCACGTCCCACAGCGCGACACCGTCGGAGGGACCGCCGCGCTCGCCGAACGTCCAGCCGGCCGGTATGTGCTCCATGCCCGTGACCGCGAGGCCGTCGGCCACCTGCACCTGGATGGTCCAGGTGTTCGGCGGGCCGTCGACCCAGCGGAGCAGTTCCGGCCGGGCTGGGTTGGTCACCTCGAGGACGGACATGCCCGACTGCCACATCGGCGCCACGTACAGGAAGAAACGTTCGTCGATCTCCTGCATGGCGAGCTTGAAGCCGGGCCTTCCCGCCAGGTCGTGATAGCCGATCGGCGAGATGTTCCAGGAAAACGGCATGTCACTCCTTGGCGGTCGACCGGCGGTGGCGGCGTGGTGGACGGGCGCGGCCGCGGGTCACATCGTCAGGACCACCCGTCCCGTGGCCTTGCCGCTCGCGGCGAGTGCGATGGCGCGCTGCACCTCGTCGAACGGGATGCTCACGACGTCGGGTTGGCCCGACACCGCGCGGACGAAGGCCAGCATCCGTTCGGCGTCCTTCACCGAGCCGAGCGCGGAGCCGTGGACGGTCAGCCGCTTGTCGACGACGTCGTGGCTGTCGAACTTCAGCGGGTGCGCGCCGATGCCCAGGACGACCACGTGACCGTCGGCCACCAGGGTGGGCGCCAGCTCGGAGACCAGTTCGCTCGTCGGAGCGGTCGACACGATGACCTCCGGCCCGCCGTCCCACGCGGTCAGCTGGTCGAAGGCGTCCGACCGCGGCACGAACAGCTCGGCGCCGAGCGAGACGGCCTCGTGCCGTTTGGTCTCCGACGTCGAGACCACGCCGACGCGGGCACCCATCTTGACCGCGAAGTGCACCGCGTAGCGGCCGAGGCCGCCGAACCCGAGCACCGCGACGCGGCGGCCGGTCAGGTCGCCGGCGCGCACCAGTCCGTCGTAGCTGGTCAGCCCGGCGCACATCAGCGGTGCGGCCAGCACCGGCGACAGGCTCTCCGGCAGCGGGATCACGGTGGCCGCCGAGGCCAGCAGGTACTCCTGGTAGCCGCCGGGAGTGTCGACACCGGTGCTGAGCGCCTGCGGGCACAGGACGAAGTCGCCCCGGTGGCAGTAGACGCATCGCATGCAGGACCGGTTGACCCAGGTGACACCGACGAAGCTCCCTTCGGCCAGCCATTCCGCACCCGGTCCGCGCGCCGCGACCCGGCCGGCGATCTCGTGTCCCGGAACGAGCGGAAACCGCGCCCAGTCGTAGAGCCCGGCCATGATGTCGAGATCCGTGTGGCAGATGCCGCTACCGAGAACCCGCACGAGAACCTCGCCGGGGCCGGGTGACGGAACTGGGCGGAGCTCCATGTGAATAGGGGCGCCAGGTTCTTTGACGACCGCCGCTTTCATGCTGTCGGGAATGACTTGTCGGCCCAAGGCGGCATCCTTCCGGAGCGGGTGGCGCCTTCACGCTCCCACGCCCGATCGTGGCCCAGCAAAGACGAGTTTCCTGCGGTTCGATAGGCGGTGCCTATGGTGCCCAGTGGCGGCGTTGTGGCCGCCCGACATCCACATTGACGCCGTGTGTGCCGGCGTGGTCGACTGCGACAAGGGCAGGCGAATGCGAATGCGCGCGGCGGTTTTTCCGTCCGTTGTCTGCCGCCCCTTCGACCGAGCGGCCGCCGGAGGCACACGTGCAACCTGAGTCTGCGACGAAAGCCCCGACGGAGACGCTGCCCCGTATCGGGGTCGTCGGCCTCGGGATCATGGGATCGGCGCTCGCCGGCCACGCGCTCGCCGCCGGGATCCCCGTCGTCGGGTACGACATCGACGCCGGCGCCCGCGACCGGTTCCGCGGCCGGGGCGGAACCCTGGCGGAGTCCGCCGGTGACGTGGCCGAACGCTCGGAGGTGCTGCTGACCTCGCTGCCGACCGTCGAGGCCTTCCACGAGGTGCTCCGTGGGCCCGACGGCGTCGCGGCGCGCGCCCGTCCCGGCCTGGTCTGGGCCGAGATCAGCACCCTCCCGCTCGCGGTGCGGCTGGCCGCCGAAAGCGAGTTGGCGGGCGCCGGCATCACGCTGCTGGACGCTCCGCTGAGCGGGACCGGCGCGCAGGCGCGGACGCGCGACGTCGTCGTGTTCCTGAGCGGCGAGCCGGCGGCCAAGCGGCGGGCCACGCCCGTGCTGCTCGCGATGACCAGGGCCGTCTACGACGTGGGCGGCTTCGGCAACGGTTCGCGCATGAAGTTCGTCGCCAACCTCCTGGTCGCCGTCCACAACCTGGCCGCGGCCGAGTCGCTCGTGCTCGCGGAGCGGGCGGGGCTGGATCTCGACCAGGTGCTGCGGGTGGTCGGCGACGGTGCGGGCGGCTCACGGATGTTCGACCTGCGCGGGCCGCTGATGGCGCAGGGTCGTTACACGGATCCGACGGTACGGCTGCGCGTGTTCTGGAAGGACATCGAGATCATCGACGACTTCGCGGCGACGACGGGCGCGCCGACGCCCCTGTTCGACGTCGCCCGCGACTTCTACCGGGCAGCGCTCTCCGGCGGTCTCGGCGAGGAGGACTCGGCGGCGGTGGTGGAGATCCTCCGCGCGTCGTAGACCAGCAGGACACCGGTCATCGGCTCGGCTGCCCGGTCGATCAGCTCGTAGGCCGCGGGCGCGTCGCGGAAGTCGAGCGTGTGGGATATCGGCGTGCGCAACCAGGGCTCTGCCAGCAGCGCGAACACCGCGTCCATCCGGCGGCTCGTCGTCCAGCGTGGCTGCAGGCCCGAACCGAGGGCGGCGACCTGGCTGCTGACCACCCGCTGGCGCCGGTAGTGGAACTCCGGCGAGAGCCGCAGGGTGACCTCCCTGCTCCCGAAGTAGGACACCACGGCGATCGTGCCCTCCTGGCCGGTGGTGGCCAGAGCGGACCGCAGCGCCGCCGGCGAGCCCGACGCCTCGATCGAGACGTCGGCGCCGCGGCCCGCGGAGAGGTCGTCGACCGCCTCGGCGAGGTCGGCGACGTCGACGGCGGCGTCGGCTCCCCAAGCCAGCGCCGCCTCGCGCCGCCGGTCGACCGGGTCGACGACGATGACGGTGCCGGCCGTCCGCCGGGCCAGCTGACCGCAGAGGCTCCCGACCGTGCCCTGTCCGTGGACGACGACACAGTCACCGAACCGGACGGGTACGTCGAGCAGGCAGTTGACGGCCACGTCGAGGAGGTTGGCGAAGACGGCCCGCTCGGCCGGAACCGGGTCGGGCACGCCGAAGAGCAGGTGCGGGTCGTCGTTCATGGTGAACAGGTCCTGGTGGGGATGGCGCGCGAAGACGACGGCGCCGGTCGGGAAGCGGACGCCTTCGCCGGCCGCGACGACCTCGCCGACGACCTGGTAGCCGTACTTGATCGGAAAGCCGAAGCCGCCCTCGCACGTCTCCAGCCCGGTCTCCTCGTCGGGACCGACCTGCCCGCGGTAGACGAGCATCTCCGTGCCGGCGCTCACCAGCGACACCGTGGATCTCACGGTCACCTGACCCGGACCCGGACGCGGTACGCGGGCGCTCCGCAGCCGCGAGGTCCGGGGCGCCACGTGCCAGAGTGCCTGTCCCACGCTCGGTTCGTCGCTCACTGTCGTTTCCCTCCGCGGCTCGCGTCGTTCAGAACCTGATCGCGTCTTCCGGCACCCGCCGCGCCGGCAGCAGCGGAAGGCCCGAGGCGCCCAGCGACGCCACGTATCTCCTCGCCATGGAGGACGGTGACGCGCGCATGTAGGCGACCAGCTCGCGGTAGGTGCCGCACTGGCCGAGCCGGCGCATCCGTGACGACCACCCGATCGGGATCGCGTTCTCCGGCACCACGGTGAGCCCGATCCCCTCGACCGCGAGGTGGACGGCGGCGGCCACCTGCCCGGTGCGGGCGACCACCCGCGGCGTGAACCCGAGCCGGCCCGCGATCCGGTCGAGCACCTCCGACATCCCCTGCTCGGGCTCGAACGCGATCCAGTCGGCGTTGGCCAGCTCGTCCGCCCGCATCACCTTGTCGCTCGGACCCTCCGGCGCGCCGACGACGCGAAGCTCCTCGTATCCCAGGCTGAGGACCGGGCCGTCCCAGTTGGGCGGTCGGGGGCCGACCGCGACGTCGCCGCGGCCGAGCCGCATCGCCTCTTCCAGGTCGCGCCGGTGGGAGAAGTCGTGCATGCGCAGGACCGTCTCCGGATACTTCGCGTGCCACCGCACGACCGACGGCGGCAGCACACCGGAGGCGACGGAGCGGACGGTGAGCACGTGGAGGTCGCCACGCTTCCCGTCGGTCACGTCCCGGACCAGCTGCTTGGCGTTCTCGACGCGGAGGAGGATGGCCTTGACCTCGTCGAGGAAGACCCTGCCGGCGTCGGTCAGCTCGATGCCGTGGCGGGACCGCTCGATGAGCGTGGCGCCGAGCTCCGCCTCCAGCGCGCGCACCTGCTGGGACAACGACGGCTGCGCGACCAGCAGGCGTGCCGCGGCGGCGGTGAACGACCCGGCGTCGCATACCGCCACGAAATACTCGATCTGTCTCAGACGCACGATCTAGGTCCGGTCGAGCGGGGGCTAATCATTTAGCCAAGCTAACGGGTTTGCCGCATCCGTGGGAAGTCATGTGATCACGGAGCGCGGTCAGGCCGAAGTCGGTGTCGAAGGCGCGCCAGACCGAGTGGACGTGGTTGGCGTCGCGCTGCGTGTTGTCGTACTCGGCCAGGATCCGCGGCCCCTGCACCCGGAAGTAGAGCGGGCTGCCCGCGATGGCCGCTCCGGACCACCCGAAATGTACGCCGGTGAGGTCTTCGTTCGCCGCCCCACGTCGGGCCCGGCCGGTGAAGGTGCCGACGAGCCGGCCGAGCAGAACCCGCTGTGACGTCGTCAGCGCATGGGCGGCCAGGCCCTTCGGCCGTAGCGTGATCGAGAGCCGTTCGTGGTCCTCGTCGGCGTACCCGCTCGACGTCTCGGCGCGACGGTCGATGTCGTCGACCGCGGCGGCCAGGCGGCGGTCGGCGAAGGGCCCCCGCCAGAGGTCCTGCATGTGGATCATCCGGCTTCCGTCGCCCACCGTCGCCCGGTTGCCGCTGACGATGTCGGAGACGGCGCGCGGGTGCAGCAGCGCCCGGCCGGCCTGCTCGCGGTCCAAGGAGGACATGAGCGCGAGGGCGAGGTCTTCGGTCGCGCCGAGCGGACGGAGCCGCGCACCGCCCATCAAGGTTGTCGCGGCCGGGTCGGCGCCGATGAAGGAGGGCGTGGTCGACGCCACCACGCCGTCGATCGCCAGGTAGTTGAGGGAGATGTGGTGACCGCCGAAGCGCCAGCCCCAGACGCACGACGATGCAGGGTCGCCGAACACCCTGAGCCAGTAGAGCCCCGGGTCCCGGCCACGGCCGCGTCCCCAGTCGACCGCCCAGCCCTCGACGCGGTCGAGCACGTTCTCCAGCCCCATCACCACGCAGACCGTGTCGTAGGCCTCGTCGGAGAGCCCGCTCGCGACCAGCCGCATGGCGAGCCCCTGTTGCCGGGGCCGCTGGTGGCGAAGCGCCAGTCCACCATGGTCGGTGGGCGTGTAGTACCAGCGCAGCCGCTCCTCGTTGCTGACCGCGTCGACCGGCGAGCCGCCGAGCGCGAGGGCCAGCCGGCGGTCGTCCAGAGAGGACAGCCACGCCGCGGCGGCGGCGGCCATGTCCGCGGCGGAGTCTCCGATCATGCCTCGCTCCTCGTCGTCGGCGGTGGCGGGACGGTCAGTCGCCGGCAATGTCGATCATGACCTTCATGGCGTCGCGGTCACGTGTCCGGTAGGCGGTGAAGGCCTCGGCGATCTGGTCGAGGCCGAAGTGGTGGGTGACGAGCGGCGCCGTCGACAGCCGGCCCTGCGAGGCGAGGGAGAGCGCCCGGGCCATGGCGCCCGGGCCCTCGCCCCTGATCGCGTGGATCGTGACGCCGTTCATGACGGCGTCGTTGATGTCGGCGGTCACCGGCTGGTCGTAGAAGCCGATGAGGACGATCCGGCCGCCACGCCGCACGATGTGCAGCGCGTCGTTGAAGGCTGACTGCGCCCCGGAGCACTCGACCACGATGTCGGCGCCGTGCGTACCCATCGCCTGTCTGATGATCTCGGTAGCGTTCTCCTCGCGCGGGTTGACGACCAGGTCCGCGCCGAACTGCTTGGCGAGACCCAGCCGCGACTCGCGGTTGCCGACGGCGGCCATCGTGCCCGCGCCGAGCTGCCGGGCGACCTGGACCGCCAGCAGGCCGATCGGGCCGAGACCGATGACCGCCACCCGCGCGCCGACGAAGATCGACTGGAGCACGTCGAACGCGTGCATCACGGTGCCGGCCGTCGTCAGGACCACCGCCTCGTCGAAGCTCACCGAGTCGTCGAGCGGGTGCAGCGTGGAGACGTGGTTGACGACGTACTCGGCGAAGCCGCCGTCGACCGTCATCCCCTGCGCGCGGTGGCCGCGCGCTACGACTCCGTAGTTGAGGCACTCGGTGTAGGCGCCGGCGAGGCAGTTGGCGCACCGCATGCAGCCACGGTGTGCCTCGGTGACCACGCGCTGGCCGACGTGGAGCTCGTCGACGGTGCGCCCGACCGCGACGACGGTGCCGGCGTACTCGTGGCCGGGGGTGAACCGCCCCGGCGGCGGTCCGCCGTCGGAGAAGAACCTGCGACTGAGGATCTTCAGGTCGGTGCCGCACAGGGAGGCCCGGTGGACGCGGACGAGCACGTCCTCCGGACCGACGGCGGGAACGGGCTTCGTGCCGATGACGAGCTCGCCAGGACCACCGAGCACCGCGGCCTTCATGGTCTTCGGCAAAGAGACTGGGCTGGTAATGACCGTGCCGCCTATCTGTAGGGCTCGTTTCGGACCGGTAGCGGATCGGGCGACGGGACAACGCCGACGCGCCGGAGCACGCTCGACAGCTCGTCCGCCGTCGCCGGCGAGATGCGACCGGCCGGTACGCGGACGTGGTTGGCGGCGATGACGCCACGGCGCCGCAGGATCTCCTTCCGTATCCCGAGGCCGATGCCCGGCTGCGCCTCGAACTGGATGAGCGGGAGGTAGGCGTCGAAGACGCCGGCCGCCACGTCGGCCTCGCCACCGCTGTGGCTCTCGTAGACCCGCGCGAGGACCTCGGGGAAGGCGAAGCCGGTCATGGTCCCGCAGGAGCCGCTGCGAAGCTCCGCCAGCGCGGAGACGCCGCCCAGGCCGCCGAAGACGGTCAGCTCCGGGTCGGCCGCGAGGATCCTGCCGATCTTCGGTGGCGTCGGCGGATCCTCGAGCTTCACCACGCGGGCGCCGGTCGACTCCACGATCGCGAGCAGGACGCTCGTCGGCAGGGTCACGCCGGTGGCGGCCGGCTCGTCCTGGATGACGAGGGGCAGCGGCGACGCGGCGGCGATCTCCGCGAAGAAGCCCGGCAGCGAGCCGGCGTCCCGGTGGAGGGGAGGAGCGGAGACCATCACGGCGGCCGCGCCGGCCGCCGCGGCCTCGTCGACCCGCCGCCGGACCAGCCGCTGCGCCGCGGCGGAACAGCCCACCGTGACCGGTACGCGCCCGGCCGCACCGGCCATCACGGCGTCGAGCACGGCGCCGCGCTCGCGGTCGTCGAGCGCCGTGCTCTCGCCCATCACGCCCAGGACCGTGAGCCCGCCCGCTCCCCACCGGACGGCGGCCTCCGCCAGGGCGGCCTGGCTGTCGAGGTCGAGGTCGCCGTCGTCGCGGAAAGCCGTCGGCACCACGTACCACGTTCCCCGCATGGGAAGGTCCTCGGTCGTCATCGGGGCCACCACTCGTAGTCGACGCAGATCAGGTCGTCGGTGACGGCCTCGCGGTACTCGACGAACGCGAGGTGCGCCGGGTCGTTCTGGTAGGCGTCGAGCGCGTCCCTGTCCTGGAAGGTGATGCGCAGGCAGTAGTCGAACCGCTTCGACCGGTCGGAGAAGTTCTTGCCCGAGGCGAAGCCGACGATGCCGGCGTGGTCGCGCAGCCGGGCCATCCACCCCAGGAGGTCGCTCTCGGCGGAGGGCGACAGGCGGTCGGCGCGGAAGATGATGACGTGTTCGATCAACGCTCCTCCCGGGCGGGCGTCAGCCGGCGAGGACGGTCGAGACGACCGTCCGGGTGTCGGCCACCGTCGCGAAGTTCCGCAGGGCGACGACGGCCTCACGCTGGAGGCCCTCGTCGGCGGCGGCGGAGCAGTCGGAGACGACGGTGACGCCGTAGCCGCGGTCGCAGGCGTCGAAGACCGCCGCCTCGACGACCCACCGGGTCGAGATGCCGAAGACGAGCAGGCGGCGGATCCGGCGGCCGGTCAGGATCTTGTCCAGCGTGGTTCCCGCGAACGGGCTGAGACCGGCGTGGTAGATGGTCGTGTCGACGGCTTCCGGCTTGATCGCGGGGAAGAACTCGACGCCCCACGAGCCGATCTTCATCTCGCCCCGTTGCTGGAGACCGGTGAAGATCGGCATGTACGGGTTGATGCCGGTGTACGCCTCGTCGAAGCCGCAGGCGATGTGGAAGATCGGCACGTCGCGGGAGCGCGCGGCGGCGAAGAGCGTGGCGACGTTCTCGACCAGGTTCTGCTCCCGGGCGTGGCGCGCCGAGCCGTTGTCGCCGATCGCGCCCTGCGGGTCGAGCGTGAAGTTCTGCAGGTGCAGCGAGACGACCGCGAGGTCCTCAGTGGACATTGTCGTTACCTCCGTCGGAGTTGCCGCCCGGCTGCGCCACGACCGACCTCGCGAACCGCAGCGCCTCGCTCGACGCGGCCCTGAGCAGGCTCACGTCGGTTCCCAGCGTGATCAGGTCGGCGCCCCACCCGGCGACGATGCCGGTCTCGTCGGACATCGGGTCGATGGTGAGCATGCCGACCTTGCGCCCGGCCGCGTGGGCGGCCGCGACGACGGCCTTGTGGCGCTGGACGGTCGCCTCGTCGTGGTAGTCGACGGCGGGGCCGCCGCCCGCGGACACCGCGAGGTCGGTGGGGCCGATGAAGACGGCGTCGAGCCCGGGCGTGGTGACGATCTCCTCGATCCGCTCGATCGCTTCGAGCGTCTCGATCTGGGCGATGGTGAGCACTTCGGAGTTCGCGATCCGGCGGTACGCCTCCCGGCCGCCGTAGACCTGCGCGGCGCGGAACGGGCCGAAGCTCCGGTAGCCCTCGGGCGCGTACCGGCACGCGCCGACGAACCGCTCGGCGTCCTGCCGAGAGTTGATCATCGGACACATGATGCCGGCCGCGCCCGAGTCGAGCGTCTTCATGATCTGGGCAGGGTCGTTCCAGGTGACCCGGACGAGGGGAGTCACGACCGAATGGTCGATGGCGACGAGCATCGCGTAGACGTCACGCAGATCTGTCGCCGCGTGCTGGGTGTCGATCAGCACGCAGTCGTAGGACAGCGTGTTGAGACTCTCGATGGTGGCTACGGTCGGGCTCGACATCCAGTGGCCGATCGCCCGGCGGTTCTCGTTCCATACGGATCGCAACGTGCTTGTGCTTATCTCAACCATGGAAGACCCTGCCCGGTGCTCAGGAGGTGGGGAACGGAATCATCAGCTCTTTGACATCGACCTGCGCTTTGATGATCTTGTACTTGAAGCCGTTGTCGGCGATCTTCTGCGCCTCGGTCGGCTGGAGGTTCGGGAACTGCCAGTTCGGCAGCCGCATCTTCGCGGCGACGTCCGGCGAGATCGATGTGAACGTCGGGATGATCGCGCGTACCTCGTCGGGATGGTCCGTCGCGTACTTCATGGCCTCGGCGTCGGCCAGCTGGAAGTTCCTGATCACGTCGGGGTGGGCGGTGATGTAGGACTCGGCGGCCGCGAAGACGGCGTAGGGCATGTTGGGCGTGACCGCGGCGTTCATCCCGCCGAGGTCGTTGGCGCCGAGCTCCTGCTTGATCTGCGTGAGGTACGGCTCGGGCACCCACGCGGCGTCGGCACGGTGCGCTTCCAGCGCGCCCTGCATGGCCGCGTACGGCGTGACGACGTACTTCACCGAGTCGGGACCGAGCCCCACGGTGTCGAGCGCCGACGAGATCTCGATCTCCGAGAGGTTGTTGAGCGACGGCACGGCGAGGGTCTTGCCCGCGAGGTCCTTGAGGGAGCTCGGCCCGTCCTTGAGGGCCAGCAGGTCGACGGTGTCGGTGTCGCCGGTGGCCCCGCCGGCGCTGCTCGGCGCCACGGCCTTGATCGGCAGGTTGTTGATGTGGGCGTTCATCAGCGTCGCCCACGAGGTGTTGGCCAGCTGGAAGCTGTTGGACAGCAGGCCCGGGCCGACGGTCGGAGCGTTGGAGGTGTTCTGCTGGAGGTTGAGCTTCAGGTTGTACTTGGCGAAGATGCCGACCTTCTCGCCGAGGTAGAGCGGGGCGAGGTCCGCGATCGGGCTGATGCCGATCCGGAGGGTCGTGACGGTCCCGCCGGAGGCCGCCGGCGCGCCGGCTGACGGCTCGTCGTCCGAGCCGCACGCCGACAGCAGCAGGGCCCCGACGGCGACAGTGCTGATGAGACCGAGGTGTTTTCGTATCCCCCTCATGTGAGACACCTTTCCCTTGGGCTGCCCGCGGGCAGCACCGACGGTTTCTGGTTGGGGAGCCCGCGAGATCAGCGGGCGGCCGGCGACTCGTCGACGATCATCTGGTAGATCTCCGCCCGGTGCGTGGCGAACTCCGCGCGCGTCTTCGTCGTGAGCTGGTTCCGGGGCCGGGGAAGGTCGACGACGATCTCCTTGCGGACCGACGTCGCCGGGGCCTTGGTCAGGACGACGACCCGGTCGGCCATGTAGACCGCCTCGTCGATGTCGTGGGTCACCAACAGCGCCGTCACGCCGTAGCCGGCGCAGACGTCGAGGACCAGGTCCTCCAGCTCGCTGCGCACCAGCGCGTCGACCGACGCGAACGGCTCGTCGAGCAGGAGGATCTCCGGCTTGCACGCGAGCGCGCGGGCGATGGCCACCCGCTGCTGCATGCCGCCGGAGAGCTGCCACGGGTAGTGGTCGATGAAGTCCGAGAGGCCCACCGCCGCCACCGAGTCCGTGACGGTCTTCCGAGCCGCGGCGCGGCCCTGCTCGCCCCGGCGGAGGGCGAGCGCCACGTTCTGGCGGACGCTCATCCACGGGAACAGCGAGCGCCCGTAGTCCTGGAAGACGACGGCCAGCCCCGCCGGGGGACGCGTGATCACGTTCCCGTGCAGCCGGCTCCGGCCGCGCGAGGGCGGCAGCAGACCGGCGATGGCCTTCAGCAGGGTGGTCTTGCCGCAGCCGGAGGGTCCGACGATGCAGATGAACTCGTCCTTGCGTACCTTGAGATCGATCTTGCCGATGGCCTCGACCCGGTTGCCGCGGCCGCCGTACGTCACCGCGAGGTCGTCGACCTCGAGGATCGTCGTGGCCGTGTGAGGGGCCGAGGTCGTCGAGTCTGTCGTGGTCACACCGTCACCTCCGAGAGGCCGGGGCGCAGGTACCAGCGGAGCGCCCTGCGTTCGGCGAAGACGAACAGGACGTTGACGACGTTGCCGATGATGCCGAGCAGCAGGATGCCGGCCCACATGTTGGCGATGTTGTAGGTCTGCTCGGAGGTCAGGATCCTGAACCCGACGCCGCTCGTGCTGCCGATCATCTCGCTCACGACGAGCAGCAGGAGGGCGTAGGAGAGGGTGGCCCGCATCCCGGCGAAGATCCGCGGGCTGACGGCCGGAAGGACGACGCGGACGAGCCGGCGCACTCCCGTGATGCGGTAGACCCGGGCCGTCATGTCGAGCGTCGGGTCGAGTTGCCGTACCCCGTCGGTCGTGTTGAGCAGGATCGGCCAGCACGTCGCGTACGCGATCACCGTGATCTTCATGGTGTTGTCCGTGCCGAGCACCACCAGGGCGAGCGGCAGCAGCGACACCACGGGGATCGAGCGGAGGAAGTTGACCACGGGTTGCCAGATCAGATAGAGGGTGTCGAACGAGCCGAGCAGCAACCCGACGCCGACGCCGAGCAGGGTGGCGAGGGCGAAGCCGGCGGCCAGCCGTTCGAGGCTGGGAAGCAGGTCGGTGACGAAGTGCTGGAACAGCCACTCCTCGCGGAACGCGCCGAGGATCCGGCGTGCCGGCACCACCACGATGCCGTTCGCCACGTTGGTGTAGAGCCAGACGACAGCGACGATCAGGGCGGTCGCTCCCGCCTCCAGGAGAATCAGCCAGCGTTGCCTTATCGCGGTCACTTGTGCGACTCCGTTATCTGGTGTCGTCCTTGGGGAACCCAGAAGATGGCCTTCCGCTCCAGATACGTCAGGCCGACGTTCATCAGGATTCCCAGCACACCGGACGTGATGATGAGCGCGTACATCTGGTTGATCTGGGCGCCGGCCTCGGCGAACGCGATCGACCTCCCCAGACCCGGGTTCCCCAGCACCAGTCCGCAGGTGATCGCGGCGATCAGCGCGATCGCCGACGCGATGCGCACGCCGGTGGCGACGAACGGGAGCATGCTCGGGACGATGAGGTGGCGGATGCGCTGCCACAGGGTGAGCCGGAGGACCCGCGCGGTCTGCCGCGCCACGTCGTCGATCTCGCGGACGCCGTACATCGCCTGCAGCGCCAGTGGCCAGAACGCGCCGAACACCACGAGGAAGACGGTGCTCTGCGTCTCCTGTCCGAACAGCAGGATGGCGACGGGGATGAACGCCACGCCGGGCACCGACCGGAGGAACTCGACCGTGGGGCGCAGCGCACGCCAGATCACGCGGCTCGCGCCGACGAGCAGCCCGAACGGGACCGCTATGACGATCGTGATCAGCAGCCCGATGCCCCAGCCCTGCAGCGTCAGCCACACCGCCTGCCAGAAGGTCGACAGCTGGAGCTGGTGCCAGAACTCGCGGGCCACGTCGAACGTGGGCGGCACGGAGTCTCCCGGCACCGGCACGAAACGGCTGACGAACTCCCAGATCCCGATCGTGAGCACGACGCCGAGGGAGCCGAGCACGACCGGTCTGGCGCGCAGCCGGGCGGTTGGCCGGGCCCGTCGGCGATCGGCCGGGCGGAGCTTGTCGGTGTGGGCGGCCGGGTCGTCGGTCTGCCCCGGCGTGCTAGTCGCGGACCCGTGCTCCTGGACCACCACGGATGGCCAACCTCCTTCTATATGCTGGGGATGAGGCCGCCGTCCACCCGGAGGGTCGACCCGGTGATATACGACGCCCGTTCACTGGCGAGGAAAACGACCGCGTCGGCAAACTCGTGGGGCTCTCCGTAACGCCCCGCCGGAATCCCGCTCGTGCTTTCCCGCTCGACGTCAGCCCGCGTCGTGTTCTCCCGCGCCGCCCGCGACTCGTCGAGATATCGGGTGCGGGCCGTGGCTATTCTGCCGGGGATGACGACATTGCAGGTTATCCCTTCGCCGGCGACCTCGCGGGCCAGCGACTTCGACCAGCCGAGCAGCGCCGACCTGAGGGTGTTGGAAATGCCGAGGTTCGGTATCGGTGCGACGACACCCGAGCTGGTACTGGTGATGACGCGTCCCCACTTGTGTTCGCGCATCGACCGCACCGCCCGGTCGGTGATTTTGAGAATCGGCAGCACCATCAGGGCGAAGTGTCGGGACCAGAGCTCCGCCTCCTGCCCGTACGCCGTCGCGGCTGGCGGACCTCCGGTGAGGTTGACCAGGATGTCCACCGGGCCGAGCGTTTCCTCGACGGTCCGGAAATGGCTGTCTGTCGCGTCGATGTCGGTGAGGTCCCAGACAATGCTCAGAATGCCGTCGCGTTCGGGAATGCGCTTGACCGCCAACTCCAGCGATTCTCGGTCCTTGTCCGCCATGGCCACTTTTGCGCCTTCGGCGGAAAGCGCCGTGGAAACCGCGCCTCCCAAACCTCCGCCGGCTCCGAGAACGAGCGCGGTCCTGCCTTCGATTCCAAGGTCCAACGCGTCCTCCGTCCGTTTTCTAGGTGTGCCCGGAGGGTTCTGTCGGGTTACTGTGACATGACGAGAACGTTTCCGCATAAGACGAGTCTCCTGTGCATGCGATAGGCGCAGACTATGGATGGCCACCGCTCCGATTGGAAGACGACCGTCGACCACGACGGCACCGGCCCCGCCCGGGCCGGCGCCGAGGCGCTCGGACGCCACGGCGCCCGGGCTCCATGTCACCGCTTGTGCGAGGTTCAACGCTGCGGTTATATAGAATGTCGAACCACGTGAGGAGTACGGATGACCGATCTGTTCGACCTCACCGGCAGAGTGGCTCTGGTGACGGGCGCCGGCCGCGGCCTCGGCCGGGCCATCGCCCTCGGGCTGGCGCGCGCCGGCGCCGACGTGGCGGTGGCGGCCCGCTCCGACGGCGAGTTGGCGAGCCTCGTCGCCGAGGTGTCGGGCCTGGGCCGGCGCGCCAGCGCACACCACCTCGACGTCGCCCGCACCGCCGACATCGAGGGCGTCGTCGCCGACGTCGTCGCCCACCACGGCGCGATCGACATCTTCGTCAACAACGCGGGCGTCAAGGTGCCGCAGTCGGCGCTCGACACCACCGAGGAGGCGTGGGACCACGTCCTGGGCGTCAACCTCAAGGGCGCGTTCTTCTGCGCGCAGGCGGTCGGGCGACACATGATGTCCCGGGGCTCCGGCAAGATCGTCAACGTCGCCTCGACGTACGCGGTCGTCGGCGCGCCGCTGCGCGGCACGTACGCGGCCAGCAAGGGCGGTCTGCTCCAGTTGACCCGCGTGCTGGCGATCGAGTGGGCGCCGCACGGGCTCAACGTCAACGCGGTCGGGCCTACGGCGGCGTTGACACCCATGAACGAGACCGTGCTGGGCGGCGACGAGGCCCAGCGGCAGGCGGTGGAGCGGATTCCGGCCGGCCGGCTCTGCACGCCCGACGACGTGGTGGGGCCGGTCGTCTTCCTCGCCAGCCCGGCTTCGGACATGGTCAACGGCCACCTCCTGCTCGTCGACGGCGGGTTCACGGCGCGCTGACCGCGCGATCAGGGTCACGATCGGCCGACCTTGACGGTCCGGCACACGGATATAGAATATTGAACAGCCGCCTGCTGGCTGATCGCGTTCGACGTCGATGTCGGCGTCACCAAGGAGGAGCCATGTCGTATCTGGGAACGATGCCTGTCGACTGGGAGGAGCGGATCGATCCGATCCGGATGAACCGGGAGCGGTTGCAGCGCGCCAAGGACGCGCTCGACGCCTCCGATGTGGACGCCCTCTTCGTCTTCCGCACCGAGGACGCGCGCTACCTGACCGGCTACCGGCACCACCTGGGCCCGGCCTACATCGCCGGCAACGGGACCGTGGTCCTCGCCAAAGGCGGCGAGCCGCACCTCTTCATGATGGACTTCGAACACTGCCGGCAGCGCATGACGTGGCTGGATCCCGGTCAGATCCACCCGCGGGCCAACTTCCGCGAGAAGGTCGGCATGAAGCGCTGGGCCGCCGAAGTCGAGGCGATCACCGGGCCGCTCGCGGGCAAGCGGGTCGGCGTCGACCTGTGGAGCCCGCTGCTCGAGGAGCAGCTCAAGGAGGCGTTCCCGAAGACGGAGTTCGTCGACGGCTACTACGGCGTGCTGATGAACGCGAAGATCGTCAAGACCAAGGACGAGCTGGCCTGCCTGCGGATGGCCAACGCGATCACCGAGGCGGCCATGGACGCCGCGCTGCGCTTCATGCGCCCGGGCGTGCGTGAGTGCGAGGTGCTCGCCGAGGCCTGGCGGGTGATGACGGCGATGGGCTCGGAGTGGACCCAGTGCTCCAACATCGTGACCTCCGGCCCCTACACGGCTCCCTACCGCCGGTTCACCTCGGACCGCATCATCCAGAACGGCGACCCGGTGATCATCGACATCGGCGCCGGCTTCAACGGCTACTGGGGCGACCTCACCCGCGTCTACGTGTGCGGCAACGTCAAGCCCACGCCGGAGATGCGCGAGGCACACCAGCGGGTCTACGAGGCGGTGTTCAACTGCGCCGCGGCCACCAAGCCGGGCGTCACCAACGCGGAGGTCTACGACGCCTCCGACGGCAACGCGCTCGACGGCGCCCTCGGCCACGGCGCCGGTGTCAACCCGTGGGAGCAGCCGTTCTTCTCGCCGTCGTCCAAGGACGAGCCGATCACGTTGCAGGAGGGCATGGTGTTCAACATCGAGCCCTACTACGGGCGGCCCGGCGCCGGCGGCATCCGGCTCGAGAACGACCACATCGTCACGGCCGACGGTGTCGAGATCTACACGAAGTACCCGTTCGACGAGCGGCTCGTCATCGACGTGCACCCGCTCGACGAGACCACCGGCCGCACCCGCGACACGCAGCCGATCGTCGGCATCGGATAACGCCGATGCCCGAGCCCGCCCTGGTCCTGCTCTCCCAGCGGCTCGGCCCGGTCACCGACGTCGAGCGCCGGATCGAGGCGACCGGTCTGGCGGTGGTGCGGTCGTGTCCGCTGTGGACGATCGACGACATCCGCGCCAACGCCGGCGCCGCCGACATGATCATCCTCGGCGCGGTCGAGCCGTTCGACGCGGAGGCCATCGCGGCGCTCCCGCGGTGCCGGGCGATCGTGCGCCGGGGCGTGGGCTACGACAACGTCGCCGTGGCCGCGGCCACGGCCGCCGGGATCGTCGTCGCCAACGTCACCGACGCCTCGGTGGAGGAGGTGTCCGACCACGCGCTGGCGATGCTGCTGGCGCTGGAGCGCCGGGTCATCGCGCTCGACGGCCTCGTCCACGACGGACGATGGCAACACGACCCGAGCGCGATCGCCGCGGCCCGCGCGCCGATCCGCCGGCTCCGCGAGCTCACGCTGGGCATCGTCGGGTTCGGCCGGATCGGCCGGGCGCTGGCGCGCAAGAGCGCCGGTGTCTACGGCCGGATCGTCACCTTCGACCCGTACGTCGACCCCGTCGCCGCGACGCTCCTCGACGTCGAGCCCGTCGGCTTCGACGAGTTGCTGGAGAGCGCCGACCACGTCAGCCTCCACGCCGCGCTCACCGCCGGCTCGCGCCACCTCGTCGACGGCGACGCGTTGCGCCGTATGCGGCCGGGCGCCGTCCTCGTCAACACCGCCCGCGGGGGAGTGGTCGACGAGGCGGCGCTCCTGGCCGCGCTCCGCACCGGCGCGCTGGCCGGGGCGGGGCTCGACGTCACGGAGGCCGAGCCCGTCCCACCCGGGTCGCCGCTGCTGGAGGCCGAAGGGCTGCTGCTCACCGGTCACTCGGCGGTGTCGAGCACCACCTCCACGCGGGAGCTGGCCCGACGCAGCGTCGACGCGGTCGTCGCGCTGCTCACGGGCGAGCGCCCGGACTCGGTGGTCAACCCGGAGGTGCTGGCCCGGCGCTAGTAGTGCGAGGGGAACGAGAGCCCCTCGCGCTTGGCGAGCTCGTCGAGGGTGATCGACGAGACGAGCGTCTCGCTGTCCACCGTGAACTGCATCTTCCGGCCGGTCTCGTTGGTGGCCCGGATGTCGAGCAGCTCCAGGGACTCCCGCACCTCCCACTCGTGTGCGCCCTCGATGCCGGCGGGGGCGTACACGAGGGAGCCGGGACCCACCTCGAACTCGTGCCCTTCGACGTCGCGCACCACCGCGTGGCCGGCGATGACGTAGTAGAGCGCCTCGATGGGGTGCCAGTGCAGCTTTTCCAGGGTGTGCGGCACATACGTGGCGCGGCCCAGCCGGACCCGGTCGGTCGGCTGGTCGCCCGTCCCGATCAGCGTCTGGTAGGTCTGGCCCTCCGTCACGCCCGGCCGGCCCGGGACGTCGGAGCTGTGGATGACGCGCAGCTTGGCGGTGAGGTCCATGTGACGACTCCTCGTCAGGCCTGCGGTGCCGGCGCCTGCGCCGGCACCTCGACGTCGTTGTCGACCCAGGCGAGCGAGCTCTCGATCACCTCGACCGTGCGACCCAGGTGTTGGCGCAGCGCCTCCACCGTCGCGGTCTCGTCGCGCGCGATGGCAGCCGAGAAGATCGCGCCGTGTTCGGCGATCGGGTCGCGCACGCCGGTCTGCGCGGCCAGCATGCGATAGCGCTCCGAGTGGGCGTTGAGGATACCCAGCAGGCTCTTGAGCCAGCGGGAGTCGCACGCCGCCATCAGCGCGTCGTGGAACGCCTGGTGCGCCTGCGACCAGGAAAGCACCGGATGGCTCTCGCGCTGTGACATCGCCACCGCGATCTCGAAGCGGCCGAACGCCTCGCGCAGGCCGGACTCCCAGGCCGTGTCGGCCCGCCGGACGGAGTCGGCCACGGCCAGCGACTCGAGCAGCTGCCGCACCCGGTAGGTGTCGCGCAGGTGGGCGCGGGAGATGCGGGCCACGGTGGCACCGAACCGCGGGTCGAGGTCGACCAGGTTCTGCGCCGCGAGTGCCTGGAGCGCCTCACGCAGCGGCGTGGGGCTGACCTCGTACCGCTCGGTCAGATCCGCTGCGGTGAGGCGCCGGCCCGGGGCGAGCACGCCCTCGATGATGTCCGACCGGAGGGCGTCCTCGATCTGCGAGGTCAGGGTCGCCCGGCGAACCCGGGGTGCGTTAGACACGACTGCTCCTTCTGGCCGCGTGGGCGGGCGCGCTCAACTAAATATAGTGTAACGCTCCGCAGTCAACGCGCCGCCCCGAGCCGCGCCGATGTCAGGCCCGGCCGTCGGCTGTCCGGAGGTCGGCCACCGTGCCGCGACCCGCGATCCGGGCGGCCACGACCCGGCGCAGCCCCTCGACCTTCGCCGGGTCGTCGACGACCTCCGCCAGCCGGCCGGCCTCGTCGAGCAGGCGCATCAGGTCGTTGACGACGATGCCGAGGACCATCGGGTGGCCGACCACGTGGATCGACTGGAGGACCACCTCGAGCAGTTCGCGGGGAGTGGCTCCGGCCCGGAGGGCGCCCAGCATGTGCCGGGGGTACTGGTAGGTGTCGCCGACGGCGACGCAGTTGCCGACCACGCACAGCAGCCGGGTCTTCTCGTCGAGCACGGTGCGGCCGTACATCCCGTGGAAGCACATCTCCAGCCACAGGTCGCACCAGTCGGCGTCGAACGCGTCGAACGAGCTGATGAGGTTGACGTGCTGGCCCGGCCGCAGTCGCAGGCCGTTGCTGATGCCCTTCCACCCGTAGCGGTCGAGCAGGTAGGGGAGGCGGGGATCGGCTCGGTCCTCGGCGGTCCAGTGCTCCCGCTCGGTCTCGAGCGACCGACCCTCGTCGGCCTCGGCCGCCAGCACGCCGCGGGCGGCCACCTCGTCGAGCTTCCCCGCCTTGTCGACCGCGTCGACGAAGATCTCGGCGGCGGTGACGACGGTCGGCTCGCCGCCGTAGACGTAGCACTGGAGGATCGCCTCGAGAACCTCCTTGAGGTCGACGTCTTCGCGGATGGCGGCGGCGACCACGTTGCGCAGGCCCCGTTCGTAGCCCTTCATGGTGTATTGCCCGGTCAGCACCAGCAGCCGGCTCCGCACGTCGAGCTGGGGGCGCGCGAGCAGACCGGCCGAGTAGCGGAGCCAGATCGCCGCGAACTGCGGGTCGAGGCGGGCGAACAGGTCGAACGTCCGCGGCAGGGTATCGGGGCTGAACCGGGACGCGGTCTCGTACTGGCGCGATGCGCGCAGGGCCGCGATCTCGTCGGCCGCTCGGGTGCCGTCTTCCACCGTCGCACTCTCCTCGGGCTCGGTCGGCGCAGGGACACGCCGCGTAGACCAAGATTCTATAATCTAGATAGGGGGACCGGAAGGTCGTCGTCGACCGGCAACGACTCCTCGATCACTTCGACCGTGCGCAGGAGATGCCGCTGGAGCGCCGCCACGGTGCCGCCGGTGTCGCGCGCGAGCGCGGCCTCGAAGATCGCCCGGTGTTCGTTGACGGGGTCGCGGACGCCGGTCTGCGCCGCGAGCACGCGATAGCGCTCGGAGTGGGCGTTGAGCATGCCGAGGAAGCTCTTGAGCCAGACCGAGTCGCAGTTGGCCATGAGGCCGTCGTGGAAGCTCTGGTGGGCCCGCGACCACGACAACACCGGATGCAGGTTCTCCCGCCGGGCACGGGCGACGGCGAGCTCGAACTCCGTGAACAGGTTGCGCAGCCGCTCCTCCCACGCCTCGTCGCCACGCTGCACGGAGTCGGCCACCGCCAACGACTCCAGCACGCCCCGGACCCGGTACGTGTCGCGCAAATGGGCGCGCGAGATCCGGGCGACCGTGGCGCCGAGCCGCGGGTCGAGGTCGACCAGGTTCTCGGCCGCCAGGCGTTGCAGCGCCTCGCGGAGGGGTGTCGGGCTCACCTCGTAGCGCTCTGTCAGATCGGCCGCGGTGAGGCGGGCGCCGGCGGGGAGCACCCCGTCGATGATGTCCGCCCGGAGCGACTCTTCGATCTGTGACGTGAGCGTGGCACGCCGGACACGCCGGATCCTCGGCACGCGGACTCCTCAGTGACTCTCTGCGGTTGTGCAGAAATAGAACCGTGGTGCCCCTCAACATACGACACCGGCACCAGGAACGCGACGGACCGTGCGCGCCCTGGTGAGCACGTTACGAACATATGGCCGGGGTGTATACAAGCCGGCACTCTATAGATATAGTCTCCGGTGTCGACTGAGCGCGCTGACCATCTGACACTTCCTTCTGCACACTGCCGTTTGGGAGGAATCGCTCCGCATGAGACTCAGACGATCCATGGCGGCCGTCGCGGCCGTCGCGGCGGGGCTCGCCCTCGCCGCGTGCACCACCGATGAGACCGGAACCCCCAACACCGATGCCGCGAACCCGTTCAACCAGGACGTCTGGTCGACCGGCGGCCCGATCGACTACTCGACGTTCGACATGAGCGGGCAGGAGGTCATCTGGGCCGACTTCGGCGGCTCCGTCCACGAGGACTTCAAGAAGGCCTACCTCGACGACTTCGAGGGGCTGACCAAAGCGACTGTCGTCGACGGCTCGCCGTTCGACTACGCGCAGGTCAAGGCCCAGGTGGAGTCGAAGAACATCCAGTACGACATCATCACCGGCGCTCCCACGTCGATCGACCAGGGGTGCGGCACGCTCTACGAGGAGGTGCCGGACTCGAAGTTCTACTGGGGCGGCATCGACGACAAGTTCAAGAGCAGCAAGTGCGCGGTGCCCCACGGCACGACGGCGCTGGTGCTCCAGTACAACACCAACAAGTACAAGGACAACCCCCCGAAGAGCTGTGCCGACTTCTTCGACCTGACGAAATACCCGGGTACGCGCGGGATGTGGACCTCGGTCCTCGGCTACCCGCTCGAGATCGCGCTGCTGGCCGACGGCGTCGCGCCGGCCGACGTCTACCCGATCGACTACGACCGGGCGTTCGCCAAGCTCGACACCATCCGGGACGACCTGCGGCTCTTCCCCGACCTCACGCGGGGTCAGCAGGGGCAGGCCAACCAGGAGTACGACATGATCATCCAGACGAGCGTGCGTGGCTACCGAGGCGCCAAGGACAACCTCCCCTACGCCCCGGTCTGGAACTGCTCGGTCGGGCAGGTGACGTCCCTCGGGATCCTCAAGGGCACGCCCCGGCTCGACGCCGCGCTCGCGCTCGTCGGCTACGCGTCCTCGCCGGACGGGCAGCGCAAGGGTGCGACGGTCCGCGCCTCGTCACCGGTGTCGAAGGACACCGACCTGCCGGACATCGACGCGCAGATGAAGGACTACATCGGCGCGTTCCACGAGGCCGAGATGCCCATCCCGGTCGTCGACGCGCAGTGGTGGAGCAGCAACTTCGACGACGCCGAGCAACGGTTCCAGCAGTGGCAAGTGGGCTGAGGCTCGCCAGCCGGCCGCCTTCCACGACATCCGCCGTCCCCGTGACGCGCGGGCGGCGGATGCCGTGGACGGGCCGGCTGGGCTGGAAGCTGCTCGTGCTGCCGGCGGTGGCCTGGATCGCGGTGTTCTTCCTTTTCCCGGTCGGGTCGATCATGCTGCGCAGCGTCACGGAGTTCAGCCCGCCCGAGACCGGCGGGCTCGACAACTACCGGTGGTTCTTCGACACGCCCGCCAACGTCACCGTGCTGTCGCGCACGCTGTGGGTCTCCGGCTACGTCACGCTGTTGTGCCTGCTGCTCGGCTATCCCTACGCGTACTTCATGACGCTGACCCGCGGGTGGGTGCGGCTGCTCCTGTTGAGCGCCGTCATCATCCCGCTGACCACGAGCCCGCTCGTGCGGACGTACGCCTGGCTCGGTCTGCTCAGCGACAACGGCCCGGTGGTGGGCGTGCTGGACCGGATCGGCCTCGGCCGGCCCGAACTGCTCGGCAACTCGGTCGGCGTGACGGTCGGGATGATGCACATCGCCTTCCCGATGATGGTCCTGCCGCTCTACGCGGCTCTCCTGCGCGTCGACCGCCGGCTGCTCCGCGCGGCCGAGTCGCTCGGCGCGCCACCGCGGACCGCCTTCTTCCGCGTCTACCTTCCGCTGTCGGCCCCCGGCATCCTCGCCGGCGCCGTGCTGGTCTCCGTGCTGTCGCTCGGCTTCTACCTGACGCCGGCGCTGCTCGGGTCGCCGCAGCAGACGTTGATGGCGCCGCTGATCGTCACGCAGGTGCGGCAGGTCCTCGCCTGGGGGCACGGCGGCGCGATGGCGTTCGTGCTCTTCGTGCTCACGTTGGCCCTGCTCGGCATCGGCGCGCTCGGCTCGCGGGGCATCCTGCGCCGTGGCTCCGCGGCCCGGGTGGAGGACGAATGACCACCACGTCCTGGCGCCGGCTGTGGCTCGTCGTCCTGGTGGGCCTGATCGCGGTGTGGTTGCTGCTGCCCGCCACGGTCGTCCTGCCGATGAGCCTCAACGCCACCAGCCGCCTGTCGATCTGGCCCGAGGAGCGATCGTTCGACCTCTACCGGGAGTTCTTCGCCGACCCCGAGTGGACCAACGCGCTCATCCGGTCGTTCCGCACGGCGGCGATCGTGAGCGTGCTCGCCACGGTGCTCGGCACCGCGGCCGCGCTCGGGATCGTCCGCGGGTTCCGGCGCGGCGCGGGAATCGTCAACGCCGTGATCCTGGCGCCGATCATCGTGCCGGTCGTCGTCGCGGCCGTCGCGTCCTACCTCGTCTACCTGCGCTGGGGACTGGTCGGCACGCCGTTGGCCCTGATCGTGGCCCACACGTGTCTCGCCATCCCGTACGTCGTCGTGACGGTCCTCGCGAGCCTGCGCGGGGTCAACCCGCGGCTGGAGTCGGCGGCACGCAGCCTCGGCTCCAGCCCGGCCGGCGCCGTCTGGCACGTGACGCTCCCGCTCATCAGGGGCGGTGTAATCGTCGGCGCGTTCCTCGCCTTCATGCAGTCGTTCGACGAGGTCGTCGTCTCGGTGTTCCTGGCGAGCCGCCGGGGCCGGACGCTGCCCGTCCAGATGTACTCGTCGCTCATCGAGGACATCGACGCCACCGTGGCGGTGGCCTCCTCGGTGATCCTGGTGCTCTCCATCGTCCTGGTCCTGCTGGTCGGCGTGAGCCGGCTGGCCAACGCTCGGGGGCAAAGTGGCACACCGTAACGCGGCCGCGGCGGCCCCGGGGGCCGCGCTCTCCCTCACCGGCCTGACGAAGTCCTTCGGCCCGGTGCGGGCGCTGGCCGGCATCGACCTGGAGATCGGTGCGGGCGAGTTCGTCACGCTTCTCGGCGCCAGCGGCTCGGGCAAGACGACGACGCTGAACCTCATCGCCGGCTTCCTCCAACCCGACGCGGGCACGATCGTCCTCGACGGGCGCTCCATCACGAGCCTGCCCACCCACCGTCGCGACATCGGCCTGGTCTTCCAGGACTACCTCCTGTTCCCCCACCTGACCGCCTTCAACAACGTCGCGTTCCCGCTGCGGCGCCGCAAGGTCGGCTCGGGCGAGATCCGGCGGCGGGTGGAGGAGGCCCTCGACCTCGTCGGCCTGCACGGGTTGGGCAAGCGCTACCCGCGCGAGCTCTCCGGCGGGCAGCAGCAGCGCGTGGCGCTCGCCCGCGCGATCGTGTTCCGGCCGCCGCTCCTGCTGATGGACGAGCCGCTCGGCGCGCTCGACCGCAACCTCCGCGAGGTGCTCCAACTGGAGATCCGGCGGATCCACCGCGAGATGGGCACCACCTTCATCTACGTGACCCACGACCAGGAGGAGGCGCTCGTGCTCTCGGACCGGATCGCGGTGTTCAACACCGGCCGGATCGAACAGCTCGCGAGCCCCGACACGATCTACGACCGGCCCGGTACGACGTTCGTCGCCGGCTTCGTGGGCGACTCCAACATCTTCCGCGGCAAGCTGGCACGCGACGAGCTGCACTGTGGACAGTGGCGGCTCGGCGCGCCCCGGACGCCGGGCGTGGCGGAACCCGCCGCGATCGTCGTGCGGCCGGAGAAGATGCGCCTCGGCGCCCTCGACGGCGCGGCCAACCGCGTCCGCGGCCGGATCGTCGAGCGCGTCTACCTCGGCTCGGCGCTGAAGGTCGTGCTCGACGTCCCGGACCTCGGCCGGGTGCTGGTCCACGTGCCGCCGGGAGACCTCGGCCAGCTGGAGACCGGCGCCACGGCCGACGTGTCGTGGCGCATCGACGACTCCGTCCTGGTGCCGGACACACAGGCGGAGAGCACGGAAGGGGAGGGGCATGACTGACAGCTACATCGTGACCGGCGCCGCGGGGGGAATGGGCTCGGCGGCCGTACGGCAGCTCGCGGAGCGCGACGTGAACGTGCTCTGCGTCGACCGTGACGCGGAGGCGTTGAAGCGGCTCGCGGAGGAGCTGCCGCCGCACCGGGGAGACGTCGAGTTCCAGGTCGCCGACGTGAGCCGGCGTGAAGACGTCGAGGCATACGTGGGGGTGGCGGTCGACCGCTGGGGCGGCCTCGCCGGGGCGTTCCACATCGCGGGAAACGAAGGCCGGATGAGCCGGTTCGTCGACGCCGACATCGACGAGTTCGAGCGCATGATCGCGATCAACGCGCGAAGCGTCTGGTACGGCATGAAGTACGTCGTGCCGCACCTGCTCGCCCGTGGCGGCGGCAGCATCGTCAACACCGGCTCGTACGTGGCGTTCCACGGCACCGCGCACACCTCGCCGTACGGGGCGGCCAAGCACGCCGTCGTCGGCATGACCCGCGGCGTCGCGGTCGAGCTCGCGGCGCACGACGTGCGGGTCAACGTGCTCGCGCCCGGCGCCATGGACACCCGGATGATCAGGACACTGTGGACGCACACGGCGCCCGACGACCCCGAGCGGGGACACGCCCTCACCGTCGGCCGCATCCCGCGCGGCAAGCTCGCCGACCCGGCACACGTGGCGAAGGTGGGCGTCTGGCTGCTGCTCGACGCTCCGCCGGAGATGACGGGGCAGATCGTGCCGGTCGACGGCGGACGGTCCGCGTAGCCGTGGCCCGGGACACGCGGTCGCACAGCGTCTGGTTCAGCGGGCCCCGGGAGGTCGAGGTCCGCACCGAGGTGCTGAGCGGCCCCGGCGCGGGCGAGGTGCTGGTCGAGGCCGTCGCCTCGCTGATCAGCGCCGGCACCGAGCTGGTCGTCTACCGGGGCGACTGCACCTCGCCCGAGGAGTACGGCCTCGACCGGCCGGGGCGGGCCGGGCGCTTCCCGTTCCCGGTCCGGTTCGGCTACCAGGTCGTCGGGCGCGTGGTCGAGGCGGGCCGCGACGCAGCGTTCGCCCCCGGCCAGCTCGTCTTCGCGCGACACCCGCACCAGAGCCTGTTCACGCTCCCCGCCACGGCACCGCCGGTGTGGGCGTACCCCGTGCCCGCCGGCGTGGGTGTCGAGGAGGCGGCGTTCGCCAACCTCTTCGGCGTCGCCCTCAACGCCCTGCTCGACGTGCCGGTCCGGGTCGGCGACCGGGTGGTCGTCTCCGGGCTCGGCGTGATCGGCCTCCTCCTCGCCCGGCTCTGCCGGCTCACCGCCGCCACGCTGATCCTCGTCGAGCCACGGGCCTGGCGCCGCGAGGTCGCCACCCGGATCGGAGCCGACGCCGTCGTCCCGCCGGCCGAGGCCGGAGCCGCGATCGACGCGCTGACCGAGGGCCGGGGCGCCGACGTCTACTTCGAGGCCAGCGGTGCCCCGCCGGCCCTCCAGGCGGCGATCGCCGGTACGGGCCAGGACGGCACCGTCGTGGTGGTCTCCAACTACGGCGGGCGCCGGGTGGAGCTTGCGCTGGCGCCCGAGTTCCACTACCGGCGGCTCCGGGTCGTGAGCACCCTCGCGGGCGTCGTGAACCCCGCGCTCTCGCCCCGGTGGGACCGCGCCCGGCGCGCGGCGGTCGCGATGGAGTGGCTGGCCCGCGACGGCGTCGGGTGGCTGGTCTCCCACCGCCTGCCGTTGCGGGAGGCCGCCACGGCCTACCGGCTGCTCGACTCCGGCGCCGAGGGCGTCCTCGGCGTCCTGCTCACCTACGACCGCCCCGACACCCGACCGGAGGGAACCGACCATGCCTGACGTCGCACCCGAGCCCCTGTACGCCGTCTCCGCGCTGTCGCTGCCCCGCAACTCCTTCGCCGAGGACGTCGCCCAGATCAGCGCGACGGGCGGTGCCGGCGTCGGGCTCTGGGAAGGGAAGCTGCCACCGGGCCGCGACGAGGATTCGGTGTCGCGGCTGGCGGAGGCGGGCCTGACGGCGACCCTCTGCCTGCCCGGTGTGTGGTCGATCCTGCCGAACATCCGCTTCAGCGACCCGCCGGACCCGGACGACCGGGTCGAGCTCATCTGCCGCTCGGTCGAGCGCCTGGCGGCCTTCACACCGGTCGCCGTGATGGTGACGCCCGGCGGCCCGACCGACCGGTCCGACGCCGACACGTACGACATCATCGTCTCGGGCCTGCGCCGCATCACCGAGGCCGCCGGGAAGATCGGCGTGCGGGTCGCCCTGGAGCCGATCCGCAAGAGCTCCGACGGCTTCGTCGAGTCGTTCGGCCGGGCTCTCCAGGTCATCGACGACGTCGGTCTCGACGGCCTGGGCATCGCGCTGGACATCTGGCACACCTGGGACGACCCGGAGCTGCTGCCCAACATCGCGGCCCACACCGGAGCCATCTACGGCGTGCAGCTCAACGACTGGCGCGAGCCGACACGCGTGCGCTCCGACCGGGTGCTCCCCGGCGACGGCGTCGCCGACGTGCCGCGCATCCTCGCGGCGCTCGTCCGGGCCGGCTACACGGGCTGGTACGAGCTGGAGGTCATGTCCGACGAGAGCCTCGACGGCTCACTGTGGAGCGTCCCGCACGAGGAGCTGCTGCGGACCGCGGCCCAGCGCTTCGACGCCGTGTGGCACGCGGCCCTGGAGCAGCTGCGATGACCGGCGTCGACAGCCCCCGGGTGCTCGAAGCCCGCGACGTCCGTCTCGTCGGCTACCACGACCTCGACGGCCGGCCGGGGCTCAAGCTCGCGATGCACGAGGCGGACGGGCGCCGGCTGCTCTACGTGGGCTCGGTGTTCCACTCCGGCTGGTCGGTCGTCGACGTGACGGAGCCGGCCACGCCCCAGCTGCTCAACTTCGTGGCGGGTCCGCCGAACACGTGGACCCTCCAGGTGCAGGTGGCCGACGACCTGCTGATCGCGGGGCTCGAACATCCCGCACCGAGCTGGCTGCCGCCGGTCGACGAGACCCCGCCGCGCTCCGGTGTGCTGGTCTTCGACCTCGCGGCGGACCCGGTCCACCCGTCGCTCGTCGGCAGCTTCGAACCGCCGGGCCGGGGCACCCACCGCAACTTCTACGCCGGCGGCGACGTCGCCGTCCTCGCCGCGGGTCTCGACGGGTTCCAGCACCGGATCGCGGTCTTCCTCGACGTCTCCGACCCGGCGCACCCGCGCGAGATCTCCCGCTGGTGGTGGCCGGGCCAACACCTCGCCGGCGGCGAGGAGCCGGAGCACGAGGTCTACTTCCACGGCCCGGCCTACGTCCACGGCGACCGCGCCTACCTGAGCTACGGCCGGGTCGGCATGGTGGTGCTCGACATCGCCGACGTGACACGGCCGGAGCTCGTGGCCCGGGTGAGCTTCGGCGACCTGGGCAGCCGCCGCCCCGGCTGTCACAGCGCCGTGCCGATCCCCGGCCGGGGGCTGATCGTCGTCAACAGCGAGCCGCATCAGGACCACGTCGGCGACGTCGACCCGCTCAACTACACCTTCGTGGTCAAGGAGGACGGCGACGCGTACACCGTCATCAGTTCCTTTCCGATGCCGGCGCCGAGCCGGCCGTTCCCCTACCGCAACTACTACGAGAAGGGCGGCCGGTTCGGGCCGCACAACCAGCACCACCACCAGGGCCAGCCGTTGCTGGCGCCCAACGACGACCTTGTCTACCTGACCTACTTCAACGCCGGGCTGCGGGTCTTCAGCATCGACGACCCCTTCATGCCGGTGGAGGTGGGCCACTTCGTGCCCGACGACCCGCCGGTCCGCCGCGGCCCGGTGCCCGACGTGCTGGTGACCCAGTTCGAGGACGTGCTCGTCGACGACCGCGGCTACGCCTACTGCACCGACAAGAACCGCGGGCTCTTCGTCCTGCGCTACGAGCCGGGGAGCACCCGGTGAGCGACCGCGCGACCTACCTCGTGACAGGGGCCGCCGGCGGGATGGGCTCGCGGGCGGTGCGGATCCTCGCGGCGCGCGACGTCAACGTGCTCGCCGTCGACCGCGACGAGGAGAACCTGCGTCGCCTCGCCGCCGAGCTGCCGCCGGGTCCGGCAGATGTGCGGACGTGCGTCGCCGACGTCTCGCGGAAGGACGAGGTCGCGCGCTATGTCGACACCGCCGCCGGGTGGTGGGGCGGCGTCGACGGGGCGTTCCACGCCGCGGGCTGGGAAGGGGCGATGCGCGAGTTCCTCCACGTCGACATCGACGAGTTCGACCGCATGATCGAGGTCAACGCCCGCAGCGTCTGGTACGGGATGCGGTTCGTCCTGCCGCTGATGCTCGCGCGTGGCGGCGGTCGGATCGTCAACACCGGCTCCTACGTGGCGTTCCACGGGACCCTGCGCACGGCGGCGTACGGCGCGGCGAAGCACGCCGTGGTCGGCATGAGCCGCGGGGTCGCCCTGGAGTTCGCCGCGCGCGGCGTGTCGGTCAACGTGCTCGCGCCGGGTGCGATGGACACCCGCATGATCCGCACGGTCTGGGAGCGCAACGCGCCCGGCGACCCCGAGCGTGGTCGCGCGATGACCGCCGCGCGCGTGCCGACCGGCAGGATCTGCGACCCCGAAGAGGTCGCGGCGGTCGGCGTCTGGCTGCTGACCGCGGCGCCGGCCAACCTGACCGGCCAGATCATCCCGGTCGACGGCGGTAGCTCCATCTGAGCGGAGGAGGCCCACATGAAGGCGGAAGGCGTCTGGTTCGCCGGCCCCGGGCGGGTCGAGGTGCGGCCGGAGGAGGTGCGGGAGCCGGGGCGGCACGAGGTCCTCGTCCGGGCCACCGTCTCGTTGATCAGCGCGGGCACCGAGATGCTGCTCTACCGGGGCGAGATCCCGACGGCCGAGGAGCTCGGGCTGGACCGGCCGGGGCGGGCCGGGACGTACCCGTTCCCGGTGAAGTACGGCTACCAGGTCGTGGGCGAGGTGGCGGCGGCGGGACCGGCGGCGGCGTACGGCGTGGGGACGCCGGTGTTCGCGGTCCATCCGCACCAGGACCTCTTCGTGCTCGACTCCCGCCCCGGCGTCAACAAGGGCTCGAGCTTCGTCTACCCGCTGCCGGCCGGCCTGTCGCCGGAGCGGGCCGCCTTCACCAACCTCTACGGCGTCGCGCTCAACGCGATGCTCGACGCGCCGGTGCGGGTCGGCGACTGCGTCGTCGTCTCCGGACTGGGTCCGGTCGGCCTCTTCCTGGCGCGGATGGCCCGGCCGGTGGCCGGCCGCCTCGTCCTCGTCGACCCCGCCGACACGCGCCGGGCCGCCGCCGCGGCGATCGGCGCCGACGCGGTCGTGTCACCCGCCGGCGCGGCGGACGCGATCGGCGACGCCAGCGACGGCCGCGGGGCCGACCTCTACTTCGAGGCGAGCGGAGCCCCACCGGCCCTCCAGGCGGCGATCGCCGGCACAGGCCAGGACGGCACCGTCGTGGTGGTCTCCTACTACGGCACGCGCCGCGTCGACCTGCTCCTCGCCCCGGAGTTCCACTACCGGCGGATCCACCTGGTGAGCAGCCAGGCCGGCCGGCTCAACCCGGCGCTCACCCCCCGGTGGACGATGCCCCGCCGGGTCGGTGTCGCGATGGCGCGCCTGCGCGACGTCGACCTCGACCTGGTGTCGCACCGGTTCCCTCTGAGCGACGCCGCCCTCGCCTACGAGACGGTCGACCGCCCGCGCGGCGACGTCCGCGGCGTCCTGCTGACCTACGGGGGAACGCGATGACAGAAAGGGATACGCCGTGATCGAAGTAGTCGGCCTCGGCATGCGATACGGCTCCGACCAGGAGACCACCACGGCCATCGCGGACGTCAGCTTCGACGTGCGGCCACACGAGTTCGTGTGCATCGTCGGCCCGTCCGGCTGTGGCAAGACCACCCTGCTCAAGTGCCTGGCCGGTCTCATCAACCCCACCTCGGGCCACTCGACCCTCAAGGGCGAGAGGGTCCTCTCACCACCGCAGGACATGGCGGTCGTGTTCCAGGACTACAGCCGGTCGCTGTTCCCCTGGCTGACGGTCCGCAAGAACGTCTCGCTGCCGCTGCGCCGCAAGCCCGCGCTGCGGAAGCTCGACACCGTCGACGACGCGCTCGAGGCGGTCGGCCTCGCCCGCTTCGCCGACTACTACCCCTGGCAGCTCTCCGGCGGCATGCAGCAGCGCGTGGCCATCGCCCGCGCCCTCGCCTGCCGGCCGATGGTGCTGGTGATGGACGAGCCCTTCGCGTCGGTCGACGCGCTGACCCGCTCGGAGCTCGAGGACCTGGTGCTCCGGGTCCGCGTCGACTTCGACGGCACGGTGCTCCTGGTGACCCACGACATCGACGAGGCCGTCTACATGGCCGATCGGGTCATCATCCTCAGCAAGGCTCCCGCGACCATCCAGGAGATCCTGCCGATCCCGCTGCCGCGGCCGCGCCAGCAGATCGCCACGAAGGAGCTGGCGCAGTTCGCCCAGCTACGCACCCAGGTCTACCGGCGGATCGTCGGCGCCGACAACGAACCGGAGTGATCCAGATGAGAACACGTACCACCATATCGACCTTGATCATCACTACTCTGCTCGCGGTCGCGGGTGCGGCCTGCGGCGGCGACGGCGGGGGAGCGGCGGCGCCGGGCGACGCGAAGATCGACGTCCGGCTGTCACCCGTCGTCGACGGCGCCCCGGTCTTCTACGCGATCGACAAGGGCATCTTCAAGAAGCACGGCCTCGACGTCACGGCCTCCCAGGCGGTCAGCGGCGGCCCGGCGATGATCCCGACCCTGCTCAACGGCCAGATCCAGCTCGGCGCCACCGGGCCGGGAACGCTGGCGCCGGTGTGGGCACAGGGCCTCCCCATCAAGTACGTCGCCCCGCTCTCGTTCGGCGGCACCGGCGACACCGACGCCCAGGAACGGCTCGTCGCCACGCCGAAGAGCGGTGTCACGTCCCTCGCCGACCTGCCGGGCAAGACGATCGCGGTGCCGACCCTCAACAACATGGGCCAGATCACGATCAGCGCGCTGCTGGAGAAGAACGGCGTCGACCCGAAGTCGGTCAAGTACATCGCGGTGCCCTACGTGGAGCAGCAGGCGGCGCTCCAGAGTGGATCGGTCGACATCGCGTTCACGACCGAGCCCTACTTCACCCAGATCCAGCAGGCCATGCAGATCACCACGCTGGGAGCGCCCGGCCCGGCGCTCGGACCGAGCCTGCCCAACTTCATGGTCGTGGGCGTCGACTCCTACATCGAGGCCCACAAGCCCAGCATCCGCGAGTTCCAGCTCGCGCTGGAGGAGGCGACCGACTTCCTGGCGAAGAACCCGCAGGAGGCCCGGACGTTCGCCACGACGTTCACGAAGCTCGACCAGGCGACCCTGGACAAGGTGGTGATGCCGGTCTTCTCCAACGACGCCAACATCGCGGGCCTGCAGACCGTGATGGACGCCGCGCAGAAGTACGGTGTGATCAACACCAAGCTCGACGTGAAGACCTACGTCATCCCGTACCCGCTGCCGGCCAGCTGATGACGACCACCGACGCCGCGGTCGGCCGGGCCGAGTTCGACGAGCTGTGGGAGACCTACCGCAGCTGGGGCAACTGGGGCGCCGACGACGACATCGGCAGCCTCAACTACGTGACCGGCGCGGCGATCGCGGCCGCGAGCCGGTCCGTGCGCCACGGCAAGGTGTTCTCGCTCGCGATCCCGATGGACGAGAACGGGCCCGTCACCAACCTGCCGCCCCGCTACAACCCCAGCCACGTCATGTACCGCGACGGCGGCGACATCGCCTTCGCCCACGCGGCGGGGGAGCACGGCTACATGTCGACGGACGACGCGGTCTACATGGCCCTGCAGTGCGCCACGCAGTGGGACTCGCTGGCCCATCCGTTCTACGACGCCCGGATGTACAACGGCCACGGCCCCGAGCGGGTGCCCAGCGGCGGGGCCCAGCGCAACTCGATCGCGGCCGCCGCCGACCGGATGGTCGGTCGCGGCGTGCTGCTCGACGTGGCGCGTGCGTCCGGACGGGACTGGCTCGACCGCGGCGAGGCGGTCGAGGCCGACGACCTGGAGCGGTGCTGCGCCAGCCAGGGCGTCGAGGTCCGCGAAGGGGACTTCGTCCTGGTCCGCACCGGGCGGATGGGTGCGGTCCGCGCCCGCGGCTCGTGGGAGGACGAGTACGCCGGCGGCGTCGGCTGCGGGCTCGGCGTCTCCGCCGCCCGCTTCCTCTGCCCACGCCGGGTCGCCGCGGTCGCCACCGACACGTTCTCGGTCGACGTGATCCCCAACCAGACCCGGGCCGCCGGGATCCGCTGCCCGCTCCACGTGATCCTGACGGTCGGCGCCGGCATCCACCTCGGCGAGGACTGGCAGCTCGAGGAGCTGTCGGCCGACTGCGCCGCCGACGGCGTCTACGAGTTCCTCCTGGTGGCGCAGCCGCTGCCGATCACCGGCGCCGTCGGCTCGCCGGTGAATCCCCAGGCGATCAAGTAGGGAGGCCACCATGACCGCTGTCGTCACCCGCGACGCCGCGGGCCCACGGCCGGCCACCCGGTCGGCGGCGCGGCGCGGCGCCTGGACGTACGGCCTGCTCGGCTTCGTCGTCGCCGTCGCCCTGTGGGAGCTGGTCACCCGGGTGTGGCTCACGTCCAACGCCCAGCTGGCCGCTCCCGAGGACGTCGTCGTCGCCCTGGGCCGGCTGGTCACGGAGGGCACCTTCTGGGCGGAGACCGGGCGGACTCTGCGGGCGTGGGCGATCGGCCTGGGGCTGTCGCTGGCGCTCGGCGTCGTGGTCGGGGTCGTGATCGGCTCGAGTACGGTCGTCTGGCACGCCCTGCGGCCGACGCTCGACTTCCTCCGCTCGGTGCCCGGCATCGCGCTCATGCCCCTCACGCTGCTGCTGTGGGGCCCGACGCTGCGCAGCGACGTGTTCCTCATCGTGTTCGGGACGGTCTGGACGCTGATCGTGCAGACGACGTACGGCGTCCGTGCCGTCGACGAGATGACGCTGGAGACCGCGCGGTCGTTCGGCTTCAACCGGCTCCAACGGATCGTCCTCGTGGTGCTGCCGAGCTCGCTGCCCTACCTGGCGACCGGCCTGCGGATCGCCTCGTCGGTGGCGATCACGGTGGCGATCAGCGCCGAGCTGCTGATCGGCAACCCCGGGCTGGGCAACCAGATCGGGCTCGCCCGCAGCTACGGGCAGTTCACCGACATGTACGCCCTGATCCTCACCAGCGGCGTGCTCGGCGTCGTCCTCCAGGCCGGGTCGACCGCCCTGGAGAGACGGTTCCTGCGCTGGCACGAGTCCCAACGGGGCGTCCGTGAATAGGAGGGCGCTGATGCACAACAGGTGGGTGCTGCGGGGCGTCGAGCTGGTCGCCACGGCCGCCATCTTCGCGGTGGTGTGGATCGTCGTCGGCTCGAACCGCAGCTACATCGCGGTGCCCGTACCCGATATGTTGAAGACCTTCTGGTCGGTCTGGACCTCCGACCACCTGTGGACCGACGCGCTGCCCAGCCTTCGACGGCTGGCGATCGGCTACGTCGCCGCGGTCGTGATCAGCGTGTCGCTGGGCTTCCTGCTGGGGATGTCGCGACGGTTGCGACTGGCGTGCCTGCCGGTGATGGGCTTCGTCCGCGCGATCCCGCCGGTGGCGCTGCTGCCGATCTTCCTCGTGGTCTTCGGCGTCGGCGACGTGATGCGGATCAGCATCATCGTCTTCGTCTGCGCGTGGCCGATCCTGCTCAACACGCTCGACGGGCTGGGCGAGCTCGACGCGACGATGATGGCGGCGACCCGGTCCTACCACATCGCGGGGTGGGACCGGCTCTTCCGCGTGCTGCTGCCGGCGATCAGCCCGCGGGTGCTCGCCGGGATGCGGACCAGCCTGTCGCTGGCCGTCCTGCTGCTCGTGGCGAGCGAGATGCTGGCCAGCTCGGGTGGCATCGGCTTCTTTCTGTTCCAGTCGCAGCAGGCGTTCAAGCTCAGCGAGATGTGGGCGGCGGTGATCCTGCTGGGCCTGCTCGGCTACGTGCTCAACGTCGGCTTCAGCGTGGTGGAACGGCGGCTGCTGCGCTGGCACGCCAGCACCCGGCGCGACTAGGAGGGCGACGACGTGCGTTACGTCCGGCTGGGAGGCTCCGGGCTCGAGGTGTCGCCGCTCTGTCTCGGATGCATGGGTATCGGCGAGCCCGGGCGGGGCACCCACCCGTGGACCGTCGGCGCGGAGGAGGGCCGGCGGCTGGTCCGCCACGCGCTGGAGGCCGGGATCAACTTCTTCGACACCGCCGACACCTACTCCGACGGGTCCAGCGAGGAGATCCTGGGCGCTGCCCTCGCGGCGTACGCCCGGCGGGAGGACGTCGTCGTCGCCACGAAGGTCGGCCTGCCGGTCCGAAGTGGACCGAACAGCCGCGGCCTGTCGCGGAAGGCGGTGCTCGCCGCCGTCGACCGCAGCCTGCGCCGGCTCGGCACCGACTACGTCGACATCTACCAGGTGCACCGCTTCGACCCGCACACGCCGGTCGAGGAGACGGTCGACGCGCTCGCCGCCCTGGTACGCGCGGGGAAGGTGCGCTATCTCGGCGCGTCGTCGATGCCGGCCTGGCAGTTCGCCAAGCTCGCCTACACGGCGCGGGCGATGGGCGCGCCGCCGTTCGTCAGCATGCAGAGCCACTACAACGCGCTCTACCGGGAGGAGGAGCGCGAGATGGTCCCGCTCTGCGCGGACCTCTCGGTCGGCGTGCTCCCGTGGAGCCCGCTCGCGCGCGGCGTGCTCACCCGGCCGTGGGGGGCCCGCGACGACCGCGCCCGCAGCGACGACTTCCAGCGCGTCCTCTACGGCACCGCGGACCGGCCGATGGTCGAGCTCGTCGCCGCGGTCGCGGCCCGCCACGGCCGGAGCATGGCGGAGGTCGCGCTCGCCTGGCTCGCCGGGCGGCCCGGCGTCGTCGCACCGATCGTCGGCGCCACCGGGACCGCACACCTCGACGCGGCCCGCGCCGCGCTGGAGCTCACCCTCACCGCCGACGACCTGGCCGCGCTCGACGGTGCCTACCCGCCCCACGCCACGGCCGGCATCGACGTCCTGCCCCTCCACACCGGACCCGCCAACCTGCTCATCACCGAGAGGTAGTCGCGCATGGAGAAGCTCGTCATCACCGTCACCTGTGACTCGACGATCACGTACCCGGGGAACCCGTTCATGCCCGCCATCGAGGACACCGACGCCGTCGGCCAGCAGTACGTCGACGCGGTCAACGCGGGCGCCAGCATCTGCCACCACCACGGCGTGCAGTATCTCGAACCGGACCTCCAGGCCGACGGAAAGAAGCTGTCGCGGATCGACGCGGAGGGGTGGCAGCGGCTGACGGACAAGATCCGGTCGGTGGGCACGAGACCCGTCATCCAGTACGGCATCGCGAGCGCGCGGCTGCCCGACAAGATCGCGCTGATGAAGCAGGGCCCGGACATGATGTCGTACGCGTTCAACGTCCACGACGAGTACTTCCGCCCCGACCCCGCCCTCCCGGCCAACGAGGTCTACGCGCTCCACCCGCGCGACGAGCTGGCGGCGGCGAGCCGGGCGGCGCTCGAACACGACGTCAAGCTCGAGATCGAGTGCTTCTACACCGGCGCCTACTGGAACCTCGACTTCATCCGCGGCCAGGGGCTGCTGCGCGACCCGGTCTGGGCCACGCTCTTCTTCAACTGGCAGGGCGGCACGTGGACACCGCCGACGGTCGAGGCGATCACCTACATGGTCCGCCACCTGCCGGCCGACGTGAACTGGAACGCGAGCGTCATGGATCCGGCCCGGGCCTGGAAGCTGCTGCCCATCGTGATCGCGCTGGGCGGTCACGTCCGGGTCGGCTGGGAGGACAACCCCTACCTGCCCGACGGCACGATCGCCGCCCACAACGCCCAGCTGGTCGAGACCGTCGTCCGGCTGGCCCGCGAGATGGGGCGCGAGGTCGCCAGCCCCGCCGAGGCCCGCGCCATCGTGGGTCTGTCGTGACCGCCGAGACCCGCCGGGCGGAGCTGTTCGCGCGCTACGACCGGACTGCGCTCGACACCGGGATCCGGCTGCAGGGCGAGTTCTTCCTGCGCGTGGTCGACGAGCTCGACCAGCTCGACCCCGCGTTCGTCGACGCGTGGCTGCGCTACATCTACACCACCCTCTACAACCGCGGCGTCCTAGACGACAGGACGCGGGTGCTCGTCATCATCGGCGAGTGCTGCGTTCTCGACGAGGACGTGCAGCTGCCCAACCACATCCGCACCGCCCTGCGCGTCGGCGCGACGCCCGAGGAGATCCTCGAGGTCATCCTGCAGTCGGCCGTCTACGCCGGTAACCCGAAGATGGTCAAGGCGGTGCGGGCGTACCGCAAGCTGATGGGCGAGCTCGGTCTGCTGGAGCCGACGCCCTCGCCGTTCCGCCAGGACCTGCGGGACTGATGGAACACGACGTCATCGTGGTCGGCGCCGGGTCGGCCGGTTGCGTGCTCGCCGCCCGGCTCAGCGAGGACGCGTCCCGCACGGTCCTCCTCGTCGAGGCAGGACCGGTTTGGGACCGCGCCGAGGACTTCCCGCCCGAGGTGCTCTCGGCGCGCTCCAACGCGGTCGCGTTCCCGGGACACCCCGACAACTGGTCCTTCGTCGGCGAGCTGACCGACGAGCTGTCGCACCCGGTGCCCCGCGGCCGGCTCGCCGGCGGGTCGAGCTCTATCAACGGCACCTACTTCGTCCGGGGCACGCGGAGCGACTTCGACCGGTGGGCGGCCCTGGGCAACCCGGAGTGGTCCTACGACAAGGTCCTGCCCAGCTTCGTCGCGCTCGAGAGCGACACCGACTTCCCCGACAGCCCGCTGCACGGCGCCTCCGGCCCGGTGCCGGTCAGCCGCGACCGGGCCGCGCTCGACGACCCGGTCGTGGCGGGGTTCCTCGCGGCGGCGCGCGGGCTCGGCTTCCCGGAGCGGGCCGATCTCAACGGCGGTGGCGGCGACGGGGTCGGGCTCGTGCCGCGCAACGTCCGCGACGGCGTACGCGTGAACGCGGCGCTGTCCCACCTCGTGCCGGCCCTCGGCCGGAGCAACCTGACGGTCTGGGGCGCCGCGTTCGTCCGCCGGGTCGTGCTCCAGGGCGGCCGGGCGGTCGGCGTCGAGGTGGACCGCGACGGCGTGACGCGCGTCGTCCGCGGCGGCGAGGTGATCCTCTGCGCGGGCTCGGTGAAGACGCCCCACCTGCTGCTCCTCTCGGGCGTCGGCCCGGCCGACGAGCTGCGCTCCGCCGGCGTCGAGGTCGCCGTGGACCTGCCCGGCGTCGGGCGCGACTTCGTCGACCATCCCCACCTCAACGTCGGCTTCCGGCCCCGCGAGCCCCGCCCGCTGCCGGCCGGCCGGGCGGTGATCCCCGCCGGCCTCCACTTCACGGCGTCCGGCTCGGCGACGCCGGGCGACCTCGAGATCGTGGTCCGCATGGCGCCGTTCGGCGGGATGATGGTGAGCACGGCGTCGGGCTCACACGTCCGGGGCGCGCTGCGGATCCTCGGTCGGCCGGTCCGCACCGCGCGGTCGCTGGGCGGCGTGTCGCCGCGCCGCCTCTACGACGAGGCGCGCCACCAGGGCGACCTCTCGCTCAACGTCGCACTCCAACAGGGCGAGAGCCGGGGCCGGATCACGTTGCGAAGCCTCGATCCCCGGGCGCTTCCCGTGGTCCGCTACCACTACCTCCGTTCCGGCGCCGACGTCCGGCGGCTGCGCGAGGGCGTACGCGTCGCCGTCGAGATCCTGGAGAGCCCGGGGATGCGGCCGTTCGTCCGGCGCCGGACGAGTCCGCCGGCCCGCGCGCTCGCGTCCGACGCCGCTCTCGACGCCTGGATGCGGACGCGGCTCACGTCGGCGATCCATCTCTCCAGCAGCTGCCGGATGGGCCCCGACCCCGAGGGGGGCGCGGTGGTAGACCAGCACTGCCGGGTGTACGGCGTCGGCGGGCTGCGGATCGTCGACACCTCGGTGATGCCGTACATCACCTCGCGGGGCACCGCCGCCACGGCGCTGATGCTGGGCCACCACGCGGCGGACCTCGGCTAGCCCATGACGGTCGGGTTCCGGTCGGAGCGGGGGCCCGTCCTCGCCGCGCTGATGGTCTGCATCGGTCTCGTGGCCGTCGACGCGACGGTGATCGCCACCGCCGCGCCCTCCATCGTCGCCGGTCTCGGCGGGTTCGCCGAGTTCCCCTGGCTGTTCTCGGTCTACCTGCTGGCGCAGGCGGCCGCCGTGCCGGTATACGGCCGCCTCGCCGACGTCTACGGGCGCAAGCCGCTCGTCCTCGTCGGGATCGGCGTCTTTCTGCTCGGCTCGGTGCTCTGCGGCCTCGCCTGGTCGATGACGTCGCTGATCGTCTTCCGGGCGGTGCAGGGGCTGGGCGCCGGCGCGCTCCAGCCGGTCAGCCTCACGATCGCCGCCGACCTCTACCCGGTCGCCGAACGCGGCCGGGTGCAGGGCTACTTCGGCAGCGTCTGGGCGGTCGCGTCGGTGCTCGGCCCGACGGTCGGCGGCCTGTTCTCCGAGCACCTGAGCTGGCGCTGGATCTTCTTCGTCAACGTTCCGCTCTGCCTGGTCGCGGCGGTGACGCTGCTGCGCCGGTTCGCCGAGCGGGTCGAGCGGCGGCCGCGCCGCCTCGACGTGCCGGGCGCCGCGCTGCTCGCCACCGGCTTCACCCTGGTGACCCTCGGCCTGCTGGCGGGCGGCGTCGCCTGGCCGTGGTCGTCGGTGACGGGCGTGACGGTTCTCTGCGGCGGTGCCGCCCTGCTGGCGGCGTTCGTGGCGGTCGAGACGCGGACACCGCAGCCGATCCTGCCGCTGTGGGTGTTCCGGCGCCGGACGCTCGCGGCGTGCAACGTCGTGTCCCTGTGCGTCGGCGCCGTCCTCTTCGGACTGACCTCGTTCGTGCCCACGTACGCGCAGGGCGTGCTGGGCGCCGGGCCGACCCTGGCCGGGTTCACGCTCGCACCGCTGACCGTCGCCTGGGCGGTCACCGCGTCACAGACCAGCCGGTTCTACATGCGGATCGGGTTCCGGGCCACCGCCCTCATCGGCAGCGGGGTGGCGGCCGCAGGTGCGGCCATGACGGCGCTGGCCGGACCACGCTCGACGGTGGCGTACGTCGCCGTCGCCTGCCTCGTCACCGGTGCCGGCCTGGGTCTGGTCAACGCGCCCACGATGATCGCCGCGCAGTCGACGGTCGGCTGGTCGGAGCGGGGAGTCGTGACCGGCGCCAACCTGTTCAGCCGCTCGATCGGCAGCGCGGTCGGCGTCGCCGGGTTCGGCGCGGTCGCGAACGCCGTGCTCGGCGGGGCCGACCCGCCCGGCGCCGCGCTGCTCGCCCGCGCCTCACACCACGTGTTCCTGCTCGTCGCCGCCCTCACGGTGGTGATGGCGGCCGCCGTCGCCGCACTGCCCGATCTCCGCGTCCAGCCGGGCGACGGCTCCGTGCGCTGAGCCGGGCGCCGTCAGTCGGTCACGACGACCGGGTTGCGCAGCTCGCCGACACCCTCGATGCGCACGGTCACCTCGTCGCCGTGCCGGAGGACCCGCCGGGGCGTGCGGTGCCAGCCGACGCCGGGCGGCGTACCCGTGGCGATGACGTCCCCGGTCTCCAGGGTGAACAGCCGGCTCAGCCGCGAGACCAGGTCGGCGACGGTGAAGATCATGTCCGCGGTCGACGCGCTCTGGAGGGTCTCGTCACCGATCGTGCAGCTGATCCGGAGCGCCTGCGGATCGGGCACCTCGTCGGCGGTGGTGATCCACGGGCCGATCGGGCAGAACGTGTCGAGCGACTTGGCGCGCACCCACTGGCCGCCGTTGGAGTACTGGAGGTCCCGCGCCGAGACGTCGTTGAGGCAGGTGTAGCCGAACACGTGGGACAGGGCCTCGCCGGGTGTCACGTCGCGGGCCGGGCGGCCGATGACGACGCCGAGCTCGGCCTCGTAGTCGACGCCGTCGGTCACCCGCCGCGACCAGCGCACGGCCGCGCCGGGCCCGACGATCGAACTGCGGAACTTGGTGAAGATGACGGGCTCGTCGGGCAGCGGCCGACCCGTCTCGGCGGCGTGGTCGACGTAGTTGAGGCCGACGGCGATGATCTTGCCCGGGTCGCTGACGGGCGACAGGAGCGCGGGGGCGCTCACGACCTCGCCCGTCTCCCCGGCCGTCCCGCCGGCGACCAGGGCCGCGACCAGTTCCGTGCTGTGTCGGGCGCCGGTCAGCCGGACGGCCCCGTCGCCGTCGAGAACCGCCATCACCGCGCCCAACGGTCGATCCACCCGGACGATGCGCACGGCGGCTCCTCCTGGCGCTGACAACCATCCTCGGAGGGACTATATATTCTGTTGATTATTGAGGCTAGCGTGCGGCTGCGGGTGTGCGGGTGAAGCGGTGTTTGGCGGCGCGGTCGGCGGGCACCCGGAAGAGATGCGGGCATTGGAGGTGTCGCGGGGGCCGTACCGGATCCATGCCGAAGTGGCCGACGGGGACGGTGCGCCGATCGTGCTGCTCCACGGGTTCCCCGACAGCACGCATCTCTACGACCGGTTGGTGCCGCGCCTGGTCGGGCGGCGTCCCGTCGTCCGGTTCGACTTCCTCGGGTGGGGCGAGTCGGACAAGCCCGCGGGATACCCCTACACGGCTGACAACCAGGGCGGCGACCTGGCCGCGGTCATCGCGGCGCTCGACCGCGACGGTGTCGGGGAGCGGCGGCTGGTGCTGGTCGCCCACGACGCGTCGGGGCCGCCGGCCATCGACTGGGCGCTCGCCCACCCCGACCGGGTGGCCGGACTGGTGCTGCTCAACACCTACTACCAGTGGACGCCCTCGCTCCGGCGGCCGCCGGCGATCGCGCTCTTCTCCACGCCGGTGGTGCGGTCCGTGGCGCGGGCGATCGTCCGGCGCCGGCCCGATCTCGACCGGCGGATCTACTCCTGGCAGGTCGGGCGGTTCATGACCGACGCTTCCGCCCGGCAGGAGTACGTCGACCGCCTGTACGAGCAGTTCCCCGCCGCCCAGCCCGCGTTCTGGCGGCTCAACGACGACCTGCTCGGGGCCGTCTGGGTGCGGCGGCGGCGGGTGCCCGAGATGCGCCGGTTCGAGCCGCCCGTCCACGTCGTGTTCGGTGCCCGCGACCGCGCCCTCAACCCGCGTGTGGCGGCCACCTTCGCCGCCCTCTTCCCCCACAGCGATCTGCGGCTGTTGCCGGACGCCGGGCACTACGTCCAGGTAGACGCTCCCGACCGCGTGGCCGAAGCCGTCCTCGCCAGCTAGCGTCGCGTACCGGAAGCAGAACGTCCGGAACCGCCGTTACGGTGGCGCGATGACCGAGACTGACACTCCCTGGGAGCCCCCGCTCGCCGGCGACGAGGTCGCGCACGTCGTCGGCGCGCTCGACCGGCTGCGCTGGACCTTCCGGTGGAAGGCCGACGGGCTCGACGCGGCCGGGCTCCGGGCGACGGTGGGCGCCTCGACGCTGACCCTCGGCGGGCTGCTCAAACACCTCGCCGCCGTCGAGGACTACACGTTCGCACAGAAGCTCGCCGGGGCGCCGGTCGGCGGGCCGTGGGAGGCCGCCGGCTGGGACGGCAGCAACGAGTGGGAGTTCCGGACGGCCGCCGCCGACCCGCCCGAGGTGCTCTACGCGCTCTGGGACGACGCCGTCGCGCGGTCGCGGAAGCGCCTCGCCGCCGCCCTCGCCGCCGGCGGGCTCGACCAGGCCGTCCACCTCGCGAGCCCCGACGGCCGCCACCCCAACCTGCGCCGCCTCCTCTGTGACCTGATCGAGGAGTACGGCCGCCACACCGGCCACGCCGACCTCCTCCGCGAGGCCGTCGACGGCCGCGTCGGCGAAGACCCGCCGGCCGGCTGGCGGCCCGTTTCCCGGTAGGCTGCGCGG